>Ga0187892_10011045_pt1 | contig 11229 bp, 9 predicted proteins | sample MA1701073metaG_FD_139345 | JGI IMG/M metagenome (GOLD analysis project Ga0187892, IMG submission 139345) | Bio-ooze microbial communities from a basaltic lava cave in the Kipuka Kanohina Cave System on the Island of Hawaii, USA - MA170107-3 metaG ... | reverse complement strand
CCTGGGCGGGCGGGGTTCTGAGCTTGAGCGGCCGCGCGTCAGAACCCCGGCCGCCAAGGCCGAGGGTCGCGGGCGCCGGAACGCTGACGGGTCAACCGCGAGCCTCATGAATAATCCGGGCTAAGGCGGTCCCGACGGCCAGGCTCGACCCCGCCAGTGTGGGCATCCGTGACGATTCTCCGCGGCCCGGCCGCCGGTCGGCTTCAGGAGCCTGGTGCCGCCGTCGTCGTACCGGCTCAGTGCGACGCTCGGCGAGCGTCGGCCCACGGCAGGAGCGGGCCAACGACTCGTACACTGCGTGGCTCCGTTCGGGCCCGTGCATTGCGGGGTCCGTGACGAAATCGGCGGGCTCTGTGCGCGAACGGCGAGCGGGTGAATCAGCAATACTCGACGCCTGTGCCCGGGCTGAGTTCGTTGGCGCGAACCCCTACGTGGGCGCCTTCGCCGGGCCGATGCTCGTTCTCGCTGAAAAAAGAAGCACGACGAGATTGTGCACCTAAACGATGGTCGGTACGTGGACCGGAATTCGAGAGCGAGCGGCGGCGTTCTTTCGCCCCTCCCGGGGCTAGTAGGCATCTTCGGCCGACCGTTACCCACGGCTTGCGCCGTCGGCTTTAGTATTCCGCGCCTGCCGGGGCTTGAACAGGGGAAGCGCGGGGCTTCAACAGAGGAAGCGCGAAAGATATCAGGCCTTTGGAGCGCGTCGAGCTTTCGGCGAAGTTCAGCCGCGGCAGCGGCGACGGAATAGAGCCCACGGCGCAAGCCGTGGGGATAGGACGCAAAAGGCGACGAGCCCCGACAGGGGCGAAAGAGCGAGGCACACCCACGCTCGGTTGGTCACGGCGCGTGGCCCGCCCAGACTGCCACGGACCCAACAAGGCGTCGCATCGCCGTGTGCGGATTGCCGCTGCGGTCCGTCGTTGCTAGGCTCGGCACATGGCGCGTCGACGCTCTCGATGGCGAGCCGGATTTCCTGCCGCGCTCGTTGCCTCCGCCGTCATGTCGCACGGTTGCACGGCCATGCGTTCGCGCTATCGGTCCGAGTCGCCCGTCCTGCCGTGGCCGCGGATCGTGCCGTGCCGCACGCACGATGCCAACGCGCCGGACGTGCTGGTGGCGACGCTGGGCCACGTACAGACCCCCCTGGCCGACGGGACATTCGATCCGCTCGCCGATCGCGTACAACTCACCTCGGGCGCCAAGATCGAGCGGTACTATTGCGACGTGCTTGGGGTCAAGCACTACACGCCGCTCGATAAGTCTGTATTCCCGCTGCCGCCCTCGGGCTGGTGCTCGTGGTACTTCTACTATCAGCAGATCACGCCCGAGGAGGTCAAACGAAATGCCGAGTGGCTGGGTGCAAACCTGCTCGAGTACGGCGCCCGCTATTGCCAGCTCGACGACGGCTGGCAAGGCGTCGGCAAGGGGCTGGGCGAGAACCGCGATTGGACGACGATGGACAAGCGGTTCGCGGCCGGCCTGGCCGACCTGGCCGGCCATATCCGCAAGCAGGGGCTGGAAGCCGGCTTGTGGCTCGCGCCACACGGACAGAGCAATCCCGCAGTCGTGAAGAAGTGGGACGTGTTTCTGCTGGACGGCAGCGGCGCGTCGCTGTCCGACACATGGGAAGGCAAGTTCCTGCTCGACCCGACGCGGCCGCGGGCACGCGAATACTTCCAGGATCTGTTTCGAACACTTTGCAACGCGGGGTTCACGTACTACAAGATTGATGGGCAGCCGATCGTCGTCGAAGAGTACGCGAAGCTGGCCGGTCGCATGTCGCAGCCGGTCGGCGATCCCGTGGCAACGTATCGCCAGACGCTCGAATGGATTCGCGAGGTGATCGGCCCGCAGCGTTTCCTGCTCGGCTGCTGGGGCCTGCCAATCGAAGGGGCCGGCATCTACAACGGCTCGCGTACGGCTGGCGATATCATTCAAGGCATCGGCGGGCTGAAGCTCGCCGCCCGGGCCGTGCAGCGCTACAACTACCTGCACAACATGGTCTGGTACAGCGATCCCGACTGCTTCGTCGTTCGCAGCCCGTCGTCCATCGACATGGCTCGGGCCTGGGCCACGATTCAGGGCCTGACCGGGCAAGCGCTCCTCACCAGCGATCGGCTGTTCGACCTGTCGCCCGACCGCGTTGAAATCCTCAAACGAATCTACCCAGCGGTCGACATCCGCCCGCTCGACCTGTTCAAGCACGGCCAGCGGCTCAAGCCGATCTGGGATTTGAAAGTCAACCACCTCGGCCGCCAGTACGACGTGGTCGGCTGCTTCAACTTCGACGAATCCAAATCCACCAGCGTGCTGGTGCAGTGGAAGTCCCTTGGTCTGAAGGCCGAAGCCCTCTATCACGTCTACGACTTCTGGAACCACGATTACCTGGGCTGCTGGGAGACGGGCTATTTCGCACCCGTGCCGCCCGGCGGTTGCACCGTCCTGACGCTGGTCGAGGCCTCGGCCGAGCCGGAGCTCATCTCGACCAGCCGGCACATCACGCAAGGTTGGATCGATCTGCTCCGCTGCGATTACGACCGCGCTCGCCATGCGTATCGCGGCCGCAGCCAGCTCATTGGCGGCGATCCGTACACGCTGACGTTCGCGTACCCGCGCTCCGGCACATCCTTTCGGATCAAGTCCGCCCGCGCCGCCGGCCTGCCGATCGCGATTGCCAATCATCAAGGCTGGGCCACGCTGCGGATCGACTCGCCGCACACGCGGAGCGTCGACTGGGACGTCACATTCGAGCCGGCGCCGCTCTACTCATTCGTGACAGCCGTGCCGCGCCGTCCGACGGCCGAGCGGGCCGGGATGCGCCGCTTCGAGGTCACCTGGGGCCGGCCGTACGACAACGAGGCCGGCTTTGCCGTGTATCTCGATGACGTCCTGCTCGGCATCACGCCAACCAGCGCGATCACGCTGCCGTCGGTGCCCGGCGAGGTCGTTCACATGCTCAGCCTGCGCAGCGTGTGGTGGGACGGCACGACCAGCGCCGAGTCGATCTCCGTCGAGCTGCCCGAAGGCTACGCGCCGGACGCGTACCTGTCGGACCTGGAGCCGCTGGCCGAAGTGCAGGGTTGGGGCTCGCTCATAGCCGACCGAAACATCGGCGGCGGGCCGCTGAAGATGGGTGACAAGACGTATTCCAAGGGCCTGGGCATGCACGCCGACGGCGATGCCGAGTACGAGCTGCTCGAAAAGTATGAGCGTTTCACCGCCGAAGTGGGCGTCGACGCCAACAACGGCAAGCCCGAGGCCAGGGTCACATTCGAGGTCTTCGGCGACGATCGCCGCCTGTGGGAATCCGGGCCGATGACAGTCGCCGATCGGCCGCGACCGATCGACGTCGACGTCACGGATGTGCGCGTCCTGCGCCTGCACGTCGGCGCATCCGACGACGGCATCGACCACGACCACGGCAATTGGGGCGACGCGCGCATCAGCCAAAAAGCCCCGTGAGACTCAATTCAACTTGAGCTCGCTACGCACAGGAGCTGTGATGAGAACACGAACAGAGTTGAGCGAACTGTGTACGATCGTCCTGGTACTGGCGGGCTATTCCGCGTCGCCGGCCGCGGCGGATGACAGCGTCTCGGTGCCGGTTGACCCGGGCACGTTGGCACGACAGGGCGATTTGGATGCCACCGCCTGCGGCCCAATATCCGTCGTCAATGCCCTCGCGCTCGGTGACGCGGCCTGCCGGCGGGCGCTGGCCGACCTGCGCGGCGACTCCAATGTGCGGCGAGCCGAAGACCTGCTCGAACGCTTCGCCAGCCGGCCCTCCCGAGACTACGGTGAGGGCACGCGACGGCGCCGCGATGGCATTTCGTGCGCCGACCTGGCCGATCTCCTTGGTGAGGCGGTCGCCCAGTCCGGATTGAAGGCGACCGGCCAGTTCCTCGACCGTCGTCCGAACGAAGCAGATGGCGCATATCTGCGGCGCGTGCACGGGCTCCTCTCGCAGGCGCTGCGCGAGCGCCGGCCGCCCATCGTGTCGCTGCGCTCGTTCGCCGTGGCCGCCGATCCGAAGTTTCCCGACGGCTATTCATGGAATGGAGTGCTGAACCACTTCGTCGTTGTGACGCGTGTACCCGCCAAGCTGGCGGACCACGAATGGGGTTTCACGTTCGAGTTCGTCGACCCCCAGACCGCCCGCACGGAGTCTGCCTACGTCTATCTCGAGCGCGAGCGCCCTTTCGTGGCCGCCAAGGGAAACGACAGCAAATACGAATGGAAGGACGGCAGCCCTTTTCTGCTGGTGACCGCCCCGACACTACCGCTGGCCACCAACCGCCAGACATGGTGGTCGCGGACGATCATCACGCTGAACTACGCCATTACGCTGCAAACGCTCGATGAACCAGCCAAGAAGCCCTGAGAGGCGTCAATGGTTCACGACGTCAGGATGCGCGTGACCCTGTCGAGGGTCGCCTCGTCGTCATCATCCTTCCGTCTCCACCCGTCAATCAGGGATCGGTATTCTGCCGCGGCAGGGCGAATCCTCACGAAGCGCTTCGTCTCGTCAAACGCCTCGCTCCACCGACCGGCTCTCCAGAGTGCGTGGAAGTGAACGTGCGATGCCTTCTCCGACCTGGGCGACAAGTTGACGGCCTGCTGACTGTGGAGAACCGCGTCATCATGCTGCCCTGTTCCTGACAAATAGTGACCGAGATAGCCATGGATCGCAGATGCGTGCGAGAACTCGGCCACCAGGCCGGTCAGGAGTTGCACAGCCCGCCCGGTCTGGCCCAGCTCGTCGAGACTGGTGGCCTGCTCGATCGTGCCACGCCCGGCGGGCGCGCGATCGTAGCCAGGGCATTCATGAACGAGCCTGACCACCCGAGGCCTCGAGCGTGATGGCCCGTCTCGTCGGGTCTAATGACGCGACCGACATGGCACAGAATGGGGCGCGCGGGTCTCGAGACCTGCCGTGTCTAAATCTGACCCCTGACCCCTTCCCTCAAGCGAACAGCCGATAGACCAGCCACAATCCGATGCCGACGGCGTACATGCCGGCCACGATTGTGATCCACAGCACCAGCGCGGCCAGCGGAACGTCGCGCAGGTGGCGACAGCGAAGGGTCTTGTAAACGATGCTGATACTCAAGCACAAGGGCAAGAGCAGCCACTTGTGCTGGAACGGGCTGACGTAAATCTGCGCCAGGCCGGCTTCGAAGAAGCTCGTCAGATCACTCATCGGAGTTCATCAGAACCCACCCTGCCAAGGGCGGGCGTGCCAAGGTCCGCTGAGCCACTTCGGTTGTCATGCGCCCCGCCTGACCGGCGGGGTTCGGACGCCAACGTGCGCATCACGCGCGCGATGTTAGGGTTTCGGTCCCGCCCGCGTGCCGGCCGGCCGGCCGGTCTCGGTTCGGTTGACGCCCGATACCTGCGCCTCGGCCCGCGACAGCGCATCCAGCACGACCAACAGGTTGAGCAGGCCGGCCACGCCGGTGTAGATCACGCCCGCCTCGACCGACATCCACGCGGCGGTCTTGCGTTCGTCGTCGGATCGTAGTTTGCTCAGGAAGTGCCCGGCAATCCCATGCGCCCCCGCGCAGACCTGGGCCATGAACCAGGCGGTCCGCTCTTTCTGGTTGACGGTCGATGCCATCCCGCCGATGGCCACACCGCCCCAGAACGTGGCCGCAATCGTGGCCATGATGACCAGCCCGCGCCGCACGTCGCCGAGATAAATGTGGCCGAGTCCCGGCACGGCCCACGCCAGCACGCCGGCGATCGGCACGCGCGACACCCCTGGGCTTCCCGTTCGATCTGCCATCGACTGCTCGGAACGGCTAGACGCTGCACGGCCCATCCGGGTCGCCGCACCGCCCGCATGGACTGGACGTCGCTGGCGCTCGCGCGGCCGCGGCCTGCCGCGCGGCGAACACGCTCAGCTTCCGCTTTACCTTGCCCGCACCGCACTCGGGACAGCTTACCCGTTCGCGGCTGTCCATTGATCGGACCAGCGTCTCAAACTCCTGCCCGCACGACGGACAGACGTACTCGTAAACCGGCATAAGCGACCTCAACCAGCCCGCCGACGAAGCGGAGTATACGTTCGCCACAACCCGGCGGCAAGCAATGGAACCTGGACAGGGTGTGTGAGGGTCGGTGACGTAATCGGCGGGCTCGGAACCCCGCCCCGCCAAGGGCGCGGGCTCAACACCAGTCATGCTCGCGGCGCTCGATCAAGCTCGGCCTGAGCGACACTCGCTGCGTCACAGCGCCCGCGACCCGCGGCCTTGGCGGCCGGGGTTCCGATTCGCTGCCCGCCTCAAGCTGAGTTCTGCCCGCCTCTCACTCGTGCCACTCGATGGCGTACTGGGTCGCGCCACCCGAGCCCGATCCGGCCAAGGGCGGCCGGGCGACCATGTAGCATTCCTGGGCGTTGGAGCCCGAAATGTCGGTGCCGAGGGCGCCGAGCGACGTCATCGACGTGCCGTTTCACAGGAACCCCGCGCATACGGGGTTGCGAACAGCGATCGAGCACGGTCAGAAAGACCTGTCCGGCAGAAGGCCCTGAGGGCCCATAAGCCCTCGTCGCAAGGTGGCAAGGACCTCAAGCGGCACAACCCGGCCAAACAGGGATTCCGGAGGAAGTGGTTTCTCCGCGAGCTGACGGGAAGCATGAGCCAGAAGTAAGTTGTCATTCAGCCGGCGTTTGTCGTGGATGACGCGGCCATCACCGGCCCTGGCTCGGGCTCGAGCTACTTTGTCTATCAGCCCGTGTTTCTGTCGCGGTGAGTGGGCCGACGAGCGGCTGGTCGGCGCGAGATGGGATTCGCATCGAGCTTACTCCCGCCACTCGATGGCGTAGGTCTGCACGGTTGCCTCTTCCTCAAGGGGTGGCGGGACGGTTGCTGCGAAGCACTCCTGCACGTTGCTGCCGGCGATGCCGGTGGCAATAGTTCCAAGTGACGCAACGGAAGTGCTGTTCCATAAGAACGCGCCGAGCGTGCCGGACGACGAAGTGTCAAGTGCATTGATGAGCACTTGGCCCGCGGCAGGACCCGTAACGAGTTGCGCGATCTTCACCCTGCTGGCCATGCCAGGGCCCAACTGTTCGGCGGACCAAGTCGAGCCGTTCCATGTCCGATAGACGAAGTTGTTGAGTCCGCTGCGGCCCCATGCCGCCACCGCCTTCGTCCCACCGTGTTCAAAGGCAATGTCGAACTCTCGACTGTTCGAGTCGGGCGTGCTCGTCTCGATGAGCGTGGCACTGGTCCACGCCGATCCATTCCACGTGATCAGGTAGATGTCGCGATTACCGTCGAGCGATCCCGCCAGGACCGTGTTGCTGGCCGGGTCAGGCACCAGCCGGAGCCAGCGCGGCTCCCCGCTCCCCAGCGTGGGGCCATCTGCCTCCGATGACCACACAGTGCCGGACCACGTTCGATATTGAAATGCATTGACGCCCTCAGCGGACCAGAGCACCACCGCCTCTCCGCTTTGGCTCTCGTAGGCGGCAGCCACGCCCTCGTCACCGGCCGCCTTCGCATTGTTTTCCAACAGGATGGCACTCGTCCAGGTGCTTCCATCCCAGATCGCGGCACACACGTCCCTGTTGGCGTCGAGCGTCACCAGCACGATTTCGTTCGAGCCGGGCTTCGGTACGAGGCGGATCCATCTCAAGCCGCCAGTGGCAGGCAACGTGAAGCTGGACTCGGAAGACAGCCCGGAGCCGGTCCGGGTGCGGTAGCGCAGCGCATTCCCGCCAGAACTTCGATAGGCCATCAGCACGTCACCGGAGACCTGCTCGTACGCGGCGTCGAAAGCACGTTCGCTGACTTGCACGGTTGCCGCAGTCAGTTCGCTGGCGCCCGACCAGCTTAACCCGTTGAAGAATTGGATATTGGCATCCTCGGTCGCGTCCAGGACTCCGGCGAGAATCTCGCTCGCGGTAGGGCTGCTGGCGGCTACGATCCAGCGCGGCCCGCCGCCCACGTCCGTTCCGGTCAACGCGCTGCCCCATGCGGATCCGGTCCATCTTCGATATCGCAGTTGGTTGTCGGAAGCAAGCCCGTAGATCAGCAGCGGCGTATGTGTTGGGGTCGGCGTCAACACGAGGCGCGCGATGTGCGCCGTGCCCCCTACACGGCCGGTGACGGTGAGCGTGAGCAAGTCGTTGGGGTCGTCGGCCAGATCGCCGTCGCCGTCGGGCGTGCCGTCGCCGTTGGTGTCGACGCCGTCCTCGCCGCGAATCGTGAACGTGCCCGGCCCGAAGGGATAGTTGGTGACCCACGTGCCGTTCGACTTGGTCGTGCGCCAATCGCTATTGGCCCGGACGTACTTTAGCGCAACCTCCAGGCCCGACTCGGCCACATGGCGGGCCTTGGTGTAGTCCTGCACGTTTGCCGCGATGCCGATGGACGTGCTCTGGGCACTGGCAAACGTGAGCGCCAGCGTGGCCGCGATCGCGACCGCGATCAGCACCAGCACCAGCGTCGCGCCGCGCCGACGAGGACCGCACACTGGCAGGACGGCGTGCCGGGCGTGTCCGCCAGTGATTGCGCACTGGGACTGATCCGAGAATCCGCTGTTCGAGCATTTCGGTGTCTTGGCGCTCATTCGACTCACTGCGCTGGTCCGGTAACGCACGGCGCTGAGCGCTCGGGCCGAGCTCTTGTATATCGAATTCGGAACGCGCCGACTTCAAGCCGCGTGGCGAGATCGCCGCCGTCCGTCTAGACGTTAAGTTCGGAACACTATACCACGTACTCCCACTCCGCATATTATGAGAATTGCTAACTTTATGCTGGGTGTTGACTTCGATGTGGCTTCACGCCACAATAGCGCTCGAGGATCGGGCGTTGGCGAAGTCAGTTTGACATCGCGACGCGGATCGTCTGGGTAAGACGCGCCGGTGCGCGTCCCATGGTGAGTGAGAGAGCGAGCGACCGGCGCTGGGGCGTCCGGTGCTCGCTCTTTTGTTGCGCGACGCCAGTGCGTCCAGAGAGGAGTGGTGAAAGGTGAAAACAGGTGTCCTTACGGCGATGACGCTCTTGGTTATGTCGTCGCCCACAGTAGCTATTACCATCGACTTTGACACGGACGCAGCATTCAACTCGCTGGCGGCCGGGACGATCGTGACCGAGCAGTACGCGGCGATGGGCGTGCATATTTCAGCCAACAATCTCGTATCGGGGCACCCCGATCTGGCTATCGTCTTCGACAGCGCCAACCCCACAGGTGACGATGGCGATCTGGCCACTCCCGGATACCACGCGACGAACACGATCCCCTATGGCAAGCTTCTGATCATCGCCGAGAACGCGACCGACTCGAACGGAGACGGTCTGGTCGACGATCCAGATGACGAAGGCGGTCAACCGGCCGGCTGGCTGAATCTCGCCCTCGATTTCGAGCAGAACCAAGCCAGTTTTGTGTTCATCGACATCGAGGAATCTGGCGGCACGGTCGACTTCCGCAACAACGGCTCGGTGGTCGCCACGATTGGCATCCCTGCGATGGGCGACAATTCGCGCGTGACGGCTGCGTATGCGGGCCTGACCTTCGACGAGGTGCGCGTGAACTTCGCAGGATCCGCGGCGCTGGCCGAGATCGTACTCGTCCCGGAGCCGGGCTCACTCGCGCTGCTGTGCATTGGCGGACTGGCGCTCATGCGTCGGCGAATCGCGGCGTAGCGAAGTCCTGACGCAGTCGGTGGCGGCGTATCCGGGCGCGTATGGTGCTCACTCGCTTCCAGCCCGCGCAAACCGTTGCGCGGGCTTCCGGCCCCTGTGCTTCCTCCGCGCTTTGAACCTGCTGCTGAATTTGATGTCGAGCCTGCCAAACGAGGTGGAGCAAGTTGACGAGAATCAGGTCCCTGATTTCAAGGCCTTGGCTCTCTTTCTTCCGCAGATCACTACAACCGGTACAAGCCGCCAAGGCCGATATCCGTTTCTGGCAAGATTTTATTGTAAACTCCCTTGACCGGGGCGGGGCGCGCCTGGTAGCATAGCTGTCGTGGAGTGCATGCTCGGGTGAGCGTGCGGGGAGTCGGTTAGAGAGCGAGTTTCTGCGCCGGTCGGCGCAGGAGCGCGCTCTTTTTGTTTTCCGATAGGCTGCCGGCCACCACCTTGCGGGGGGAGTAGCTGGCGAGGAAAGAGGTGTCAGATGGTGGGTCGTGGAACGCGGATGGCTTTGGTCTTGGTTGCAGCACTCGGCTCGTTCGCCCCATTGGCGAAGGGAGCGCGGATCACGTTCACCGCGATGCAGGGTGATCTGGAAGCGTCGGCCACGTTCGACACGATGGGCGCCAACCTGACCGTGATCCTGACGAACATATCAATGGCCGACGTCGAAGTGCCGGCCGACGTGCTGACGGCGTTGTTCTTCGACTCGACCGTGCCGCTCAATCTGACGCCCGTATCGGCCGTCCTCGGCCCGGGCTCGGTCGTCCATTTCGGCGGAACCGATCCAGGTGGGGTCGTTGGCGGCGAATGGGCGTATCGACAGGCCGTGACCAATGGGCCGATGATGCTGCCGTACTCGATCACGTCGGTGGGTCTGAGCTTGGACGGCTCCGAGCAGATGTTCCCCGGCACTAACCTCCAGGGGCCTGTTAATGAAGATGGTCTGCAATACGGCATCACTTCGGCCGGCGACAACATGGCGACCGGCAACGCCCCGGTCACCGGCGGCAACGCCCTGATCCAAAACGAGGTCGTCTTCACGCTTTCGGGCATTCCGCGCAACTTTGACCCGTCGCAGAGCATCACGTTTGCGTTCTGGCAGTACGGGACCGACTTCTCCGAGCCGGGTTTCGGCGTGCCCGAGCCGGCGACGGCCGCGTTGCTGGGTGTCGGCGCGCTGGCGTTGATCCGTCGCCGGCGTCCGTGCTGACGACGGCGTCCGTATTGGCGGGGGAAAAGCCTTCCAAATCGAGAGACCGGCTTGTCGGCGCCGCTCAGGCGATGGCAAGCCGGTCTCGTTTTGCACTCAAACCGTCGCGCCAGGTTCTCTGTACTACTAACCATCAAGATCGTCTCGCGGCGCGCAGATTCTGTACGGTGAGCGAGGGTTCAGTGGTCAGGGTTTAGTACGAACGACGCCCTGAGCCTTCGGCTCAGCAACCCGCCGAGCCAAAGGCTCGGGCTGGAGTTTGGCACTTTCGATGGGCAATGCCGGCCGGCCGCCTGGTCGGCGGGGTCTGGTCCGGGTGATACCCTCGCGGGCCTTTTCTGTGCAGGTTCTTGCGGCGGCCAGATCTAGTTATAT
>Ga0187892_10011044_pt1 | contig 11229 bp, 10 predicted proteins | sample MA1701073metaG_FD_139345 | JGI IMG/M metagenome (GOLD analysis project Ga0187892, IMG submission 139345) | Bio-ooze microbial communities from a basaltic lava cave in the Kipuka Kanohina Cave System on the Island of Hawaii, USA - MA170107-3 metaG ... | reverse complement strand
ACGCTGAGCAAGTCTCCGAGTCCTAGTAGACGAAAGGGGTTAGCGGTCTGTCAGTCGCTAACCCCTCGTCGTCCCTGGTTGCGGGGGCTGGATTTGAACCAGCGACCTTTGGGTTATGAGTCGTCTCGGCGCCTGTCGGCCAACCCTCTGATCTCTCAGAAAAACATCGCAGCAGTAGCGCTTTGCACGCTCACTCGTGGTCGCTGGCTGTTGACGGTTTTCCGGGGTGTTTTGGGGTGGGATGGTAGCAAAACGGGAGCAGCGCAACCGGGCGCGGGCGAGGGCGCGCTGCAAGGTGACGCCTCCCTATCGCGGAACCGCTGAACACGCGGCGAACGCATCGGGAAAGGTCCGACGCTCAAGCGCCTTTTCAAGATCGCGCCACCCGCCCCATCATCGGCGCGCAAACCACGCCAGCCGGCGCGAGGCCGCTCTTCCGCGGCGTTCGCTAATCGTCAAGGTCGAACATCCTTTCGATTCGATCACGACCGTGTGTGCTTATCGCGAGGCTTCGGCAGACGCCCGAACGGTCAGATCGGGTGCGAAGCCCAACGCCCTTTGTGTCGCTGCGATGAGTTCTGGTTTCGGCAGCCTCGTCTCCTTCTTAGCAAAGGCCTTCAACAGCTCGAGGTTTGCGTGCAGCCCGTCCCATCTCTGGAGGACCACGCACTGAAGCGCTATCTCAAAGAAATGTGCCTCAGCCTTCTGCATGAGTCCCCTTTTCAGTGCCAGATGCAACAGGTTGCCGAAGGCAACCGCCTTCCCTGCAGAGAAGCCCTGTTCTTTGTCGAGTTCGACAAGCCGGACCTTCGAGCTTCGCTCGGCCTCGTCCATCCGGCCAAGCTTCAGTAGCGCCAGCACCTCGTTGTCGCTCGCTAGTCCAGTCGTGCCACGGTCCCTCGCGCGCGCCGCATCCCGCTTTGCGCGCCTGGCCCACTTCAAGCCAGTTTCGTAGTCCGAAGGGGTCGAGGTCTGATCGCCCACCGTGTCCCAGATCCAGCCGATAGACAGGGCCAATCGCGCTCGGGAAGCAGCGAACATTCGAGCCTTGTGCGCCCGGCTATACGCGTGTTCGAGCCGCGGAAGCATCTCCCAGAGTTTCTGCCGAGCGGCTTCTGCATCAGGGGCCTTGTCGACCTGACGACGGCGCAATGGTAGTTCGATAAGTTCTCGGTCGATGTAGTTCCGGCCGAGAAGGAGGGCATCCAGCGTACGACGCAGCAGTCCCTCTTTCGACGGCGTTTCGCCCGCGGCGCACCACAGATCGACAGCTACCCGCGCGAGGGTTTGCGCCATAGGGACGGGCAGCTTTCTCCAAAGGCGCGGAACGCTCAGGCCCTGATTGAGATGGTCAACAAGGCTTGCCTGAAAGTATTGCCGCGTCACCGGGTGAGATAGCCCAGACTGGGCTACGCGGAGAAACAAGATCAGCGCCTCCAGCGTCGGCGCAGCTGGCGAGTAGTAGAGATCTTCGGCCTCCAAGACGAGGCCGATAGTTCTCAACGGATGGATGTCGTCCAGTTCATGGACCAGGGCATCGGCTAACTTGCCTTCCAGTGCATGCTTACCACGTAGACTTGTGCGGCGTTCGCGGTGAGCAGCCTCACGCAGCGTAGCGCGTCCAGCTCGGCGTTCGACCCAAGGTTCAAGAGACCCCCAATCGACGGGGCTCGATATGCCTGCGGCGCGAATGGCAACCGGCTCCGGAATTGCCGTCGCCGGCAGGCCCAGGACATCCAGCAAAGGCTCGACGCTTGGCGGCGGGATCGAGAGCTGATACACCGCGGCGCCCCTCCCGTAAAGCCGATAGGTTCGCTCCTCTCCCGGCAACCATGCGTGCTGGCTCCGCAGCGTCTCGAGTTCAGCGCGGCTCAGGTGGCCACCTACGACGAGCGCCCCCTTGCGCGCTTCCCGCTGCGCCTGGGCAAGGTCTCGGAGCGTTGCAAGGAAATCGAGGTCGAAGTATGAAGCGGATGCCCAGGAACGGAAGTCGATACCATCCACGGCGATCACTGCACCATGCAGGAAGAGCTGAGAAAAGGCGCCTTCGGCTCCCAACCTCCATGCAAGTGCGCCAAGATGGCCTCGGAGGTCCAGGTGCAGCGGACGTAGACCGAATCGCGTGTCGTAGTACAGGCCGCGCTTACCGGCAGCTTCGGCTGCCGCCGCTAGAAGCGTCGAGCCGCCTGCTCCCGGCTCCTGAATCAACAGAACGCTGCCGCCCTGCTCCACCCACTCCTTCAGGCGTGGATGACCAGCCAGGGCGCTCGATCGTTCCTCGGGTGATCCAGCGAGGCGCTGGAGCGCCTGCGCGAAGTGAGTCGGAAGCGCAATCGCTGCACCCGTGATTCCGAACGGGAACCGCACCGGCTTGGGGAGGCCGAGGGCCTTGCCGAGGCAACGGAAGCACTCGCCGGCTGGCCAAGGTCCAAGCCACGTGATCGGGTTCTTCGCTCTCTGGGCGCTCGCCACGAGCTGTCCTAAGGAAGAGGCCTCGCCAGGCTCCTCATTCCGGTACCGGGACCACCACACCCGCGTTGCGGCCGGGGGCCGGCCGCGAACCATCTCTCCGAGAAGGCTGACGACGGTGTTGTCGCTCCCGCTGTAGCCGACCACAAGCAGATCGGCGCCCTCCGTCATCGCAAGCAACGCGTGCCGCATGTTCTCGCGGAGTTTGCTCTGGAGCTCCTCGGTGAGGTTTGCGATGTCGTCGAAGAGGAAGTCGCCGTGGATTTTGACGATTGGTGGAGTCTCCGGAGGCCACAGACCAGGAAGTAGCTCGTCGTCGTACAACAGGACCGGGATGCCCTCGCAGCCGACCTGCATCAGCGCGTACTCGATAAGGTGATCGAAGTTCGTTGTAAGCACGGCTCGCAAGCATCGATGCTTGATGAGCTGTGCCACCCACAGATGTTCCTCCTGAGGCCAGCATCCACGGCATTCACTCTCAATGCGCGCGCGCCGATCTTCGACGCGAGGGATCGCCCGACGGAACACCTCGGAGTAGCTAAGTGCTTCTAGCCTGCGAAAGACGCTCGGACGCTCCTTCCGCAGTTGCGCCGCAAGGTCCTCCCCGGTCCGGACTCCAGCCGTTGCGGAGATGCCCGCTCCTGCCAAAAGGATGAGGGGTTTCCCGCCTTCGAACCGCTGGATAAGCTCGTGAAGATGGGCCGTGATGTTCGTGGCACTCATGGCACCTGCTCGTGCGGGCGGACTACCGCTCGAATTCCGACAGCGCCACACCGCCCCCGAGATGCCCCCTCGCGTCCCGAACGGACGCGAGCCTGGCCATTCGACCCGTCGACCGGCGTGGCGAAGAGCTCGGCCACGGGTGCGGCGCCGGACCCCCTCGGGGTCGGCGCACTCGAGGAAGAGCTCCATCGCCTCCTTCAGGGTTGGCCTTCGCCTCCTCGACCGTGGCGCCCTGACTCGCACATTGACCCGTTGATCTGCAGCACCCACCAAGTCCGGAGGGCGACGGGGTAGCCCGTCAGGTCCAACGTAATGTCAGATGGTTCCGATTGAAATCCACGACTGAGTTTTTTGAACCTCATTCAGTCTGGTACTCCTACGCCCGCGTCGCGGCACCGCGGAAATCAAACGCGACAAGTGCACTCACGCCGAGGAGCCGACTTGCAAACTCGGTCTCGATCCAGTGGGGCGGTTCCGCGCGCAGAGCTTCCAGCAAGGCGGCAACGTGCGGCGGTGGGGACTCCCAAATGCCAGGGAGTGACGCCTGGTTGGTCTGGCGCAGCGAGCTGCGAATGTAGGCAAGGATGTCGTCGATACCGACTAGCGATGCGTCTGAAACGGCGCTACAGCAGAAGAGACAGGCGAGCGAACAAGACTGCGAGAGTACTTCGAGTGGATCGACGCGTCGCCGCCCGGGTTTGACGTAGTTACTGTAGCAGCGTTCCGCGTCGGCCAGGAATACGCCCTGATCACCAGGTGCGTGTGACGTCCAGCCTGGGCACAGAGTTGTTCCGACCCGTGAATCGCCATGGTAGAGCGCAAACAACGGCAGGAGTTTGTTCTGCGCAGCGGCTTCCATGAGCATCTCGATTTGCAGGCCCCGCCGGTTCGCATAAGCCAGAAGGGGATACGCGTCGGCGGCTCGCGCGAAGTTCTTGGCTTGGACTCGCATGCCGAGCGACCGGGAGTCGCCGATCAGCCACCACTCCCAGTCCGCTCCGGTCCTAGTCCCCTCCTCCCGTCTGGTGAACGGAAGATAACGAACCCAGGGCACCGAATCCGATAGGCGATAGAGGAACCAGTCCGTGATGGACTCTTCACCTACGGAAGGTTGGCTGCGCACCCACGCTGCGACGTCTGCCGAGAGCAGGGTCGACGTCGCACACGCCGTCTCTGTTGTTGGCGGCGCGGTTCGGAGTGTTGCTGCGCGACTATCTGGGAGCTGCGTGCTGATGGCGGCGACGAGGCTCGCGAGATTGGCCAAGACGAACGGTCGACGTTCAGCAGCCGCAGCTGGGTTGATAAGGAGCCACCGCGGTTGGTCGTCGGCTTGCAGCAGAGCCTTCTCAGGGTCCGCGTAGATGTCTGACAGGAGGTTCAGATACACCGATTCAAAGTCATCGAGCGGCAGCGGGACCTTCGTGGTTCGAAGTGCGCGCACCGTTGCGATGACGTCGCGGTGGACTGTGAGTTCGGCCATGTCCGCCAGATAGTTCTCTTCCTTTTCGTTCTGAGAGGGCTTGGCCTTGCGCTTCTGCATGTCGATCAGGGAGAGTAGACGGATGGCCTCGCCGAGCCGATTCATGGCATCGAGCAGAATCGTCGCCGGCGCTGCGGTATCCATCTCTAACTCGCGATGTCCAGCTTGGGAGAGAGGGCGGCATAGAGGTCGCCCTCCTTCTCTATGATGGCGATGTAGCTCGCCGTGGCCATGCGCGCCCCTTCGCCACCCGATGGTACACGATCCAGGGGCTTCGCAGGCGGCGTCCGGGCGACGGACAAGCCTGCGCTCACCGCAGGACGTACACGGTGCTCCGTCCGCGGCCGACGCGTCGCAGGACACCGAGCTTTGCCAATGCCACGAGGTCCTGCCGCGCCACCTCGCCCGACGTTCCGCACTGGCGGGCGAGATCCCGTCGCGTGACGATCCCGCGCTCGCTGGCGATCTGGACGGCGGCCTCGCGACGCCAGCCGAGCGCGGACAGCGTGGCCCGCGGCCGGGAGGCGAACCGAGAGCCTGCCCACGCGGCACGCCGCCGCGCCGGCGGTCGGAGGTCCTCCGAACGGATCGGTCCCTCACGCCGGAAGATCATCGCCTGCTTCAGCACCTTCTCGAGTTCGCGCACGTTCCCGGGCCATGCGGCGCCCTCCAGCGTCCGGAGCGCTTCCGGCTCTGGGGATTCGACCGACAGCCTGTACTGATCGTTGAACTTCGCGCGGAAGTGCTCGACGAGCAGCACGATGTCTTCGCGGCGCTCGCGCAGCGGCGGCACCTCGAGCACGACGTCGCAGAGGCGGTAGTAGAGATCGTCCCGGAACGACCGCTCGGCGATCGCCGCCTCGAGGTCGCGGTGCGTGGCGGCTATCACCCGCACGTCGACGCGCGTCATCCGTGTCGACCCCAGCGGGCGAACCTCCCCGTCCTGCAGGAACCGGAGCACCATCGCCTGGGCGTCCGGCGGCAGCTCGCCCACCTCGTCGAGGAACGCCGTACCGCCGTCGGCAAGGGCCAGCAGACCGGCCTTGTGCGCGACGGCACCCGTGAAGGCGCCACGCTCGTGGCCGAAGAGTTCGCTGAGGAGCAGGTCGCGCGTCAGCGCCGCGCAGTTCACCGTCTCGAACCTCCGCGTGTGTCGAGCGCTGAGCTGCTGGATGGCCAGGGCCACCAGCTCCTTGCCGGTGCCCGACTCGCCGAGGATGAGGACCGACACGTCGATCGGCGCGACGCGCTCGATCCGGCGGAAGAGCGCCCGCATCATCGCGCTCCGTCCGATCATCCCGTGAAAGGACGACAGCTCCGTCGACGGCACCCCGGCCCGGCTCCCGCGGCGGCGTCGAGATGGATGCCGAGAAGGGGACGCCCAGCCGCATGCAACTCACTGCGAGGGGGCTGGGCTCTGGACGCGACTCCTGGTGAGCCTGAGCGCGGGCCTCTGGGCCCCGGACTCCGTGCCTGGCGTGATAGCCTGGGTGGCCGCGTGCGTTCAATGTCCAATGTTCGTGACGTTCACTTCCGTCGACGGCGACCGAACCGCGCCCGTCTGGGCGGGAGAGACGCGAGGTAGTTCAGGACAGCCTCCATGTTGCGAAGCTCGGGGAAGGGGATCACGACGTCCTGCCCACATCCCCGGCACTTGATGACGATGCCTCTCGACGTCACCTCCGCCAGCTTCTTGCTGCAGGGGCACCGCAGGTCCTGCGGGTGCTCGGCCCCGGACATCGGACGCCTCCCCCGGGCTCGACAGAAAAGCCCAGCGCCACGGCCACGCCGTGCGTGCTGGGCTCCGGGTGAACGAGCCGCGGGGGAACCCGGGCTCCGGATCGATGTCCGACCACTGGCCTCTCGGTTGAAGGGTCGCTACTGCCTGCTCTCTCTGTTTCGTCACCCTGTCATGGCGACTCCACCTCCTGCGAGGGACGGCGCGCGGCGGACCGCGCTCCTACGAGGTTTGCGGTTTCCAGTGCTCCTCGACGTTCGGCGAGTAGTACCAGGTCCCGTCGTCGGCGATCGTGATCTGGATGTCGCCGGCCTTTCGGAGCGACACGGTATACCGAGAGTATCGCCGGTAGCTCTCGGTCGCGTCATGCTCCGCCTCGGCGACCGAGGTGATCGTGAGCCAGGGCGCCATCGCCTTCACGGCCGGCCCATAATACCCACTCTTGCGCCCGTGGTGAGACGCCTTGAGCACGGCAACACGACGCACCATGCCTGCTGCGGCGATTGCGGGCCAACTCTCTTCGGCGGTCGCGTCGCCGCCAAGCACGATGGATTGCCCGGCATAGCTGATCCTCACGACCATGCTGAGGATGTTCGGCGCGTCCTTGTCAACGGCGAGCCGCTCGAGGTCGGGGGTCGGCGCCCAGATCTCCACGCCGTCCTCCGTCCAGTAGTTGCCGATGCTCCCTTGGTAGAGCTGAAGGCTCTTCGGGCTTCCCGCCAGGCCGGCGCGCAACCGCTTGTACACCTCCCAGTCTCGTTCGTCGTAGGGCGAGCCCTCCCAGCTCGCGTCTGCGAGGTTGAAGTCGTGGAAGCCCGTGTGCCAGAAGTTCAGGATCTGCCGCCTCTCCTGCTCGTACAGGCGGTAGAGCCCCGTCATGTGGTCCATGTCCGGGTGGGTGATCAGTAGCCGGAAGATCTCCCGCCAGCGGCCGATGTGGGTGTCGTAATAGGCGAGGGGGTCGGTCAGCGGCGCATACCGCTTCCTGAAGAACTCGCGCGCCTCCCGCGCCACGTCTCCGCCGAGGGCTTTCGCGACCAGGTACTCGACGGACCGTCCGTACTCCTCGAGCACCTCGCGCGCCGTGTCCGGATCGAGGATGCCGAGATTGTCGATGTCGACCATGGCTACCCGGCCGGACGGAAACTCGATGATCGTGCAATCGCCCTGCCCGACGTTGAGGAAATGCACCTTCAGTGGCATTACTTGCCCCTCGCGTACGCGTTGAACAGCTCGTAGGAGTACTGGCGAAAGAACTTCAGGTACCTGTAGAGGAGGAGCACCCCCACCACGATCGCGGTCGCGGCGTACTTCGGCAGCGCGGGATCGGCACCGGGCCACCATGCCCGAATGGCCAGCGCCACCCCGACCAGCAGACTCGTGAAGGACAGGTTCCGAGCAAACCCGTAGAGATTAAGGAAAGTGTCCAGCCGCACCAGCAGCTTCTCGTCGGCGCGGATCTCGGGGCTGTATCGAACATGGAGGAAGAGCGCCTCGCCTGGATTCGCGATCCCTTCGCTGGCCGCACGGTTCATGACCCGCTGGCGGACCTCGGACGGAAGCGGCTTGTAGAAGCCCGGGAACAGGAGCCTCCGAAGCAAGGGCCGCGCTTCCCGGAACAGATTGATGTTCGGCCGGCCCAGCACCCTGTCCACGAGACCGTCCTCGAGCACCGCCTTGCTCGGGGTCGCGACGAGCTGTCCCCCGACGTAGACGGCGAGAAGCAGCGCCACGATCTCGACCGGCCTGAGGTCATGGCCGAGCACTCGGGGAAATCCGAGAGTCAGGTCCATGCCGATGATGAGGAGAAGGCCCGCGGCGAGGTAGCCGAAGAAATCGTACGTGGCGAACGGGATCCGATTCATCTCCCGGTCGATCACTCCTCTCGTAACAGATCGTCGAACGGCGTCGGCTCCATCGCGAACCGGTTCTCCCGGAGCCGCCTCCGCAGCGTCTCGGCGTCAGCCACCGTGATGACCCCCTTCCGGATCGCCGTCAGCAGCGCGCCCAGCGTGTTCAGCAGGTAGTCCTCCCCGAGCCGGGCAAACAGCTCGCGCCGAAACCGCCTCTTCTCATCGGCGGCGACCACCCACCGCCGGTTGACGGCCAGGGCCAGCGAGGCTGACTCCCCGTCGCCGAGGAACCGGCGGAACTCGTCGTAGAGGCGGAGCTCGGCGTGATCCGTGATCTCGATCTCGGTGATCAGCCCGCCATCCAGGGCGGCTCCGAGTCGGGCCCGCTGCTCGTCGTCCCGGACCTCCGCCCTCACGTGGTTGACCAGGTGGAAGCGAAGGCCGGGGAACTTGCCGAGGATGTCCATCCGGTCGACCGCGAGGAAGTTGATGAGGAAGCTCGCGTCGGCGACGACGAGCAGGCGTCCCTCGGCATCCCGCTCCACCCTTCACGCTCGCGGAACATAGGCCCGCCGCCCCTTCGGCCCCGTCTCGGGCTCACGCTCGACCGTCGCGAGCAGGGCGCTGAACTCGCCCGGCTGGACCTGGGCCAGGTCGCAGAGTTCCCTCAGCTTGGCCCGGCTGATGACTTCCCGGCGGAGTGCCTCGATGGCGAGCAGGACGAGCTGGTGCCGGAACGGCTTGTGCCCGGGCGCCTTGGCGTCGGGCTCCGGGCCCAGGAAGCGCATGATGCTCGCCCCGGCCTCCTTCTGCTCGGCCAGCGCGGCCCGCTCCTCCTCGGTGAGGAGCTTGAGGTTCAGCAGGCGGTACAGCGCCGTCTCGTAGCTCACGCCGAAGTGATGGGCGAGGTGAGCAACGTCGTAAACCTGGATGTCCTGCGAGTGGGCCTCACGGCGTCGCTGCCCCTCCACCACCGCGGTCTCGTCGTACGCGCGGAGCTGGCTCCGGCTCTGCTCCCCTTTGCCCAGCCGCCGGACGAAGGCGCGGACGCCCGTCTCGGGCATCAGGAAGGCCGCGGCGAAGGCGTTGGCCCGCACCTCGAACAACTCCTCGCGGTTCTCGGCGCGGCTGACCAGCCCCCCGCGGCCCCGGTCGACGAGCACGTGACAGTACTCGTGGGCGCACGAGAACAGCCGCCGCCGCGGCGGGTGATCCTCGTTCACGATGATCGACGGCCCGTACCTGGTGTCGCTCAGGAACAGGCCGGAGATGGCGTCGGAGAGCGACATCTCGATGAAGCGGACGCCCTGGGCTTCAAGGGCCTCGGCGAGGTTGGTGAGGGGGTCCTCGCCCAGCCGCAGGCGCGCCCGCTCAAGCTCGGCCAGCCGCTCGCCCTGGCGGATGGCGTCCCAGCGCGTCCGCGTCAGCGGCGTGTTGTAGTTCACGTCGTAGACGCGGTCCTGGTCGACCCCGAGGAGCGTCTCGAGGTTCGTGTACTCGCGGCAAAGCTTCGCGCACTCGGCGACGGCGCTCACCCGCTCCCGGTCGCTCGCGAGCTGGAGGTCAGCCCGGAACAGCGCCGTCAGCGGATCACGGCCGGCCTCGTCGAACTCCTCCGCCAGCAGCTCGCCGAGCTCGCGCCGGTAGATCTCCGCCAGCCTGACGAGGTGGAGACTGTTCGGCGCCTTAGCGCCCGCCTCGAACTGCGCGAGCGCGCCGCGCGAGATCCCGAGCTGATCGGCGACGTCCTCCTGGCTGAGCCTCGCCGCTTCCCTGGCCTTCTTCAGGCGGCGGCCCAACTCCTCCCTGTCCAGTGGCACGCGCACCACCTCCCCTCGGTAACGCGATTATGGCATACTTGTGCTTAGTCGGCTACCCGGACTCGTGGGCCGGACAACCTGCGTGGGTTGCAAGGTCCCCACGGGTGGGGTAGCCTGATCCCGTCGGGCTCAGGATTTTGGGGTCACGCGCAGGGTCGGGCTGATGACCCGGGGCTTTGGGGTTCGTGGCCCCTCCGCCCCGGGCGGCCGAACCCACGCGGGGTCGGACCGGTAGGACGGTCCCGGTTGTAGCGGCTCAGGGCGGTGCTGTCAAGCTCGCCATCAGCAGCCCCCGCCGTCGGTGAACCGGCCGCATGCTCGCCTGCAAGGAGGATTGGGTTCGTCGACGGAGGCCCTCGGCCATCCCGAGGGGGCTCTCCTTGCGGTGCACGCTTGTTTCAAAGAGGTCAAGCGCATGAGCGACGCACAGCGCGGCGACAAGCCGCCCAAGCCGGATCACCCGCAGCATCCACCTCACCCGGAACATCCGCCACGCCCCGAGCACCCGCCGCGCCCGGTCACACCGGGTCGGCCGCACGGCCAGCGGTAGCATCGTGGCGACCCTCCTGCGTCGCACCGCTCCAACGGACAAGCGGTGGGCGCAGGAGGCCCGGCTGATCAACGACCGCTACCCCGGCTTCAGGTTCACCCCGCGCCCGCCGCGACTCGACCTGATCGCCGTGCAGGCGACCTCGACATCGATCGTCGAGACGACGGAATGCGACAACCCGGTGAGGGCGTGGCGCGGGTCGATCAAGCCGTTCGCGCCGGACGCCAGCAACTACGAGGTGAGATGCATCGTCGCGGATCTCTCCGCAGACCGCGATGTTGGCATCCGCCTGGACGGGACGCTCACGCACCTGCCCGGCTGCTCGGCTCCGCACGATCTCCCGCCCGAGCTGATCCCGGGCCGCCACTTGACGGAGGCGTACACCATCGAGATGGCCTGCCGCAGGCCACCAGGCCTTCCGCTTGTGCGCGCGATCGCTCCGATGATCTGGCCCGAGGCCAGCGTCGTCGTGGACGGCCATCCCATCGTCTATGAGCCCTTCCGTCCTCCCCACCTGCAGTGGCGGGAGGGAGCACTGTGCGTCACCTTCCCGCCCGACCGCGGATGGGAGTGGGGCGATGGAGTCCTGGCCGATT
>Ga0187892_10011042_pt1 | contig 11231 bp, 12 predicted proteins | sample MA1701073metaG_FD_139345 | JGI IMG/M metagenome (GOLD analysis project Ga0187892, IMG submission 139345) | Bio-ooze microbial communities from a basaltic lava cave in the Kipuka Kanohina Cave System on the Island of Hawaii, USA - MA170107-3 metaG ... | reverse complement strand
GGGCTTTCCCACCGTCAATTCCGGCCGTTCATACCGCTCAATGAACACTCGATCCGTGATCCCACCGTTCAGCACGCCCGCCACCGCTTCAATTGGAAACCTAAGTCCGACAGGCTGCTAGCGTCAATTCCTCGCGCCAGCCTGGCCAGATCCGAGAGGCCCAGGCCCAGAGTAAGCGGTCCACCGTGCGAAGCTTCGGCCGCGGTTGACGGCGCTGATACACGTTAAGCTGGTGCCGAAGCATTGCGTTCTCCATCTGCAGTACCGCGCTAGAGCGAAAGCAGGCTGTCAGCGCCAAGAAGGTGCACACAAGGGTAGACATCATGGAACACGTGAGGGTGTCGAGGGTTCCTTGTCACCCTACATCCAAATGCTTTCCCCAAGCTAGATCTGCAGCCTTTCAACTACATATGGATTTTCGGGAAGGACAGGAGGACGTGGCTCGGATCGCTGTCTTCCTGGCCTCCGACGAGGCCGGCTGGCTGACCGGCGCCTCATGACCAGACCCCATCGAGCACAATTGATTCGATAGCCCTGCCAGCGGATCGGCACCTTCAGGATCGCCGATGCGATCGCACCGGCCAGGTGTTCGAGGTTAGGTGCGCTGCGCCGCCGATGCTCTTTTTGCCGCGCGAGGCCGAGTCGCTGTTGAGACCGGATGCGCTTTCGTTGCCGGGGGCGTTTTGACCGCCGGGGCCGATCTCGCGTTGCTCCCCCGCACCTGGTACCCCAGCTTTTCCTCACGCTCTATCAGCTTCGCTTCCCGAAGCTGCACATAAGCCCGTCTCACCGTTTCCCGGCTGATACCGAGTTGCTCACCGAGCGAGTGGGTCGAGGGCAGCGCCGCCCCGGGTTTAAGCTTATCGCTCTTGATGAATTCGCTTATCTGCCGCACCACTTGCGCCTTGAGTGGCTCCTCAGTATTGCGCTTGAGCCGAATCGGAAGTTTTGCCACACCGTCTCCTTTCGAATGGTTCGTCTGTTAATCGTCGGAAGATTATGCGAGCTTATCGCCGTTCAATCAATGCGGCGTTCTCCGCGCCGAGGCGATTTTTACCTGTCAATATTCCGCAGGACGAAAGACAGTTCGAGCCATGGCGTTCCGGGCGTGGAGCGCGCGCCGATCAGATCTGTTGCTCCAACCCGCACTCGAGCGTGCGGCGCTCCGGGTAGGGCTTCGCGTCTTCCCTACTCAGCCCCTGTGTCGGCCGGCAGCTTCCTGCTGAGCATCGCGATCAGTCGGCGCTTGGTCGGGATCACCTATTGCTCCTTGAGCTCGGGCGAGAGCAGGTTCACGGCTTCGAGCTCATCGCACAGTTGCATCTGGTGCGCGAGGTCGAACAAATCGCGCTTGCTGTGAACAGGGTATCGACCTTCAAAGCATCTAATCCTTGTCATCCAGGCCCGGTCGTGTCGAAGTCTCTGGGGACTGGACGCCGGTATGCGCTTCTCCGGCATGACCTGCAGCAGCAGGTCGGCCCGACGGAGATTTCCCCGGTGAAAGGTGCGTTGTGGGTACCCGACACTAGTCGTCGTAGAAGTCGTCATCGTGGTCTTCATAGTGGTGGCGGTGTCTGTGGTGCCGTCGTTCGTAATAATGGTGACCCTGATCGTCAAAGCGGCCGCCATAACCATATCCGTCATGCCGTTGCCCTACCGCGGCCCCCAGGCCACCCCCCAGTGCGGCACCCCATGGTCCGCCCAATGCTGACCCAACGCCACCGCCGAGTGCGCCGCCGAGTACCCCGCGATTCATCGTGGCGTGGCACCCGCTAAGAGACAAAAACAGCGTGAACAGCGATACGTGTAAGATTCTCATGGCCTTGTCCTTTCATGTTCCATTTTGCGTCCTGCTTTCCGCAGGATACATACGCGATTGTTCGGTAACAAACTCAGCTTACCTCTGGAAACCTGAATCGCTGCTGAACTGGCATAGGGGACGCGGCAAATCTCACAGCGGGCAACGCACAAAGTCCTCCACAAGGTCGCGATATTTTCCTCGTGGTTCCAGGCCTCCCTTCTCTCAGCGCGACAGTGAAGCCGGGTCGACTCCAAGGATCTTGGCAAAAGCTTCAATCGTAAGACCCCGACGTATGCGGTGGAGCCGTAGCAGGTCGCCAATCAATCGAGCCTGCTCGTAGGGACAGTAGCCTAAGAAATCCATGATCCTGGGGTAGTACTGAACGCGAGGGGGCCTTTTCCCTGTCTCCCAATGTACCAAGGTCTTTAACATTTACTTGCAAAAAGGCAACAGCGTCGCTTTGGGTGAGCTTCCCTTCCCTCCGGACTTTTTTAATGTGCCCCCCGAGAGTCACAGGTTCATAACTCTTTGGTTTTGTGGCCTTCAGCTCCACATGGCAGAAAGGAAATGCGGGTATGAGATTGCTTTGCCCAAGGTCGCCGCCAAGATCCGTGGTGGACGTGCGTCGCGGATAGCAGCATCGATGCAGTCTTAGCGGAAATTCGCCTCGGTGCATGTTGGTGCCCGGCACCGCCCCCTTTCCGTAATCGGTGCAGGGAGTAACATAGCTGCGCTTATTACCGGCCGGATGTTACTCATGCCCGCCAATCTCACCCCTGAGTACAAAGCCGCGGAAGCCGCTTTTCGCAAAGCGCGTGAGCCCCGGGAGCGGCTCGAGCGGCTGCGCGAGATGTTGCGTACCATTCCCAAACACAAGGGCACGGACCACCTCCAAGGGGACATCAAGCGGCGCATCAAAGAGCTGTCCGAGGAGCTCGAGGGTCCAAAGAAGGGCGGCGCACGCGGCGGACCGGTGCTGGTGATCCGGCCCGAAGGCGCCGCGCAGCTCGCTTTGATCGGGCCGCCGAATGTGGGTAAATCCTCGCTGCATGCGCGACTTACGGGCTCGGCTGCGCGGGTCGCGCCGTATCCCTTCACGACCCAGTACCCCGAGCCCGGCATGATGCCCTTCGAGGACATCCATTTCCAACTCGTGGATCTGCCCCCCATCGCGCCTGAGCATCCGCTCCCATGGCTTACCAACACCTTAGAGAGCGCCGATGGCGATCTGGTGGTCTTGGACCTCGGCGCTTCAGACTGCCTAGAGCAGGTGCATGCGCTGCACGCCGTGCTGCGCGAGCGCCGCGTCACGCTGACCGAGCGCTGGGAGCACGGCGAAGAGCATCCCCAGAGCGAAGAACCCTTCGATGAAGATCCCTTCGCGCTGAGGCTGCCTACGCTCATCCTCGCGAGCAAGTCCGATCGAATCGCGGCAGTCGAAGCGGAGCTCGAGGCATTTCGCGAAATCACCGGCCTGCGCTATCCGGCGCTGGCCGTCTCCGCAGCGAGCGGCCAGGGGCTCGGTGAGATCGGGCCCTGGCTGTTTCGCCATCTCGGGATAGTACGCGTCTACACCAAGGCCCCGGGGCGTCCCGCCGACAAAGATCGGCCGTTCACGCTGCGCCGCGGCCAGACGGTCGAGGAAGTCGCGCGGCTTGTGCATCGCGACCTCGCGCACGCACTCAAATACGCCCGGGTCTGGGGGGTCTCAGGCTTCGACGGCCAGCAGGTCGGGCGCGAACATCGTGTTGTGGATGGGGACATCATCGAGCTGCACGCCTAGCAGCAAGGCCGCCTGGCGGCCGGTCACGGACACGGCGCGCGTCGCATTTGCTTATGAGATGGACCATGGCGCCGTGATCAAGGTCAGCATCAAGACCGATAAGAAGGCACGCGCGGCGGTCATGGATTTCACCGGTACTTCGCCCCAGCAACCGAACAATTTCAACGCTCCGGCGGCCGTCACCCTGGCCGTGGTGATCTATGTCTTCCGCACTCTCATCGACGACGATACCCCGCTCAATGCGGGCTGCATGAAGCCATTGCAGCTCATCATTCCCGAGGGTTGCTCCACGATAAGTGCGTTTATCGAAGCGCCTTGGTCTCGGCGTTCAGATACCACAGGATCATTGCGACATTGGCAATATCCACCTCTTGGCCGGTCGGCGAGAGGGCCTGATGGCGAAGTCGGTCAGCGAGAGCGCGGTAATTCTCTTTCTGGTCCCAACCCCGCATGCCCTTGATCGCTTTTTCCGCGAATCTCGCTTTCATCTCGGTGGCGAATTCATCCACAGCCGCGTGCAGCCTCACGATCTCTTCGCGGACGGCCGGATCAACCGAGTTCAATAGTGTGTTAAATTCCATACGCAACCCTTCACCCGCACCTCCCGCAACAGCAAACTACGCCCATCGGAGCTGATCCCCCATCAAACTTCCCTACCACCCGCCTAGCTCCAAGACCGTGAAATTCCATGCGCCCTGCATGACACTGCGTTTCCACAAGGCCGTCCTCGTCATTGTGCATAACATCCTGATCCCAACACATATTATGCCACGAGATATGGCCTTTTCCTTTGCTATCGGTGAGAAATCCGGGATAGGCATAGGATTCACGGGCAGTGCCCCATTATCCCCCGTCCCGAACCGCGCGTTCACCCACAGATTTGCCGGGACCACAAAAACATCAATCCTGTATGGGATCACATTTATAAAGCTTCCTCGGCGGCCAAGCTCGCGAGCGCTGTGAGCGTGACGATCTTGAAGCCCCGGTCCTTCAGGACCGGTAACACCGCGCCGAGTGCAGCCGCGGTGCGTACGCCTCGGCTCAGGGCGTCGTGCAGGATGATGATGGAGCCGGGTTGGACGTGCTGGAGAATATACCAGCGCTGGAAGCGGGGACTCGAAAGGCCCGAGTCGAGGGGAAATACATCGCCCAGCGCCAGACGATAGCCTTGCTCGCGGGCGAGCTTGAGCATCGGCCTCGAAAACAAGCCCGAACCGGGACGAAACCACCGGATCGCACCAAAAGGACTCAGGGCCGCGTGCGTCATCGCAAGGCTGCGCGCGAGCTCGGCCGATGGCACGCATAAGCTCATGCGATCATCGTAGCTATGGTTGGCGAGCTCATGGCCTTCGCTCCGCATGCGCGCGAGCAAGGGCTCGTTACCCGGGATGCGGCTCCCGATGAGAAAAAACGTGGCGTGCGCGTCGTGATCCCGCAGAACATCTAGAATCGCAGGCGTCTCTTCGGGATCCGGACCGTCATCGATCGTCAGCGCGACGGCTGGAACGGCGGTCTCGAGGAAGTACGTGACGCCCGGCGCAAAGATGGCGAGAACGGTGGTGGCCGCTCTCGGAAACACAAGGTATGAGACCAAAACCCCCGCCGCACACAGGCTACCCAAGGATACTACGGCGACGGCACGTAGACGCAGCACGGTACTATGGGGAAAGCGGCTAGCATCGCTTTTTTCGAAGGCCGCGGCTGCCGGCTGTTCCTGGATTCCAAACCGGCGGCGCATTCTCCGGTAGCGGAACTGGTGCGCGACTACCCGATCCACTCATTGAACGTGATCGCACACATCCGCACGGCCACGCGGGGTTCGGTGGCCTTGGAAAATACCCACCCGTTCATGCGCGAGTTGTGGGGCCGTTATTGGATTTTCGCCCATAACGGCACCTTGCACGATTTTAATCCCTCGCCCGGGGATCGCTATCGGCCGGTCGGACAAACCGACAGCGAACAGGCGTTCTGCTTTCTGCTGCAAAACCTCTGCGAGCGTCTTGGTGGAACGGAACCGCCGGCAGCGCAACTCGCCCTCGCCCTCCACGAGCTGACCTCGGAGATCGCCGCGCACGGCGATTTCAATTATCTCCTCTCCAACGGCGAGTATCTATTCGCCCGCTGCGCGACGAGGCTGCATTACATCGTGCGTAAGACACCCTTCCAAACGGCGCACCTCATGGATCAGGACATCACCGTCGATTTCGGCGATACCACGACCCCCGATGATCGCGTCGCCGTGATCGCCACCCAACCACTCACCGACGATGAGATCTGGACGACGATGGCGCACGGTGAGTTGCTGCAATTTCACAACGGCGAGCCCCTAGGGCAGGCTGAGGCATGGGCGCCGGGGCTGTTGAAATGAGCGGGGGTGTGGCACGTGCCAGTCCCACCGCGTGAGCGTCAAGCGCTACCGCGAGCGCATGAAGCAGGCTGGGTATCAGCACATCGCGGCCTATCTGCCGCCGGAAGACTGGAGACGATATGCTGCTCTCCGACGTGCAAATCCACCAGTTTATGATATTGTGGAAGAAAGCCACTGATGAGGATATCCCCTGGGAGCAGGCCCGACAGCTTGTCGCTCGGCTCATTCATCTCTACCGCATCCTGGTACACCGGATACCGAGTGATAGAGTCGCCCAGCACGATGCCTGAACGGCGCGCTAACCTCGTCGTTGCAGCGTTTGCATCACGACAGGACTGGGTACGCGGACTGATTCGGGCAACTGCTCGTTCTCGTAAATGAACTCAACGAGATTTCGGATTGCCACCTGGTCGGAAGGTAGCAACATGACGGCGGTTTCCCAAGCCTCCTTGGCTTTCGCAAAGTTTCTGCCCGCATGGTAGGCCGTACCCAGGTTGTTCCAGGTTTCGTTGAGATGGAAGCGATCCTTCTTGGGATAGTTCTCAATCGCTTGCTGGTATTCGTTGATGGCCGCATCCAACTTGCCTTGCTGCACAAGGGTCAAGCCCATCATGTAATGGGCTCGTGGATGTCGCGGGTTCTTCTCAAGGCATCGGTGCAGGTAGGCTTCATACTCGCCCTGGTCAAAAAAACTATACACGACGGCATAGCGACACAAAACCTCAGCGGAAAGTCCGTTGATTTTCTCTGCTTCTTTCATCGAGCGTAGCGCTTCGGGATAATTTCCGTCTTCAGCCGCTACCATCGCCTCTATGATCTCGCGAAAAATCTTTTTGCAGCAAAATTTGAATTTGACGCCGGACGCGCAGGGGCACGGATCATAGCTATCGGGGATCATGGCTCGCGCGGATTCGCGGTCATGATGACTGACCGTGTCGTCAATCACCGGTGACGCGCTCAGTCCATGCTGGGCGAAATCCTTGAGAAACGGTGCGGCGTAGGCATTGATGTCCGCCATGGGAACTTCCTCAACGGCGATGGAGAAGGACCTAGCTAACTCCGCAATCACAGCACCTGTAGGATCGCCTTTAGCGACGGCCAGGCGTGGTGGCCAAGCCCTGCTACCCTTGTACCCTTTCTTGAGAAACGCGCTGGCTGCGGCAGCAGTCATCTCGTCTCCCTCCACCAGTTCATACGCGTGAATGTACAGACTTGGCGCTTCAAGAATGACGTAGACATCGACAGGACTGGTCTGCACCATCACGTCCGTGCGAGCAATAACCCACTGGCCGTCAACCGGTTTCCAGGTCTCGCTGCTAGGTTTCAGTTGGGACTTGTTCACCTTATGCATGGCATGAGTGCTCCGCCTTCAGCCCGGCTCATTCTACAGCGTTACAAGAAAATCCGACGAGCTAGACGATGGCGCGGGAAAACCACTCCAGACAGACGCTCGAGCCCGAACTAGCGGCACGGTTAGATTAGAGAAGGCGTTCGCGCGCGGTTCCGGGCATGGGCTATTGCAACTGGGTGCCGGTGAAGTCGAGGCCATTCTGCCCCCGGTGTTTGCCTATTGGCGCGAGCTGGGTGCGCGCTATGTGACGGCGCTTTGCGCCGTCCCGTTCAACGGATCACCGGTAGAATCGGAAGATCCCTCGGGTTGCTACGGCCGCAAGTTCACGTTGAGCCGGTTACCGCATCGAGTCGCAAGATGATCTGAGTCTAGTGACGATGCCGGTGGTGAATGTCTGGATAGTGCGGATGGCTGTGTAGCAGTGGCTGGTGTACGTGGAAATGCGTGTGAGGCTCCTCCCCGTCCCAGTCAAAATCGTGTTCGTGTAGGTGATGTTCGTCGTGCACGTGGCCATGGGTATGCGCAATCCTCTCATGATCATGCTCGTGCGTGTGGTGCTCGGTGAGATGTAACCAAAGTCCGGTACCCATCAAGAACGCGGCCGCCCAGAACCAAGCGCTCGGTGCTTCCCTGAGCAGTGCCAGCGCGATAATCGCCCCGACGAAAGGCGCGGACGAAAAATAGGCCCCGGTCCGGGCAGCCCCCACGTGACGTAGCGCGTACACGAACAATACGAACCCCATAGCCTAATAGGCCGACCGTGCCGGCGAGGACGCATGACCATATACCTGGCAACGGGATCCCGATTGCCTGCGTTAGCCCGAGGTTGACGAGGCCGGCTATCAAGCCTTTAACGCCCGCAATGAGTACCGGGTTTTTGGATGAGATCTTGCGCGTCAGGTTATTATCGACGGCCCAACAGAGGCGGGCCCCGACCACTGCGAGCGGTCCCAACGGGACGGTGAAGGTGGGGCTCCCCTCCCAAGAAAGCACTATTCCTCCGAGGGTGATGAGTATCATCCCCCACACAATCCGCCGGTCTAAATGTTCATAAAACGCGAACCAGGCCAATGCGGCGGTCAATACCCCTTCGAGATTCAGCAGCAGCGAAGCGCTGGAGGCAGGTGTTAACATGAGGCCTACCATGAGCAATACCGGGCCAATGACACCGCCCATCACAATAGCGCCTACCAACTACGGGATGTCGTGACGGTCCAATCCCGCCTCGTGCCATGGGGGCACGGTGGACCACGTGCGATGCAGGGCCCACCCTGCCAAGAGGCCCACCCCCGATCCGAGGTAAAGCACCGCCGCCAGGGTGGCCGAGCAGAAGCTTTGCCAGCGGTGTACTCGCGCCAAAGAGAACCGCCGCGCCCAAGGCGCTCGCAATCCCGGGGTGGAGGAGATGACGGAGTCCGGTCGCTACCACTGTTCAATGTACCAAGGCTCAAGGCCTAGGAATGCCGATTGACAATCGGTGTTTCCTGGGGGATATTGCGCTCTCATCGATTCATTCGCAAGCAAAGGCAGACACAGAGTAGTGACCCCCGTCTCACGCATTCGGCTCGGAGAGCTCGAGAAGGCTGTCTTAGAACACCTTTGGTCGGTGAAAGCTGCTGACGCCAAGGCCGTGCATAGCATCATCGGCACCCAGCGCGGCATCACCTTGAACACCATTCAATCCACCCTTGAGCGGCTCCATGGCAAGGGGTTGCTCAGCCGTGGGAAGGTCAGTCACGCTTATGTGTATGTCCCGAAGCTGCAACGCGAACAGTTGATGGGGCGGATCATCGAGGATGTCATGACGGCGTTCTCTGAGGGGAAGAGTCAGCCCATGCTCTCTGCTTTCGTCGATTTTGCCGCCCGCGTAGATGAGAAGAATCTCGATCGACTTGAGCGCTTGATCGCGGCCCGTCGTCGAGAAGCCGAGAAGCCGAAACCATGAACCTGGGCCTTCCTATGCTCCCATTCGCAGTATTGGCAGCGGCGGTGTTTGCGGTGATCAGCGCCGTGCTCTGCGCTGTCGCTTACCCGCTGTTGCGCAGAAGAGTGCTGAGGCTCAGCCCGATCCAACGCACCCGCGTCTTGGTCGCCTGGTCGCTGGCACCGCTCGGATTGTCAGGGATACTGACACTGCTTTTGATTCTCCCGCTCGGTGTATTCCTTATTGGGTGTGCGGGTGAGGCTCATACGCATTTTTGTATGACGCATCCGCACCTGGCCCTGGATGAGCATCTTCTTTGGGCGGTCTACCTGGTGCTGGCGTTGTTGATGGTTTCTGCTCTGTGGACGCAACTGTATGGGTGGTGGCGGGGCCACCGCCTTTTGCAGTCGCTCGCTATCGTCAGCCACTACGATGGGCAGCGAGGGGTGCAAGTGACGGATTGCGAAGTCCCGCTCGCGCTCACCGCGGGCCTGTCTCGGCCCGAGGTCTACATCTCGTCCTCCCTGCTCGCCTCGTTGCCTGCCGACATGCTGGGGGTCATCGTTGCCCATGAGCGGGCCCACGTACGCCGGCGCGATGGCATGATCCAATTTGTCGCCCACCTTTCTTCCTTGCTGCATTGTCCCTGGGTACGTCGGTGGCTGTTGACGGATCTATCGCTCGCTTGCGAACAGGCATGTGATCAAGAAGCCGCGCGCGAAGTCGGCGATCCGCTGCGGGTGGCGGAGACGCTCGTGGCCCTAGCCCGTTGGTTCACCCCCGCCAAGTGTGTGCCGGCCGTGGGCGCGCTCTCGTTCGGCAGCGGGGACCTCGTGGCCCGAATCGAGGCCCTCCTGTCGACCGCGCCGACACCACATAGCGTTTCCCTCCCGCGGCAGGTGTGGGGAGTGCTCTTCCTCCTGCTCTTGGGCGCTGCTGGCTACGCGGCGGAGCCTCTGCACCGCTCCGTCGAAGCGCTGCTCGGCCTCCTGTCCTGGTAGTCCCGCATGATCTTCCCTTGCGCTTTGGGCATGGACAAAAAACCGACTTACGGTCGGTGTTTTTGGCGGTTAATCGTCGCGTGCTCGCGTTCCTTCTATCGCTTCTTAATCAGTTCTCTCGCCGAGAAAGTTCTCCGTCGTTGGGCCTGATTCACCAATCAGTTTGTTCGTACCGTTGTATTTATGAAGCGACTTATTTTCGTCACAAACTTATCTGTGGCCGGTCTGATGTTCGGGTTGACGGGGTGCGTCATAACACCGCTAGCCGAAAGCCACGCCCGGGAAGGGCCGCAGGCCCAGAGCGCCGCGCTCAATCCGCCTGCCGATGTCACGAAACCGCCAGAGCCTGCCGCACCGGGAAAGCCGGTGAAAGAGCCGGCCGGTGTCCTCACCCTGCGGGAGGCGCTGGCGCTGGCGTTGACTGAAAGCCCGCAATTAGCGCCGTTTGCCTGGCAGGCGCGGGCCAACGAGGCGCGCATGCTGCAAGCGGGGCTGCGGCTCAATCCCGAATTAGGTTTGCTGGTCGAGGACATTGGGGGCACGGGCAGTTTCAGCGGCGCTCGTGAGGCGCAAACCACCCTTCAACTCAGCCAGGTCATCGAACTTGGCGGCAAACGGTCGGCGCGCATGGAAGCGGCTTCGCAAGCACGCGGCCTGACGAAGTCGGAGTATGAAGTGAAACGGGTCGAGGTGCTGGGGGATGTCACGCAACGTTTTATTCAGGTGGTGTCGGACCAACACGCTTTGGATCTGGCGCTGACAAATCGCCAGTTGGCGGAAGAAACGCTCCGCACCGTGCGGGAGCGAGTGAAGGCCGGGAAGGGTTCGGCTTTGGAAGAGAGGAAGGCGCAAGTCGCTTTAGCACGCGGCGAGTTGCTCGTCGAGGGATCCAGACATGAGCTGAGCGCCTCGCGCAAGAAGCTCGCGGCGAGCTGGCGCAGCGCGCAGCCGGTGTTCAAGCGGGCGGAGGCCGACCTTTTCGCCCGCAAACCGGTTCCGCCTT
>Ga0187892_10011041_pt1 | contig 11231 bp, 8 predicted proteins | sample MA1701073metaG_FD_139345 | JGI IMG/M metagenome (GOLD analysis project Ga0187892, IMG submission 139345) | Bio-ooze microbial communities from a basaltic lava cave in the Kipuka Kanohina Cave System on the Island of Hawaii, USA - MA170107-3 metaG ... | reverse complement strand
GCCGTTCGCCCGGCAGGGCGCACGGTGGTTGCCAGGGATTTCAATCCCTGGTTGCCGGGATCTTCTGGTCTTTCCGCCCGGCAGGGCGGACGCGCCTTCGTCCGCCCTGCCGGGCGGGGAAAATGTTGGGGCCCAACGACCAGGGCCTGAAGGCCCTGGCTACCATCGCGCGCCCTACGGGGCGAAAAAAAATCGGCCGTCTTGCTGCCTCGGCATCAGCCAACTCCTAATATGTCGATATGTTAACGAAACGATACACTAGCTCGCCTGGGACGCATGATGCTTGCCCCTCCTGTGATGTCAGTCCTTCCGTCCGGAAACATCCCCGGAGCAGGGAAAGGACCGGACCGCATCAGGGGACAATACCTATGCGGGCACGCATTGGCAACAGCGAACACTTGCGGCATTGGGGCGACTGTCGTGACATTAGCAGAACGCGACCTTGCCTGTCAACCCCTAATTCTTCGGAATTTTGCCCGCCGACTGGCACGGCCCACGGCCCTGTGAACGGTGGCGACGGCGTAGGAGACGCATCCTACGAGCTCGTGAACGAGGACGATCGGCCGGCGCGCGCTTTGGATGCTGGTGCGTAGCGGAGACGTGACGGTCAGGCAGTTGTTGTGCCCCAACAGTTCGGATACGCCCGACCAGACGGACGACGTCATGGCGGTCTGGGACTTCGCCAGCCCTTCCAACGTCAGCTACGGCTTCCCAGTGCCGTACGGACCGCCCAAGACCCGCGCCGGCGAATGGATGGACTCGCGCGTAGCGGTGGCCGCTGACAAGGGGCCGTACACAAGTGCCGGTGCTCCCGTACCGGCCGCGAGCCTCGAGGTCTACGACGCGTTGCGAAGCCGCTCGACGCGCGATGCCCGATCTGAGTGGCGATCATTCAATTCCCGAAATCACGGCGGCGAAGGCCAGAACGTGCTCTTCGCCGACAGCCATGTCGAGTTCGTATCGACACCCACGGTCGGCGTTGATCTCGACAACATCTACACGGCGGCCGGCGACAACGCCGCGCCGGCGTCGTATCGGTACGGCGTGTCGCCGTGGAATGGCAGCCCGCACCCGTTCGCACCGCGCGGAGCCGACGACCAACCGATTGCCAGCACCGATTCGCTGATCTACCCCTGACGCAGAACGCGATTCGTGCCACGCCCGCCGCGAGGTGGGAGCGCCACCTATCCAATTGACAATCCCGAGTTCCGGCCGTAGAAGTTGGGGCAGAGGAGCGAGGGTTTGCCGACGTAGCTCAGCGGTAGAGCACGGCTTTCGTAAAGCTGAGGTCGTGGGTTCAAATCCCACCGTCGGCTATCTCATCCTGCCCGGAACGAGCCGGTCATTGTCGGCACGTCGAGTCGGTCCTGTAAGAAACTGTGGCCGGTTCCCAAAAAAAGGCGCGAGGCTGTGGTGGGGCGTCACGGTTTTTCGGCGGCCGTGTTATACTACGTTGAGCGGCAGGCGGGATTTCTGCCTGGGGCGCCCGGCTGCCGCGGGCATACGGCCGGCAGCACGTCTTTCTTGGGCTTCCCGGAATGGCACCGCTCCGACGGCCCTGTCTTTCAAGGTCCTGCCCCTGACGCAAGGAGTTTCGCATGTCCCATCGTTCTGTACCGGCCAAGCCGCTCGTGATCCGGCTGGCCCGCGTGGGTTGCCTGGCGGTGGTCTCGGCCCTGGTCCTGGCGACCGCCGTCTTGAGCTCGGCTGACCCGATCCCAAACCCGAACAGGCCTGACCCGGCAGCCGAAGGGGCCGACCCAGCCGCCCCGGGCGCTGACAAGGATGCCAAAGATCGTGACAAGGACAAAGACAAGGACAAGCCCGACTACCCCAAGTTCGAGGAGGTCACCAAGGACTACACCTTGATGCCGGTCATCTCGACCAAGGAAGGCGAATCGCCGTTCCTGTCGCTGTACTGGAACGAGAAGAAGGACAGCCTGCTGGCCGTCATTCCGAAGTCCATGCTCGGCAAGCAGTTCCTGATGGCCTCGAGCATCGCCGCGGGTCCGGCCTTCACCGGCTTCATGTGGGACGACCATGTCGTGCAGGTCGAAGAGCGCGACAAGAAGCTCGTCTTCATCGAGCCGGACCTGCGCTACAAGAAGGCCGAAAAGACCACGGTCGAAGACGTCGTCGCCCGCACCTACACCGATCGCATCCTGACCGTGGTGCCGATCCTGACCAAGAAGGGCGCGGACTTCGTCATCGAGCTGGACAAGGTCTTCAAGGCCGACTTCGCCGGCATCTCGCAGTTCTACGGCGGCCAGGTCGACGCTTCGCTGTCGCGCTGGGCCGAGCGGAAATGCTTCCCGAAGAACATCGAGCTGAACGTCAACACGGCCATCATGCGCGGCCGCGAGGGCGGCGGCGAGCAGGCCATGGTACACTACAGCATCTCGGAGCTGCCCAACACCGACTACAAGCCGCGCGAGGCGGACAACCGCATCGGCTACTTCCTGACCGTCGTCAAGGACTGGGGCCGCGACCATTCCGACAAGACCATCTTCCGTCGCTACATCAACCGCTGGAACGTCAAGAAGGCCGACCCCAAGGCCGAGGTGTCCGACGTCGACCCGGCCACGCAGATCGTGTTCTACATCGAGAAGACCGTGCCGGTGAAATACCGCCGCTATGTCCGCGAGGGCATCCTGGAGTGGAACAAGGCCTTTGAGAAGGCCGGCTTCCGCAACGCGATCGCCGTCCTGCAGCAGACCGACACGGTTTACAACGACCTCGACCCGGAGGACGTTCGTTACAACTTCTTCCGCTGGATCGTCAGCGGCCGGGCGTTCGCCATGGGTCCGTCTCGGGCCCACCCGCTGACCGGCGAGATTCTTGACGCCGACATCATCTTCGATGACTCGTTCGCCCGCGTGTGGGAGATGCAGTACGGCATCCTGAGCGCCAAGGGCCCGGCGGCCGCCTACGACCCGCAGGTGCTCTCGTTCCTGGAGGCCCATCCTGAGTGGAACTTCGTGCCGCAGGAAGCCAAGCTACTGCCGGACATGAAGCACAGCTACTGCGGCGTGGATCCATCTTTCAGTCCGGCCATGATGGAGCGCCTGTCGCACCAGCACGGTTTCTGCACCTATGCCGACGGCATGATGCACGAAATGGCCTTCAACGCCGCCTTGCTCAAGGCCAGCGGCAACGCAGCCATGACCGAGGAGTTCGTCGGCCAGATGATCAAGGAAGTGGCCACGCACGAGGTCGGCCACACGCTCGGCCTGCGGCACAACTTCAAGGCCAGCTCGTGGCTGCCGCTCGACAAGATCCTGGCCAACAAGGACAGCAACGAGGCAGTGGGCGCGTCGGTCATGGACTACAACCCCGGCCTGTTCGCCCAGAGCAAGGAAGAGCAGGGCAACTTCGTGACCCAGACAGTCGGCCCGTACGACGTGTGGGCCATCCAGTATGGGTACAGCGTGCCGAAGGAAGGCGGCAAGGAAGAGGACCTGGTCAAGAGCATCGCCTCACGCTCGACCGAGCCGGGCCATGCCTATGCCACCGACGAGGACACCAGCGTGTTCGCGCCCGACCCGCTGGTCAACCGCTACGACAACGGTGACGACCCGATCGCGTACGCCAATCATCGCATCAACATGATCGAGCGGCTGCGCGACGACATGGTCGACTGGGCCGTCGAAGAGGGCGAAGGCTACAATCGGCTGCGCAGAGCTTTCGACATGATGCTGTTCGAATACGGCCGCTGCACGCAGTTCGTGGCCCGCCAGGTGGGCGGCGCATACGTGAACCGGCATCACAAGGGCGATCCGAATGCCCAGGATCCCTACGTTGTGGTTTCGCCCGAGAAGCAGCGGGCCGCGCTCGACCTGCTGGTTCAGAAGGTGTTCGCGGATAGTGCCTTCACGTTTGACCCGGCGCTGGTCAACAAGCTGGCGGCCGGCCGCTGGGGCCACTGGGACTCGGATGAGTACGACAGCCAGATCGACTACCCGCTGCACAACCGGATCGCCGGCGTGCAGTATTGGGCCATGTTCTATCTGCTCAACCCGTTCACGCTGACGCGCGTCTACGACTCGGAGCTGAAGGTGCCGTCGGATCAGGACACGATCACCGTGCCCGAGATCATGACCAAGACGATTTCGGCCATCTGGTCCGAGCTGAACGACGGGCCTGACGGCAAGACGTACACGAACCGGCAGCCGTACATTTCCAGCATCCGCCGCAGCTTGCAGCGGCAGCATCTCAACATTCTGCTGAACCTGGCGGTCGCGCAGCCGGATGGCCGGATGCCGTCCGACGTGCACGCCGTCACGCGGCTGAAGCTGAAGGGCCTGTCCGAGCAAATCGCCCTCGTGCTCAAGAACGGCACGGGCCTCGATGACTTCTGCCGAGCGCACCTGAGCGAGTCGAAGGATCGTATCGAGAAGGCGTTGGATGCGAACTTCGTCATCCGCTGATGCCTGGAGCGCGGGCGTCCCCGCCCGCTTGCGAGAGTTGCAGGCCCGCCGTCCGGTCGACCCGGGCGGCGGGCTTGCCCGCTTATTGGACGCGACGCCGGAGAATGCCGACGATAAGCTGGATGTCGCAGCCGGCGCGGGCTGCCCGGACACTCGGTGGACGCTATGCTTTATCGGACATCGCATTGGGGGACCGGACATGGACGTTGACGGCGGACTGGTCGGCGTACAGTTGGGGTGTCGCGGGTCTCGATACGGCCATCCGATTCGCAAACGGCTCGACGCGGCTTGGCGGCTCGCTCTGCTGCCGGCGCTGCCGGCGCTGGCGGCCTGGGTCACCGCCGGCTGTGCTCAATCGCCGGTAGCCACCCTCACCGCGCGCGAGACTACCGGCTCGACGGGTCCGGACCGCGACGGCGATGGTTTGTCCGACGCCGATGAAGTCATTGCCCTGACCGATCCCGACGATCCGGATACCGACGACGACGGCTGCCCGGACGGGCGCGACATCGCGCCGATCGTCGAGAGCATCAGCTCGTGCGCGCAGCCGCCGTCCAACGGCAACCGGAACGCCAACTCATCCAGCGGGTCCAACGCCAACACCGCACCCAACGCCAATCAGGCGCCCGATCCCGGCGGTGACCCCGCAGGCGACGGCCACTGTCCGTTCATCAACGGCGACGGCGAGGCCACCGAGATGGGCGACGGTGCAACGACGCTGGTCGTCGCGTATGCCGGCGGCGTCGGCTCGGCGCGCGTCACGATCGACCTGGAAACGTTCACACTCCAGAGCGGCGAATCGCAGGTCGTCATGTTTGACGACTGCCCGGGTGTACTCGCGCTCGATGCGGTCACGTTCGACGACGGTGCCGGCCAGCTTCAAACCTACGTGGACACAAGCTTCGTGCGCGGCGAGGACTACGCCTGCGGGCAGACGGTGACCGTGACCCTCTCGGGAGCGTGCAACTTCGATCTGAGCCAGCCGTAGGCGCAGCGGCATTCGCGGCGGCGCCCCTTGCCGATAGGTCGCGCGCCAGCCGCGCACACTCAGCGCACCCGGAACGTGCGCTCGATGAACCCGGTGTCGACCCTTCCCTCGATGAACTGCTCGTGAACGAAGACCTGCTTGAACAGGGGAATGGTGGTGTGCGTCGGCTCGACCACGAACTCGTCCAGGCAGCGGCGCATGCAGGCGATGGCGGCCTCGCGTGACGGCTGGTGTACGATGAGCTTGCCGATCAGCGAATCGTAGCGCGGGCTGATTTCATACCCGTCGTGTACGTGCGAATCGAACCGAACGCCCGGCCCGGCCGGCGGGCGGAACTTTTGGACGCGGCCGGCGCACGGCCGGAAATTGTGCTCGGGGTCCTCGGCATTGATTCGGCACTCGATGGCGCAGCCGCGCCGCACGACTTGCTTTTGTGCCAGGCCGACCGGTTCACCGGCGGCGATGGCGATCTGCTTCTTGATCAGGTCGATGCCCGTGATCAGCTCGGTGACCGGGTGTTCAACCTGAATGCGCGCGTTCACTTCGATGAAATAGAATTTGCCCCTGGCGTCGACGATGAACTCGACCGTGCCGGCATTGGCATAGTTGGCAGCCTGGGCCAGCCGCACCGCCGCGGCGCACAGCGCCAGGCGGGTCTTTTCGTCGATGGCCGGCGACGGCGATTCTTCGATGAGCTTCTGGTGTCGCCGCTGCGTCGAGCAATCGCGCTCGAACAGGTGGATCACGCGGCCCTTCTGGTCGCCCACGATCTGCACCTCGACGTGCCGCGGCTCTTCGATGAACTTCTCGATGTAGACGCCGGGATCGCGGAAGGCGTTCATCGCCTCCTGACGCGCCTGGCCCAGCGCGTGCCGCAGGTGCTGGAGATCGCGCACAATGCGCATGCCGCGCCCGCCGCCGCCGGCAGTGGCCTTGATGATGACCGGCAGCCCGATGGCCTGCGCGACCTGCGCGGCTTCGTCGTCATCCTCCAGCACGCCGTCGCTGCCGGGAACAATCGGCACCTTGGCCCGCTTGGCCAGCTCGCGGGCCGAGGCCTTGTCGCCCACCAGCCGCATCGACTCGGACGAGGGACCGATGAACTCGATCTTGGACGCGCGGACCTTGTCGGCGAACTGTGCGTTCTCGGACAAGAAACCGTAACCTGGGTGGATGGCGTCGGCATTGACGATCTCGGCCGCGGCGATGATCCGGTCGCTCTTGAGGTAGCTTTCGCCCGGCGGCGCCGCGCCGATGCAGAGCGACCGGTCGGCCAGCCGCAAGTACTCCGCGCCGCGGTCGCCCTCGGAGAAGACGCACGCCGACTGGATGCCCAGCTCTTTGCACGCGCGGATGATGCGGAGGGCGATCTCACCGCGATTGGCGATCAGGATTCGTTTGAACATCGTGCCCGGAATGACCGACTGTGCGACTTGCCCTGAGCCCCGAACCCCAATCCTGAACCCTGTCAACGAATCGCCCTGGCGGAAACGCTGAACCTTGAACCCTGAACCCTGAACCCTCTACCGTGGCCGGACCATGAACAGCGGCTGGCCGAACTCGACCGGATCCTCGTTGGCGACGAGCACCTTCACGACTGTGCCGGCCACCTCCGCCTTGATCTCGTTAAAAACCTTCATCGCTTCCAGAATGCAGACTACGGTATCGGGATGCACGGCCGAGCCGACCGTGACGAACGGAGGCGCGCTCGGGTCGGACCCGGCGTAAAACGTGCCGACCATGGGCGACTTGATGGCGATCAGTCCCGCGTCGGACCCGGCCGAGTCGCTGTCGGCCGAGGGCCCGATGGGAGCCGCGGGCGGCGGAGCCGGTGCAGCGTACGAAACCTGAGACGTTGGCGGTGTATGCCCAGCACCGCGGCGGAGCTTGATGGTCTCTTCGCCGTCGCGCAGAGCCACTTCGGACAGGTCGTTGTCGACCATCATTTGAATGATGTCTCTGAGCTTGTCCAGTTCGATCAAGCCGTCGCTCCTGATGCGTGACAGGCGGCCGTCAGACCACCATCGCCTCAATATTCCTGGGCAGGCTGGTGAGCAGTTGACCGCCGTCGGGCGTGATGAGCACGTCGTCTTCAACACGCACACCTCCGACGCCGGGCAGGTAGATGCCGGGTTCAACGGTGACGACCATACCGGCTTCCATCTCTTCCTTGGATCGCCAGCTCAGGGCCGGCGCCTCGTGCACGTCCAGCCCCAGCCCGTGACCCAGACCGTGTGCGAACTTCTTTTTATACCCGGACCGGTCGATGTGGCCGCGTGCGACCTGGTCTACGTCGCACATCCGACGTCCTGGTCGGATCGCCGCAATCGCCCTGGCCTGCGCCTCCAAGGCGACGCGATACATCCGGCCGATTTCAGCCGGAATGCTACCGACGAACACCACGCGCGTCAAGTCGCTGCAATAGTGACCGTAGCGCGCACCCCAGTCGAACAGGACGGCGCTGCCGCGGCGAATCACGCGGTCGGTCGTGGCCGCGTGCGGCGACGATGCGTTCGGCCCCTCGGCACAGATGCACTTGAAGGCCGGCTCGGACGCGCCGCGCCGTTTCATCTCATACTCGAGCCGGGCGGCCAGCTCCTGCTCGGTACGTCCCGGACGGATGTGCCGCTTTACGCTCAAGAATGCGTTCTGTGCCACGTCGATTGATTGTTGCAGGATGCGCAGCTCGAGATCATCCTTACGGCGGCGCAGCTTGCCGATGATGGGCGGCGCCTTCTTGAACTTTGTGGGCCGGCACTTGGTCAGCAGCTCGCGCCAGAACGCCAAGGTTACATGTTCGGGCTGCACCCACACGCACTCCAGGCGCAGCCGTTTGCAGGCGTTGGCGATCTCGTCGGACAGCCACATCTTGCGGATCCAGCGGCGGGCCCAGGGCGTCTCGCGCTCGGCCGCCTGACGGAACCGGGCGTCGGTAATGACGTGGATGCGGCTGGGCGCGATCAGCACGGCCGAGTCCTCGCCGGAAAAGCCGGTCAGATAGAACGCGTCGTGCGGCTGCGTGATCAGAAAATGCTCGATGCCGTCCGCGGCCATGGCCGCCCGGCAGGCCGCCAGGCGCGCGGCGTGATTGGGCGAAGGCGAACCGTTTTCCGTCGCGCTCATCGTGGCCTCTCGTGGCGGTCGAACAGTGCCGCGCCGCGGTTCGCCGCCGACGAGATTCTGCCGCACCCGGCAACCACTGTCAAAGCCGCCCGGCGTGGCCATGTACTCGAAGTGGCAAGACTAAGGCCAGCTCGCGGACTCCACGAGACACAAGAACACGACGACCGCACGGTAAGGCTGTGCGGACGCCATGCCACCCATCGGCACGCGCGGTGATTCACCCCCCACGGCGCTTGCAATTCCGATGCCCGGCGCCATATACTACTCTCGGTGCGGTCGGCCATTCGGAAGGGAGAAATGTCGCCGTTAGCCACGGATGGCTAACCCGGTTCATGCCTGGCACGTGCAGTGCTGACGGGGAGCGCTCGCTTGTCGTCTGTCGTGACTGACTGTTTGGCGGTCGACTCGGCCGTCTGGGAACTGATCGCTCGCAACTGGGCGCTGGTCAGCATCGCCACCACGATCGTTTTGCTCGTCGTTGTTCCGGCGGCCGTCTTGCGACGGTACGTCCGCATCATGACTAACCTGATGGACGATACGCATCCGCCGCTGTCGCGAGGCGTGCACGACTCGGGGCGAATCGATGGCGAACCCGTATCGTTCCTGGCGCACGATGGCCACCATCTGACGGGCACGTTCATCTGGGGCAACTCGGCGGTCGCACGCCGCGGCATGATCATCTTCGCGCACGAGTTCAAGAGCGACCGGCACAGCGCCCTGCGCTACTGCCGCCCGCTGCTCGAAGCGGGCTACGACGTGTTCTCTTTCGATTTCCGCGGGCACGGCGATTCGCCGCCCGAGTCGGCCTACAAGCCACGGCAGTGGCCCACCGACCGCGAGATGTCCGACATGCTCGGCGCCATCGCCTATGTCGGCGACTACCTGCAAGGCGCGGGGCGCGGGCCCGAGATCGGTCTGTTCGGCATTTCGCGCGGGGCCGGGGCCGCGATTTTGGCAGCCGCGCGCCTGAGCTGCGTCACGGCGATCGTGGCCGACGGGGCCTTCAGCAGCGACACGATCATCGAATACTACATGAAACGCTGGGCGACCATCTTCGCCAAGGTGCGCGTCGTGGCCGAGTTCCATCCGGCCATCTTCTGGACGTTTCTGCGTTGGCTGTTGTTCGGAAACTGCAGCCGCAAGTTCAACTGCCGCTTCCCGTCGGTACGAAAGACACTTCGCCAGACCCAGACGCCCATCCTGCTCATCCATGGGGAAAAGGACCCCTACATTCCGTATGTTCAGTCGCAGATGCTCCACGCCGAGGCCCGCGAGCGCCGCAGCGAGAAAGACGCTTGGCTGTGGCTCGTGCCGGGCGCCAAGCACAATCACAGTGTGGCGCTCGCCCCGGAACTCTATGGTTTGCGCACCCGGGCGTTTTTCGACGTCTACTTGGCCGGGATCGCAGTTGCCGACGACGTTCGAGCGCAGACGGGCCTGAGTGAGCTCACGCATCCCATCGCACGGCCGCCGCGACGCGGCGCGCACATCTTGTCCCACACGCGCCGCCCCGCGAACAGCGCGCGGCGCCTGTAGATGCGGGCGAACGGAGACATGGCCGCGTGACACCTGCCGCTCAGGTCCGTGCCGTCTGTTCTGTGTGAGCTTCTCAGACGACGGCCGAGCGAAATCAATCGACGCACGGGGACGCGCGGGCCTGGGGTCCGGCCACGGGCGGCAACGATCGTCGTCGCAACCGCCCACGCCACCTGCGCTGCACCGCTGTAATGAAGCGAAAAGGGTGAGCGACGGGGCTTGAACCCGCGACCCCGAGGACCACAAGCGCCTCGGGCCACCCATGCCGTGAGCTGCATCCGCGTTTTTAGCGTACGGCGCGGGGTGCGCCTTTGCAAGTTTTGCATTCTGTTAGGGTGTCTGCGGCCCGTTGGGTATACCGGTATACCCGGAACCCGAGACCCCAAACCCGGTGCGTATACCGGCAGTCACTCCGAACCCGTGACCCCTAACCCAGTTTCCGTTGCGATCCCGCCGGCCGGTATACCCGGTATACCTTCGCCCTTCGTTGGGCCACGCGGATGGCGCGCGGGCCCTGCCTTTCGCGGCGGGCTCGATCGATTAGCGCGGCCTCGATTTCGCGGACGAGCTCCAAGGCTTCGAACAGGTCCGGCTCGGCGCCGCTGTTGAGCTGCGCCAGCGCCGCCTCGATGCGCTCGCGGGCCGCGTCGCCCTCGGGCAGCAAGTTGCGGAAGTACTCGGACACTTCGCACGTGCCCTGCAGGCCGGGAGCGCCGGGCGGGTCGAACAAGCCCGGATCAGCCGCCGGGAGCACGACGCGCAACAACTGGCTTACTCCCCCGTCGCGGGCGCGATCCGTGAACACGCGGACCTTCGATCGCTCGCGGGTGGCGCTGGCGACGATGGCCGGCTGCGCGTGGGCGTTCATCACGTCGGGGTCAGTGCGGATCTGCCGGCCGATGCGGCGCAGCTCGTTACGAATGAAGTTGCGGCCGGCTTCGGCGACGGGGCGCCGCTGCCACAACGCCGCGAAGCATTCGCTACACAGATCGTCGGCGAGCTGGAGGCGCACGGCCCAGCGCTTGGCCCATCGCAGCCCAGGGCTATCGCATCTAAACCGCGGTTAGTCTTGCCGGACGGTCGCGTTCGGGTTACACTGGCAAACTGAGCGTGTGAGGCCTCACGGAGTTTCTTGAACAAACCCGTGTACGGAGGGG
>Ga0187892_10011039_pt1 | contig 11232 bp, 8 predicted proteins | sample MA1701073metaG_FD_139345 | JGI IMG/M metagenome (GOLD analysis project Ga0187892, IMG submission 139345) | Bio-ooze microbial communities from a basaltic lava cave in the Kipuka Kanohina Cave System on the Island of Hawaii, USA - MA170107-3 metaG ... | reverse complement strand
CTTCCTGCCAGTAAGGAATATTCTGTTGCTGCATCATGGTTAGTCGAAGAACATGGACTCCATGATATAGAAATCTTTACTTGGGACAGTATCACGGATCCAGATGTTCTGTCTCCAGGATTGGAGACCACTATTAATGTTTAACAACATCATCGCGACTCGTCGATTTGATTATCCATACGATTTGGAACGGATGTTTCTGAGAATTCATATTCAACTGAAACAGTTGCTCCGCGGTGTCCCTTATGATATCCTCGCGCTAATGGTATAGTATGATGGAACAACTCATCGCAGAGGTGGCGGAGGATTACCGCAAAATGTCCCTGATGGAACTCCTAGCAGAGGAGGACATGATGGCAAGTTTCTTTCATAGGAGAATGCCCGATTCTCCGAGGAGAAAATTGCGTGCGATCCTTCGTTTAGAAATAGCAAAGAAACTTCTATAGAGCCCACAAAGCTGCGCTACATACGAGGATATTCACGTTTATGGTACGCCACGTATTGTTCTACGGTAATCAGGTAGAGCTTCCGTTCGTCTTTGTAAATTCCTGCCTGATTCTGATTAGATTCTGTCCGCCAGCCTTCCTTATCTCAATCAGCTCTTCACGTTCCAGACGCTTGACGAGCCTCCATACCGAAGTTCTGGGAATGCCAAACTTATCCCTGATCTCGCTCTCAAAGACCTCCCCGCCATTCTCTGCAATGAAGATTATGACATCTTTATCATAATCCCGTAGATGTGACTTGTGGCTCGCTATCTTGTTAAGATCTATGACCCTCTTTTCCTTCAGGAAAAGTTCTCCTGAAGATACATTTGCTGTACTTTCCACGGCACGGAACTTTCTAGTGCGAAGATACACAAAGACTCCAGCCGCCCCAGCAGCAGATGCAGCAACAACACTTGTAATGACATAGATCTGATTAGGAGAATCAGAATCTGCAGCAACATTGTTTGCTTCTTTATTGGCTTCCAAGGCAATTGTTTTTGCAAGTCGTGCTTCACTCATAGCCTGTTGCGCAAGACTCAGGGCTTCACTGTAATTGCCCTCGGCATACTCTTGTCCAGCCTGATCAAAAACTTCCTGTGCAGTAGGAACGGGAAAACCTTGATTGGTAATATCTGTTATAACGATGCTAGCTTCGCTTATCGCCTCGCTAGCAACGGAAGCATCCTCGCTTGTCTTGATGGAAAGTGTTTTTGCATCATTGGCTAGGCTTTCGGCATCAGAATATTTGCCGTTATCAAAAGCATCCTTCGCCATCGCCAATTTGTTTTCTGCATCTGTGACAACTATACCTTCACTCTTGTGATCTTCAATGATTGTCTCAGCGTCATTTATTGCTGTATTTGCACGCATGATATGAGGTACAACTTGCGTGCCCACTATCTCTATCTTGTTAGTTCGACCAGGGACGACTATCTGCAAAGCTCTTTCATCGGGTGTTGAGGATGTTTCTTCATAGAATCCCTCCCTTCCATTAATCAAGATCATGAAGTCTTTATCCTTGTTCTTGTCCTTTGCATCGATCAAGTTTCTATCGAGAACTATATCCATTATGCCATTAACTTCCTTAGTCTCTACACTCATTATCAGGATGTAAGCGTCGGGAATTATCCCCATGTCATTGACCATACCATTTGATAGCGAAACTGATTTCACGCCAGATTCTGGATTCTGAAAATCTATCATTATGGTCTGAACTTCTGGAGGTTCTTCGATCGTTGGAGGTGTCGGTTCAGCTTGGCCCACTATTATTTCACCACGCATAGTTTTTGTGACTTGGTCAAAGTACTTGTAACTGCCGCTGAATGAACCAGCAGCATCGAAAGCGAACTCATAAGTGCCACCTTTCTCAAGAAGTAAAGATTTCAGAGGTGCTGTTACTTCTCCTACTGAGCCACTGGTTATTGTATGCCTGCCATCATCGTTATTTGTCCAGATTACAGTTGTGCCTACTCTAATTAGCAACGTCTTTGGCATGAAACCATCACTTGTTATGCTAACATGACAGATGTCTGCATCACAAATTTCTCTAGTGCTTTCCTGTGCTTCAATAGACGACAAAACCGAAGAAACTGCTATCGTAAGTAACAAGAATACCGTCGCGAATCTGTACTTCATGAAAATTCTTGATTTTGCCTACATAAAAATAGTCAGGTGTAAACTCTTGTTACTTGACTGTGACAGATTTTGCCAAGTTGCGTGGATAGTCTGGGTCGGCGTTCCGCTTCAAAGAGGCATGATATGCAAGTATCTGTAAAGGAATTACTTCGATCAAGGGATACAAGGCTTCATTTACTTTTGGAATCTTTATCCAGTTATTATATACTTCATTGTATTTGTCAGAAATTCCTATGACTTTTGCTCCCCTTGCCCTTATTTCATGGACATTCGAGATGGTGTCGTTATAGGTCGAATCAGACGGGTTCAGGATTATGACGTCTGTGTTCTTGTCCATCAGCGCAAGCGGCCCATGCTTCAACTCTCCAGCGGCAATGCCTTCTGCATGTACGTACGACAACTCCTTGAGCTTTAACGCTCCTTCCAGCGCTATTGGGTAGTGTAATGCTCTGCCTAACAGGTACACGTCAGTAACATGCTGAAAGTCATTAGCCACATCTGCTATCCTGTCCGATTCTGCAAGGACTGCTTCTATTGCATGCACCATCTCTTCTCTTTCTCCAATTCCAATGCAGCCATTGCATAACCTATCTGCAACATTGTAAATTACAGCCAACTGCCCTGTAAAGCTCTTCGTTGCAGCAACCCCGATTTCTGGTCCACAGTTAGTTCCCAAGAAAGAATCGCTCATCCTTGCTAGAGAGGAAGTTGGAACGTTAACTATTGAGAGAATCTTGGCTTTGGCAGCTCTAGCGGTTTTGACTGATTGCAACACGTCAGCAGTCTCACCGCTCTGGGAAATGGCGATCAAAGCAGAATCTTTGTCGAGAGTTTCAGGAGCATACTGAAACTCACTCGACATTACAGTTTCTACTCTTATTTTGGCGAATTTAGCAAGGATGTGTTTTGCGATCAGTGCTGAATTGTAGCTAGTACCGCTGCCAGTTATGTATAGGTTCTTTACTCTCGCTATTATGTCGCAGAAGATCTGCATCATCGTTGGATCCTGGTTTGCAGCATTGATTATTGTAAATTTCTGCTCGTTAATCTCCTTCAGTGTATAATGCGCATACTTGCCTTTGTCAGCGGCACCGAGTTCCCAAGCTACTTGAGTAACGGGTCTCTTGATCTTTTTGCCGTTAGATATATAGATCTCCAACTTGTCTCCGCCAATGATAGCGATGTCACAATTGTCAAGAAATATTGCTTTGTCCGTATGCTGTAAAAATCCCAAGACATCGCTTGACAAAAAGTAACCTTCCTTGCCCACGCCTACAATTAACGGTTCGTCGTTTCTTGCTCCAGCAACTGTACCGTCTTCAAAAGCCGCTACAAAAGCATAAGAACCCTGAATTCTTCTGCAAGTCTCGACCATTGCCTTCTTGACATTGTTCTTGTAATATTCTTCCAGAAGATGCGCTATGACCTCGCTGTCAGTCTGACTCTTGAACTTGTGACCCTTCTGGATCAATTCTTCCTTCAGTTCCTTGTAGTTCTCGATTATGCCGTTGTGAACTACTGCGATATTCTTAGAGCAGGAGCTGTGCGGGTGAGCGTTATGGTCCGTGACAGCTCCATGGGTGGCCCATCTGGTATGGCCAATACCAATATTGCCTTTCATGCTAGTTAGGTTCAGGCCCTGATTTACTTCGGCAACCTTTCCTACACCCTTGCGGAAACTTACCTCGTGTGCTTCGTTTATTGTTGCCAATCCTACGCTATCGTAGCCTCGATACTCCATGCGCTTGAGGCTATCGACCAAGAGTGGAGCTGCGTCTGATTTTCCCTTGTATCCTATTATTGAACACAAGTTATTTTCCTCCTATCATTAACTTCGCTTTTTCTGCAGATAGTGAATAATCTCTTTATTACACCGATTTCTGGGCTATGTGCTGGTACAAATTCATCGCACGATACGCAGTAATAGCCAACTGTTATGCCGTCGAATATTTTGCATGGGAACAAAGGTAAGGGTTCCGAATGATTATTGCAGTAATGTATCTTTTCCATGATTTATCCTCCTTATCTAGTTCCCCATTCGTTCTTCCTGTAGCTCAGTAGAGCAGGGATTATCAACCAAGAAATCATGAATGATGTTATTAGATTCATCAGCGGCTTATAGAACCAATTCCTGGTAGTTGAATCACGAAACTTATAGTCTGCTCCGTGAGCTAAACTTGCAAGCAAGGAACCTCCTATGAAGCTTGCAGGAATCAAGTAACTTTGAAGCACTAATGGAGCATAAAGGAATACTGCCACAATAATTAGTGGCGTCGTAAAAGTCATCATGAAATCCATGTAGAATATTAAGGACATGATTGGATGCTTGCGCCAGAAAAACGCACTTACAAAGAAATTTACTCGCGTGGTACCTTTCTTCCATCTCTTCTGCTGTTTAAGAAAGACCTTCAATTTCTCTGGTACGTCGGTATAGATTACCGCGTCTGCTACATAAACGGATTTCCAGTCTGTGAGTGCCTGCGCTGTTAACCCACGATCCTCAGCATCATCATATTGTGCCATTGACTCCATCAGTTTCTTCCCAAGCGATGATGATATCACATATGAAGTGAGTTCTCTATCCTCGCTATCGCGCAGTTTAGCTTTGACCCAATATGGAATGTAGTGAACAATAGCTTCGCGTCGATACGCAGCTAGGCAGCCAGAGCAACATAATACATTTCCGAAAGTACTTTCCGTAGCCTTTCTAATGTTAAAAGAATAATCGTACCACGCGTCTTGACATCTTGTTAGGATGTTCTTTTCTGAGTTCCATACCTTTGCGTTCCCTACTATTGCACCTACCTTGGTGTCTGCGTTGAAGGTTTTCATTACTTGTTCGATAGCATGTTCATCTATAATGCTATCAGAATCTATTAGTACAATGTAGTTGCTCTTTGATGCATAAAAGCCAGCAGCTACTGCTCTTCGTTTTCCTTCGTTTACTTCCTTGTGGATGACTCGGAGGTTAGGATACCTTCGTACAAGATTATCCAAGATTTCCTTCGTACCGTCACTGCTTCCGTCATTTACGGCAATAATTTCGATATTCTTGTAGGTCGATCTAAAAATAGCGTCGATCACGATTTCAATTACTGATTTCTGATTGTATATGGGAACTACGACCGTGACTAGATCGTTACCTACTGTGCCTCGAGCGGGATTTCGGTAAAGTAACCAACCTATCACTACATATAATAACGATTCAATAGGCAACAAAGTTGAATATACTACAAATACATCATTAAGTGTCAAACCCAGATATACGTTAAACGCGATCATAGTGCTTGCAGCTACAAATGCTGATACTCTTACAGTCCAAGCCTTTCTGCTGACTTGTATCCTTCCGTCCTTGGATATCCGTTGACCAGACTTCCTGACATTGGTAAGGAAGACAGAGGTTTGTGAGTTCAATTTACTCTCCCTCCCTAATCGTAAGATCGATGCTGGTTACCTCGGAAGCATTGACAAAACGGACATTCCCGGACTTCAGTTCAGAGATGAATCTATCGATTTGCTCTACTGGTGTCGAATTATCAAAATTAATGACTGTTGGTGTCTCCGACACTGTGAGTTTGTGAAAGAAATCAGCTGAACTACTATTTCCTTCGTATACAGCAAGATCGAACCGGATGAACTGACCGTTGTAATATTTGTTGTATTTATCATCATATGAAAAGTCGGCGGCAATGTCTGACCGACTTAACAATGAATAGATATTCTCATCTGCGGAACCGTATGGTGCCTTGAAAACTCTGGAATATAGTTTACCAGCGTAATCCACAGCCTGTTTACCATTTCTGACCTCCTCAAGCTGAACTGTATAGTCAGGAATTTCTGTAAGATCTACGTAATTGTAAGTCTGACTTCCAATATCTATATTGTTAGAAAAAACCGTAACGCACTCCGGGTGTTCATCAACCACTTTGCCTGTAAAGAAGACTGTGGCTTTGATGCCATACTTCTTGAAAATCGAGGATAGATCATTGCACCAATCTGGTACGTTGGTATTATCTACTACGCTAAAAGATAGCATTACCAAGAGCGGTGGAGTGTAATGTGGAGTTCTAGTAAACGCCGGTAGAACCATTACAATTCCCAGTGCTACTACTATGCTGGTGGAGATTGCCGCTAAATGGACGAGTTTCAATTAGTTTCTACCCCACCTGTCGCTAAAGGCAACGTTTGTCTTACTTTCTTATCCACATGGAGCCTGTACTTGAGATCAACAGTTTTCGCTGCTTCGATTATGCTTGACTGTAGAACATTTTTCGACATGTCTAGGAACATCTGGCTGTCCTTCGGAAGACAATGTCCTCCAATGCCATCTTTAGCTTCAAGAATCTTGATATTCCATTTTGTGTTAACTGCTTTTCTCAATTGATCAAAATCTATTCCAGAACGATCGCATACCATTCTTAGTTCTTCTGCAAAAGCGATTTCCATAAACCTGTACGAGTTTTCAACTAACTTGCTCAGCTCGACAACATCAATATGACTAACAATGTGTAGAGGGATACCAAGTTGCTCTCCGTAAAAACTCATAGCCGCCTTCACACAACATGGCTCGCAACCCCCTAACACTCTTGTCTGTCTTACACCATGTTCATCCGGTTCATTTACATAGTATCGATGAGGTACGTGAACGACATGCAATCTATGACGTAGAATCTCCTTAACCCTGTTCGACGTTCCTCTCGTTATAGTACTATCAATTCCAACAAGAGCACCTGTCTTGCCTTCGCGAGATATCCTGTGCACTATTTCAAACAATCCGTCCAAAAATGGCACGAACATGTTATCCGGTTTGTGAGTTGAAACGCAGATAACGTAGCAATTGTACCCTTCAAAATTTCTTGCGTTCTTTCTAATGACTTTGTTTTGAAGTGCTCGGTTAACTGCCTTTTCGCTGATGTCATATCCGTCAACAATTACTCCTCGAGACGTCATGTACTGTGCATTACTATATCCGATTTGACCTAATCCGATTATCAGAACCTTTTTTCCTCTCATTACCACTTCCCCCTCGGTTGTTTCCAATTTTCGTCATTTCTTTTGGTGGTACTATGCAAATATCGATTTGTCTGTCGCTTGATTACACTGAATTTAGAAATACTATCCCCAGATTTTTCAAGAAGACCTGTACTAAAAATCGGTATTTGTGAGCCTAGGTTTACACAATCCGAATGTAGGACTTTATGGATACCCCGAGCATATGATATCACGGCTGCTGCCTTGTCTTTCAGATCGCCTGATGAAGTTCTGATGAGATAGGTTTTGTGCCGCTTTATGTGTGTGCGTGTCATTGTTTCGCTATATTTGGAACGGATGTAAGTTAAGGGACACGGCGAAATGGTTATTCCACCGTAGGAATATTACGTGAAGAAAAGTTAGAAGCATAATGCGGAATAGTTGTTCCGCTATAGGGACGAACATTGGAATAACCATGATTATACTACGGAATGATCAACCCAGTGTTGGAACAAGTATTCCTGAAATATCTTAACAAACTATTACATTAACTAAAAGTGGTGCGTAATATGAAAACAATCACGAAATCTTATAACGGTAAAAGAAGAATTTTCTTTATGAAGTATCTGCTACTCGGAGTGCTTGTACTGATCCTTGCGTATCCTTCTGTATCTTACGCACAAGTAAATACGGGTTCTCTGGAGATCGGTATACAATACGTGAATGGTGACAGAGTCGCTCCCTCTGAGATGGTCTATAAAGTGTATCAGGATACACACAGCAATCTGTTCAAAACAGTAGAGCGACCTTCAAGCAATCCTTATTATCTGACCTCCCTTCCGCTGAATTACAAGTATATAATTGAGGTGTATGTAAATGACATGTATTCCGGCACAGGTTCTGTAGATTTAGCAACTAATCGAACAGAAGACCTTACCATCAAGATCCCAAGTTCTGGAGGATTTCGTTTTAACGTTTTCTATGATGATGGCAATACGCCTATCGAAGGAGCGGATGTATCAATCAAGTCGCATACTGGAAATATATTGCGTCAAAGCACAACGGATGATGAGGGTAAGACTACCCGCGCTTGGTTACAGTCAACCACTATGGAAGGTGACTTTTATTCTATAACCGTATCAATGGGAGAACATCTCGTGTATGATCAGTCACCCATAAGACTCGAGCCCGGTTTACGCAAAGAGGTCAAAGTAGTGACACCTTGGCCTTCACGTGTGGAACAATTCGTCGTGAATGTTTTCAAGACTCCATCTGAGAAGTTGAGTGAGTCTGATGGTAAGGTTGTTGCTGAGTTGCATCATGCCGACGGTAAGAAAGTTGAATCGGTAGCCAATAGAAAGGGTGATGCTTTTTTCACCAACCTTAATGTTGGAGATTATACTTTGCATGTATTTAGGGAGCGTCAGGGTTTCCTCTACAATCTGGAAGAATGGGGTAGTACCGATGTAACCCTAGCATCTAGTCAGCTATCGATGAAGTTTGTAAGAAGTGAACCTTTTATGAACAGCTGGCAGGTAAGCAAGGAACCTTACCCTCCTCTCTATAACAGAACTTTGTCCTCGCTCATATCTAATCTTGGCTCAAACGCAAGAAATACAACCATTTCATTGGTTTTTGATAGGGATCAAACAGAACCATATGATATTGAAAAAGATTTAAAGCTTTCAATTCCAGCAGGAGGAACAAAGAACTTGCAGCTTGAACTATCACCTAAATACAAAGGAACTTACTTTACGTATATGGTCGTTAAAGATGAGAAATCGATTATAACCGATCAGATATCTTGGCAATATGCTTTTGATGTTACAAGAGTACGACCTGTTTCCGAACAAATAGACATTTCAGACACGGCAGATAATGCTCCTGATATAACTCGAAATGTTTTGCAAAAAGTTCCTCACAGTTGTAATTGTATAGCCTTCAGGCTTGATGATATTCAGGATCATTTTACAAGAGATGCGCAGAAAGATTTGATCGACATGTTCCTTAGGGAGAATGCGCCTTTGACTATAGGAGTTATAGGAGGATTTCTACAGGAAGACAAGGATCTGATTGAGTTTCTTCAGAACGCTGTAGCGTCTGGACCCGTTGAAGTGGCTAACCACAGCTGGGAGCATTTGGATCATTCAGCGATGACCGTTGATGAACAACGAGAATCGATCGTGAAAACAAATGAAAGGATTAAAGAACTTTTTGGAGTTCAGCCAAGGACGTTTATACCGCCAGTGAACGCATTCAATGATGATACAATATCTATCATGAAGGAACTTGGCCTTACCCATTTGAGCGCCTCTTCGTTTCTTAAACCTGATTCTCCTCCATATCCATTGAAGAACGGTGATTCGATCTACCATTTTCCAGAGACAGCGTTTGCCAACAATGTTGACACGCCTACAGGAGTATGGACAGTATTTCCAAACGATGAGGTGCTTGAGATGATACGAGGTTCTGTTAAACAATACGGATTTGCGGTAGTAAATATGCATCCAGTTGCATACTATGATAAAGAAGGTGGGAAGTACATCTATGACGAAGAGCGTATGGGGCCTTTGCAGGATTTATTAAAGCAAGCGAAGAAGGAGTTCAATTTAGTAAAGATAGGCGAAATAGATAAGCAAGGATGGATTCCTAAAAATGCAAAAGAAACTCTGATTACAAACTTTGGAGCTGGACATGGATTTGCAAAGAGTTCTGCTGCAGGCACACAGATCGATGACATCACAGATTTTGTAATGAGTACTCAATCCCTCAAATTGACTACGGCTGGCGATGGTCAACCCGTATTTGCAAGAAAAACAAATCTGTCGCCTGCATTGGATCTTACTGACAAGTTTCTAAAAGTATGGGTAAAGATCAGTGATACAAGTAAGATCAAAGAGTTAAGAGTTACAATTACATCAGATAACTTTGCTACATTCAAGAATTACAGAATTTATGGCAACGGTGTTTACGCAAAAGATCTGCAGAACGATAAGTGGCATGAAATAACAATCATGCCTTCTCAAACGGATGAAACCGGTAAACCAGATATTTCTAAAATAAATACAATACAGGTAAGAGTCGTGGACAAGGGCGCTGGAGCAGTATCTGTATGGCTTAATGGTTTAGCTTTATTTGAGCTTGAGGATACTCTAGGAGATATGACTGTGATAGATCGTACGGTTGCATGGAAAGGCAATGATGCCGTTGTATGGATCAGTGCAGACACTGATGTCAAGGTAAACGATGAAAAATTGTATATTGACAAAACTGCAAATACCTGGGAAGAACCACTGCTTTTGAAAATTCCGAAAACAATGGTGCCGCAGGAACCAGTAATAATGGCTGAAGAAAAAGTCTTGCCTACAATGAGTTGGTTAGACCCAGAGAGTAAATCATGGATAGTGTATGTAGATCCCCCGCAGTCTGCAGAGTCGGTGCATGTCGTACCTGAATTTGATATTGCTTTGTTAATTCTTGCAGCAACATTTGGATTTTTGCTGTCTGTACGTATCTTTCACAATAAGGGATTGTTGCATCAACTCAAGTTATGATAGGTAAGATTTTATGGAATAAAGGGATAGCGTTCGCTATTGAAGACTGGATCTATCTCTGTGAGACGGATGCGCGATAAAGACATCAACAGGGTTGCAGATGTCTATCTGAAATGTTTCAGGGGAATGACCAAATCTGCAGATGCAAAAAAGTGGATAAAGGCAAGGCACAACAGTTATCCAGCGGCTCAGTTCTTCGTAGGAGCTTTCGGCAGCAAGATCGTGGGTTACATACTCTGGATTGAGCTTGGCGGCTTCAGGAAGGAGGCTGTCATTGAGCTTGACCAAATTGCCGTTTCTCCTGACTACCAAGGCAAAGGTTTTGGCAAGACGATAATCAAGGAATCCCTCAAATCAGTTTCATCATACATCAAGAAGAGAGGTTCTACCTTAAAACTCGTGAAAGTAACGACAGGAACAACGAACGAAGCACAGAAACTGTACAAAGATACGCTGCATGCAGAACCTGTTGCTATTATTCCAGACTTCTTCAGATCCGACGAGGTCATTATGATAGCGCGGAATGCTGATCTTGCAGGTCTTATCTGATATTCAGAAATTCCTGATTGTTTGATTGCTTGATT
>Ga0187892_10011038_pt1 | contig 11233 bp, 7 predicted proteins | sample MA1701073metaG_FD_139345 | JGI IMG/M metagenome (GOLD analysis project Ga0187892, IMG submission 139345) | Bio-ooze microbial communities from a basaltic lava cave in the Kipuka Kanohina Cave System on the Island of Hawaii, USA - MA170107-3 metaG ... | reverse complement strand
TCGCCGGAGCGATTCTCGTCACCGTTCTGATCGCGGAAATCCTCGCCACGCGAGCGCGCAATGTGGCGTACCACTCGGAATTCGGTGCGTACGCGCCAGGGGACCTACCGGCGGCCTATGGCGTCACGGCCAGCTACGAGTTTGTCCGCGGCAACCTCTCGGCTGCCGACGAGCTATTCGAGGCGATGCTCGCACTGCGTCTGCCCGATGGCGACTCCAACTTTGGCCAATCGCTGTTCCAGCCGGCACGCGTGCTGAACGCGTTAGGTGCCGTGCGGGCCTTGCAGGGTAGGATGTCGGAGGCACGGACGTGTTTCGAGCAGGCGCTCGCCGTGCGACCATCGTTCGCGGTCGCGGAGAACAATCTTGGCGTCGTCTCGTTGCTGCAGGGATCGCTGCGCGACGCGCGTATGCGGTTCGAGAAGGCGCTCATGAGCGACCCGGCACTGACTCCAGCCCATATCAGCATTGCGCTCGTCTACTTGCTCGAGCAGAATCAGAAATTGGCCGCCGAGCATCTTGCGCGTGCCCGCCAATCGGACGGTGCGAGTGGGATTCGTGAGCCCGCAATCCCGATTCCCCGCGTCGATGCAATTCGCCGCGAGGACCTCACCTTTCATCTGACGTTTCTCAATGCGGACCGTCCCTTCGACTACCTGCTGTACCTGACTGTCAGGGACCAAACTCGAACCTCGGAATCATGAGGGCTGCGCAGCCCACACTCGTTTTGGCGGGGCTCAGCCTGCTTTTCCTGGCCTCGTGCATCCCGCTTCTCTGGGTCCCCGTCTCCGTCGACTCCTACGCCTTCTACTGGATGGTCCACAATCTGCCGTTCTGCTCCCTGGTCACCGACCCACATATCGTCGGTTACGGATCCATCTTCGTGTTCCAGCCACTGCTGGCGTATTTCCATTACGTCGATGCCGCGCTCGTTCCTTCGCTGGGGACACCGGGCCATCATGTCGCGGCGCTTCTAGGAACGGTCGCCACGGGTGCGCTGTTGTTCCGCATGGCTCGGGAGTCGAGCCACCACACCGCACCGGCGTTGCTCGCAGCTGCATTGTTTCTGTTCAGCCCGATCACGTGGTTCAACGTGGCAATTTCCGAGCGCGTCCATTACGTGGTCGGTTTTCTTTTCGCTGCTCAGCCTGCGGCCGGCGTGGCAGGAACGCTTTACACACGGTTCGTTCGGCGTGCGCAATGCCTGCTGGTCGGCACTCTGGTACGGGTTCGGCGTCAGCTGCAAGGAGTCCGTCGCCGCTCTTCCCCTGCTGATTGCAACGCTCCGTTACCTGTCGACACGCCGCGTGCTGCCTGCTGTGAGCACAGTCGTGCCCCATGGGCTCGTGCTCCTGGCGCTGCTAGCGTGGCGCTATGCGATTCTCGGAGGGCTTGGCGGTTACTGGTTTAGCGCCTTCGTCCCCGACAACTTGCTGACGGCCGCACCGACGTTGGCCGCCGGGCTCTGGGGTCGTTACGACCTGGCCGTCGTGTGGCTCTTCATTCTGGTGCTGCGGCGACCGAGTTTGGTCGTCATTGGGGCCGTGGGTTACAGCGCCAGCGTGCTGCCGTTCGTTCTCGGAGTGCCGTTCCCTCCCGTCGTGAACGTGGCCGCTCGTTTGAGCCTCACGTGGGCCCTACTCTTATTGAGCTTCGCGGCAGTCCCAGAGCCGTCGAAACGTGTGTGGAACTGGGCCAGCTTGACGCTCGGTGCGCTGCTGCTCGTACTACAATGTACACGTTTCTCCGTTGCGCACGCCGCCGCCGTGGCTGAGCTCCCACCCGATGCCTCGACGCCACCAGCGTGGAAGGAACCACAGGTCATCCTGTCGAGCTTTGGTCTCTGGTATGCGTGGGACCACCAGAATCACCCAGAGCCCAAAGCGGAGCTGCACGCCTATGTCTCACGGCCCGGTCTCGCGGTCGACCGTGCACTGCGGCGCACCCCGGAAGGCGCTCCCGATCTCGGCGTCGAGCCACGCCCGTTCCCCCTCGATCAGGACGGCATCCGATACTGGGCAGACCCAGCGGGCCGCTTTCACCTACGGGTGTCTGCCGAGCGTCTCGCCGCCGGAGCCGACCCGCGTGTTGGGCGCTTGTTCATGGCCATTCAGTACCAAAACGGAAAGACCCATTGGAGCCTGGAGCTACCCGTCGAGCGACAGCATGTAGACTTCCCATTGAGCTATTCGCTGCGTTCCGTCATTCTCTTCTCGCCGGATCGTCTTCCCGAATGGCCCATAGTGGTGTGGCATTCACCCTTCTTCATCGATCCGTATCCTCCGGAGGACCACGATTCCGGGGGGGCAGGATAGCGGCGTGTCACAGTCCGAAGCTGCCTCCCCGCCGCCAACCCGCAGACGCTACCTCCTACTCCTTGGCCTGGCTCTGGTAACCGCGTACGTCCTCCCGCTGTACCTCCCTCCTGAAAGCGCGCCCGCGCTCCCGCCACCCGAGGCATCACTGCTAGAGCGTGTGTTCCCCGGTGTCCCGAATTGGTGGGTGGCGGGGCGGCTCGGCTGTCTGCTCGTCGGTAGCCTTCTCCTGGTGGTGGGAACCGGCGATGCGCACGTGCCACGCTCGGGGTCGCCACTCACGCCGCAGCAGCCTCGTGCGTTATTGCGTGCCACCACGCGCAGACTGGTCTTCGGCTTCAGCGCACTGCAGGTTGCCGCGAGCTTCTGGGCAGCAAGCTTTCCGCGGTGGTTGCAGCTCGCATATCTGGCAGCGCTCGCGGTGCCGCCGGCGGCGATTTGGTACAGTTCGTGTCCTCGCGTTCCGGCGCGCGGCGTGGCGACGCGGCCATCCCGTTGGGCAATCACCACAGTGGCGGTGATCATCGTGTGGATGGTGCTGCGCCTCCCCGGCGCATGGTCCGAGACGCGGATCGCAGACATGCCCGACACGACCATTGAGCTCGAAGTCCTCGAGCGGTCGACCCCTCCGTCCTTCAACGTACTCACCGATTCGTTTTTTCCGGGCGTGACCGGCGTTCACCGCGTGCTCGAAGGAGTCGGCTGGGTGCACGTGCTCGCGATGCCAGTACCGTTCTGGTGGCTGCAGGCCGCACAGGTTTTTTGGCTGCTCGTCTCTGCCGCCGTCCTCGCATGGGTCACGGCCATCAACGTCGGCAGAGCCGCAGCACCGGTCGCGACGGCGGCCTTCCTCTTCTCTCCGCTGGCGTCCTGCGTGCCCCTTCTAGGGGTGCCCTTGCCGCTCGGTTCCGCCTACGCACTCATGCTGCTGGCGCTCGTGCTGCTGATCCATTATCGGCACTCCCTCACGGCGCTGGCCGCATTCGGCGGCGTCACCGGCCTCGCCGCATCGCATCCGGGAACGGCACCCACCGCCGGACTGATGTGGATCGCAGCCCTCTGGTCGATCCGGCAAGCACGCCGTGAATTCCCGTGGGAAATCTGCGGGAGCGCGATGTTGAGCTGCGCCGCTGTGCTGTTGCCGGGCTTGCACAACCTTCGAGACCTGCAGAACCTCGGCATGGCGTCCGGACAGTGGGCAGCGATTGAAGCCGGCCTCTTTGGTCAACTCCGACCGTCGCTGGTCGAGTTGAGTACGATGCTTGGTAATCCGCTTCCCTTCGACAATCCGATGGGCGCCCTCCTCGCTCCTTTCGCGATTCCGCGCACCGCCGTGCGGCTCTGGGGAGATACGCTCTTCGAACCGCTCGCGACAATCCTGGCAACCGTTGGATTGCTGTCACTCCTGTACGCTGTCTGGCGTTCTCCCAGGGCGCTCTGGCTGCCCGCGCTGCTGGCGGCGACGCTGCTCCCGGGCTTCGTTTCCAGCTATGATCGGCCCTCCCTGATTCGTTTTCTAGCCCTCTCCGTGCCCATGGCTTTGCTGACCGCTGTCGGCTTCGAACGCCTGCGGCATGCGCTTCGGCTGCGCAACAATGGATGGTTCGCATCGACGGTCGCCGCCGCCGTGATTGCGGTGAGCGGAACCACGCTTTTCGATTTCGTGAACCCGAGCATCCTGCCACGCTCGGCGTTTGCCATCGCCCTGGAATCGATTCAGGGGCAACGGCCTTGCCCACGTGCCGTACTGCTGCGCCCGTGGATTTGGCGGGCGTGGCGCCTTGAGATCCCCACGCAAGAAGTGCCTGCTTGTCCGCTACGGATCGTCGACTACGAAAGCGCCGCAACACTGCAACGGGAACACGAAGCGGCACCGGATATCGTGTTCTGGGTTCCAGGACAGGAGGAAGAGGACCGGATCTCCGAAGTGGCGTGTCGCCTGTGGCCGCGGGCTGTGTTGCACACACTGGTGGACCGTGTAAACGCGTCGAAGGTCTACGGTTTCAGTTGGGAGGACTCCAAATGGGAGCCGTCGCTGCCGGCGGACCGCCATACCATCTCCGTCTGTGGAGCGACACTCGAAACCGATGCGACCACGGCGCAAGCAGCGATGAACCGAGCTGAGCACCTGCTAATAGAAGGCCGGCGGGCAGAAGCCATCGGAGTGTTGCGCGGCGCCACACGTTCCGTGTTTCTGCAGCCGCAGCTCTACGACAAGCTCGCGCGGCTCCTCCTAGAGGGGTCACCTCCGACCACTGCAGACATTGAGCAAGCGATCTACTGGGCTCGGCGTGCGAGCCTGGTAGCTCAGGAACGTGATCCGCGGTTGCTACGCACCTTGGCGCAGGCGTATACGGCAGCCGGCCGCGTTGAGGAAGCCAGAAAGACCATCGACCGTGCGGGTCGGGTGACCCCCGCACACACTGAGCGATCGGTTGCCGGGACCCCAGGGTTCGAGGCGGCGCCTGAGAAAGCGCAGCCTTCTCAAAATGACCGGGAACCATCTGCGCATGGGCGCTAACCCAGGCCGGGTACGATCGTCACGGATGACGATCGTCGCGGCAGCCTTCGTCGTCGCCGCGGGATTCATCGCCTACGCCAACGGCTTCACAGATCGGTTTACCGGGTTGGATGCGCGCGAATCGATCCGTGACAACCCCCACATCCGGCATCTGTGGCCGCTGTCAGAAGCGATGTCGTTGTCGCTCGTCGACGAAACGCTGGCCGCAGATCCGGGCAGCAAAGGCGGCTCCGTTGTGCGCCGCCCCATCCTCAGCTTGACGTTTGCCCTGAACCACTACTTCTTGGGTCCCGCTCCCTGGGGCTTCCATGTCATCAACCTCGTGATTCATCTCGCGAGCGGGTTGCTGCTGTTCGGTCTGCTGCGACGTACGCTCGAGCTCGAACCGTTTCGCTCCAACTACGGCGATCGCTCCCTCGGCATTGCCCTGGCCATCAGCGTCATCTGGACCGTGCATCCGGTCCAAACAGAAAGCGTGACCTACATTGTGCAGCGCGCAGAGTCGCTGATGGGTTTCTTCTACCTTCTGACATTGTATTGCGCGGTGCGCGGCTTCACCGATTCGACTCGGGCATCGTCGTGGTACGTCGGCGCCGTCCTCGCCTGCAGTCTTGGGATGGGAACGAAGGAAACGATGTGCACGGCGCCGGTCATGGTGTTGCTGTACGACGGGACGTTCGTTTCCCCGTCAGTAAGGGCCGCGCTGACGCGTCGCCGGCTCTTGTACGGCGCGCTGGCAATGACGTGGACGATCCTGGTCATCTTGATCGCCTCCACGTGGCACGATGCCACGCGAGATTTCAGCGAAGGTCGGAATATGGCGTACGCGGTTGCCCAGCTGCGGGCCGTCTTCCACTACCTGCGCCTGGCGGTGTGGCCCCACCCGTTGCATCTCTACGTCAATACCAGCTTGTACCAATACCAGGTCGGGGTGACCCCCGTCCTGGCCTATGTTGCCGCAGGCGTCGCAGTCTTCCTGCTGCTCGTCGCGACAGGCTGGGGACTTCTGCGGCGTCATTGGCTTGGCTTTCTCGGCGCGTGGTTCTTTCTCATCCTGGCACCCTCGTCCAGCATCGTTGCGGCGACCGACACGGTGCAGGAGCATCGCATCTACCTTTCACTCGCCGCGGTGATAACGCTGGGTGTAGTTTTCGTGGACGCGCTCGTGCATCGCGTCATGGCGCCCGCCTTGGCACCAGTCGCTGTCCGCCGGGCGGAAGTCGCGCTGCTGGCGGCACTCGTGGGTGTTCTGATTGTCGTTACGGCGCGTCGCAACCTCGCCTATCGCAGCGAGTTCGCTCCGATCTATCCGGCGGATCGCTTCGAGGCCCTTGCCATTCTGGCGCGTCACGAAGTCGCGACCGGAAGGCTGCAAAACGCGACTGCTGCATTCGAGGAGCTCAGTGCTTTCATGCCCATCCAGGCGCCGCCCGGCACACCCCAATCACCCACAGCGAGTGGTGTCTCAAGTCCGGCCAACCCTTGGGCAAAGGTACACTTCGATTTCGCCAATTTGCTCTGCCGCGAGGGTCATTTCGCCATGGCCCAGCAGCACTTTGCGCAGGCCATTCGCGCCGATCCGCGGCTCGGCGCGGCACGCAACAATCTCGGCGCGCTGCAAGTGGTGGATGGCAACGTCGACGCGGGACGGACGGCATTGCAGGAGACCATCCGCATCAACCCGACCCTACCACAGCCGCACCGCACGCTCGGCCTCATCTACCTGCGGGACGGCAATGCGTCGCTCGCCCGGACGCATCTGGAGCGCGCCCTGACTCTCGCACCGGGATTCGAGGGGGTTCGCCAGGATCTGGCCTGGCTTGACGGCATGCAGCGCAACGGCCCACATGTCGAGACCTTTGACCTCGTTCCGCAACCACCCTACTGCTTCACGGATGCACCCATTAGCCTCCAGCCGGTACCGCCGGGGACGCCGCGTCGCACGCGTAGCCCTTGACCGCAGTCGGTTTCCCAAGTGGCAAGGCTTGATGGTATCTTCGCCCTGTGTCGCTGTCGATGAGCCGTCCTTCATTCGGCCGCGGTCGGGGTGACGATCCGGCCGACACTCGACACGATCCGCAAGGCGGCGTGCAGCCGATCCTCACGGCGCATCCAGAGTGCTCCGTGGTGATCCCCGTCTACAACGGGCGCGCGACGCTCGAGCCGTTGGTCCGTGAAATCCACGAAGCGTTTGCCGGGCACCGGTTCGAGGTGGTGCTCGTCGACGATGGCTCGGTCGATGGCAGCGATCGGCTGTGCGCCGATCTGGTGACCGCGTATCCGGAAACCGTGCGCTTCGTGCAACTATCGCGCAACTTCGGGGAGCACAACGCGGTTCTCGCCGGGTTGCAGTATGCACGGGGCGACTATGTCGCAGTGCTCGACGACGACGGGCAGCACCCCCCCGCGGAGGCCGTGCGTCTACTCGACAGCATCCGTGGGTCCGACCATGACGCCGTCTACGGCCGTTATCGGGTCAAGCAACACAGCCGCACGCGCAATCTTGGCAGTTGGTTCAACGATCGCATGGCCGTGCTGCTGTTGAAGAAGCCACGCGAACTGTACTTGTCGAGCTTCAAGATCATGAATCGATTCGTCGTCGATGAAGTGTGCAAGTATCGTGGCGCGTCTCCATACATCGACGGGCTCATTTGGCGCAGTACGCATCGCATCGGACAGGTCGACGTCGTCCACCGCGCCCGCCAGGCGGGCCGGTCGAATTACGGCCTGCGGAAGTTGGTCGAGCTGTGGCTCAACAGCTTCCTGACCTTTTCGATTCTCCCCCTGCGTCTCGCCGGTATTCTGGGAGTCCTCTGCTCGCTGTTCAGCGTCGTGGTGCTGATCGCCATGGTAGTCGACAAGCTCTGGATCAACACTGGGATCACCGCAGGAGTCCCGACCATCATCATTACCATGGCCTTGTTCGCGGGCGTGCAGCTGTTGATTCTTGGCACCATCGGCGAGTATCTCGGGCGCCTGTTCCTCGACCACTCCGGCGCGCCACAGTTCATCGTGCGGTCCGTCAAGGAGCGAGACCGGGTCGATGGCTGACGTCTACGCCGGTCGTCGCGTCCTGATCACCGGCGGCTTGGGCTTCATCGGCAGCACCCTCGCCATCGCACTGGTTGAGCGCGGTGCCGAGGTCACGTTGGTTGACGCCATGCTGCCGGCGTATGGCGCGCAGCTGTTCAACATCGAGCCCATCCGCAACCGCGTCCGCATCAACTTCTCCGACTTGCGAGATGCGACAGGGCTCCGCCATGTCGTGCGCGATCAGCAGACCATCTTCAACCTCGCTGGGCAGTCGAGTCATCTGCGCAGCATGAACGATCCGGTCACCGACCTGGCGATCAACTGCCAGAGCCAGATCTCATTGCTCACGTGCTGCCGCGAGGTGAGCCCCGCGGCGACCCTCGTGTTGGCCAGCACCCGACAGGTCTACGGTCGCCCCCAACGTCTGCCGGTCGACGAGACACATCCGACCGTTCCCGTCGACATCAACGGCATCCACAAGCTGGCCGCCGAATCCTACTATCGACTGCATTCCCAGCTGTACGGTATGCGTGCCGTTATCCTGCGACTGACCAACACGTACGGCCCGCGCATGGATCTGCGCAACGTCGATAAGGGCTTCGTAGGCATCTTTCTGCAACGCGCGCTTGCGGGAAAGATGCTGGCCGTCTTCGGAACCGGCGAACAACGACGCGATTTCAACCACGTTGATGACGTCGTCGAGGCGTTGCTCCGCATCGGCACCTGCGAGGCGGCCCTCGGCGAGGTGTTCAACCTCGGTCATCCGCGGCCGCGCTCGCTAGCGGAGTTCGTGCGGTTACTACAACGCATCACCGATTGCCGCTATGAGCTCGTACCCTTCCCCAAGGATCAGCTAGCTATCGACATCGGCGATTACTGGGGCAACTACGACAAGTTGCGTTCGCTGACCGGCTGGGAGCCGCGCATCGACCTCGAGGAAGGGCTGGAGGCGACGGTTGCATTTGCGCGGCAGCACGCCGACAAGTGTCTACCCGTCTCGGGATGATTCCCTTCTTCGATCCGCGTCCCGGGTACCGCGCGCTGAAGAGCGAGATCGACGCCGCCATTCAACGGGTGCTGCTGTCAGGACGCCTCATCCTCGGGCCCGAATGCGCGGCCTTCGAAGACGAGTTCGCTAAATTCGTAGGATCTCAGCACGCCGTGGGAGTCGGCTCGGGAACCGAGGCGCTGGCGCTCGCGTTCCGTGCGCTTGGATTACAACCAGGTGACGAGGTCATCACCGTGAGCAACGCGGGGGCACCGCCGATAGCAGCGATCCGGTCCGTGGCGGCCGTGCCACGTTTTGTCGACGTCGTGCCGGGATCTCTGGTCATGGATCCGGCGCAGTTGCCCGCGGCAGTCGGCCCGAGGACAAGATGCGTCCTGCCTGTCCACTTGTACGGGCACCCAGCACCGATGGATGCGATTCTCGCCTTTGCCCAGGCCCACAACCTAGCGGTGGTGGAGGATTGTGCGCATGCGCACGGCGCCCGGTGGCACGGTCGGGAGGTTGGGACGTTCGGTGCAATAGGCTGCTTTTCCTTTTACCCGACAAAAATCCTAGGCGCCTTCGGCGATGGCGGCATGTGCGTCACCGACGACCCTGCCTTGGCTGACCGGCTACGGTCGCTGCGCGTCTACGGCTTCCGCGGCGACGGTGAAGCACACGAAGAGGGGACCAATAGCCGGCTCGATGAGATGCAAGCCGCCGTCCTCCGCGTCAAGCTCGCCCACCTACCCGACGCACTGACGGCACGGCGCCGCCTTGCGGCACACTATCGGCACGGCTTGGATCGGCCGGACCTCACTCTTCCAGAGGAAAATCCGGCCGCTCAACATGCGTATCATCTCTACGTGGTTCAATGTATCGATCGCGCCCGCGTGATGGCCCAGCTGCAGCAACATGCAATCGGCTTCGGTATCCACTATCCGATTCCGGCTCACGCGATGGAAGCGTATCGACGATTTGCGCCAACCACGGGAGCGTTGACCGTCAGCGAGCGGGCGGCCGGCCAGGTCTTGTCGCTGCCGCTCTTCCCTGAGCTCCGCCCTTCCGAAGTCGATGTGGTGATCAACGCGCTCAGCAGCACAGACACCCGACTCAGCTAGGTTGCTTGAAACCTGCCCCGCACGCGTGGTACGAGATCCACAGTAGCCACGCACACGAAGCGAAGGAGCAGGAACCGTGCGACGGAGGTTCCCAGTACTTTCCTGCGTGCACCACACCCGTGGACCGCCATGCGAGCGGCCAGGGGCTTCGTATTGCTCGAGGCGGCATCTACTCGGGGGCAACAAAAAGGGGGAACCATGAGCACGGTCATTCGAGTCCGCTGCGCGCCATTCCGCCGCGTGGGGCGCGCCACTCTCCTCGCACTCGTCGCCTGGCTGGCGGCGGCTCCAGCGCTGGTGCACGCACAGAGCACGGGTCAGTGGGGGCCGGTGCTGAACTGGCCGGTGGTCGCCACCCACGCCGCGCTACTGCCAAACGGCAAGGTGGTCTTCTGGCGCGGCCAGGAAGGCGAATCTACCAATACTTACCTTTGGGATCCGGCAACCAACGTCGTTCAAGGGCCAGCCAACGCATCGCTGGACATGTTTTGTTCCGGCCATACCAACCTCCTCGATGGCCGGCTCCTCGTTGTCGGCGGGAACCAGCCGGGCGTTCTGTTCGGCGGCATCAAGCCGGCGCATATCCTCGATCCGAACGCTCCCATCTGGACCCAGAAGGCCAGCATGGCTGGTGAGCGCTGGTATCCGACGGCCACAACTCTCGGTGACGGCCGCGTGCTGGCGCTGTCGGGACTCTACGCCGTCGGTTTTACCAACGACCTGCCTGAGATCTACGACCCCGCAGCCGACACGTGGACTCCGTTGGACAACGCCCGACTGGTCCTGCCGCTCTATCCAATGATGTTTCTCCTGCCGAACGGCAAGCTCTTCCAAGCCGGTCCGAGCATTGAGACCCGTACGCTCGATGTCGCCACGCAGACGTGGACCATGGTCGGCAACAGTCCGATCGCTGGCGGGTCGGCAGCAATGTACGTACCGGGAAAAATTCTCAAAACCGGCGGCGGCAACCCAGCCGTCTCCGGCGCCGCGGTAATCGACATGACAGCAGCGACACCGACGTGGCAATCGACCAACCCGATGGCCTTCGCTCGCGTGAACCACAACATGGTCATCCTTCCGAACGGGCAGGTACTGGTGGTCGGTGGCACCGTCGCGACCGACGAAATACCAAATGCGGTATTGCCGGCCGAGTCGTGGAATCCGGCGACCGGTACCTGGACGACGCTGGCATCGATGACCCAGCCGCGCATGTACCACTCGACGGCAGTGTTGCTGCCCGACGGCCGCGTCCTCG
>Ga0187892_10011037_pt1 | contig 11233 bp, 12 predicted proteins | sample MA1701073metaG_FD_139345 | JGI IMG/M metagenome (GOLD analysis project Ga0187892, IMG submission 139345) | Bio-ooze microbial communities from a basaltic lava cave in the Kipuka Kanohina Cave System on the Island of Hawaii, USA - MA170107-3 metaG ... | reverse complement strand
GGAACCGGGGAAGTATACGGAAGGCGCCATACTCGGTGCCCACTTCCAGGCGTTGCTTCGGATCATTCCCCCGCCCTTGGCGCTCGCGCTCGCCATGACCGAGCCCGAGGAGAAGGCCGAGCGGGCCCGGATCATGCGGGAGAAGCAGTGTACTGAGCTTGAGGCGGCCTATGAGATAGCGAGGCGGCTGGGGGAGGGGAGCCGGTGACAATGCAATCCACCCAGGAAGCAGGGACTATAGCGCTCGACACCTGCCTCATCGGGGACTGCCGCAACGTCATGCAGCGGGTGATTGAGGCAGGCCTACGGGTACAGATGTGCGTGACCTCACCGCCGTATTGGGGACTACGGGATTACGGCCGCTGCTCCTGCGCCACCCGGCGTCATGGCAGTGCGGACCTGCTGGCTTGGGACGGGGCTGAGCGCCGGGGGTTTTCGGGTCAGAGCTCGGTCGCCGATGCGCGCTGCGCGCAGGCCCCCGATCCGGCGTGCCTGCTCTGCGGCGGGACGGGACGGAGCGCAGGCATGAAGCGCCAGATCGGCCTTGAGCCAACCCCAGAGGAATATGTGGCGACGATGGTTAAGGTATTTCGCCAAGTCAAGGAGCTGCTCGTCGAGGATGGCACCTTGTGGCTGAACCTCGGGGACAGCTACGCGACCGGGGCTGGGAAGGTGGGCGAGTCTCCCGGAGGCGGTGAGCAAGGTGAGCGCTTCAAGGGTTATCGCGGGACGCGCACGGCGCACAACAGCGGCAAGAATGCCTATGCGCTTGGTGAGGGTGGATTCACTCAGCCCAATCGCCTCCCGCTCCCTGGCCTCAAACCCAAAGACCTGATCGGCATTCCCTGGCGGGTGGCCTTCGCGCTGCAAGCGGCTGGCTGGTATCTCCGCTCTGACATCATTTGGCACAAGCCAAATCCCATGCCCGAGAGCGTCCGCGACCGGCCGACCAAGGCACACGAGTACATCTTTCTATTTTCAAAGTCACCCCGCTACTTCTACAACGCCGAGGCGATTAAAGAGCGGGCGCAACCGGATACGCTGTCGCGTTATCTGCGAGGGCGCAGCAACCACCACAAGTGGGCCAACGGGGGCCCGGGAAATCAAACGCTGGCTCGGTCACTCGATCAAATGGCTGTGAAGATGTCGGAGCAGTTGGGCCCAGCTCGGGAGATCCGGGATGACCGCAAGGCCTTGCACGGGCCAACCTATTCCCGCCATCGCTTCTCGATCCCTGGCGGTCAAGCGCTCAGTGAGCCGACCGGCACCCGCAATCGCCGCAGTGTCTGGAGCATCAGCTCGGAGCCTTTCTCCGACGCCCACTTCGCCACCTTCCCACGGCGCTTGGTCGAGCCCTGCATCCTAGCTGGAACGTCCGAGCGCGGGCATTGCCCGGAGTGCGGGACGCGATGGCAACGCCTCGTCGAGCGCGAATTTGTGCCTCAGCAGGATGTTTCTCGTTTCAGGGGCGTGCGCGGCGCCGGCGATCAAAAGCCTTTGGACGCCTGCAATTCATGGCAAGGGTCCCCGCGCGGGAGCACAAGAACCCGGACCATCGTGTGGGAGCCGAGCTGCTCTTGCGGAGCCGATCCGGTACCGGATGTCGTGCTCGATCCGTTTCTCGGCAGCGGGACAACGGCGGAGGTGGCTCAGCGGCTCGGGCGCCACTGGCTCGGGATCGAGCTCAATCCCGACTACACCGCGATGCAGGAGCGCCGCACCGCGCAGAGGGCCCTAGCGCTGCAACGACAGACTGAGGGATTAAGATGAATCGGAGCCGGGTGATGCCGCTACTCCTCGCTTGGACCGAGGCGCTGCTTGCCGCAGAGGCACCCCGCATCGAGATCTTCACTACCGCGCGCTATCCGATCTCAGGGGCCACGCCCGTTGTACAGATCTATATCCTCGATGAGCCGGCACGCATCCAGGCGGAGCTGAGCGCGAGTCTGCCGCAGGGAAAAGACGCCGCTGCCGAGTTCGCCCGGGCTCAGGTGCAAGGGGCCTGGCGTGAGGAAGCCCAGCTCTTGACGAGGGCTTATCAGGGTCTGCTCAAAGTAAGACAGTATGGCGTCCTAAGGCTCCCGGCCATTGTCTTCGATGGCACAGCCATCGTGTACGGTGTCACAGACCTCGAGGACGCGCTCAGCATTTACCGGTCGTGGCGGCAAACGTCGCCCTGAAGGTCACGATGAAACCGATGCGTGTGCGGCTCATGACCTTCATCCTGTGCAGTGTGGTCGGCACCCCTACCCGCGCTCCGGCGTTGGATATCTCGACGGACGAAATCGCCGCGCTCTCCTTGAGCCCCACCTGCCTCGACTATCAGATCACCGGTGTCTGTTTGTTTCTGATCTGCGATCTCTTCGAATGCAGTATCGAGACCACGCCCCGCATCAGTCATTTCCTGCCCGATGTCGTGGTGTCCAGCTATCAGCGCACCGGCGAGAATCCCTGGGCCGAAATGGCGGGACTGGGTGCGGCAGGCGCAGGCGCCGTCACCGATCTCCTGGGGGCTGCGGCCGGGCTCCTCGTGGAGGGGGGTCATCAGCGCGAGGGCACGCGCATCGAGGCGCACGAGAACGTGCGCTTCAAGGAAACCGATGTGATCGGCAACCCGATCGTCTCGGGAAGTGAGCTCACCCAGGCCTATGGCTTTCTCTGCAGCAGCGAGGCCGAATCCTTCTTCCCCTATTTTCTGTCCACCTTGGATGCCATCGGTTGGCGCTTAGGCGTGACCGAGCTTATCTATCCCGCGAGCGTCATCCCGGGGCTGCGGGAGATCGGCCACTGGCCCTCGAATACCTGGGGCTCGGTGCACCCGCGGCAGGGGTTTGTGAATACCTCCGAAGACCCCAAGGGCGCGGCGGTCTGCGCCCAGCGCGCGGCCGATATCGTGACGCGGGAACTCCAACCCCATGCCTATGTGTTCCTTGGCGGGGGGGACTGTGGCGATGGCTGCGAGCCGCCGGGGCCCGTGTTCGAGAACGATCCCGAGAACTCGAAGTGGCAGATGCTCCGCCCCATACCCGAGTCCACCTGTGAGGTCTTTGGCGTGAACGATGTGCTCCAGCCCTTCTCCTGGGCCGATTTCAAACAAGTGGACGAAACCGAAGACTACGCCTGGAACCTCTGGCGGCGCTACCGCTGCTGTTTCCCCAGTGAGGGCATTTTTCTCGGAAGTGTGGAGTTTTGATGAGAGGACAGCGGATGCGGCGGATCACCTTCTTCGTTCTGACGCTCAGCCTGACACTTTCGATTGGTAGCTCCGAGGCGCTCACCCCCTCGCCCTTGGGCGATGGGCGGCTTTACTACCGCATCGGAGGTGCGCAGGCGCTGGGGCGGCCCGCGAATCGCTTTGTGACCACGACCCGCCTGCCGCTCTCGGTGCAGCTCGGGATCAACTACCGCTGCGGGCAGTTCGATGCCCTGGCGGGGCTCAATGCCGCGCTCGAGCGCGTGGTGACGCTCTTAGAGAACATCGACGATGTGATCGCGGCCGGGCTTGCCGTGCTCCCCATGTACATCCTGCAGCGGGTGAATCCCGGCCTCTACGACTTGCTCCAGAACACGCTGCTTCGGGCCGAGGAGCTGGTCGCGGTGGCGACCAAGACCTGCGAGCAGATGGAGTCCGAGCTGGCGCGCGGTCACGATCCTTTCGAGGACTGGATCGTGCTCTCCCGCGGGCGGGACTGGAAGACCGTGATCGGCTCGGGGGGTGTCGATGTGGTGACCGCCAAAGATCAGATCGACGCCAATCTCGGCGTCAATGGGGTTGCCTGGCTCTGCGGGGAGGCGCGGGGCGGCGAAGGCCAGGAGCCGGTGCGCGTGGTCTACGATGTGACCCGCGCCGGCTGGAACGTGCTCATGAACCGGGAGAGCTGTGCCGCCGGAGGGGCTCCTGGGGGGAGTGAGGAGACACCCAGGATCGCGGAGATCTGGCCCTCGCCCGAGGAAGCCGCGGAGTGGACCGTGCGGGTGCTGGGCGATGAGCTGGTGCGCACGGTCTCGACCGGCCCCGATGAGACCCAGCCGGGGGTGGGGCTACTCAATCACCACGATGCCGAGGCCACCAAGGTCGCGGAATTGCTCCAGGCGCTGGTGAGCGGCAGCACCCCGCCGACGCTCGAGAACTTAGAAGAGGTCACCGCCCCCGGCACCGTGATCACCCGGCAGGTGATCGAGACCGTCCAGGCCAGGGCCGCCGCGGAGCAAGCGCTCTTCATCGGTAAGATCGCGGGACAAGTGGCTTTGGAGCGCACCGTCGAGCAGGCATTGCTCGCCCGACGGATGCTGCTCACCGGGATGCGCGATCCGCATGTTTCGGCGACCCCGGCGCCGCGGCAGCTTCGGCCCTTCCTCGATGAGCTCGAGCGGGAGATCGAGAACCTCATGTTCGAGACTCGGGTGCGGAAGGAGATCGCCTCGCGCACCGCGGAGCTCTTGCTCCAGGATGAAGGCGTGAAGCGCTCCGATTCCCGCGGACTGGTGCCGCCGCGCGACCCACAACGCCTCGATGAAGGGAGTATCAGACCGTGAGCCGGGCGCGCTGGAAGCGGATGATGTTTGGGCTCGCTCTGCTCGCCGGTTTTGTCGGGGTCACCTTTGGCACGGGCTTAAGTTTATGCTTCTGGAGCGAGTACCAGCCTCCCGGGGAAATTACCCGCAGGCTTGCGGCCGCCAAGCCCTGGTTTCTCCTCTGGCGGCTTCTCTTCTTTGGATCGCTCATCGCCTTCTGGCCGGCTGTCTGCCGAGCTCTTGCGCGCTGGCGTGAGCTCACCGATCTGCAGCACCAGCGCCTGCGCTCCGCCCGCTGGCAGGTGGCTGCCTGGCTCGTGGCCCTGGAGCTCCTGCTCGGCCAGAACGTGGTGGGTAAATTCATCAACCTTTTAGCGTCGCCCGCATGACCGTCGAATCCTTCTTCGAGCTCTACCTCGCCATCTTCGGCTGGCAGCAATACAACCAGATCTGGGACATTTTGACCGGCACCGGGCTCGCCTACCTGCCTTTTTTGATCATCCTGCTGCTGAACATCATCGGTCCTCTAACGAGCCAAGAGACCCGCGATGCGGCGACCACCTCGGTGAAACGCATGGAGGTCGATCTCTTCATCGCCTTCACCGTGGTGGTGCTCGCGGCCGCCCCGGCCATCGACTTGAATGCCTCGGTGCTCACCTACAAGAAGCCCTGCGACACCATATCGGGTCCCGCCGGGACCTTTTCTCCTGGGAGCACCGGCACCACGTACGATGCGGTGTTCTCGGACGTTATCACCACCCCTACCCAGGTGCCCGTGTGGTGGTGGGGAATCATGGCCATATCTTCGGGTATTAACCGCGAGGCCATCACCCATATCGGCTGTCCACCGGATCTCTCGGGCTTTCAGATGGAGATCGCCCGCACCCGCATCCAAGACCCCCAGCTTCTCAATGAAGTCAATAAGTTCGTGCGCTATTGCTACCGCCCCGCGCGCGCGATGTTTGAGCGCGAGCAGCCAGACGTAGCGGCGATCCTCGGGGAGCACGGTCCCGATGATCTGGAGTGGCTCGGATCACACGTGCTTTTGGAGACCCCAGGCTATTACGACAACCCCCATTTTCGCCCGCGCGAAGGGATCCGCGGCTGGCCGCTCGACCGTGCCCGCGACACGGAGTATCCGGATCCGTTACCCCCCGATCTCGATCCCGCTCACATCGGCCGGCCACTCTGCAACGACTGGTGGACGAACGGCGCGCGGGGCTTGCGCGGGAAGCTCCTCGGCGTCATCGAGCCGGAGGTGCTTGGGGAGGGAATCGAGCTTAGCTCGGAGTTCGTGCTCTTCGGAGGGAGCTTGACCCAAGAGAAGGTCGAGGATGCGCTGCTCAAGAGTGTCGTTGGCACCAGCTTGGCCACCGCGCCTTCGGGCTCGGCCTTCATCCCATCGCTCAATGAGGAGGACGCCTTGAGTCTGTCGCGCTTCGGCGGAGGCCTGGGGCTAGAGCTCGAAGGGCTTTCCTTCGGGCCGCTGCTCTACGTGCTCCGCGCCGCACTCCCCATCTTCCAGGCGCTGATCCTCTCTGGGCTCTATGCGCTCTTGCCGTTCGCACTCTTGGCGGCGCGCTACAACCTCCAGGGTCTCCTCCTCATCTCGGTGGCGCTCTTCACCGTGAAGTTCTGGAGCTATCTCTGGCATCTTGCGAAGTGGCTTGAAGATAACTTGATCAAGGCGCTCTATCCCGATGGGCTCTCGTGGTTCAAAGCCCACACGCAGTTCTTCTTCAGCTCCAATTACCTCATCGGCGGTGACTTCGCGCTCAAGCACGAGATCCTAAATTTCGCGACAGGACTGATGTACATCGTCCTTCCGCTAATTTTTTCGTTCTTGATGGGGGTCGTAGGGCTGGGAGCGGCAGTAGCATTTGGCACAATTGTGACCGCTCTGCAGAACCCGGTTCAAAAAGCGGGTCGGGCTGGAGCAGACGAGGCAAAGGGAATTGCAAGACAGGCGGCCTTACGGCGCTAGGACTGTGCCTCGTTATAAGGATCGCGATGATAGATGCCCACCGGATCGGCGCCCTCGTCGAACTGATCAGTGCGGTAATTGAAATAAAGCCAATGAACTTCGGAAGTATCGTGCGCGCTCGCATCGACACCTTCAATCAACCCGCAGTCTCTGTCTCGTCGTTTCGGCCGAGAAGGGTGACGATCTGGGCGGAAAAGTTTGATCCCAGCTACCAGTAATGCCCAAACGAGCGCAGCCAGCGCCCCGCCAAACCGCCGCGCCCCGACCCGCCGCACCGCGCGGACAGTCCAGACAACACCGTAGCCGATGGTGAAAAGCGCGGCGGCACTTAAAACAAGAATGACCGTATCCACGACACACCTTCCCTCCTGCTTATACGGGAGTTATCCATGCGCACAGTCTACACCTTTACTCTAACTCTGACATTCGCGTTGCTCATAGGTTGCGCGGCCACAATGACCGCCTTGGAGCACAAGGATTTGCGCGTGCAAACGAACTTGAGCGATACGGTTTTTCTTGATATCGAGAAGAATCAAAACGCCCGCACCGTGCACCTCGATAACCGCAACACATCCGGCCAGACCATCGATATTGTGGGACCGATCGTGCAGGCCCTGCAACGGCGGGGCTACGCCGTGACCTCCGATCCCCGGTCGGCCTTCTACTTGCTCCAAGGCAATATCCGCTACGTAGGCCAAGCCGATCCGTCCGCCTTACGCCAGATCCTGCACACCGGTTACGGCGGTCCAGTGCTCGGAGCGGCGATTGGGGCCTTAGCGGGCGGCGATGCCTTCGTGGCGGGAGTAGGCGCTCTGAGCGGCGCGGCCTTGGAGCTCCTCACCGGTACTTTGGTCAAGGATGTGGCCTTTACCGTGGTGACAGATCTTCAGATCGGCGAGAGCACCGCGAGCACCGTGCGGCAGTCGGTTCGATCGCGGCTCAGGCAAGGCGCGCACTCCGAGGTCGAGGAGCACAGTCAATCCGTCCGCGAGCGCAGGCGGTATCAGACTCGCCTGGTGGCGACCGCGAATCAGGTGAATCTCACCTTCGATGAAGCCCGTGGTCCTTTAACCGAGGCCCTCGCCAAATCCATAGCGGGGATTTTCTGATACCGTGCAAAACCACTCATCCTTGTAGGAGGTAACCCGTGACTACATCCACACCCGTTCAGGCATATAGCGAACGCCGCGATTTCACCCGCACGCGTATACCGCCTCTCTGGGAAGACCGGCGCGGCCAGATCGCCAACCTTTGGCTCTATGCCTACTGCGCGATCCTCTCGCCCTTCATCCTGCCGCTCCTCTATGCCGCCTGGAGGGCCGTGCATACCTTCTGGCACCGCTACGAGCTGCTACCCGATCGGCTGCGCATCACCACGGGCGTGTACCGGCCCCGCATTCACACCGAGGAGGTGGACTTCGATACCGTGCAAAAAGTGCGGGTCGAGGGGTTTCGGCTCCACGCGCTGGTACACCGCGGGGATGTGGTGATCGAGCGCAAAGGCCATCTCAACCCCGTGCGCCTCGAAGGGATCAAAGACCCGGCGGACGTGAAGACCCTCATCGACGGGGCACTGGAGCGTTGGCGCCGACGCCAGGCACCGGCGGTACGCGCATGAGTTACCCACATTTGCTGTGGAAAACGTGGGAGTTACTCAGCTTTTCGTCCTCGCAGATCCTTGCGTGTGTAATCACCGCGTTCGATCGGCGAGAAGCTATCCATTCCGCATGAACGACGTGGCCGCGACCTCCGGATGGCTCACTCCGCCCACCTGGCTGCGTGAGGCCTTCAAAGGAAAGCGCGCACCCGAGCGATCCGCCACCGCAACGGCTATCCCACCGCTCGGAGAAGGCCGGATCCGGGTTCAATCGGCCGAGCAACTGCTCGCCCCTCCCGAACGGCTGAAGCGCGTGCAAGCCCTCGAGGAGTTGACCCGCCTCACCCCAGCGCATTTCGAGGTGCTCTACCGGCAAGCGCTCCGAAACTACGCCGCCTACGTACAGCAGCTCCCGGCCTCCGAGGCCCATCATCATGCGGGGCTTGGGGGGCTCTTAGACCATGGCTTGGAGGCCGCGATCTTGGCGTTGAAGCTAAGGCGCGCACATTTGCTTCCACCCGGTGCCGCAACCGAAGTAATCGACGCCCAAGCCGATCTCTGGAGTTATGCCTGCTTCACGGCGGTGCTGCTCCACGACATCGGGAAACCCGCGGTGGACCAGAAGATCGAGCTCTTCGACAAGCATAATAGCTCACTCGGTCCCTGGGACCCTTGGGCCGGCCCCATGCGAGCCGATGCGTACGAAGCCCGCTTTGTCCGCAACCGCAATTACCGGCTGCATCAGCGCGCGGCACCGTTGCTCGCGCGCTTCATCATTCCCGTCGAGGGCTTGCACTGGCTCGCCAGCGAGCGCGAGGTGCTTACCGCGTGGCTCAGTGTGATTTCCGGAATGTCGGAGGATGCGGCACCCTTGGGACAGATCGTTGAGGAAGCCGACCGGCTCTCGACCGCCGCAGACCTTACAGGCAATGTACCCCGGCAGATGCCTACCGCTCGAGTGCGTCCGTTGCACGAGCGGCTCATCACAGGACTCCGCTACTTGATCGATAGCCAGCAACTTCCTCTGAACCGCCCCGGCGCCGCGGGGTGGCTATTGGCAGAGGATCTCTGGCTGGTCGTGAAAACGGCGCTCGATGCCTTACGGGCCCACTTGCTCCAGGAAGGCCAGAGCGGTGTGCCCTCCGACAACCGCCGGCTCATGGACGAGCTGCAACAACGAGGTGCCCTCGTCCCGAATGGCGAGCGTGCTGTCTGGTCGGCGCGAGTCACCTTGGGCGGGTGGCAACATGAGTTGACGCTCTTGCGGTTTCCTGTGTCACGTCTCTGGCCCGATCCGGCGACCCGACCGGAGGCCTGCCACGGCGCAATCACGCCCTTGGCCGAGGCCAACGCTGCGGCAGCGCCCGGAACGCCCCCCGCGCCTTCCCGAAGCATTGCAACCGATTCACGCTCCGAACCCGTGGAGGCAGTGGAGGCGCTTGACCCAACAGCCAGCCTCGGCGAGGTAGACGGACAGGCAGGACCCGCACCCACAGCGTCGCTTGCTGAAAGGGTTACCGAAGCCCCGGCGTTGGCGCCACCGGTCGACCTGGGACAGGCCTTCCTCGCCTGGCTCAGGTCAGGGCTTGCGAGCGGCGATCTCTCCATCAACACCGTCAACGCCCGGGTGCACCGCGTTCGAGAAGGTGTTCTGCTCGTGAGCCCCGGCATATTTCGGGATCACGGCAATGTCATCCAAGCTCCTTGGGCTAGCATCCAGAAGCGCTTCCAGAAGCTCAAGCTTCATCGCAAGACCCCCGAGGGCTACAACATCTGGACCTACACCGTGACGGGGAAGAGGCGCTCGAATGTGCTCAAAGGTCTCGTGATCGAAGAGCCAGAAAAAATGTTCGGTGCACCAATCGATCTGCCACCGCCGAACCCGCATTTATCGCTACGCGATAATTGAGGCTCCATCGAACGCACCTTCGGTGTTGAATCTGAGACCAGTTTTAGAGTACATCGTAGTTCCCGATCCTTGGGCGAATGATCATGAGCAAGCAACAGGGCCGCAGCGGCATGGGCAGCCACAAGCACGGCGTTTCCGGCAAATCCGGAATGCCGCCCGGACTCAAACAGCAACTGGCCCGAGAAGAAAATAAGCGCAAAGACAAGAAGAGCCGTCGTCAACGCATGTACGACTCGATTGCGGCTCTCATGGACGCGCTGCTGCGAAACAGAAAAAGAGGCAAAGGGCCATAACGGTTAGAACGAAGGGTGTATAGGCAATGGCCCACAACGGTAAAGGACCTACCCGAAAGGGCTACGGCAACGCACTTAGTCGGCGTTGCCGTAAAGGAAAGGCGTCTAATCCTTACGGATCCTGGCTCGATGGCCGTCCCAATCGAAGAAGCGCTGCAACCGGGTCGGCAGTGAATGGCCTTAGCGTGTTGCCGATGGGGATGAGCAATACGCGCAAATGCGGCCTGATCAGATCCCGGGAAACGCTATTGCTCCAATTGTGCCGACCCGTGGGTGCCAGCGGATGTCAGCGGCGGCGTGAAATTATGGTGAAATCGCCGGGATAAAAATAGGCGGAGAAAAGTCAAGAACGGTGAGAGGAAATGGCACTAGAAGATGGGGGGTCTACTCAAGACTCGATCCGGTCTTTCATTCGATAGCTTGAGCCTTCTATGACGATTGTCTCAGCATGGTGCAGGAGGCGGTCGAGTAGTGCTGAGGTGAGGGTACTGTCGTTGTTGAAGATCTCGGGCCATTTTTTGAAGGCGCGATTTAATGCGGAGTCGATTGTTATGCGGAGCCCGCTGTTGACGGGCCCCGCCAGCATGTCATGTTGACGTCTTTTCACTCCGCATAAAATTGCCGGCTCGCAGCGAGGCGATCAGTTTGTCGGTTGCCTTGAAACGTCCTGATCGCAGTTTCGGGGCGATCACCGATTCAAGCGCCTCCAGCTTCATCGAAGGATCGGCACGCGTGTACATTTCGGTCGTTTGCATGTTCGCGTGTCCGAGCCAGAGAGAGACCTTTCGAAGATCTTGGGTAGCCTGCAAGACCGTTAGGCTCCTAGTAGAAATAACTTGAACAATATATAGTAAGCTTCTATTCTTTATGCGTGCACAAAGGTCTGCGCAAAACGACCAAGCAGAAATACCAACAGTTGGTCGGTCGTTTGACGG
>Ga0187892_10011036_pt1 | contig 11236 bp, 10 predicted proteins | sample MA1701073metaG_FD_139345 | JGI IMG/M metagenome (GOLD analysis project Ga0187892, IMG submission 139345) | Bio-ooze microbial communities from a basaltic lava cave in the Kipuka Kanohina Cave System on the Island of Hawaii, USA - MA170107-3 metaG ... | reverse complement strand
GCTCTTGTGCTTCCACATCCAGCGCCCGGCGGCCAGATGCCACCAGAGATCGCCCTGGCGCGTGGCGGTGAAGCTCAGCGCCCAGAACGAGAGCAGCGCGGCCACGTACCAGAGCGCGGTGACGCCGCCGTGCGGCGCCGACCCGGTCGGCCGCGAGGCCCCTCGCGCCACCACGGCGGGCGACCGCCGTTCCACCCGGCGTTTCACTCGAACGCGTGTCTTTCCCATGTCGTTGCGGTGGCGAGACCCATGCGAGCTTAGCGCACCCGGGCGTCGGCTTGCCATCCAACGCCCGGCGCGGTACTTAGATGAGGTCGAGCGGTCGCGAGGGCGGAGCGCCCAGCGAGTCCACCTGATGGCCGGATCCACGCTGGACGAGAGGAGACAACGATCCATGACGGCATCGAATGGCGCCGTGAAGGCGGCGCTCGGATATCTCGACCGGCATCTCGGCGAGTTCAAGGAGGCCCTGGTCGAGCTCTCGCGCATCCCGTCGGTGTCGGCCAGCGGATTCCCGCCGGAGCAGGTGCGGCGCTCGGCCGACGCGACCGTCGAGGTGCTGAGCGCGGCCGGCTTCGAGAAGGTGCAGGTGCTCGAGATTCCCGGCGTGCACCCGTACGTGTACGGCGAGTGGCTCGGGCGCCCCGAGGCGCCGACCATTCTGCTCTACGGCCACCACGACGTGCAGCCGCCCGGTCGCCCCGAGAAGTGGCTGTCGCCGCCGTTCGAGCCCACCGAGCGCAAGGGACGCCTGTACGGACGCGGCCCGGCCGACGACAAGGGCGGCGTCATGGCCCACGTGGCGGCGGTCGCCTCCTATCTGAAGACCTCCGGATCGCTCCCCTGCAACGTGAAGTTCCTCGTCGAGGGCGAGGAGGAGATCGGCTCGGAGCACCTCGGCCGGTTCCTGACGCAGTACCGGAACATGATGGGCGCGGACTACATCGTGCTCTCGGATACCGGCAACTTCGACACGGGCATCCCGGGGCTGACCTATCAGCTCCGCGGGATCTGCCAGGTGGACGTGGGGGTGCAGTGTCTCCGCCAGCCTGTCCACAGCGGCGCCTGGGGCGGTCCCGTCCCCGACGCGGTGCGGATCCTCTGCCGGATGATCGCCGACCTCGAGGCGAAGGACGGCTCGCTCAACATCCCCGGGCTCTATCGCCGGGTGGCCAAGCCGAGCGCGAAGCAGCTCGCGCGCATTCGACGCCTGCCGTTCAGCGAGTCCAAGTACAAGCGCGACGCGGGGATGGTGCGGGGCGCGCGCCTCGGGGGCGAGCGCGCCTATTCCGTCCGCGAGCGGCTCTGGACGCGGCCGGCGCTCACGGTGATCGCGCTCGAAGCGCGGCCGTTCCTCGGCTCGTCGAACCAGATCATCGAGGCCGCCCGCGCCCGGCTCTCGCTGCGCACGGTGCCCGGCATGGACGCGCGCGAGGCGGCGCGCCTGCTGGCCAGCAAGCTCACGGCGCGGCCGCCCCAGGGCGCGCGGGTCACCGCGCGGATCACCGGGAGCACGCCGTGGTGGACGACCGATCCCGACGGCCCGGCCTTCGACGCCGCCCGCCGGGCCCTGAAGGCCGGCTTCGGGCGCGACGCCGCCATGATCGGCTCCGGCGGGACGATCGGCTTCGTGCAGCCGTTCGCCGACCTGCTGCCCGAGGCGCCGTGCCTGCTGACGGCCGTCGCCGACCCGGCGTGCAACGCGCACTCGGAGAACGAGAGCCTGCACCTCGGCGACTGGCTCAAGGCCACGCGCTCGGCCGTGTATCTCTACGACGAGCTCGGGCGCCTCGGCCGGACCCGCCGCGGCTGAGCCTGTTCACCCTCCAGACCAGAGGAGAATCGAGCATGTCGTTCGAGACGCCGTATCTGTTCAGCGCCGCCATGGACGTCGACCCCGCGAAGGAAGCCATCTTCAACGAGGTGTATGACAAGGAGCACGTCCCGCTCCTGCTCAAGGTGCCGGGCGTGATCTCGGTCGCGCGCTTCCGCAGCCGCCCGGTCACGATGGTGATCGGCGGGGAGCGCAAGACCATCGTGGTCGAGAACGAGCCGACGTACTCCGCGCTCTACGAGATCCAGAGCCCCGACGTCTTGACCAGCGAGGCCTGGGCGCGCGCGGTCGACCAGGGCCGCTGGCCCGAGCACGTCCGCCCCTACACCCGCAACCGCCGCCACGTCCTGTTCGAGCGCATGCCCTGAGGGCCCCTCGCCCTGCCCTCTCCCCAAAGGGGAGAGGGACCTGATTTGTTCCCCCTCACCCTGCCCTCTCCCCCTCGGCGGGGGAGAGGAATCCAATGTGTTCCCTCTCCCCTTTGGGGAGAGGGCCAGGGTGAGGGGCGGGTGGTTACCGCGGCATCGCCCGCGGCGCCGCGCCCGTGTACTCCGCGCGCGGCCGGATCAGGTGGTTGTCGGCGTACTGCTCCAGCGCGTGCGCGCACCATCCGGCCACGCGGCCGACCGCGAAGATGGACGTGCAGAGATCGGGCGGGATCGCGAGCGCGTCGTAGTCGTTGCTCATGGCTGCCCTCCTGGTTGAGCTCGGTCAGACGTGACTATACTTGACTATAGTTGATTAAACAAGACGGCGGTGGACGCGCTCCAGCCGGGCTGGTACCGTCTACTGAGCGATGATCGTGATCGAGGGCGAGGAGTACCTCACCGGGCCCGAGGCGGCGCGGCTGCTCGGCGTGAAGGCGGCGACGCTCTATGCCTACGTGAGTCGCGGCCTGGTACGGAGCTACCGGCAGGGCATCAAGAAGCGGCGGCTCTATCGACGCGCCGAGCTGCAGGCCATGGTGCGGCTGGCCCCGTCGGCCGAGCTCGCGCGGCTTCGTGCCCGCGGCGGCCGGCGGCACCCGGCCGAGATCCCGCTCGCCGAGAACTGGATCCGCGAATGAGCCTCGGGCGCCGTCACGGCCGCGCGCTGGCGGCCGGTGTCCTCCTCGTCCTGTTCTCGGTGTGGACCGCCGCTCAGGCGGCGGTCGTTGTTCCGCGCGCCGAGGAGCTCGCCGCCGACCTGGCCGCGCTCACCGCGCCCGGGATGGAAGGGCGCGCCTCCGGCACGCCGGGCGGCGAGCGGGCCGCGCGGTACATCGCGGATCGGCTCGGCGCGCTCGGGCTCCGTCCGGGAGGCGACGGCGGGACCTTCTTCCAGTGGGTCGTGATCGGGAGCACCCGCCGCGTCGGAGCGGGCACGGCGCTCGAACGGGTCGGACCGACGGCGCGCGCGCTGGAGATCGAGCGCGAGTGGATGCCGCACGGAGGATCGGCATCGAGCGAGGTGACCGGCGAGGTGGTCTTCGTCGGCTTCGGGGCGGTCAGCGGGAGCGGCGCCTACGACGACTACAGCGGCGTGGACGTGAAGGGGAAGATCGCGCTGGCGCTCGACGGTGGGCCGCCGCATCTGCCGGAGCTCCGGCCCTCCCGGCTCGAGAAGCTGATCGCCGCGCGCCGTCAGGGAGCCCGGGCCTTGCTGCTGGTGAGCGACACGCTGCCCACCCTCGGCGCCACCGGGGCTCCGGTCGGCCTCGCCTCCGCCAGCGTGACGCCGGCCGCGGCCGACACGCTGCTGCCGCCCGCGAAGAAGACCGCCGACCTGACGAGGATGCTCGCCGGCTCACGCTCTCCGGCCGGCTTCGCGACCGGGGTGATCGCGCGGCTGCGCGTCGCGCTCGAGCAGCAAGAACGCCGTGCTCCGAACGTCGTCGGCATCTTGCCGGGCACCGATCCGTCGCGCGCGTCGGAGGCCGTCGTCATCGGCGGGCACTACGACCACCTCGGGCGCGGCCGGGCCGGAGAGGTGTATGTGGGGGCTGACGACAACGCGTCGGGGACCAGCGTCGTGCTCGGGCTGGCCCGCGCCTTCGCCGCGGCGGGCGGGACGCCGCGCACCGTCGTGTTCGTGCTGTTCGGCGGCGAGGAACTCGGGCTGCTCGGCTCCGATCACTACGTGCGCCAGCCCCCGGTCCCGGTGGAGCGCACGATCGCGATGCTGAACTTCGACATGGTCGGCCGGCTACGCGAGGGCAAACTCAGCATCGGCGGTGTGGAGAGCGGCGCCGGGCTCCGGACCGTGGTCACGAAGGCCGTGGAGGGGCTGCCGCTGTCGCCCACGCTCGGCGACTCGCCGTTCGCGTTCTCCGATCACACACGGTTCTATACCGCCGGCATTCCGACGCTCTTCTTCCACACCGGCGGCCACGACGACTACCACCGGCCCACCGACACCCCGGAGAAGATCAATGTGGCCGGCATGGTGGAGGTGGCCGCGGTGGGCGCGCGAGTGATCGAGCGGCTGGCCGGTGACACGGTCCGTCCCGCGTACGTGACGCTGCAGGCACCCGAGCGCAAGCGGCGCGGCGAGGGTGCCGCCGCCAGAGCTCCGGGTGGCCTCTCCGGCACGCCGGCGGGGGTCGCCTTCCTCGGCATCTCACCCGATCGCGAAGAGGAGTCGGACGGTCTGCTGCTCGGCTCGATCGTGCCGGACAGCGGCGCGGCCCGGGCGGGCATGCGCCGGGGGGACGTGCTGGTCCGCCTGGCCGACGTGCCCGTGAACAGCTTTCAGGATCTGACGCGCACGCTCGCGCAGAAGCGTCCCGGCGATACCGTGACCGTCGTCTACTTGCGCGACGGGCACGACCAGTCAACGACCGTCACGCTCGGCGCGCGCCCCTGACGAGCGCGGGTCCGCGCCCGCCACTGCACCACATTCACGTAGCGCCCGGGCCAGCGGCGACTGCAGCGCGGCCGGAGTGACCCGCCCGAGCGTGATCTCCGTCGCCCCGGCGAACGCGGCCAGCGAGTGGAGCGCGTCGGCGAGGCCGGCCACGGCTTCGTCGGGATCGACGCCGGCGCCGCCGAGCGGCGGCGGAGCGCCGGAGGCGAACCACCGCTCGAAGTGAACGCCCCGCACCTCCAGTCGGCGCTCGGCTCGATTGGTCTTGGCGTCGACCCGGCCCAGCAGGTGGCCGTGGTGGAGGATGGGCAGCGTGTAGTAGCCGTGCACGCGCTTCGGCCCGGGCGTGTAGACCTCGATCCGGTACTCGAAGCCGAACAATCGCGCGACGCGCTCGCGATGCCACAAGAAGGAGTCGAAGGGGGAGAGCAGCGTGGTCCCACGCGCCGGCGCCCGCCGGCGCGCGGCGCGCTCGAGGGCGGCCACGTCGCGCGGGAGCACGAGCCAGCGCCCGCTCAGGCCCTCGACCTCCACCTCGCAGAGCTCGCCGCGCTCGCGCATGGAGGCCACGGCCCGGCGGCGCACGCCCGGCGCGAAGCGCGGGTAGGTGAGATACCGGCTGAGGTCGGTGTCGGTCGCGGCGCCCATCGCGTGCAGCGAGCGCTCGACGTGCCAGCGGTTGAACGCCTCGGTCGGGATCGGCGCGAGCGCTGCCGCGTCCGGGAACGCCCGCTCCAGCAGGTCGAAGCGCTTCTGGAAGTGCTGCCGCGAGTGGACGGTCAGCACCCCGCTCATCCAGAGATAGTGGAGCGCGTGCTGGGCCGGCTTCCAGTCCCACCACCCACCGCCGCCGGCCGGCCGCCGGGTGGTGAAGTCGCCGCCGCTCATCGGACCGTTCACCTGGATGGCGTCCCGCACGCGCTTCAGGACGCGGGCGTTCCGCCGGAGCCAGTTCGACCAGCCGGTGTGCCGCACACGGTAGTCGACCATCGCACGGCGCCACCACGGCAGCAGCGAGGTCGGCACCAGGCACGCCGCGTGCGCCCAGTACTCGAACAGCAGGCGCTGCCGGTAGGCCAGGCGATCCAGCCGGGCGCGCTCGTAGGGTCCGAAGCGGCTCCAGACGGTGAGATAGTGGGCCCGGTCGAGGACGTTGATCGAGTCGAGCTGGAGCCCGCCCACGTCTTCGACGAAGCGGGTGACCCGCGCGGGTGTGAACGCCCGGGCCCGCGGGTGAGTCAGGTGCTGGCGCTCGAGGAAGAGGGCGGCGACGGCGCGCGCGGGCACCACGACACGTCGCATGCTGCGAGGCGGTGACGGCTCAGCCCGTGAAGAGCCCGCCGTTGGGCGAGAGCCACTGGCCGGTGAAGAACGCGCTCTCGTCGGAGGCGAGGAACAGCGCGGTGGCCGCGATCTCCTCGGGCTCGCCCCAGCGCCCGAGCGGTGTGCGCGACACGATCGCGGCGCGCATGAGCGGCGGGACGATCCGGGTCATCGGCGTCTCGATGAAGCCGGGGCAGATCGCGTTGACGCGGATGTTGCGCGAGCCGACCTCGCGCGCGACGGCCCGCGTGAAGGCCAGGATGGCGCCCTTGGCCGCGCTGTAGTGCGGCGAGGTCTCGAGCCCCATGAGGCCGGCCACGCTCGACATGTTGATGATGGCGCCGCGGCTCTGGCGGGCCATCAGCCGGAGCGCCGCGCGCGTGCAGAAGAAGGTCCCGTCCAGATGCACGGCGATCATGCGGCGCCAGGCCTGATCCGACATCGTCTGGGTGATCTCCCAGTGCGTCTGGACGCCCTGGCCGCTCATCACCTCCATGATCCGGGCCTCGGCCACGGCGCTGATCTTCTGCCGGTCGCCCGGAGCCGCCTCGGCGATGCCCGCGTTGTTGACCAGGATGTCGAGCGTGCCGAGATCGCGCTCCACCTCCGCGAACATCGTCTCCACCTGGCTGCTGTCGGCGACGTCGGCCTGGATCGCCCGTCCGGACGCGCCGCGCGCGCCCATCGCCTCCATCGTCTCCTTGGCCGCGTCGAGGCGCAGATCGTTCACGACGACGCGCGCTCCCTCCTCGGCGAAACGGAGCGCGATGGCCCGGCCGATGCCGGACCCGCCGCCGGTGACCAGCGCCACGCGATGCGCGAGCTTCATGAGGGCGGGACTTTCCCCCTCACCCTGCCCTCTCCCCAGAGGGGAGAGGGATCAAATGTGCGCCCTCTCCCCCGGGAGGCAGAGAGGTCAAAGGTGCGCCCTCTCAGACGTGCTCCCTCTCCCTCTGAGAGGGAGAGGGCAGGGTGAGGGAGGAGCAGCATGCTCCGTCTCACCGGCCGACGCCGGCCGTCTCGTCGATGTGGGCATCCTCGCGGAAGTGGGGCAGGACCTCGCGCGCGAAGAGCTCCATCATCTCGAGCGTCTTCTCGTGGCTGCCGCCGTTCATGCCGGAGCACACGATGCCGGCCTTGAGCTCGTCGGCGAAGACGCGGAGCTTGTCGCGCACGGTGGCGGGGCTGCCGACGATGATGTAGCCGCCCTCCTCCAGATCCTCGAACGTGAGCTCGGTCGGCGGCTTGGGCCGGTTGGCGAGCACGCGGCGCAGCGACGGCTCCGTCAGGTAGCCCGGCGGCATGTAGAACGGTGTCTTCATCCGCAAGCCGATGTTGTAGACCCACAGGACGTTGTCCCGCGCGATCGCGTAGGCCTTGGCGTCGTTCTCGGCGACCACGATCGGCAGGTTCACGGTGAGCTGGTACGGGCTCGCGGTGTAGCCGTGGCGCTCGCAGGCCTCGCGGTACTCGCCGTAGATCTGGGCGATGCGCTTGACCGGCGTGAACACCATCAGATACGGGAAGCGGCGCTTGGCCGCCCATTCGACCGTCTCCGTGCTCCCCTGCGACGGGCACCAGACCGGCGGATGCGGTTTCTGGAGCGGCCGCGGCCACGGGTTCACGAACGGGTACCTGTAGTACTTGCCGTCGAACGGGAAGGGCCCGGTCTCGGTCCACGCGCGCAGGATGAGCTCCGCGGCCTCGTAGAACCGCTCCCGCGAATGCGTCGGGTTGACGCCGAGCGAGTAGTATTCGGCCCCGATCCCCCGGACGAAGCCCGAGATGACACGACCGCGCGAGACCACGTCGAGCATCGCGATCTCCTCGGCGATCCGGAGCGGGTTCTCCCGGAGCGGCAGCCCGTTGCCGAGGATGGCGATCTTGGCCCGGCTCGTGCGCCGGACCAGCATGGCCGCCATCACGTTCGGGCTCGGCATGGTGCCGTAGCAGTTCTGGTGATGCTCGTTGACGCAGATGCCGTCCCAGCCGAGCTTCTCCGCGTACTCCAGCTGGTCGAGATACTGGTGATAGAGCCCGTGCCCGATCTCGGGGTCGTAGTGGCGATTGGAGAGCGTGACCCACGACGAGGGCTCGTCGTGGTCCATCACGTACGGCATCAGGTGGAAGTAGTAGAACTTCACCGCGTGCCGTCCTGGCGCCGGCAGAAGTCGACGACCGCCGCCGCCACCGCCTCGGCCTCTTCCAGATGGGGCACGTGCCCGGATTCCGGGAACGTCACGAGCTGCGCGCCCGGGATGGACTTGGCCCAGGCCTCCGCGCACTGGAGCGGTACCAGCCGGTCGTGCTCGCCCCAGCAGAGGAGCGTCGGCGCCGCGATGCGCGGCAGCCGCCGGGCCAGCAGCGGGTTGTACAGGTACGGATTCCAGCCGACCCGCGCCAGCGCCGCGTTCTGCCGGAACAGCTCGGCGAGCGTATCGATCGAGTCGTCCTTCGGCGCGAGCGCCAGGGCGGCGTCGGGCTTCTGGAAGATCATCGGGACGAGCTCCGGCAGCTCCATGCTGAACAGGAACGGATAGATCCAGCCCTCGACCTTGATGCCGACCGGGTCGATGAGTACCAGCGAGCGCAGGCGGGGCGAGGCCATGGTCGCGATCTCGGCCGCGATCCAGCCGCCGAGCGAGGCGCCCACCAGGTGCGCGCGCTCGAGCCCGAGCTCGTCCAGCAGGTCCAGATAGTGGAACGCCAGATCGGAGATGTGCTCGATCCACTCGGCGGCCGGCGAGCCGCCATGCCCCGGATGACTCGGCGCGTACACGGTGAAGTGGCGGGCCAGCTGCTCCTGGAAGGTCAGCCAGCGGCCGCCGGCGCCCGCGCCGTGCAGGTACAGGAGCGGCGGCCCGCTGCCCTCGACGTGGAGGTGCACGGCAGTGCCGCGCACCACGAGCTCGCGCGGGGTCGGCACGCGCCTACTTGTCGATCCAGGCGACCGTCAAGCGCCCGCCGTAATCGTGACCGAAGTTCGGGCCGAAGTTCTTGACGTAGGGCTCCCAGGCCGAGACCACGCTGATCGACGGGGCATACAGGTGGTAGACCTGCCCGGCCAGGTAGCGCTGGATGTCGAAGATGATCTCGCGCCGCTTCTTCTCGTCGAAGGTGCGGCGCTGGAGCTTGATCATCTCGGTGGCCTTGGGATCGTTGACGCCGCTGGCGTTGGTGATCTGCCCCGGCATGTAGTAGCGGTAGAGGTAGCTCTCCGGGTTGTCCCAGGCGCCGAAGAGCCCGCCCGCGGCCTTGTCGAACTTGCCGAAGATCGTGCTCGAAATGTAGGCGCCGTACTCCTTCAGCTTGAGGTCGGCCTCCGCGCCGGCCGACTTCCAGTTCTTGAGCGTGACCTGCACCGCGTCCATGTAGTCCGGCCCGTACACGGTTCCCGTCGTCTCGAACGGGAACTTGAGGCCGTTCGCGTAGCCGGCCTGGGCCAGGAGCCGCTTGGCCTCCGGGATGTTCTGGTCGTAGAGGACGCGCGCCTCGGCGGGCAGCTCCGAGATCGGGATCGACCAGTCCGTGAACGCCGCCGGCACCGCCGGATTCGGCGCGCCGTGCAGGCCGTTGGAGAACGCGTTGCTCTCGAGGATCTCCTTCCAGCTCGAGGCCAGGGCCAGCGCGCGGCGCACGCGGATGTCCTTGAACGGCTCCTGATCCAGCTTCAGCCAGGTGATGCCCCCGACCAGCCAGACGAACGGAACCGTCTGCAGCCCGGGCTTGCGCTGCTTCGCGGTCTCGAGGTCGAGTCGGCGCACGACCATGTCGTACTCGGGGGCGAAGTCGAACTTCCCGGCCATCCAGTTGCCGAGTCGCGACGCCGTGTCCTCGTCCACCGTGGCCTCGACGCCGTCCGCATACGGCAGCCCCGGGACGAAGTAGTTCGGGTTGCGCACGAAGGTCACCCGAACGCCCTGCTCGTAGCGCTCGAGCATCCAGGGCCCGGTGCCGATACACGCCTCGGGCTTCTTGGCATCGCCGAACTTCTCGACCGCCTCGCGGGGGAGCACCCACATCACCGTCGAGGCCAGGATCTGCGGCAGCCAGGCGAACGGCTCGGTGGTGGTGAACCGGACCGTGTACTTGTCCGGCGCCTCCACCTTCTCGACGCTCTCGAGGAGGCCGCGGTGCGGATTGCCCTTGAGCGTGAGGAAGCGCTCGAAGCTCCACTTGACGTCCTCGGCCGTGAGCTCGCGCCCGTTCATCGGCGGTTTGTTGTGCCAGCGCACGCCCTTGCGGAGGGTGAACACCCAGCTGGTGTCGCTCGTGCGCGACCAGGACTCGGCGAGGTCTCCCTCGAGCGGCGTGGTGCCCGGCACCACCGACGAGCCGGCCTTCACCTTCAGGAGCCGGCTGTGGGTGAACGAGAGATTGATCATCGTCTTGAACGTGAAGATGAGCTGCGGATCGAAGCCGATGGGATCCTCGCCGCGGATGCGAAAGACCCCGCCTCGCTTGGGTGTCTGGGCCTCGGCGATGGCGCTGGGGACCGCGTTGAGGGCGCCGGCGGCGGCCGCGCCGCCGCTCAGCTTGAGCAGGTCTCGTCGAGAGAGCTCCATCTCGATCCTCCTCCAGTGGTAGAGCCGTCAGCCTCGCTCCCTCTCCCTGTCCGGGAGAGGGCCGGGGTGAGGGTCGATCCTCTCATGTCCAGACGACGGGGAGCGCCTTGAGCCCGCGGAGCACCGAGGACTCCCGCCACTCCAGCGCGTCGGAGCCGAGCGCCAGGCCCGGGGCCCGCCGCAGCAGGGTTCCGAGCGCGATCTGCCCTTCGAGGCGGGCCAGGGGCGCGCCGAGGCAGAAGTGAATGCCGAAGCCGAAGGCGATGTGGTGATTGTCGCGCCGACCCACGTCCAGCCGGTCCGGCTCCGCGAAGTGCGCGGGATCACGATCCGCCGCGCCGATGAGCGCCACCACCATCTGCCCCTTCTCGATCATGTGGCCGCCGAGCTCCACGTCCGCCTGGGCGATGCGCGCGGTGCGCTGGACCGGACCGTCGTAGCGCAGGAGCTCCTCCACGCCGCTCGGGATCAGCGCGGGGTCCTCGCGCAGCCGCTCGAGCTCCTCCGGGTGGCGAAGGAGCGCGACCAGCCCGTTGCCGATCAGGTTCACGGTCGTCTCGTGGCCCGCGATGAACAGGAGGATGCAGGTGGCCAGGAGCTCGCCCTCGCTCAGCTTGTCGCCCTGCTCCTCGGCGGCGATCAGCAGGCTCAGGAGGTCGGCGCGCGGCTG
>Ga0187892_10011035_pt1 | contig 11238 bp, 7 predicted proteins | sample MA1701073metaG_FD_139345 | JGI IMG/M metagenome (GOLD analysis project Ga0187892, IMG submission 139345) | Bio-ooze microbial communities from a basaltic lava cave in the Kipuka Kanohina Cave System on the Island of Hawaii, USA - MA170107-3 metaG ... | reverse complement strand
CGGCATCGCGCTGATCGCGGGTGGCCACTCGCACACGCCCGTCGTCGAGCGCGTGGGCGGGACGCTGGTCCTCCAGACGCACTCGCACGGCCTCTCGATCGCGCGCGGCGACCTCGTGCTCGAACGCGACGGCTGGAAGGTCAAGGAGAGCAGCGGCCGGCTCCTGCCCGTCGACCCCCGCTCGGCGCCCGCGGATCCCGCGGTGACGGCTGTGATCGAGAAGCACGGCAAGGATCTCGACGCGCGCCTGAAGGAGGTCGTCGGCGAGCTTGGCGGTCCCGCGCGCCGCGAGGACTCGACCGCGGGAAACTGGATGACCGATGTGATCCGCAGGGTCGGGAAGGCCGACGTCGCGTTCATGAACCGCGGCGGGATCCGGTGCGACCTCGAGAAGGGACCGGTGACGCGCGCCGACTGCTACCGGCTGATGCCCTTCGAGAACGACATCGTGTCGATGGACCTGACCGGCGCGGAGGTCCGGGAGCTCCTCGACCGGCACTTCCGGGCGGCCGAGAGCCCCTACCGTCTCGACTGGAGCGGCCTCGTGGTGGATGTGGAGGGGGCCTCGGGGGCCTACGCGGTCGTGGCGGTCGAGGCGGGCGGGAAGCCGCTCGACCCGGAGCGCACGTACCGGGTCGCGACGAACAGCTTCCTCGCGACGGGCGGCGACGGGTTCGAGGGCTTCCGGCGAGGCCGGAGCGTCGAGCGCAGCGGGGCGTTCATCCGCGACGCGCTCGCGAACGACCTCAAAGAGCACTCGCCGGTCACGCCGCCGCCGGAGCCGCGCGTGCGCGTCTCGGCGGCCAAATGAGGGAGGGTCCGGGAACCTGCTCCCGGACCCTTTGTTGGACGGACTTCAGTTCGTGCGGAGCCCGTAGACGTTTGCGCGTGGGCCACGGTTCGCGACACGGATGAAGTACCTGCCGGTCCAGCGCGGCACCCAGGTGGCGACGCAGTAGTCCGTGTAGTCGGTGTCCGAGGCGACGGGGTTGCCGTTCTCGTCGTACACGAAGAGGTCGAGATCGCTCGACCCGTCCCCGTCCACGACGACCTGCGCGACCTCGTCAGCGCGGAACCAGATCGTGTACTCGTCCACCTCGCCGGCGTAGACGATCTCGACCGCCTCGCCGGGCCCGCCGACGCGTCCCGCCTGCGCGGACCTCCCCGCAGCGGCGACCGTGAGGATGAGGGAGAGAAGGCCGGTAAGCTTGTTCTTGAACATCGTCGAACTCCTTGTTTCTCGGTGGCCACCATCGGCCACGACATCCCGAGAGAGGGGCCCGCCGGTTCTTCTGCCGCGACCCTAGAAAAACACAGCCGAGTAGCGCCGGGGCCGGGACCGCATTCGAAGGTGGTCCACAGTCCACGGCGCGACCGCCGGATTCGCGTCCGGGGCTACCGCGGGTCGCCGATGTAAACGAACGGCGCCCAGTGAGAGGGCTCGGGACGCCGCTTCGCGAGCGCCTTCCGGGCCTCTGTGAACGCCTCGAGCTTTCCCTTCCCCTCCGCCAGCCGTCGGCAGAAGTCGCCCAAGGCGAGGAGTCGAGTCGCGTCGTACGCTACCTTAACACGAACCGCACCTTCCGAATCGCAGCCTCGCGTCTCTCGTCGGTGCGGCAGATCGACAGATAGGCCGTCGAGAGGAACGGCACGCTCACGCTTTCGTCGCCCTCCCATGCGCCATTTGCGCGCGCGCGGAGTCGCACGTCGGCATGTTCGTCTTCGTCCCAGTCGATCAGAATCAAGTCGAACGTCGCGTCATTGTCGGTATCGTAGAAGGCAATCGTTCGATCGTCGCGCCGGTGGAGCACGAGCTCCGCGTCGAAGCCGCGCTTCTCCACAAGCTGCCGCACGGTTCCTTCGCTGTCGTCGGCCGCGACCGTGTCGCCGTCGATGTCGATCAAGACGTCTCGCACGTCCTGCTCTCCGGCGAGCAGGACGTCCAGCGGTCCTGACGCCGAGGAGCGGAGCAGCCTGATGTTCGGGCCGATCTCCCACGCATCGGGGACCCTTGTGGGCGCTGGCGCATCGGCGGGCGGGCGCGCCGCGAGAAACACACGAGGTGCGGCCGCGGCACCGGTGGTCGATCTGGGAGTCACGGGCATCGAGGCCAAGGGGGCCGAGTTCGCCGCGCGGCCGCTGTGCGACGACGAGATCGTCCTCTTCGCCTCCGCGCGGCACCCGCTCGCCCGGAAGCGCCGCGCCACCCGCCCGGACGTCGAGGGGGAGCGCCTGATCGTCCGCGAAGAGACCTCGGCGACGCGGCGGCTCCTCGACGAGCGCCTCGCGCGGGAGGGGCTCCGGCCCCCGTTGATGGAGCTGGGCTGTCCGGAGACCGTGAAGCGGGCGGTCGCCGCCGGGCTCGGGATCGGCGCTCTCTCGCGCCGTGCGATCGCCGACGAGGTCCGCCACCGCGAGCTCGCGGAGATCCGGTTCCCGGGCTTTCCGGTCCGGAGGCGTCTCCACTCCGTGCACCTGAGGCGCAAGCACCTCACACGCACGATGACGAGCTTCCTCGATCTCCTCGAAGCGGCGGTGACGGAGCCGTCGCGCCGGGGTTCGCGGTGAGCGCCCGCCGGCGCGGGCATCAGGCGCTGGGGCCGTGTTGCGCCTCACCGGCAGAGCCATCGCGCGCCCCATTTCGGACGACGGGGGCGACGAGACAAGCCGCTGCGCGCGACGGCTCCTCGGCCTCGGCCGACGCCGGGTGCGTCGGAGGCGGAGGGGGCATCGGGGGCAGCGCGGCGCAGGAAGAGAGGAGCAGCGCCAAACCGGCGCTGCTCCATGTCCTGGCTCTTGCGAGGCGGCTTGGCCATGATCGCCGTGGCCGTGATGGCCGCGGTCGTCGTCGTGATCGTCGCCGTCCTCGTGGGCACCGTGCCCGCCGTGGTCGTCGTGGCCCTCGCCGTGCTTGTGGAGGATCTCCCCCGCCGCGTGCACGAGCGCGTCGTGGAGCCCCTGCCCGATCTTCCGCTCCGCGAGCAGGCGCGCCGCGATCCGCCCGACGTGGGCGACGTGGTCGCGGGCCATCCCGAGGAAGCGGTCGTTTCGCTCCTTTCGTTCGTGGATCGGGAACATCAAGCGCCGCCCCTCGACACGGGTCAACACAGTTCGAGGCGGAAACCAGCAAGCGGGACCCGGAGCGAGGGGCCCGGCCCGCTGGCAACGTGCGCCACCATGCGCGCCCACGGGCCGCCCGCCGGGGGGTTCCGCACCTTGCTTGCGCACGCGCGCCGAGCCCCAAAAGCCGGCCGCCCCCGAGGCCAGCGAGGCGCGCCTAACCCCCCCCTCCCCTGGGGATTCTCCCCCGGGATTTTGCGCGTTTTCGACCCCCCCATGGGGGGGGCGCAAAAAGGGGGAGACGCCGACGCCCGCCGCTCCTCGATCTCCCCCCTCGCCCGTGTGGTCGGGTACACCTCGGATCCCCCGATGCTACCGATCGCCAGGGCCGTCTCACGCTCACACGTGGAGGCACGAAACAAAGTGGAAGCGCGGACGCCCCGTGGGGAGTGGCTGAGAAGGGGAAAGCGGGCGCCCGCCTGTTTGTTTCGTGCCCCCTACCGGAAGAAGCGCGGGCGGATCTGTCCAACCGCCGGCCCTCCACTCCGCGACCCGCGAGAGCCGATATGCCCTCCCGGGGGGACTAGCCGGGGGGGCCGCCGAGCACGGGGGATTGACGATGCAGTCCGGTCGAGTCACGAGTCAGCGGACAGAACCCGATTTCCGCGCGGTGTTCGAGGCCGCGCCCGGACTCTATCTGGTTCTCGCGCCCGACCTGACCATCGTCGCAGTGAGCGACGCCTACCTCCTTGCCACAATGACGAGGCGCGAGGAGATCCTCGGACGCGGGATCTTCGACGTCTTCCCCGACAACCCGGACGACGGCGCCACGACCGGGACGCGCAACCTGCGCGCGTCGCTCGAGCGGGTGCGCCACAGCCTGAAGTCGGACGCGATGCCGCTCCAGAAGTACGACGTCCGCCGCCCCGAGGCGGAGGGCGGGGGCTTCGAGGAGAAGTTCTGGAGCCCGGTCAACTCGCCCGTGCTCGACGCATCGGGAGGACTCGCCTACATCATCCACCGCGTCGAGGACGTGACGGAGTTCGTGCGGCTCAAGCAGAGGGCCTCGCAGGGGCGCGCCGACGCCGCCGACGCCAAGGAGGCGGAGGTCCTCCGACAGAGCCGGCAGGTCGCGGAGATGAGCCGGCGGATCAAGGAGGACAACGTCGAGCTGGCGAGGCTCTACGAGCAGACGAGGGAGCTGGACCGGCTCAAGAGCCAGTTCTTCGCCAACGTCAGCCACGAGCTGCGGACACCCCTCTCGCTGATCCTCGGCCCGACCGAGAAGCTCCTCGCCGCCTCCGACCTCGATCCTCGCCACCGAGGTGACCTGGAGTCGGTCGAGCGCAATGCGCGGCTGCTGCTGAAGCACGTCAACGACCTGCTCGACGCGGCGAAGCTCGAGGCCGGCCGGATGACACTCGCCTGCCGGGACACGGACCTGGCGGAACTGCTGGGACTCGTCGGGGGTCACTTCGAGGCGCTCGCGCAAGAGAGATCGATCGAGTACGCCATCCGCGTCGACGGCAGGCCGCAAGCCCAGGTGGATCCCGACAGGATCGAGCAGGTGCTTCTGAACCTCCTCTCGAACGCGTTCAAGTTCACGCCTGCGGGCGGCCGGATCCGGTGCACCGTGCGCGCCGGTGCGGCGCGGGCCGTGATCGAGGTCGCCGACAGCGGGCCGGGCATCGCCGCCGAGCACCGCGAGGCGGTGTTCGAACGGTTCCGGCAGATCGAGGGCGACACCACCCGGAGATTCGGCGGCACGGGGCTCGGCCTCTCGATCGCTCGCGATCTCGTGCACTTGCACGGGGGGACCCTGACCGCTGGGAAGGCGCCCGAGGGAGGCGCGCTGTTCACGGCTGAGATCCCCGTCCGCGCGCCCGAAGGGACCGCAGTGGCGACGGTGCCTCGGAGCGGGAAGGGTCTCGCCGACGCGGCGCGTGCCGTGCTGACGACGTTCCGCGCCGCCGCTGCGGCACCGCATGCCGGCGGCGCGTCCGATCACCCTCTCGTCCTCGTGGTAGAGGACAACGCCGAGATGAGCCGGTTCCTGCGCGACAGCCTCGCTCCCGACTACAGGACGGAGGCGGCCGCGAACGGCCGGGAGGGCCTCGCCAAGGCGCGCGCGCTCGCCCCTGACCTGATCCTCACCGACGTGATGATGCCTGAGGCCGGCGGCGACGAACTGGTCCGGGCGATCCGCGACGACCGCGCCTTCGACTCGACCCCGGTCGTCGTCTTGACGGCCAAGGCCGACGACGCGCTTCGCGTCCGGCTGCTCGGCGTCGGAGCGAGCGACTACCTCTCGAAGCCTTTCTCGGTCGTCGAGCTCCGCGCCCGCATCGCGAACCTCGTGGGCGCGCGGCTCGCCCACGAGAGGAACCGCCGCCTGAACGCAGAGCTGCAGGAGGCCAACCGGGAACTCGAGTCCTTCAGCTACACGGTCGCGCATGACCTGCGCGCGCCCCTCCGGGCGATCGACGGCTTCTCGCGCATCGTTGAGGAGGACTACGGCACGACCCTCGATGCCGAGGGGCGCCGTCTGCTGGGCGTCGTCCGCGCGAACACGCAGCGGATGGGCCAGCTGATCGACGACCTGCTCGCCTTCTCACGGGTGGGCAGGAAGCCCATGGAGTCGGACGCGATCGACATGAACTCGCTTGCGCGAGCGGTCGTCGAGGAACAGAGGCCCCCCGGTCGGGAGATCAGCGTGCGCGTCGAGCCGTTGCGCCACGCAAGAGGCGACTGGGCGATGGTCCGGCAGGTTCTCGCGAACCTCGTCTCCAACGCGGTCAAGTTCACGGGAACCGTCGAGAGACCCGACATCGCGATCGCCTGCGAGGCGGAGGGCGATCTCAACCACTACTCCGTGCGCGACAACGGGGCGGGGTTCGATATGCAGTACGCGGCCAAGCTCTTCGGGGTCTTCCAGCGGCTCCACACCGTGGACCAGTTCCCGGGCACCGGCGTAGGTCTCGCGATCGTCCAGAGGATCGTCCACAGGCACGGCGGTCGTGTCTGGGCCGAAGGGAAGGTGAACGGGGGCGCGACCTTCCACTTCACGCTCCCGAACGGAGGCTAGGGGACATGGCGCAGCACGCGGTCGAAATCCTGCTCGTCGAGGACAACCCGGATGACGCCGAGCTCACGATGCGCGCGCTCAGGGGCAGGAACCTGGCGAACCGCCTCCACTGGGTGAAGGACGGTGCGGAGGCGCTCGCGTTCCTCGACGCGGCCGACGCCCCGAAGCTCATCCTCCTCGACCTGAAGCTGCCCAAGATCGACGGGCTCGAGGTCCTGCGGCGCGTGAAGGGGGACCCGAGGACGAGGACGATCCCGGTCGTTGTCTTGACGTCGTCCAAGGAGGACAAGGACATCGTCGCGAGCTACCAGCTGGGGGTGAACAGCTACGTCCAGAAGCCGGTGGCGTTCGACCGCTTCATCGCGGCGGTCTCCGAGCTCGGGCTCTACTGGCTGCTGCTGAACCGACCTCCGGCGTGAGGCACCCGTGGGAACCCCGCTGCGCCTCCTCATCCTCGAAGACGAGCCCACGGACGTCGAGCTCCTGCTCCGTGAGCTCGCGCGGCAGGGATTCGCGTTCGAGCACGTGCGCGTAGCGACCCGCGACGACTTCGCGGGGGCGGTCGTGGGGTACAGGCCCGATGCCATCCTGTCCGACTACGGCCTGCCTGGCTTCGACGGCCGCGAAGCGCTCGTGATCGCCGCGGAACGGTCCCCCGAGACCCCCTTCATCTTCGTCACCGGCACGCTCGGCGAGGAGCGCGCGATCGAGCTGGTGAAGAGCGGCGCGACGGACTACGTCCTCAAGGAGGGACTCCACCGGCTGGGGCCGGCGTTGCGGCGCGCGCTGAAGGAGGCGGCCGAGCGCGCGGGGCGCCGGCAGGCGGAGAAGGCCCTCCGCGAGAGTGAGGAACGCTACCGGCGGCTCGCGGAGCTCGCCCCGGACGCCCTCTTCGTCCAGTTGGAGGGGAAGGTCGTCTACATCAACCCTGCCGGCTGGCGGCTCCTTGGCGCCTCCGGTCCCGAGGAGATCCTCGGCCTCAGGGTCACCGACATCGTCCATCCCGACTGCCACGATCTCGTGCGCGTCCGCCTGCGGGAGCTGGCGACCGACCGCCGCATGCTGCCCTTCGCGGAGGAGAAGTTCGTTCGCCGCGACGGGAGCCCGGTGCTGGTGGAGGTGGCGGCAGTGCCGTTCGACCTCGATGGCCGGATGGCGGTGCAGGTCATCGCCCGCGACATCGGGGCGAGGAAGAGCCTCGAGGAGCAACTCCGCCAAGCTCAGAAGCTGGAAGCCGTGGGGCAGCTCGCCGGCGGCGTCGCGCACGACTTCAACAACCTCCTGACGGTCATCATCGGCTACAGTCAGATCCTCCTCCTGGGCATGAACCCGTCGAACCCGGCGCGCGAAGACATCGAGCAGATCCAGAAAGCCGCGACGCGCGCCGCGACGCTCACCGGCCAGCTCCTGGCCTTCAGCCGCCGGCAGGTCTCGCGACCGCGCACCGTCCGTCTCAACGAGATCCTGGCCGAGATGGAGCAGATGCTCCGCCGCCTCATTCGGGAGGACATCGACCTCGCGCTCGTGCTGCGCGAGGACGCCGGCTCCGTCCGCGCGGACCCGGGGCTCGTCGAGCAGGTGGTCATGAATCTCGTCGTGAACGCGCGCGATGCCATGGTGGGCGGCGGCAAGCTGACCATCGAGACGGCCGGGACGCGCCTCGACCAGGAGTACGCGGACGCGCACCCCGACGTCAGGCCTGGCCCCTACGTCGTCCTGTCGGTGAACGACACCGGGTGCGGGATGGACGAGGCAACGCAGAGCCGGATGTTCGAGCCGTTCTTCACGACCAAACCGCGAGGCAAGGGCACGGGGCTCGGACTCTCGACCGTCTATGGCATCGTGAAGCAGGGGGCGGGTCACATCGCCGTCAGCAGCCAAGTCGGGAAGGGAACGACCTTCAGGATCTACCTCCCTCGCGTCGGAGACGCTCCGCGGGAAGGGATCGCGCGCTCGGACCCCGTGACCCTCGCCCGCGGGTGCGAGACCCTGCTCCTCGTCGAGGACGAACCTGCCCTTCGCCGGCTTGCCGGGGGCGCGCTCCGGAGGGCGGGCTACCGCGTTCTTGAGGCGGGAGACGGCGAAGGCGCGATCCTCGTCGTCGAAACACACCAGGGGCCCATCCAGCTCGTGGTGACGGACGTGGTCATGCCCGGAATGAGCGGCATCGACCTGGTCAGGAGGCTCGGGGCACGAGGCCCCCCCGTGCGCGCCCTCTATATGTCGGGCTACAGCGAGGAGCCGAGCCTCCGCAGCTGCGAGATCGACGAAGGCGAGGGGCTGCTCGTTAAGCCCTTCACCGTCGACCAGCTCCTCCGGAGAGTACGGGAGTGCCTGGACAGGCCGGCGCCACGATAGGCGCCGCACAACGTGCCGGCGCACCCGGCTCCGGACGGTCGCGACCGGTCGAGCGTGCCCCGTCGAGCAGGGCGGACCAAGACGAGCGCCACTCTCCCAGGGAACGACCCTTGAGATCGGGCTCCTCGGTGCCGATACAAGCGTTGGGAATCGAAGGAACTCCGACACCGGAGAGCGGGCGATGCGCATCGAGCAGTCACACTGGACCGCGGGCGGCTGGGCACGGACGCTCGGGGAGCCGCTCGGCGGCCGAGCCACCCTGGTCCTCATGTTCGGGGGCCGCCACGAGCTGGGCGTCACCGAGCGCATCGAGGAGACGCGCAAGGCGTACCCCGGAGCGCATGTGGTCGGGTGCTCGACCGCCGGCGAGATCCGCGGCACGCGGGTGAGCGACGGAGCCATCGTTCGCACGGCACTCCGGTTCGAGCGCTCCGGTGCGCGGACGGCGACGGTCCTTGTGAGGGACTCGGCGGAGAGTGCCGGTGCGGGCGAGACGCTCGCGAAGGCACTCGACAAGTCGGGATTGATCCATGTCCTCGTCCTCTCCGATGGCATCCGCGTCAACGGGAGTGATCTCGTCCGGGGGCTCGCAAGCGGGCTGCCGACGAACGTCACCGTGACGGGAGGGCTCTCCGGCGACGGCACGGACTTCCTGAAGACCGTCGTGCTGTGCGACGGCCCTGCGGAGGCCGGGCTCGTCGCGGCAATCGGCCTCTATGGGGACCGCCTCGAGGTGGGCTATGGGTCCCTCGGCGGGTGGGACCCCTTCGGACCCGAGCGGGTCGTCACGCGCTCGCGCGGGAACGTCCTCTGCGAACTCGACGGCAGGTCGGCACTCGACCTCTACAAGGCATACCTGGGCGACCACGCCAAGGACCTTCCCGCTTCCGGCCTCCTCTTCCCCCTCTGCGTCCGGTCCTCTCCCGAGGACCCGGGCGTCGTCCGCACGATCCTCTCGGTCGACGAGGCCGAGAGCAGCCTCACCTTCGCAGGCGACGTCCCCGAGGGCTCGTATGCCCGCCTCATGAAGGCGAACTTCGACAGACTCGTGGACGGCGCGGTGGGCGCGGCGCGGAACAGCATGCTCCCCATGGGCGACCGGAGCCCCGACTTCGCCCTCCTCATCAGCTGCGTGGGACGCAAACTGATCCTCAAGCAGCGCGTCGAGGAGGAGGTCGAGGGAGTCCGCGAGGTCCTCGGCGAACGGACGGTGCTCGCGGGTTTCTACTCCTACGGCGAGATCTCCCCTTTCACCCCGAGCGCGCGCTGCGAGCTGCACAACCAGACCATGACCGTCACGACGCTGACGGAGGGTTAGCGCCGACCATGCACAGTTTGCTGAGCCGCCAGCTCAAGCGGCACTTCGGCAGCGACCGTGAGGACGCCATGCCCGATGCGTTGCGGCCGTTCCTCAGCACCGTGGATGCCGCTTATGAGGAGTTCGACGACGACCGGAGGATGCTCGAGCGGTCGCTTGAGATCAGTTCCACCGAGCTCATGCAGTCGAACACCGAGATGCGCACGCTCCTGCGCGCGTTCCCCGACCTCATCGTGCGCCTCGACGCGTCCGGCAAGGTGCTGGACGTCAAGGGCGTCGGGGGCCCCGGGGGACAGGGGCAGAGCGCGGGAGCCCACCGGGGCACGTCGGTGCTGCCGCCCGAGGTATCCGAGTCCGTCGCCAAGGCGGCAAGGGAGACGGCCGCGTCGCGCTCGTTGCTTCGCATCGAGTGCGCGGCCCGCGACCGTGACGGCGAGCGATTCTACGAGGTCCGGTTGCTTCCCTTCCTCGAGGGTCAGGTGCTCGCCGTCGTGCGCGAGATCACGACGCAGCGCCGGACGGAGCAGCAGCTGCGCGAGTCGCAGAAGCTCGAGGCCATCGGCCAGTTGGCGGGCGGCGTGGCGCACGACTTCAACAACCTGCTCACGGTCATCCTCGGCTACGCGCAGATGCTCCAGATGGAGATCGCCCCCGCGAGTCCGGCCCGGGAGGACGTGGACGAGATCCAGAAGGCGGCAACGCGCGCGGCCGCGCTCACCGGGCAGCTGCTCACGTTCAGTAGGCGCCAAGTCGTCCGACCGCGGACCGTGCATCCGAACGCCGTCCTCGCGGAGATGGAGAACATGCTCCGGAGACTCATCCGCGAGGACATCGAACTGTCCCTCGTCCTCCGACCGGAGGTCGGAACGGTGCGCGCCGATCCCGGCCTCCTCGGGCAGGTCGTGATGAACCTGGTCGTCAATGCGCGCGACGCCATGCCTCACGGAGGCCGGATCCTCCTGGAGACCGCCTGCGTCGAACTCGACGACGCCTACGTGGCCGCGAACCGGGGGGCGCTCCGGGGCCACCACGTCCTGCTCGCGGTCACCGACACGGGATGCGGCATGGACGAGGCGACCCAGCGCCGGATCTTCGAGCCCTTCTTCACGACGAAGGAGCCGGGCAGGGGCACGGGCCTCGGACTTTCGACCGTGTACGGGATCGTGGCGCAGTGCGGGGGCCACATCAGGGTGAACAGCGAAGTGGGACGGGGCACGACGTTCCGGATTCTGGTCCCGACCGCTGGCAACGCTCCCGCCACGGACTCGACTTCGTCGGGTAGCGCGGCACTGGTGGCGGGCACCGAGACAGTGCTCCTCGTAGAGGACGAGACCGCACTGCGCAAGCTGGCAGGGGACGCCCTCCGCAAGGCCGGCTATCGTGTTCTCGACGCGGGCGACGGAGAGGAGGCGTTGCG
>Ga0187892_10011034_pt1 | contig 11238 bp, 10 predicted proteins | sample MA1701073metaG_FD_139345 | JGI IMG/M metagenome (GOLD analysis project Ga0187892, IMG submission 139345) | Bio-ooze microbial communities from a basaltic lava cave in the Kipuka Kanohina Cave System on the Island of Hawaii, USA - MA170107-3 metaG ... | reverse complement strand
ACGCGGCCTACTCGGGACGAACGGAGAAAGGTCTTGTAAATCAAGGCCACAAATCCGCTCGTCCCGAGTAGCCGACGTCTTCGGCGGCGTATCGAGGGACCACTCGCGAGAAAATCGACAGTCCCGGAGGGAGAGGGAGTATAGGGAAGGATTACCATCTTACACATCGAGGTTCACGTATTCGGACTTGGTTACCTGGTAACCGCGGTAAGCTAGAACCAACAGGAATGCGGTCGTGCCGAATGAGATGACGATCGCGGTCAGGACCAGCGCCTGCGCCAGCGGGTCGGCGGGATTGATTGGGTTGGTTGCCAGGATCGGGGCGCTGCCCACACGCACGCGGCCCATTGCCACCAGCAGGATGTTGATGCCGTGGCTGACCAGGATCAGTCCCTGCACGACGGGAAAACCGCGCGGCCGCAGGATCATGAAGGTGCCTGCGGCGAGGAGCGTGCCGATGGTGACGGCGACGAGTAGCTCCATCCTCACTCCTCGATCGCCAACAAGATCGACAGCGCGACGCCGGTGACGACGAAGTAGACACCGAGATCGAAGAACAGCGCCGACGACCATTCGAGCCCGCCGAGCACGGGCAGCTCGGCGTGTGCGACGGCGCTAGTCAAAAACGGATACGCGAGAACCATCGCGCCGAGGCCGGTGGCGGCGGCGAGCGCGAGGCCGATGGGAATGAACAAGTCTGGGCGGAACGGCGTGTTCTCTTCCACTTCTCGCCGCTCGCGAGCGACGTACTGCAGCACGATCGCAGCCGCCGTGATCAGTCCGGCACAGAAGCCGCCGCCGGGCAGATTGTGGCCGCGGAACAGGATGTACGCGGCATACACCAGCGCCGGCGGCAGAAGGATGCGCACGACCGTCTGTAGCAGAATGGACTTCACGCCGTCCTCCTCTGGGCATAGACCAATGCAACGATACCGATCGCGGCAATCGCGAGGACCGTGATCTCTCCCATGGTGTCGTAGCCGCGGAAGTCCACGAGGATGACGTTGACTACATTGCCGCCGCCGGCCTGCGTCAGGCTATTGGCGATGTGGTACCGCGAGATCGATTCGAACGGCCGCCGCAGGATCCAGTACACCACACTTGCCGCGCCGATGCCGACGGCGGTCGCGACCACCGCGTCCATGGCCAGACGCAGTCTCGGTTCGTGTGCTGCGATCTCCTTGGGCAGGAAGTAGAGCACGAGCACGACCAGGATGGTCGTCACGGCTTCGACGAGGAGCTGAGTCATCACCAGATCGGGTGCACTGAGCCAGACGAAATAGACGGCAACCAGCAAGCCGACGGCGCCGAGGGACAAAACACTCGCGAGCCGATGACGGTAGAGGACGGCGACGGCAACTGTCGCCGTCAGTGTGATCAGCGTCACCAGCAACGCGCCGCCGATCGGCGGTGTGACATCGGCCAGCTGCGGCGCCGTGGTGCTGGACGTCAGGCCGGTGAGACCAAGGACCAAAGGCACGGAGAGGATCGTGCACACGTACGCGTGCAGGTTCCCGCTCTGGATTACGCCGGTCATCCTGTGCGCACCGTCGATCAGGAGGTCGACGGCGGCGTCGTAGATGTCTGCCGCGGTTTGCCCGAGTCGCGGCGGCAACAACGCCCTCAACGTGTCACGGCGCGCGAGGTATGTGATAGTGCCGATGCCGGTCGCGCCGAGACTCAGGGCCAGTGCTGGTGTCCACCCGTGCCAAAGCGCCAGATGCGAATGAACGGTAGTTCCTGTGATGCAGGCCGCAGCCGCCATCACCAACGGCCCGACGACGAGTTGCGGCCCAACGCCGATCGCGATCGCAACGACGACGAGCACCTCGGCCGGCAACCGCATACCGGCGCGCGGCTCGTGCACATGGTCTTCGTGCAACGGCAGTCCGAAGAAAGCGCCGAGAATGAGGCGCAATGAATAGGCGACCGTCAGCGAGGAGCCGACAAGCGCGGCGATCGGCGTTGCAAGGTTCCAGGGACGCGACTCTGTCGCCGTCAGCGCCGCCTCGTAGAACAGTTCCTTGCTGATGAAACCGCCGAACAGAGGCATCCCGGCCATCGAGGCCGCCGCGATGCAGGCAAACAACGCCGTGCGCGGCATGTTGGGGGCGAGGCCGCCGACAGTGCGCAGATCACGGCTACCCGTCTCGTGATCGATGATGCCGGCGGCCATGAACAACGGTGCCTTGAACGCTGCGTGATTGAGAATATGAAGAGTCGCCGCGATCGCGGCGATTTCCGTGTCGAAGCCGAGAAGCATGACGATCATTCCCAGCTGGCTGATCGTCGAGTAGGCCAACAGCGCCTTCAGATCGGTCTGCCGCAAAGCGCCCCAGCCGCCGACGAGAAACGTCACGGCGCCGACCGCGGGTACGCAGGCGACCCACAAGTCCATCGGCGCAAAGATCGGTGACAAACGCGCCAGCACAAAGATGCCCGCCTTTACCATCGTTGCCGAGTGCAAATACGCGCTTACCGGCGTCGGTGCCGCCATGGCGCTCGGCAGCCAGAAATGGAACGGTACCTGTGCCGACTTGGTGAAGGCGCCGACGAGGATCAATCCCAGAGCCGTCGTTGCTCCGGGAAGAGCACGCACTTCATCGCCACGCCGCAACAGTTCCGACAATTCAAACGTACCGGCTTGTACGCCGATGACGATGATGCCGGCGAGCATCGCCAGGCCGCCGGCGGCAGTGACGATGAGCGATTGATAGGCGCCCCTGCGCGCCGCCTCCTCACGATCCCAGAAGCCGATCAGCAGGAACGACGAAACGCTGGTGAGCTCCCAGAAGATGACGAGCAGCAGAAGGTTGCCGGAAGTGACGACGCCGACCATCGAGGCCATGAACAGCATCAATGCCGCATAGAAGCGCGACAACGCCTCGCCAGCCGCCAGGTAGTAAAATGAGTATGCAATGATGAGGAGGCCGATGCCGAGGATCAGCAACAGAAACAGGAACGAGAGTGCGTCGACGTACAAGGAGACCGACAGGCCGATCTGCGAAACCCAGGGCAGCGAGAGTTGGAGGGGGTCGCCGCCGACAACCTGCATACCGGCGCGGATGGCGAGCACCAGCGCCGCGCTGGTGGCTGCGCCGCACAGCAACGGCAACAACAGCCGACTCGATTTGGGAACGAAGACGACGACCGCGGCAGCGATCAGGGGAACGGCGGGAAGCGCGACCAACTCCAGCATCATCGATCCTTCACCCAACTCCGCCACCGCTCTTGACGCTCGGGTGGTGTGTCGGTGAGTACCACAATCGTTCTTCCTCAGTAACCGGACCGGTAACCGGTTTCCTGGAGTCGATGAACCGGGTACTGGTTACCGGGTACCGGCTACCACCTTCCTGGAGTCTGGGGACGCTACCGCGATCGCCTCGATCGTATCGATGATCGGTGGCTCTTCGCGTACCGTCGCGTACGGCTGGATGGCAGGGTCTGAGTCCCGCTGGCAACGCTTCAGGTCCGCTCGACGACTCCGCCGGTCTCGATCACTGTCGAACGCGAAATCAGTACCTTTTCTCCGCGTTGATTGACGAAGGTGGTTTCCGTGATGCCGAACGTCATCGAGCCGCCGCGTGAGCCCTGCTTCTCGTAAACGTCGGCCACCCGGGTCGTCGCGGTCAGAACATCGCCGGCATAGATCGGGGCCCGGTACTCGAATTCCTGCTCGCCGTGCAGCAGGCGGCGGACGTCGTAGGTCAGCAACGGCTTGTGCGGACCGCTGTCCCAGAAGCCGAGGGTCATCGTGAACGTCGGTGGCGGCATGATACCGCCGGTCCGGTCCTTGGCGACCTCCTCGTCGCTGTAGATCGGGTTGTCGTCCTTGATGGCGCGGGCGAACTCGCGGATTTTGCCGCGCTCGATGTGCATGGTGATTGGTGCGCTGGTGTTGCCGATTTCGCTCTTTTGCATGCGAGTCGGGTAGCCGGAAAGCGACGGAAAGGTCAAGGTGGCCGGGTTCCGCGCCCTCGTCGATGGCGTCGTCGATGGCGTTGACCCCCGCGGCTCAACGACCTATAAGGCCCGGACATTAACGTTTGTTCACTGGTTCTCTGTGGAACGGTTTCCCATCGATAGGGGACATCGACTGGTGTCTCTCCTCACACGCACCGGGCTCGTCCTCGCCCTCAGCTTTGCGCTCATCTCCGCCAACTCCACGCCCGCCGCTGCGAGCGCCGTCGTCCCGCGCGATCATCTGTATGACGTTTGCATTCTGAACGGTTTGAATAGCTGGGCCGTGGGCGCCTTCGGGACCATCTTCCACTCCACCGACGGCGGCACGACCTGGGAGGCGCAGACATCGGGGCTGACCGAGCACCTGCTCGGGGTCGATTTCGCTGATGACAAACATGGCTGGGCGGTCGGGCGCTCGGCGGTCATTCTGCATACGCAGGACGGCGGGCAGACGTGGGCCGCGCAGAAGACCGACGACAAAAACCATCTCTTCGATGTCGTTGCTTTGAGCCCCGAGCGCGCGATTGCCATTGGCGATTGGGGAACAGTCCTGGTCACTACCGACGGCGGCGCCAACTGGCAGAAGCGTTCGCTCGATCGCGATGTGATTCTCAACGCGCAGGCGTGGACGGATGCCGAGCACGGCTGGATCGTCGGCGAAGCGGGCTTGGTTCTGGCGACCACTGACGGTGGCGCTACTTGGACGGAGCAGAACAGCGGCACCATGAAGACGTTGTTCGGCGTATCTTTTGCCGATGCCCAGCGGGGCTGGGCCGTCGGCCTGGATGGCCTAATCCTTCATACCGTCAACGGCGGCTTGGAATGGCAAGTGCAGCGCGGCAGCGCCGATGTCGCCGCCTTGGACCAGGTCGGCTCCAAGGAGATGGCGGAGAACCCGACATTGTTCGACATCGCGATGGTGGATTCGACGGGCTACGCCGTCGGCGACGGAGGTAGTGTCTTCCTCACCGGCGATGGTGGGGTGCGATGGCAACGGGCGACGGTGCCAGCGGAAGTGCGCATGCGCTGGATCCGTGCAGTGGCGTTGAGCAAGGATCGGCAAGGCCTCTTCGTCGGGGCCAACGGACTGGCCCTGCGCCTCACCGACGCGCGTGCGTCCGCGGAAACGGAGCAGCATGCTTCCTCGACATCTTATTGAAGCGTACCTGCGCTTTCTGCTGCGGCGGCGGGTGCCGATCTCCATCCTCATCGCGATCGGAACGCTCTATTTCACGTGGTTGAGTGCGACTCGCCTCACCATCTTCACAAATTTCTTTGATCTCTACCCACCCAATCACGAGTACATCCAGATCTACACCAAGTACCGCAACATGTTCGGGACCTCGAATGTTCTGCTGATGGCGATCGAGGTTCAGGACGGCACTCTGTTCACCGATCCCGAAGTCGTCCAGAAAGTCGACCGCATCACCCTCGAGCTCTTGCACAGCATTTCGGGCGTAAACGGCGAGCAGGTGATTTCGATCACTCACCCGAAGCTCAAGACGACGTTGACATCGGGGTCGGGCATCAAGATCGTCCCATTGAGCTATCCGCGCATTCCGCGCGACCTCGAGGATCTCGAGTTCCTACGGCAGAAAATCTACACCACCGAAGGCGTCCGCGGGCTGTTCGTCTCGCATGACGACAAAGCGACACTGATCACCGCCGGCTTCTGGGAGGAGTACTTCGACCTCGCCGGTATGTGGAAGAAGGTCCAGGAAATCGTCAAGCGCGAGGAAGCCGACGGCAAGGTGAAGATCTACGTCGCCGGCCCACCCGTGCTGTACGCGTATTTCATGGAAGCCCTGACCAGCATGCTGTACGTGCTGATCGCCACCGCCATCGCCATCGTCGCCTTGCTTTGGTTCTATTTCCGCACCATGCAAGGTGTAGTCATTCCCGTATTCTCGGGGCTCATGAGCGCCGTATGGGGTCTGGGCTTCGCCGGTCTGTGTGGTTTCTCTCTCGATCCCCTCGTCCTCGTGGTGTTCGTGCTGATCACCGCTCGTGCATTGAGTCACTCGGTGCAGTCGATGGAGCGCTACCACGAGGAGTACTTCCTCCTGAAGGACAAGAACAAGGCGATCGTCAGCTCGTACGTCAGCCTTTACAGTCCTGCAATGGTGTCGATCGCCGCCGACGGCGCCGCCACCTTGACCATCGCCGTCGCCACGATTCCATTGATGCAGAAGCTCGCTTTCGTTGCGGCCTTCTGGATTCTGTCGATCTTCCTCAGCGTCGTAACGCTCCATCCGATCATCCTTTCCTGGGTCAGGCCGCCATCGCACGAGGTCAAGCCGGGACGTATTTCAGACGCGATCTACAACTCGATCACCCGCGGGCTGATCGCCTTAGGGAGCGGCGGGTGGCGCTGGACGGTCGTCGGCGGGTTCGCGACCACGATGGCCTTCGGTCTGTATTTCGCTCATCACCTGAAAACCGGCGACGTTGAGCCCGGCGCGGCTCTGCTCTACGCCGACCATCCGTACAACACGGCATTCCGAAAAATGAACGAGAAGTTCTTCGGCGCCGCCAATTTGGTGATCATTGCCGAAGGCAAGAAACCGGGCGCCCTCAAGGACGCGCAGGTTCTCAATCAGCTCGACTTGTTCCAGCGCTATATGGAGCAGGGCAAGGGGGCGGGTGGTTCGCTCACCGCGACGACGCTGCTGAAGAAGATCTTCCGCACGTTCCGCGAGGGCGATCCGAAGTGGGAGATGCTGCCGACACGCGACGATCACGTCGGCCAGCTCTTCTTCCTGCTCACTTCGGGGACCAGTCGCGGCGAGATGGATCGCTTCTTCAGCCCCGACTACACCAACGCGACGATCACGGTCTTCTACCGCGACTACAACAACGACGTCATCCACGGCGCCATCGATCGCGCCAAGAAGTACATCGCCGAGAACACCAGTCCCAACGACAGTGTCCGCTACCTGCTCGCCGGCGGCATGTTCGGCATCCTCGCCGCCGGTAACGAAGAGGTGGAGTGGTCCTATCGCGTCAATGTGCCGCTGATCTTCCTGGCGGTGTTCATCTTGAGCTTCGTGACGTACCGCTCGGCGCTCGCCGCGTTGATCGTGTTGATTCCGTCCCTGGTTGCGCAGCCGCTTTCCGAAGCGGTGATGTATCTGATGGGCATCGACTTCAACATCAACTCACTGCCGGTAGCCGCCATCGGAATCGGTATCGGCATCGACTACGGCTACTACGTGCTCAGCCGCATCGTCGAAGAATACGAAGTGTGCGGCGATTTCGACAAGGCGAACGTGCGCGCACTGGAAACCACCGGCAAAGCAATTCTGTTCACCTGCTCGACGCTGGTGGTGAGCGTCATGTTCTGGCTGTTGCATCCGCTCAAGTTCGAAGCCGAGATGGCCTTTCTGCTCATGATGCTGATGATCTTCCATGCGATCGGTGCCCTGGTCTTCATCCCAGCGCTGGTCTCGTTGCTGCACCCGCGCTTCGCGGTCGAACGCGCCCAACGCGCCGCCGCCGGTCGGGAAGCAGTCCCAGTCGCCAATTGACCCGCCTACGCTCGGAAGCTTCGGCGGGCAGGCCCTCCCGGTTTCGGAAGCTTCGGCGGGTAGTCAACTCTGTGTCGGAGGCAAACAGATGCCGGACTTCAAGGCAATCCTCTTCAAAGTCGAGAACGAAGTCGCCTGGGTAACGTTGAACCGTCCCGAGCAGCGCAACGCCGTCAACGCCGACATGCGCGACGAGCTGATTCATGTTCTTACCGACGCGCGGCTCAATCCCGACATCCGTGCACTCGTACTCACCGGTGCCGGCAAGGGCTTCTGTACCGGCGCCGACCTCTCGGGTCCGCGACGAGAGGGCCCGTCGGGTCCTGGCGTTACGCGCGAAGTGATGAAAGGTAGCTCGCAGCGTCTCATCCGCGCACTGTGGGATCTAGAAAAGCCCGTCGTCGCCGCGGTCAACGGCGTCGCCGCCGGCCTGGGGTCGCATCTGGCGTTTGCCAGCGACTTCGTGATCGCCGCCGAGGGCTCCCGCTTCATCGAGGTGTTCGTTCGTCGCGGCATCGCCGTCGACGCCGGCGGCGCTTTTCTGCTGCCACGCCTGGTTGGTCTGCAGAAGGCGAAAGAGATGGTCTACTTCGGCGAAGACCTCACCGCCGACGATGCACAGCGCTGCGGTCTGGTCAGCAAGGTCGTTCCCGCTGATCAGCTGGAAGCGGCGGCGCGTGAATGGGCCGAGAAGCTGGCCCAGGGCCCAACTTTTGCGATCGGCATGTCGAAGCGCCTACTCAACCGCTCGCTGGAGTCCGACATCGACACGGCGCTGGAGGAAGAGGCGCTGGTGCAGACCATCGTGACGCAATCAGAGGATACCAAGGAAGGCATGATGGCCTTCATGGAGCGGCGCGCGCCACAGTTCAAGGGACGCTGAAAGCTCAGCCGCATCCCTCCAAAGCCATATCGATCGCTTCGACGATCTCGTCGACCGTCACTGCACGGTTGCCGTCGCGATCGAACGCCGGACACTCGTCGACCGGCGGGCTTCCCAGCGCGATGTTCACGCCGCGGACGATTTCGTCGACCGTGACGCTGCCGCTCGCGTCGCAGTCGCCGGTGCATGGGAACGGCGTGGGAGTTGGCGTTGCCTCCGGTGTCGACGTTACGGTCGCCGTCACCGTGGCTGGCCCGACGACCCTCAGGCTCAGGGTTGTGGCAGCAGCGTTGTCACCGCCGGATCCACCGTTGAAATCGACGCTGTTGCCGGCACCGAACAGCGTGTAGGCGCCGGGGGTCGCCGGAGCGAGCCAGTTGAACTCAAAGATGGCGACGCCTTGCTCGTCGTTGGCACGCGGCATCGTATGGGTAATGTCGGGAAAACCCGGAAAGGGTTGATAGGTTCCGACCGGATCGACGACACCCATGTTTCCCCGACTGGGCGCAACGTTGAAACCTGCATGTGTCTGCAAGGGACTGGTCGAGGTGATCCTGAGTCGGAACAGAACGATTGCGCCGGGTTCGACTTCCGTTCCCTGTGGTGCTTCGAACTCGACGATCGGTACCGTGCCGCCGACGTGACAGGCTGTACTGCAGATGCTGTTGTTGCGGCCCGATTGGCCGACGATTCCGCCGGCATTCGCCATCGCCACAACGGGTACCGCGATGATCGCGGAGGTCGCTAATGCTAGCGCGCGGCTCGGTCCAAGACCCAACACCCTGACACCTGACAACCTGATCACCGGGAACGGTCGGCGGCGAGACGTTCAACGAGCTCCACCTCGAACATCTTCGGCCAGTATTTACCGGTGAGGAAAAAATGGCCGCTGCGTTTGTCGTAGGCGATGCCGTTGAGGACGTCGGTGCCGCGCTCCTCCTCCGGCGTCAGCAAGCCGCTGGCGTCGATCTCGGCGGTAACCCGGCCGCTGTCGGCGTCGATGGCGACGATCGTCTCGGTAGTCCAGACATTGGCGTACACCGTATTGCCGACACACTCGAGCTCGTTGAGGCGACGCAGTGGTTTGCCGCTGTGGGTTACTCCAAGCTCACGCACGACGGCGAAGGTGTGAGGATCGCGGAATGTCAGCCGGTCGGTGCCGTTGCTCATCACCAGATGCGGCTCGTCGAAACAAAGGCCCCAGCCTTCGCCCTCGTAGGTGTATTCTCCGACTTTCCGGAACGTGAAAATCTCGTAGACCAACGCCTTCTTCGTGGTCCAAGTCAGTTGCACCAGTTGATCGCCGACCACTGCCAGGCCCTCGCCGAACAGAGAAGCCGGCAGGTCGACCCGCCGCAGTACCCTGCCGGTGTCGATCTCGGTGTGTCGCAAAGTCGACTGCCCCTGCATGCCGGTGCTCTCGTAGAAGGAGCCCGCATGGATGGCCAGGCCCTGAGTGAATGCCGTCGGATCGTGCGGCAAGCTGCGGATGACCCGTGCCCGCAACTGCTGCGGAGGTGTCGACGGCAGAACGGTCTGCGACGGAGCTGGCGCTCCGCCCGAACCGGAGTCGCCGCAGGCAACAACGCCGGTCAAGAGAGTCGTGGCGAAGACGAGCGCGCGAAGGCAGCGTCGATGCATGGATCGCGGCAGCTTAGCTGGTTCTTGGCGGGCACGGTAGCACCGGAAGCTGTTCTTGGCGGCGCGGAGCTCGCTTCAGCGAGCTTGGCTGTTTCAGCCGGGGCCTCGAGGCCCGCGGCGGGCATGCCTGGCGCACTCTGCGTTTGCTGCCATATCGGCACGACGACCGGTTCGAACACCGGGAGGTAAAGGGCTCAAACATCCAAGCCGCCTGAAGCCGGCTCCCCACCTCACCAGCGAAACTCGCTTGTGGCCCGTTCGACGAGTGCAGTATGTGTGGCAACCGCAGAGGAGGTAGCTCGTGACGAGTCGGATAAATGCGATTGTGAGGAGCATCAGCAGCGCCTTGGCCGCTGCCGCGGTGTGGTGCGCGGCTCATCCTGCGCAGGCTCTGCCGGCGTTGGAGCTGCGCGCCGAAGAGCGGCAACAGCCGGCGAAACTGAATCTGAGCCCGATCCAGCTCTGGGACACGGAATGGTGGCTGCTCCTCGAAGCCACTCCGGACGGCAGTGCGCTGTCACGCCTCGAGTACCGCACACACTTTCTCGACGAACGCCCGCAGTCGCAAGCGGGCGGCATCGACTTCGCGCAAACGGCGGCCGAGCCGCTCGGTGGACGCGTTGCGATCCGATTGCCAACCCGCGACGACTACGAACGCCACTTTCAGCTGCGCGCGCGCGTAACCGACACGGCCGGTGAATCGAGCGATTGGGTGATCGTCGACTTTCCACCCGAGAAGTCGATTCGGCCGAGCAACCCAAGTGTGTACAAAGTGAGTGCGCAGGCCGACGCGTCGCGCAAGCATAGCGTCATCGGCACGGTCGAGTACGAAGCCACCGACTCCACGCCGCTGCGCGTGGTTCGCGATGAGATCGGCCGCCAGGCGCGGGCTGCGGGCGGCGACGCGGCAGTCGGTGTCCGCTTGGTGCGCAGTACCGACGAAACGTTCGTGTTCGCTGCTGACGTCGTTCGTTATCTCGAGTTGCCGAAACCGACGCCGACGGCCGTGACGCTGGCGACCGATCGGCGCCTGGGGGAGATCGTCGTTACCTACGAGAGGCGCTAGCGGCCGCTGAAACAGGCCACAGTGCCCTTCGACCGGCTCAGGGCGGGGCGATGCCCGCAACCCAAGCGAAAGCCCTGCCCCGGACGTCCTTCGACGGGCTCAGGACGAACGGAGGTGAGACGATGGGTAAGAAAATTCGCGCGCCGCGCGCAGAAGTT
>Ga0187892_10011033_pt1 | contig 11239 bp, 11 predicted proteins | sample MA1701073metaG_FD_139345 | JGI IMG/M metagenome (GOLD analysis project Ga0187892, IMG submission 139345) | Bio-ooze microbial communities from a basaltic lava cave in the Kipuka Kanohina Cave System on the Island of Hawaii, USA - MA170107-3 metaG ... | reverse complement strand
CGCTCACGTCGCGGGTGATGCTCGGGGAATCGCCCTTGCGCGCGATCTTGTCAATCTCGTCGATATAGACCACGCCGATCTCGGCGCGCTTCACGTCGTAGTCGGCGTTCTGCAACAGGCGCAAAATAATGTTCTCCACGTCCTCGCCGACATAGCCGGCCTCGGTGAGCGACGTGGCGTCGGCAATCGCAAAGGGCACATCGAGGATGCGAGCCAGCGTCCGCGCGAGGAGAGTCTTGCCGCTGCCGGTCGGCCCGATCAACAGGATGTTGCTCTTCTCGATCTCGACGTCAGCGTGCGGCGGGAGCGGGACTTCGGCCTGGCCGTTGGCTGGCTCCGAGGGAACGATGGCTTGCTGGATGCGCTTGTAGTGATTATGGACGGCGACGGCCAGCGCCTTCTTGGGTTGTTCCTGACCGACGATGTGTTGGTCGAGTTGACGTTTGATCTCGACCGGCTTGGGGACCGCGAACGCGGGCGTTTTCTTGGATTCGCTGGTGATTTCCTTGTCGAGGATGCCCTTGCAGACGACGATGCAGGAATCGCAGATATAGACGCCCGGGCCGGCGATGAGTTTTCGGACTTCGCTGTGGGACTTGCCACAGAACGAACACATCGTCAGGTTGGTCGGACGGGCCATTATTTCTTCTCGTCCTTCTTCTCGGCGCCGTCCTTGCCGTCCTTGCGGGTCTTGACGACTTCGTCCACCAGGCCATACGTCTTGGCGTCGTCCGCCGACATGTAGAAATCCCGGTCGGTGTCTTTCTGGATCCGCTCCAGCGGCTGGCCGGTGTGGGCGGACAGGATTTCGTTGATCCGGTCGCGCATGCGGAGGATTTCCTTCGCCTGTATGCTGATATCCGACGCCTGGCCCTGCACGCCGCCCCAGGGTTGATGGATCATGATCCGCGAGTTGGGCAACGCGAACCGCTTGCTCTTCGTTCCCGCCGTCAACAACACCGCGCCCATGCTCGCCGCCATGCCGATGCAATAGGTCGTCACGTCGCACTTGAGGAACTGCATGGTATCGTAGATGGCGAGGCCCGCCGAGACGGAGCCGCCCGGGGAATTCACATAGACGTTCACGTCCTTCGCCGGGTCTTCCATCTGGAGGAACAAAAGCTGGGCGATGACGATGTTCGCGACGTGGTCGTCGATCGGCGTGCCGATGAAGACGATGCGGTCGCGGAGCAGCCGGGAATAAATGTCCATGCCGCGTTCGCCGCGGCCCGTTTGCTCGATGACGTACGGGATCAACACCTGGTTCTTCTCATCCATAAATCGTTCGGATCGCTTGGTTTGCCCCCTCAAACCGGCTCCACCCTAGCATTCGCCTCGAGGAAATCAAGCGTCTTGGACCGCAGGATCTGTTCCTCGATTTCGAAGATGCCGCCGCGTTCGTCGAGCCGCTCGCGGAGTTTTTGCAACGGGATCTGATACCGTTGCGCCATCTGCGCGACGCGGTCGTCCACTTCCTTCTTCTCCACCTTGATCTGTTCCTCCTGGGCGATGCGCGAAAGAATGAACGACGCGCGAACATGGTCCGCCGCGCTCTTGCTGGCGAACCCAAAAATCTCGTCCTTCTTCGCGTCGATCGCTTCCTTCGTGATGCCGCGCATCATGTTTTCGCGCACCACGTCGTAAACCACCTCGCGCGTCTCGTGCGCGAGCATGCCGGGCGGCAGCTCGAATTGCGTCGAGCGCATCAGGTTCTCCATGATCTGATTGCGCACGTCGTTGCCGGCATCGGCTTGCTTTTGTTTCGTGAGGTCTTCGCGGACTTTGGCCTTCAGGGATGCGAGGTCTTTCAGCTTGATCGATTCCGCAAAGGCGTCGTCGAGCGCCGGCAACTTCTTCTCCTTGATGCCTTTCAGTTCCACGAAAAACGTCGCCTTTCGTCCCTGCAATTCGGGGGCAAAGAAGTCGCCGGGGTAATCCACCAGCACCTGTTTGCGGTCGCCGACGTTCGCGCCGACCACCTGCTGGCAGAAGCCGGGCGCCATCGCCTGTTCGTTCATCATCAGCCAGAAATCCTTGTCGGCTTCCGGCAATCCCGCCTTCGGCGCGACCTCGTGGATGGGTTTGCCTTCGACGACCGCGCTGTAGCGAATGACGGCGAAATCTCCCATGGCGGCCGGGCGGCCTGCAACGTCGGCGAATTCCGCGCGTTGTTCCCGGAGGGTGTCGAGCACCTTGTCCACGTCTTCCTCGGTCACCTCGGCCGTTTTTTTCTTTACCGGGATGCCCTTGTATTGCGGCAGCGGAAAGTCCGGCGCGACCTCGAGTTTCGCCTCGTACTTCAACGGCTGTCCTCGGGCGAATTCCACCTTGTCGATTTGGGGCATGGTGACGACGTGGAGTTTGTGGGCGTTGATCGCCTGCCGGTAGGAGACCGGGATCGTTTGCCGTTGGACCTCGCCTTCGATCTCCTTGGCGAACCGCTTCTCGATCATCGCGCGAGGCGCATGCCCGGGGCGGAAGCCCGGGATGCGGGCCAGCTTCTGAAATTCCTTGATGGTCTTCTCGACGGAATCCGTCACCTCCGCGGCTTCGACTTCGACCTTGAGCAGTTTGCGGCACGAGCCCGCGTCTTCGACCGCCACGGTCTGCCGCAGAGGTTTTTCTTCTTGTTTTGCCTGGTTCATGTGTCTTCCAAAAGGGCCGCCAATCTACGGACTGGCGCGCACAAGGTCAAGCAAAGCAGTCGCCGATGTTTGCCAGTGACGCGCCGGGCATTTGCTTGTATATTGCACCGCCTCGGAAACCTATGAAGGATTCGGCAAGCGAGATCATGGTCGGCACGGTCGGCGAACGGGTCTGCGTCAAGATCGCCGGCAAGGGCACCCACCTGAACAGCCCGTCGCTGCGGGAGTTCCTTTGCGAGATGATGGACACCGGCTACCGCAGGTTCCGCATCGATTTGAACGATTGCACCTACATGGACAGCACGTTCCTGGGCACGCTGGTCGGTCTCTCGATGCGGCTCAAACCCCTCACGCCAGAGAAGATCGGCATCACGCGCATCAATGCCCGCAATCTGGAACTGCTGCAGACGCTCGGGATCGAGCAGTTCTTTCACGTGGAGAACAACTCCACGCCGCCGCCTTGCGCCGGGCAGGAACTCCAGGCGCTCCCGGAACAGAAAGCCTCGGTCGAGGCAAAGGCAGAAACCATGCTCGCAGCGCACGAAGCATTGGCCGACGCGGACGAGCGCAACGTCTGCCGCTTCAAAGACGTCATCAGCTTCCTTAAAGACGACTTGGAACGGATCAAAGCCGCCAAAGCCGCTTCTGCCTCTTCTTCCCCGTCCGATCCGAAGCGGGGCTGACCGGTGGAAGCAGCGATCACAGTCGTGTTCCTGGCCGCGCTTGGTGTCATCACGTGGCTCTATTTCTCCCTTCGCAAGGATGCCATCCAACTCCAGAACCAGCGCGACTCCCTCGTCCAGGAAAAGAAGGTCGTATTCGATTTCCTCCACGACATGGGCGAGGCGTTCTCGGCCCAGGAACTCGGGCAGGACAAGTTCCTCGACATCGTCGTGCGTTGCGCGGTCCGCACCATGGGCGCGCAATCCGGCGCGATCTTCCTCCTCGACGACAGCAAGACCAAACTCACCGCCGCGGTCGTCGAAGGGGCTTTCCCGCCGCCGCATCCGCTCCCGCACGCTCACGCCACCGCCAAGGTCGCCAGCAAGTCCCGGTTCCTCGAACAGACGCTCAAGGCCGAGCCGCTCTCGGTGGGCGAAGGGATCATCGGCAGCGTCGCGCAGACGGGACAGCCGGCGTTGATCGCCGACGGAGCCAAGGACCCCTTGGTGCCCAAGTACGACGATCAGACCTGGCGGATCGACACGATGATGGCGGTGCCGCTCCGGCTGCGCAACGAAACGCTCGGCGTCATGGCCATCGTCAACAAGACCTCCCAGTCCGCCTATACGGAGAACGACCTCAGCGTGTTCACCTCTTTAGCCGATCAGGCGACGCTCGCGCTCTACAACGGCAAGTTCCACCTGCTCCAGCAGGAAAAAACCCGCATGGACCGCGACCTGCAAATCGCGCGCGACATCCAGACGCTGCTGCTGCCGACGGGTGCCCCGAAGGTCGAAGGCTTCGACATCGCAGCGATCAACGTGCCGGCCTCGCACGTCGGCGGCGACTACTACGATTTCTACCCGATCGACGAACACCGGCTCGGCATCGGCATCGCCGACGTTTCGGGCAAAGGCGTGCCCGGCGCGTTGATCATGGTGATGTGCCGCAGCGTCGTGCGCAGCAAGGCGACCGGCTATCGCACGGCCTCGGCGGTGTTGAAGGAGGTCAACCGGCTGATGTGCCCCGACATGAAGGCCGGCATGTTCATCAGCATGGAATACCTCATTCTCGACAGCGCCAATCGCACCCTCACGGTCGCGCGTGCCGGCCACGAACCGCCCTTGTTGGTCCGCGGCGACAAGCCGTCCGTCGAACCCATCGCCACCAAAGGCATGGCGTTAGGCATTGACAACGGCGAGCAGTTTGACTTGGCTATCGAGGAGAAAACGGTCGCGTTGCAACCCAACGACGTGGTCGTGCTGTTCACCGACGGCGTCACCGAGGCGATGGACGCCCAGGGGCGCGAGTTCGGGCGCGAGGCGCTGCTGGAGGCGTTGCGCGTGTCCGCCTCGGGCAGCAGCCAGGAGATCGTGGACAACGTCTGCGAACGGGTGAAGCGGTTCATCGGGACGCATCCGCCGCACGACGACATGACCCTGCTGGTCATCAAAGCGAAATGAAACCGTTGAAAGAATTCGATGTTCGGCGGGAGACGAAAGGCGGAGTGCAATTGCTCCATCTCACCGGCCCGCTCGACGAGTACAGCTTCAAGCATCTGCAAGGCGTGCTGCAGCACGTCCAGTCTGAGGAAAAGCTCAAACTGGTCCTCGAATGCGACAACCTCGACCACATCAGTGCCAGCGCCATCACCTCGCTCGTGGAGTTTGCCCGTCAATTTCGCGAGGCAAACGGCCAGATGGTCCTCGTGCGCGTTCCCGAGAAGATCGCCGAGATCATCGTCGTCCTGGGACACAGCCCGGAGTTCAAGTTCCTCGACAGCGTCAAGGACGCGCTCAAGCTCCTCGCCCCGGACTTCAAGGAAGACCAAGCTTCGTTCAAGTAGAAGGCCGGAACCATCGGACCGGTTCCCGCAGCTCCCGCAACAACCCCGGGTCCCTGATCGGCCGGGGCCGATGGCGGTCGGGACGACCAACTGCTCGGAGTGGGTCTGGGCGAAGCGTTTGAAGTCCTTGATTTTCAGACCGCGCCCGGCCATGAGGGACTCGAGGTCCTTGGGCGAAGCTGATGGGGCACAGGTGTCCTTTGTAGATGACGCGGTCAAGGCAATCCAAACGAAAGCGTAAGACTGCTGTACCAGCAAAATGAAACAACCCAGCCCGGTTGAACTCCGCTACGAGATTCGTATCGGACCGAGGGAAGAACTCGGCACACGCGCACCGACGATCCTCGCGTTGGCGAAACGCATGCGGCGGCACCGGCTACGCGCGACCGCGGGATGGATTGGCCATCCGCGCAAGACCGCCCGCAAACGGGCCGAATTGCTGGCGCGCGTGGCCTACAATCCGCCGCCCGTCCCGTTTCGCGCACGCATGTTACAGGAGGAACAGTTCCCCGAGTTCGTGCGGCGAACGTATCGCTTGCAGATCAACCCGGACGACGAGACCGAAGCGTACCTGTTTCTCCCGCGTCACGCATCACGCAGCGATCCCGTGCCGGTGTTGCTCGGCCTGCACGAGCACGGCGGGCAACTGCTGCTTGGCAAAGTCAAGCTCACGCGCATCGAAGCCATGCCGCGTACGTTCGTTCGTTACCAGCAAATGTGCTACGGCGGACAACCGCCGGCCGATTGCTTCGCGGCAAACGGCTTCGCGGTTTTTGTGATCGACCAGTTCGGTTTCGGCTCGCGCGCGTATTGGAAGCCGGGCGAGCCGCCCTACCACAACGGCAAGACGCCGCTTAACGCGAAGCGCGACCTCGATCTGCGCTTGCGCATGCGCTACGAACACCTCTGGGGTCACAAGGCCCTGCTCGCCCATGGCGTCAGCGAGGCGGAGATCGCGCTCCATGACAACCGGCGCAGCATCGACTTCCTCGAAACGATCCCCGAAGTGGACGCGACTCGCCTCGGCGCGTTTGGGCTTTCCGTTGGCTGCATGTGGACGCATCACCTGGCCGCGTTCGATCCGCGCGTGAAGGCCAGCGCGCGTGTCTGTTGGAGCGGCGATTTCGAGCCGATGCTGCGGGTCAACGGCCCGCGCGCGCTCGGCGTCAACTTCCTGCTCCCCGGCATCAATGCGGAATGCCACGTCCCAGAATTGGTCGCACTGTCAACTCCGAACGCCGTCCTCATCCAAAACGGCAGGCGGGACGCGCTGTATCCCTTCGAGGCCCAGGAACGCTGTCGGCGCGACACACTCCGGCTCGCGAAGTTGCAGGGCCGCGAGCGTGCCGTTCGTTGGAGCTACTTCGACGGACCGCATTGCTTCCATCCGCCCCAGCAAGCGGAAGCGCTTGAGTTTTTCCGGGAGTTCCTTGGCCACTGATTATCACTGACGGGCGTTGCTTCGTCATCAGCCCTCGTCGATCCTCGTTCCGCCTCTTGCGTCGAAGTTGCCGGGGATCAACTCTCCGCTTGTTCCTTGCTTGCCACAACCACCGCGCATACCAGGTCGCCGGTGACGTTGAGCACCGTGCGGCACATGTCGAGAAAGCGGTCCACGCCCAGGATCAACGCGATGGCCCCGGGCGGCACATCGACCGTCATCAACACGCCCACCACCAGCGGCAGCGAGCCGCCGGGCACTCCCGCCGTGCCGATACCGGCCAGCACGCACAACAACGCCACCATGCACTGTTGCCCGAGCGTCAGATCGATCCCGAACACCTGCGCCAGGAACAGCACGGTCACGCCCTCGTAAAGCGCCGTGCCGTTCTGGTTCGCGCTCGAACCCACGGTCAACACGAAACGCGCGATCTGCGGTGGGACGCGAAGATTTTGTTCGGCCACGCGCAGCGACACCGGCAGCGTCGCGTTGCTCGATGACGTGCTGAACGCCGTCACCAGCACCTCCTCGATCTGCCGGAAAAATTCGACCGGCTTGCGACGCGTGAACAGCAACAGCACCACCGGATAGGTCACAAACTGATGCAGCGCCAGCCCGGCCACCACGACGGCGATGTAAAACCCGAGCGTCCGCACGATGTCGAACCCGAGCGTGGCCGCGACCGAGAACGACAGGCACGCCACGCCGATCGGAGCGACATACATGGCAAAGCCGATCACCTTCAGCGACACCGTGAGGAAACCGGTAAAGAACTGCACCAGCGTCCGCACCTTCTCCGGGTCCGACAACGCGATGGCCAACCCCACGAACAAACTGAACACCATCACCGCCAGGATGCCGCCGCCCCGGTAATTCGGGTCGAACGCCCGCGCCGCTTCGCCCAACGGACTCTTCGGGATCAGGTCGAGAAGCGTTTGCGAAAGCGTCTTCTTCTCCGTGGCGATGGCGACGGTCTTGGACGCATCGCCGGCGTACTGGGCGACGAGCTCCGCCCGCTTCTCGGCGCTGACTTGATGGCCGGGCTTCACCCAGTTGACCAACGTCAGGCCGATGCCGACGCTGATGCACGCCAGCGCGACCGTCAAGACCGCGCACCGCAGACCGATCCGGCCCAGCTTACGCAAGTCGCCCATCTCGGCAATGCCCAACACGATGGCCGAAACGATCAACGGGATCACCATCATGAGGATCAGCCGCAGGAACACGTTGCCGAGGGGTTGGATGACGTTGTCGATGGCCCAGGCGAGCGATTCGGATTTGCCAGGCACCTGGTTGGCGACGATGCCGGCTGTGACGCCAACCAGCAGCCCCACGAAAATCTGCGTCGCGAGCGGCCACTTCCAGGCTTTCCAAGTCATCGCGCGGAGTTATCGACGTTGCGCAAGATTCGGTCAAGCGTTACAATCCAGCACGCCATGAATGCAAACCAGGAGGACTCATGAAACTGAAGATCAATCATGTGAACGTGTGGGCGGCCAGCATCGCAGACCGCCCGGGTGGACTCGCCAATAAACTGGAAGCGCTGACGAAAGCGGGCACGAACATCGAGTTCATGATCGCGCGGCGCGCACCCGATCGGCCGGGCACGGGCGTTGTGTTCGTCACGCCGCTGCACGGCGCCAGGCAAGAGCGGGCGGCGGCGCGGAACGACTTCGTGAAGACCGACAGCCTGCATTCGATCCGGGTCGAGGGCAAAGACCAGCGCGGCCTCGGCGCAAAGATGACGCGCGCTTTGGCCAATGCCGGGATCAACCTGCGCGGCGTCTCCGCGGCGGCGATCGGGAAAAAGTTCGTCGCCTATTTCGCGATCGACAGCGCCGCGGATTCCAGCAAGGCGGTGAAGGTGTTGAAGGCGCTGAAGTAGGTCGGCAATCGCCAGCCGATCGCCGGCAGCAGGCATTGCCAAGCGCGAACAACCGGCCATGGGTTTGCCGTCGGACAGAAAGACCAGGAATCGCTGGCCAGGGCAACGATCGCGCCTGTTCCACGCCGATCCTTGTGCTCGCGCAGCGAAGCCTGACACTCGCGCGTACGTCCCTTACGTCGCAGCGATGATCGCTTGCCTACGACAGGCTCAGGGTGACAGTCTTTGGAAGGCAGAGACGTTCTAACGCGGTTGCCTGACCATCGGGAACAACGGCGGCGCGTCACCGACCTGAATCGTTCCCACCACTTCGAATCCGTGACGCTGATAGAGCGGGATGTTGGAGGGATTGGTCGATTCGAGGTAGGCGACTTTTTTTTCACGATCCACCCGCTCCAGCGCGTAGCGCAACAGGGCCGACCCGTAACCGTGTCCCTGTTTCGTGGGTTCGACCGCGATCAACGGCAAGTACCAGTGCGGCTCGGCGGGATGATAGCTGCCCATTTTCTCGATCATGGCGAACACCGTCTGCTTGCGCTGGGGGGCGATGCTGCGTTCCACCAAACCGGCCATTATCTCCTCGTCGGGCTGAACCCCGGGCGGCAACCACAGCGCGCCACCGGCAAAATCGGCCACCGTGTGCGCCGTGCCATGATCGAACGCCTTTCCACCGAACGCGTTCGTGAACTCGGGAAAGTAGGTGAGATAGTCGTGCGGGTCCGGCCACGACCACCGCGTGACCGGGTCGCTTGCAAAACCAAGCACGATGGCGCTGACCACCCGGTCCCGCTCCTGCGCCGTGGCGGCCTTTACCGTTGGGGCGCTCATGTGTGTTGACCTGCCGGCAAGCCCGGAATCTCCACGACCGGCCGGACCTCAACCGCGCCTTTACGCGCCATCGGAATCTTCGCGGCCACGGCGATGGCCTCGTCGAGATTCTTGGCGTCGATGAGGAAATAACCGCCGAGTTGTTCCCGCGTCTCGGCAAACGGCCCATCTGTCACCATTCGTTTCCCATCTCGTAGGCGGACACTGGTCGCCGTCACCACCGGCTGCAACGGATTGGCGGCCAGATACCGGCCGCTTGCCATGAGTTCGTGGGCGAGTTGCGTGGACTCCACATAGCACTCCTGCCGCTCTGCATCGCTCAATGATTTTTCGTCGAGATAAATCAGTAACATGTATTTCATGGGCGATCTCCATCCTATTGTCGTTCAGTACTGCTGAAAATCGACCACGAAATCCGGTGGTGGTACAATTTGCGCCTCGCGACGACTCTCCTCGACAATACTCAGCCCGCCTTGCGCTTGTGAATGACGATCGAGTTCCCATCGGGATCGAACACGACGACCATGTGGCACACAGCGTCTCCATCGGTTCGATCTTACCCCGTGAAAGCCATCTCGATGATTTTCATTTGGCACCTCGTTGCAAGTGGCACCCTCCACATTACGTCTCACGCAACGCTGCCGCAATGGGCAAGCGCGCGGCGCGGATGGCGGGGAACAAGCCACCCAGCAAACCGATGCCGGCGGCCCAAAGGATCGCGCCGGCCAGCAGCCGGGGCGTGACGGTGAACGCAAACGCGACCTGGCTGAATGTCTGCCAGTTGATTGTCGCGGCCTTGAATCCGTCGAACGCAAAATAGGCCGCACTTGCGCCCACCGCTCCGCCGATCAGCGCCAGCGCGACCGATTCGAACAACACCGACAGAATCACCGGGCTGGAGCCGAAGCCCAGCGCCCGCAACGTGGCGATCTCGCGGGTGCGGGCGGCCACGGCGCTGTACATCGTGTTCAACGCGCCAAACAACGCGCCCAATGCCATCAACGCCGCGATGAACACGCCGATGTTTTCGATGAACCCGGTCAGCATGCTCGATTGCTCGGCGAGGAACTCGGCTTGGGGGAGCGGTTTCACCTTGAGACGCGGATTCGTCGTCAACGCGTCCTTGAATTCCTGGAACGCCTGCGGCGAGACCAGCTTCGCATAGACCGATTGGAACGAGTCGCCGCGATGATAGGCCGGCTGGAGCACGGCGGCGTCCGTCCAGATTTCCGACTCCGCCGCGCCGCCACCGCCCGAGAAAATGCCCACGACCTCCCATTCGTTCTGGCCGACGCGGATTTTCCTGCCCACATCCAGCCCGGCGAACGACCGGGCCGCGCCGATGCCGGCAACCACTTCGTTGCGGCCCGGCTCGAATGGTCTGCCTTCGACGATTTGAATGTCACCGCGCACCGGGATGGCAGCCTGCTCGACGCCGCGCAGGGATACGTTGGCGTCCGTGCCGGTAGAGCGCTTGGGGAGATTGATCATCACGAACAACTCGGCGGACGTCAGCGGGCCGTCCGCGTTGCGGGCGATACCGGGCGCGTCGGCAATCAGCCGCACTTCCTCGCGCGACAGGCCGCTGGTCATTTCGCTGTCCGCGCCGCTGCGCAGCACGATCACCACATCCTTCGGACCGGACACCGTCATCGCGGCGCGGAACCCTTCGGCGATGGAGAGCACGCCGACAAACACCGCCACCACGCCTGCAATGCCGACCGCCGCGGTGATGGCCGATCCCTTGCGCTCAGGGATCGTGCGCAGGTTGTACAGCGTCACGGAGACGATTTGCGACAACCAGTTCATCCCGCATGCCTCCGTAACGCCACGGCGACTCGCAGCCGCATGGCTTGGAGCGCCGGCAGAATCCCCGCCACCACGCCGAGCGCGAAGACGACCCCGATCCCGATGATGACGTAACGAGTCGG
>Ga0187892_10011031_pt1 | contig 11241 bp, 8 predicted proteins | sample MA1701073metaG_FD_139345 | JGI IMG/M metagenome (GOLD analysis project Ga0187892, IMG submission 139345) | Bio-ooze microbial communities from a basaltic lava cave in the Kipuka Kanohina Cave System on the Island of Hawaii, USA - MA170107-3 metaG ... | reverse complement strand
TCTTCGCGCCGCTTTTCAGATGAATGGTCTCGGCGCGCGTCAGCGCAGCGAAGGACAGAAACAAGAGGACAATCAGGAAAGTTTTCATGGCAGATATGTTCGTTACGCAGTTCATGGCGCGGGGAGTATGAGCGTCACGGATTCGTTTTTGCGCGTGATTTCGATTTGCAAACGCGGCGCGGGGCTGGTGAGCAATTCTTTCACATCGTCGAGTTTGGCGGCTTCGCGTCCGCCCACTTTGGTAATCAAATCACCCGCTTTGAGTCCCGCTTTGTCGGCGGGCGAACCCGATCTGACGTCAACGACTCGCAACCCGTCCGCCGCTTCGCCGAGTTTCGCGCCGAAACTCTCGGTCAAATCACCCGACGCCACTTCGTCAGGCCGGGGCGGCTTGGGGAGGTCTTCTGCGCCCTGCACTTTGCCGTCAATGATCACGAGGGGCTTTGCTCCTTCAGGACCGCCCGCTTGGAGGATTTGGGGCGCGGGCGGCTTGGGTTGGTCGGCTTCCGCCACGCCCAGTTTAGGTCTCGGTCCAATGTTATCCATCAGAAGCAACGGCTGTGGCGGAGGTTCGGCGTTGGGCTTCGACTGCGCCACTTGACCTATCGAGAGGTCAACAGCTTTCACCGTCCACTCGTCCAACGTGACGATGCCGCCCTGACCGTTGGAGTTCAACGGTGTGACGCCGCTCATGAATACATAAGTGAGGAGTTGTCGGATACTGCTGAGTCTGGCGCGCGCGGGCGCTTTTTCGTAATTGACCGTTTCCAACTGGCGTTTGGCGCTGGAGGTAATGATGCCAAACTCGTCCATAATGGTCGTCTTCTCTTTTTCGACAATGAAGATGAAATCTTTGGACATGATGGTATAGCCGCCCCTGCCATCGAGAACGATTGTGCCGCGAGGGTTGCCGACGCCACCGCCGCTGTCCATGACGCCAGCCATCAACTGGGGCATCCAATTGTTGATAAACCAGTCGGTGGCCACGATCCCCTTTTGCGCCGAGACTTCTTCTGCGCGCAGGACACTGACGAGCAACGCGGCGCGCTGGGTCACCTCGTCGTTCTCGCTCCTGACGCTGGCCAATTGCGCCAACGCCATCCGACCCATGCGGTAGAGTTCGCGCGTGGCGGCATAACTTTTTTTCCAATCATCGTCGCCGAGTTGCCTGATGAGTTCGGCGATTTTTTTCTCCTGCTCAGGAGTGGGTTTCGGCGGCGGGGGCAGGGGCTTGACGGGCGCGGGCGGGTTGGCTTGCGCGGCGGGGTCGCCAAGCGCGGGCATGCCTTCGGGCAACTTCGGTTTGTCGGTCTTGGGCTGTTCGTTTGGCGCAGGCGCGTTGACGGGCGCAGCGACGTTGGCAACGGCGGGCGCTTGATTGATAGCGGCGAGAACTGAATCAATGCGGGCGCGCAACGCGGGGTCGGCAGCGGCGGCGGCCCAAGCCGCCGCCAACGGCGCGACGGCGGGTTGTCCGATTTTCTTGAGTTCGTCAGCGGCAGCGTTGGCGTTTTGCTCGTTCTTGTCCGCCAGTTGCGCGACGAGCGCGGCAATTTGTTGCGGCATCGCCGCAAGCGCAGGCTGTTCGGGAGTTGGTGGAGCGGGCGATGCGGTCTGCGCGTTGGGGTCGGGAAGCGAGAGCAAATAGGCAATCAGCACAACGCATCCGACAGCCAAGAACAGCATTGCCCCGATGATGATTTTCTTTTTCATATTAGATCCCATCTTGCTTTGTTGCAAACCTGATTCCTTTATGGTGGCATAGGCGCCCGCCTGTGCATTGATTTTAGGGAAGCACAGGCGGGGCGCTTATGCCGCCATCGGTTTCCTCGCCGCTGTAGCTCACTGCGATTCGCGCAAGATCAGCAGTGCCATGCCCGTCGCATACATGCGGCCCACCGACGGCGAGTCTTCCCAGCTTCCATCGTCGAGTCGAATCGTCAGGACATCCTCGCGCAGCGGGGCGAGGAACTCTGCCCGGCGCGCCGCAGGCAGCGCGGCCGCGGCGAGCACCGCAAACTCGTAGTTGTAGAAGAAATAGTAAGAGGCTTGGCCCTGCGGTCCTGTGTGAGGGAGCATCACGCCGCGTTCCAGGTCGAGTGCGCGCCGATGCTTCAGGAAGATTTCGAGCATGGCGAGGACGTGTTCGGGCTTCGCGCGGCCCGCGCGCTGCAAGACCAGAGCGCACATCGGGCCGCGTCCGGCGCGCTCGGCTTCCTCGTCGGGGTTGGGCTTCGATAACAAAATTTGTGGATTGGACGACTTCATGTAATCGAAGGCGCCCGACTTCGTCCGCAGCGACTCCAGACATTTGCAAGCCGCCTTGATCATTTCATCGGGAACGCGCGCGCCCGCGGCCTTCCCTTCCTGCAACCCATACAATACGCCGGCCGTGATGAAGCTTACCGGATCGTCAAGAACCATTGGACCATAATTCCATCCTCCCGAAGTGCCCTGGCTGGCCCGCAGTCCCGCAACGCAATCGTTCATCACCGCCATATGGCGTTCACGCTCCCCAATGCCGAGCGCGACGCATTTCGCCAGCAACCGCAGGACGAACGCCTGATTCCACACCCGCGCGTCGTAACCGAACGTCTGCCTCGCGCCGAGCGCGCCTTCCCGATGTATGCGCGCGAGGAACGCCAGCGCGCGCTCGATGGCGACAGCCACCTCGCGCCGCTCGCGGAATGGAAGCATGCTGCGCGCGCAAATCGCCGTGATCGCCGGCGTCCATCCCGCCGACGACAGCGTGACTTCATCCGGCGCGCCCCACGAACCGTCTGCGCGTTGGTTGCGTAACAGGAAGTCAACACCCTCACGCTCCGCACGCGCCGCGTCCTTCGGCAACGGCTGCGGCCGCTGCGTGTGCTTCGGGGCGGGCACTGGCTCAGCAATTCCATCGAGATGCTCGTTGCCGTTTATCATGGCGCCCCACATCAGTAGATCGGACGCCGCCTTCCACGACCAGCGATTCTTGCGGTGCTTGTCCACTACGTCGCGCCACGCCACAATCGCTCCCGCGCGGTCGCCCAACACCATGCGGCAGGCGGCGAACCAGTAGCGAGCCTCCGGCGCCCGCTCGTGAGCCGGATGATCCTTGATGACGCGCCCGAGAAGTTGCTCGCCTTCGCGGTAGCGACCCAGCCGCAGCAGCAGACGCGCTTCGTCAACGTCGAGATCAACCGCATTCACGTCTTGATAGGAACGGGCTTTTGCGATGACGCGCAAAGCTTCCTCGTAGTTGCGGCGACACCGCAGCAGCGACGCTTGAAGGCGATAGGCCCGTCCAGAATCAGGTCTCTCAAGCAAGCGCGCCGCGCGGTCGAGTTCGCCGTTTCTGAGGCATGCCTCCGCAAGCGCCAGGCGATCCGCTTGATCGGGTGTGGACGCGCCCGCAAACTCTCGATGGCGCGAAAGCGCCGCCAGCGCCCGTGTGTAAATCAACGGCGCGTCGAACGCACACATTTCGTCCGCGATACTGCCGTCGGGTTTTACAAAAAGCAGCGATAACCCCTGGCCGGGCATGCTTTGTTTCAACAGGTCAGCGCGGAACGGCAGGTCTTTGGTTTCCTGCACGAGCAACGGGACGAATCGCGCGCGCACCAGCGCTACGAGGTCGGGGTCCATGAACGGCCCCGTCAGTATCACCGAATACGGATCAATGCCGAGATAATTCACTTCATGCACGATTGCCAGGACCAGCTTCTTCTCGCGCGCCGCCCGTTGCGAGGCGTCCTTCCATGTGAAAAGCCAGTCAATCTCGCTCCCGCAACGCCCCGCCAGTTCCAGCAGCGCGGCATCGTCTTTCGGAGCTGCGTGTCCGCCCCCGAGGAGGGTCAAAAGCACAGCACAGCCAAGACCGGCGAAGTGTTTCAAACGATGAATGCGCACGGTGTTCTCCTTGTCTCGTTTCGGGTTTGTCTCAAACTCATTTCAAAACCTACTTTTCGATTGGTAGCGCGAGCGTCCCGCTTGCGCATTTCTGAATTCTCAACTCTGGCGGCGCAAGCGGGACGCTCGCGCTACCAAAGGTTGGTTGGGCGCTGTTACTCCGTCGCGCCATATTGTTTCAACAACTCGACCATCTTCTGGCTCTTGCCCATTTTCGCCGCCGTGAACGGCGTTTTGCCCATATACTTTGCCGTGATGTCCGCTTTGTGTTTGAGCAACAACTCGGCAAGCTCGACGTCGCCTTGTTGGACGGCGTGATGCAGCGGCGTGTTGCTGCCCGTCATTCCCACGACGGGTGCGAGGTTCACATCGGCATTGTGCTCGACCAGCAGCGCCGCCATGGGTTTCTGGTTGGATGTAATCGCGCAATACAAGGGCGTCGCGCCGTTTCTGTCCTGCGCGTTCACGTCCGCCTTCGCCGCCAGCAGCAATTCGGCGGTGGCTTTCTGGCCGCTGGTTGCCGCGGTGTGCAACGGCGTCATGCCGTGTTCATCCTGCGCGTTGACGTTCGCCTTCGCCGCCAGCAGCAATTTCACGAGGCCTTCACTGCCAGCGGCTGTCGCCCGATGCAACGGCGTCAAACCCTTGCCGTCGGGCGCATTCACATCGGCTTTCGCCGCCAACAACAACTGCGCGATGGACTCGTCGCCGCCCGCCGCCAGATGCATCGGCGTCGTGCCCACCAACAGTTGCAGCAGCCGCGGGTCGCCGCCCATTGAGGTGTGTCTCGCTCGCATCAACTGCGTCCTCGTCGGGTTGCCCGACGATTTCGCCGCGACATCAGCTTTGTAAGACAACAGCAGTTCCACGATCTCTTTGTGTTTGAACAGAACGGCGTGGTGCAACGGCGTCATCTCGATCACGGCGTTCTCCTCGACGCCGAATCCTGGCGGCATAGTCAGCTTAAACGGAGCGCCCGCGTGGTCGGGCGGACTTTGCCCGATGAGTTGCAGGTTCGCCTCAACCGCTGCGCCGCTGCCGTTCACGTTTGCCTGGTGTTCCAAAAGCAATTTCACCAAGCCCGCGTCGCCCTTGGCCACGGCGGCGCACAACGGCGTGACGCCCTTCTCGTTCTTGGAGTTGGGATTGGCTTTTTGTTCCAACAACATTTGCGCGAGGGCGGTGTCCTCGTGGCGAAGCGCGGCGAACAACGGCGTCGCGCCGTTGCTGTTGCTGGCGTTGACATCGGTTTTCGCGGCGAGCAGCGCCTGAATGATGGTCCTGTTGCCGAGCGACACCGCGCGATGCAACGGCGTGGTGCCGTCCTCGTCCTTCGCGTTTGCCAGATCGGGATTTTCCGCGAGCATCAAGCGAATTTTGGAAACTGCGTTTTCCTCATCAGCAATCGCATCGTGAAACTTCGCGGTGAGCGCCCTGAGTTTCTTCGCCTTTCTCGAATCTTCTTCCGCTTGTTTGCGGGTTTGTTCCAGCCGCGCCGCTTCTTCGGCGGCTTGCTTTTCCTTGCGCAACCGCTCGGCTTCCTCGGCGGCGCGGCGCGCTTCCTCCTGTTCCTTGAGCGACTGTTCGGCATTCTCCTTCGCAACGCGATCCAGTTCCTGATAAACCGCGGGAAAATACTTGCGCCCCTGCGCCTCGACGAGTTCGTCCCAATTCACCGACACCTCGCCGTGCTTCATGCGGATCACCAGCGTCTTGCCCTCAACGGCGACCGACTTCGCCTCCATTTTCGCGCCGCTTTTCAGATGAATGGTCTCGGCGCGCGCCAGCGCAACGAACGAGAGGAACAAGACAGCAAATAGAAACATTTTCATGATGATTGGTGGATTGTATCAGGGCGCGGGCTTAAAACCTATCCTAAAACCCCAATCCTAACAATCGGTGGCACGGGCGTCCCTGCCCGTGTCAGCCACAGGCACGGAGGCCTGTGCCACCAAGTTTTAGGAGAGGTTCTTAGAGTGCCTATCAAAACCGACGGAATCGTGACCGATTCCGCTCCCACCGCTTTGGAGCGGAACGCGTGAGCGTTCCGTTCGGAGTTTTGTTAGCGGCTCTTAGTGCTCCCTTCTTTATTTGTGCGGCGCGATGGTCATCGTTCCGAAATGAGTTTCAGGTAAGCGTCGTAAAGGTTCGGTTGGTTCAGGTGATGGGGGAAGTCGAAGGTGACGAGCCGTTTGGCGTGACCCTTCCCCATTTTCATCTGTTTATGGAGGCGATTGATGTCCGCGCCGATGCTTTCCACGTTCAGCCAGAACTCGATGGGTTGCGCTGGCGTGGACGCTTCCTTGCAAGCCAACGCGATGCTGTCGCGAAACGGCGCGACCCAGCCGTGGATGCGGCTCGCGGGAATGTTGCGCGCGCCGACGCCATCCTGAAGCATCACGATGGAAACGCCCGATCCTTTGAGCAAACGCGTGCAAGCTTCGCCGAACTCCTTCGCGGAAGTGAGCCAAGCCTCTTTCGTCGCGTTGAAATAGGGCGAGACCGCCACGGGTCGGTTGACCAGCCGTTTGCACTCCGTGACGAGAACTTTTGAAAACTGATTCAATTGGCTGACCCAGCTTGATTCGCCTGTGAAATTTTCGGTGTAATTCGCCACTTCCACGGGCAGATACCAGCCCGCGAAGGAGCGCCGCGCATTCAACCCATAGCGCGCCGTGATTTCCCGCGCCAGCGCGATGTTCTTCGGCAGTTCTTCCTTCAACCCTTCGCGCAATTGAGCGGGGTTGTTCAAAAACATCGAGCCTTCCAAGCGCGGGTCGAGCCGAAGCCCGATGAACACCGCCATCTGATTTTTGTCCGCATAATCTAATATGACGGCGACGGGGTCGGGGTCTCCGTATCGTTGCGGCACGTAACGTTCGGCTGTCGCTGCCGAGTGCTTGTCGCGTTTCTCCAAATATTGCAGAATGATGATGCTGCATTTCGCGGCGCGCATTCTGTCGAGCATTCTCCGCCACTGCTCGGCGCTCAAAAACTTGTTGCTGTTATCGAACTGAATGAACGCGCCGTCGAGACATTGTTCGACAGTTTGATCCGCGGCATCACCCAGCGCGGGAACGTTTCGTGGCATCGCATCCTTCAACGCGTCGCCTGACTGTTGAACACCTTGGACGGCGTCTTGCACTTGCTGCCGTATTTCTTCGCTGCGCCTTTGGACCGCATCGTTCGGCGCCAGGGGTGCGGGAGCGGGCGGGCGAAACGGCGTGAAGGTCACTCCGCGAGAAAGCGCGGGCGGGACAAATGGTTGAACCGCAGGTGGCGGCGGCACGGCGGGCGGCTTTGGTGCTTGCTGCGCCCACGCAGACGCGACCACGAACGAACAACAAACACCGAGCAAAAGTTTTCTCATGAAATCCTCGTTCCGCCGCGCATTATTTCTCCGCTTGTTCTCCCTCGTCGTAGGACAGCAAGACCACCAGTGCACGTTCGCCGAAAGTCGTCAGCTTCTTTTCCTTGCCCACCGTCAACTGCGCGCTGCCGTCCGTTTTGAAAAACGTGCTGCCGTCAGCGCTCAAGTAATGCATTTGAACGTTGTAGGTGAACAGAAATTTTCCTTCGACGGGGCGCACGCGACCCTCCACATTGAGTTGGTATTCCGTGTCCTTGCCTTCGTGATGGATTTCCACGGCATAGCGGGTCACATACGCGAGCACCCAACACGGGGTGTCCTGCGCCTCGACAGGGTCGTAGCGGAACGTGATTTTCAACGGACGCGGCAATGGCTCGTCCTGCGTCATTTCCGTCGGTGGGCGCACGGGCGGCTGCGGCTTGGGCGGTTGTTGCGCCAGCGCGGACGCGGCGAACGTCAACAATGCGACGGCGATCAGTGTTGTGATTTGGGCTGGTCGTTTCATGGTTTCTCCTGTTGTGGTTTGGGAAATTCCTCCTTGGGAGACGATGGAGGGACGGTGAGTGTCACGGACTCGTTCTTGCGGGTGACTTCGAGCATGATCGGCTTGCCTGCTTCGGGGTTGACGAGAAATTCCTTCACGTCGTCGAGCTTGGCGGCTTGGCGTCCGTTGACGAGCGTGAGCAGGTCGCCCGCTTTGAGACCCGCTTTTGATGCGGGCGAGCTTGATTTGACATCCACGACGCGCAAACCGTCGGCGGCTTCGACTAGTTTCGCGCCGAAACTTTTCATCAAATCGCCTGCTGCGAGTTCGCCCATGGGCGTGGCAGGGATGTTCGCGGCAGGATTTTCGCCCTGTTGGCCAAAACCGCCGAGGATGACTTGCCCGCCGCCAATTTGCTGGTTGAGCACTTGCATCTTCGGCCCTTCCAACTTTGGCTCGCCGTTGGAATTCGGTTGGAACACTTTCACTGTGCCATCCGAGTCCAGGGTGACGATGCCGCCCGCGGACTTGTCCGCGTCGGGGGGTTTGTGCAAGCTTTGCAAACCCGCCCAGAGGATGCCGTTGATGGATGCCTGAACGCGCATGAGCTTCGCTTGCGCGGGGCGTCTTTCGTAATTGACCGTGCTCGTCACCACTCCGCCCGCGTATCTCAACCACGGAGTTCCCATATTTTTGCTGGTGTCGCTGAAAATGATGCCGAGGTGGTCGTGATAATACATCCCGCTCGGTCTGACCGTGGAAATGCCGTTCTTCCCGATGACCGTGATGTCGAACTCGCCGTCGAACACAACAACACCGCCGTCCTCGCCCAACAAAGCAACCAGCGACTGTTGCAGTTCGGGCTTGTTCACCGTCACCCCATTGACCGCCACTTGCTGTTCCCCGCGAATGGCTCTGACGAGCAGGTCAGCGCGGTGGCTGATTTCTTTGTCGGGGCTGTTGAGCGCGTCGGTCAACTGCAGCAACGCGAATTTGCCGATGCGATGAAGTGCCTGCGTGGCTTCATAACGCTTTGTCCAGGTGAGGTCGCCGAGTTGCGTGATGAGCGCGGCGATTTTCTTTTCGAGTTCGGCATCGGGTTTCGGCGGCGGGGGAACGGGTTGGTCGGGTTTGAGCGGTTTGGGCGGCGCAACGTTGGCTTGTTCCTGCGGCTGGTTCGGATTCGGCGCGGGAGCTTGTTGCGCGTCCGCATTGTCGGGGGCAGCGGGCACTGGTTTGATGACATCGAGCACCGCGTCCATGCGCGCCTGCAACGCGGGGTCGTCAACTGCCGCCGCTTGCGCCGCTGCCAACGGCGTGGCCACGGGCGCGCCGATGCGTTTCAACTCCGCAGCGGCTGCGTCGGCGATTTTTTCATTCGGGTCGGCGAGTTGCGCCACGAGCGCGGCGACTTGTTGTGGTGACGGCGGAGGCGCGGCGTGCGGCGTGTTGTTTCCCGACGACGGTAAGCGCGAAAGATACAGTGCAAGCAACCACACAATCGCGGCAAAGAGCGTCACGGCGATGCCGATCTTTAATTTATTCATGGGCGCAACCTTTCTGATGAGCACACCGCTGGGGCGCTCAAAAACCTGCTGCAACGAAAAATGACGGCGCGCGAGAGTCCACGTCGCAAACGCATTCACCGCGCGCAGTTTTTCCTCGGGCGCGTTCGGAGACGGCAGCGCGTGGAACGCATCCCAGGTCTCGGCGAATTCCTGCGCTTCGCGCCGACACTCGCCGCACGCAGCCAGATGAGCGCGCATCAGTTCCGCGTCGCGCAACTCGAGTTCGCCCGAGTTGTTCTCGATCACCAGTTCCTGAATTTTCTCGCAACTCTCGCTCATAACATCGGCTGTTTCATCATTGCCTCGCGCAGCGATTTCATCGCGCGCTGCACCCGCGACAACACCGTGCCCAACGGGACGGAAAGTTGCTCGGCGATTTCGCGGCAGGTCATTTCGCCGTCCCGCTTCAACAACACCACCGCGCGCTGCTCCGATGGCAGCGCGGCAATCGCGCGTTCGAGCCGTTCGTTCATTTCCAATCGCACCAATTGTTCGTCGGGCATTTCCTGCGCTCGCGGTTCGTTCAGCGCGGCGGGCGTTTCGTCGTTTGCGGCATCCACTCCCACCAACTTCCACCGCAGCCGCCGCTTCAGCGCATTCAGCGCCAGCCGATGCGCCACGGTGAACAGCCAGCGCCCGACGTTGTCCCTGACCTTGCCGCGACTGGCTTCGCGAGCGAGCCGAAAAAAAGTTTCCTGAAACAAATCCTCCGCCAGCGCGCGCTCGCCGACCATTCGGAGCAGGAACGCGAACAGACGACGTTGATGGCGCGCCAGCAATTCCTTGAACGCCGCGGCGTCGCCTTGATGGTAGCGTTGGAGCAACTCATCATCGGACAAATCGGGCATCCACATAAGTAAAACACCTCAGGTGCGGAATTGTTCCCTAAAAAAGACGAAATCCACACTTCGGGTTATTTGCAAAAATTGCCCACTCACCCATTCTCCCGTTCACCCATTCTTCCGCCCCTGCACCGCCTCCCACCGATGGCAATGCACCATGTGGTCGTTCACCATCCCCGCCGCCTGCATGTAAGCGTAGCAAATCGTGGAGCCGACAAACTTGAAGCCACGTTGCTGCAACTCCTTGCTCATCGCGTCGGATTCCTTTGTCTTCGCAGGAAGTTGTTTGAGCATCTTCCAACGATTCACACGCGGTTTTCCGCCGACAAACTGCCAGATGAACTTGTTGAACGACCCAAACTCCTCCTGCACTTCCAAAAACTTCTGCGCGTTGATGACCGCCGAATTGACCTTGAGCCGATTGCGGATGATGGCGGGATTTTGCAACAGCTTTTCCACACGCTTCTGCGTGAACCGTGCCACCACTTCAGGGTCAAAATCCGCAAACGCCGCACGATAACCTTCCCGCTTGTGCAGCACCGTCCGCCAACTCAACCCCGCCTGCGCCGCGTCGAGCACGAGAAACTCATAATGCTTGCGGTCGTCGCGCAACGGCACGCCCCATTCCTCGTCGTGATACCGAATCATCAGCGCGTCATCGGAAGGCCATTCGCAGGCGCGGAGTTTGTTCATCGTGAAGCGTTCTTATCACCACAAGGGCGCAAAGACACCAAGAAAAAGATTTTCACTTCGTGACTGGGTGATTTTGTGGTTCCCAATGTGCCCGAAATGATCCCCAAAAATCCGTTTAACTTCACTCGTTCCAATGCTCTCACAGACATTCCCCATTTTGATTCAGAAGCTTGACGCAGAGCGAGTTGGAGGGTCACGCTCCGTCGTGACCGTCCCGCGAAGCGGGAGACGCGACAGAGCGCGTCCCTTGTATCTCCAATTTGGGGAAGTTCTGCGCCGTGTCCTTTTGCCTTGACGGGGACCCGATGGCAGACGGCGGCGCGAAACCCCGCAGCGGGGCATTCGCGCCCTACAACCCCGTTGAGCGCCGTTTCATCAACTGCCACCGGCGAC
>Ga0187892_10011030_pt1 | contig 11241 bp, 9 predicted proteins | sample MA1701073metaG_FD_139345 | JGI IMG/M metagenome (GOLD analysis project Ga0187892, IMG submission 139345) | Bio-ooze microbial communities from a basaltic lava cave in the Kipuka Kanohina Cave System on the Island of Hawaii, USA - MA170107-3 metaG ... | reverse complement strand
GCGGATCCGCGAGACCATCGACGACCTCTGCCGGATCCTCGCCTCGGGCAAGAATGTGGTGAACACCGCGATCGTCTCGCTCGTGTACCCGCCCTTCGCGAGCCCGAAGCTCCGCGGCCGACTCGAGGAGGCGTGCGCGCAGGGGAAGAGCACGTTCTTCACCTCGGGCTTCGACCCGGGCTGGTCGGGCGACGTGATCCCGCTCGCGCTCGCGGCGTGCTGCGAGCGCGTCGACTCCGTGCGCGTCTCGGAGCTGATGGACTACTCGACCTACGCCGATCCCGACTTCACGGGCGTCTACTTCGGCTTCGGCCGCCCGCTCGACTTCCCGGCGCCGCTGCTCCAACCCGGCATGATCAAGGGCGGCTGGGGCGGCATGGTCGTGCTGCTCGCCGACGCGTTCGGCATGAAGCTCGACGAGATCCGCGAGGAGAGCGAGCGGCTGCCGGCGCCCGACACCTTCGAGACCGCGATGGGCAAGATCGAACGGGGCACCTGCGCGGCGGTGCGCTTCGAGGTGCAGGGCATCGTGAGGGGCAGACCCGCGCTCGTGGCCGCGCACGTGAACCGGCTCCGCGACGACGTCGGCCCGCGCTGGGACCGCCTCTCGGCCGGCAAGAAGTCCGGCTACAAGATCGAGGTGAAGGGCTCGCCGAGCTTCACCTGCGAGATCGAGCCCGCGGGCGAGGACGGCGACCACAACACCGCCGGCATCACGGGCACGGCGCTGCGCGTGGTGAATGCGATCCCCGTGGTGTGCGAAGCCAGGCCGGGCGTCGTCTCGATCCTCGACCTGCCGCTCTTCACGGCGCGCGTGGCAGGCCGTTGAGACCACGCCGCCGGGCTCAGCGCGGCGGCGGGCCTCCCACCTCCATCACCTCGCGCAGCTCGACGGGACCGAGCTCGGCGTGCGGGCAGCGCTTGGCGATCTCGACGGCCTCCGCGCGGTCGGCCGCCTCGATCAGGAAGAAGCCGCCGACCACCTCCTTGGCCTCGGCGAAGGGGCCGTCCGTCACGCTCGGCCGTCCGTCCCGCGTGCGGATGCGCACGCCCTCGGCCATCGGCCGGAGCGGGCTCCCGCCCTGCAGCTTGCCCTGCTGGGCCAGCTCGCCGGCGTAGCGGCCCATCTTCGCCATCGCCGCGCCGGCGGCCTCGGGTGAGGCCCAGGCGCGGGTGGGATCGTCCAGGATCAGGAGCACGTAGCGGGGCATGATTCCTCCTTGTCGCCCGAGGGCGCGGGGAAGAGACGTCCGGGCGGCGCAGAATCGACAGTAGGTTCGTCACCCCCGGGGCGCGACCCACTCGGGCTCCGCCTCAGGCCCCCGGGTTGCCCGCCCGATGAGCCCTCGCGGAGGGGGAGCTCATGCGGGTGTTCGCTGCGGCGGCCGTGGGGCTGCTGGTCGCCGCCTCGATCGTCGTCGCGCTCCGCCTCCTCGCGCTCCACCGGCGGACCGGCGCGGCGCCGGAGCTCCTGCTCGGGCTCATGCTGCTCCTCTCCGTCGGCGTGGGCTATCCGCTGCTGATCGCGGCGGACCGCGCCGGGCCCGGCAGCGTGCGCCCGCTCTTCATCGTCTCGACCCTCGCCGTGAACGCGGGCTTCGCGCTGCTCTTCGCCTTCACCTGGCGCGTGTTCCGTCCCGACGCGGCGTGGGCGCGCACGCTCGCCGGCGCCGGCGTGCTCACCCTGCTCGGGAACGCGGCCCTGCGCTGCGCCGACGCGCTCACCGAGGCCGAGGTCCGGATCGGGAACGAGGTGGTCGCCGAGAGCCTCCTCCAGACCACGCCGGTGCTCGTGGCGTACCTCTGGACGGCGTGGGAGGCGCTCCACTACCACGGCCTGATGCGGCGCCGCGCGCGGATCGGCCTCGCCGACGCCGCCGTCTCGGACCGCTTCCTCCTCTGGGGCCTGATGGCCCTCTGCGTCGCGGCGGGCGTGCTGCTCAACAGCGTCGCGCTCACCTTCCAGGTCGAGATCCTGGAGAGCCCCGGGGTCCTGCTCGGCTCGAGCGCCACTGGCTTGGCGCAGGCGCTCCTCCTCGTCCTCGCCTTCGTACCGCCGCGTGCCTACCTCGCGTGGGTGCGCGCCCGCGCGAGCCTCGCGGAGGCTTGAGGCGCCAAGGTCGCTTGCTTCGCGGCTCGGGGCTCACGCGAGGCCGGGCATGGCTGCCTATTCGACCCCGAGCTCCGAAGCAGCTCTCCTTCACCGACTACCGGAGGCGCGCACCGGTCGCGGTGGACCGCGTCCCGGCGCCGGACGACCCAGCGGCCCCCGGCCGCGTGTGCCCCACCGAAGACGTGAGACCCTGACCGGAAGCTGCCCCCTCCACGTGACTGTGCGCGTCCGACCCGACGTCCCCTCGCTCCGCACCGTGGCCGTGGTGCGCGCCTTCCGCCGCTCGCTGGCCCGGGGCTCGGAGCGGGGCGACTTCCGCGTCGCCCACTATGCGCTCCAGGGCGATCACGCCCACCTGATCGTCGAGGCGAGCAGCAAGCGCGCGCTCGCGAACGGGATGAACAGCATCGGGGCGAGGCTCGCGCGGGCGGTGAACCGGGTGGCGGGCCGGCAAGGCCCGGTGCTGGACGGCCGCTACCACCAGCGCGTGCTCGGCACGCCGCGCGAGGTGAGGCGGGCGCTCGCGTACGTCCTCACCAATGCGCGCCGCCACCTCCAGAAGAGCCGTCGCAGCACGATCGGCGGGAGCCGGGTTCCCTTCGATCCGGCGCTGGTTCGACGGGTGGCGGTCGCAGACCGCCACCCGCTCGCCCGAGGTTTGCGGTCGCCCAGAAATCGCTCGCCAACGGACTTGGCTGCTCCGGGTCGGCTGGCGCCGTCACGGGGTCATCGATCCGGCGACCGGATGAGAGTCGCGCCCGCGACCCTTCACCCCCTCCAAAGCCATACCCGACTCGGCTCAGCTAGCGCGGCCCGAGTCGACTCGCGCCCCGCGAATACCGCGGCGACGAGGGGATTGAACACGTCGGCGCGCTCCCACTGAAGGAAGTGGCCGGCGCCCGGAATCACGAGCGGACCGACGCGGTTCGTGAAGGCGTGCTCGCAGAAGTGCATGAAGTCCGGGCGCACCACGTGATCGTCGGCGCCGTAGAGGATCAGGGTGGGCGTCTCGACCGGCCCGCAGAAGAGGGGCGGCTCGCTCATCGGGCGCCCGTGCGCGAGCTGGTAGACGGCCCAGCCGGCGCGGAGCCGCGCGAGGTCGGCGAAGGGCTCGGTCATGAACGCGACGTCTTCGGCGGAGAAGCTCCCCGGCGAGGCCCAGAGCCGGTTCGTGTACATCGCCGCGACCCACTGCCGCCGCGCGGCGGGCGTCGCGAGCATGGCCGCGAGCTCGTCGGGCCGCGCGCCCTGCCAATCGCGGTAGTCGCCGGTCGGGCCCGGAGCGATGGCGCTCATGGCACCATAGTCGAGGCCGGCGGCGGCATAGAGGTCCGGCGCCGGCGGCGGCACGGTGTCGAAGAAACAGAGCTGCTCCACGAAGCCGGGGAAGCGATGCAGCAGATCGACGGCGACCGCGCCGCCGACGTCGCCGCCCACCACCGCGCAGCGCGCGTGGCCGAGGACGTCGTGCACCAGCGCGTGCACGTCGCGGCTGTAGATCGCGAGGTCGTACGCGTCGCCCGGCGAAAGGTCGCTCTCGCCGTGGCCGCGGAGATCGGGCGCGATCACCTCGAAGCCTGCGGCGGCGAGCGGGCGCACGTTGCGCCACCAGATGCGCTTCGTCTCGGGGTAACCGTGGAGGAGCAGGAGCGGACGCCCGCCCCGCCCTTCGTGGAGGTAGGCGAGGGAGACGCCGTCGCGCACGATGCTCCGCCGGCTCGGGAAGGCGTCCGACGCCGGGGTCTCGGGCTGCGGCGGGCGCAGGCGGGGGTCGTAGCTCAGAGATGGCCTCGTGCGCGGAGCGGGCCTCGATAGCACGCCTCAGGCGGGGTGCGAGCGGCCCGGCTCGTCCCGCCACTCCCAGCGCTCCCAGTCGGCCGGGTCGTTCTTCGCGAGGAAGCCCGCCAGCGAGATGCCGTCGGCAGGATCGAAGCCGCGCTCGAGCAGCGTCACCTCGCGCATGCGGTCGGGCCGGAAGCTCCGGTAGTCCTGGCGCAGCTCGCACCAGGTCGCGAGCGTCCACTTGCGGCCCCAGAAGAAGAGGCCGAGCGGGCGCGCGTCCCGCTCGCTCTCGATGCCGTCCTGGCGTGCGTAGCGGAAGTGCACGAGCTGGCGTGCGCCGATCGCGCGGCGCAGCAGCGCGAGCTCGCCGGCCATCGCGCTCGCGCCTGGCAGCTCCGGCGCGAAGAGCGGCGTCTCGAGCACCACGCGGCGGAGCGTGTCGGGCAGCACCGCCTCGATCTTCGTGAGGGCGCTCGCCACCGCCGACGCGAGGTCCTCGTCTCCCCACGCGCTCACGATGCGCGCGCCGAGCACGAGGCCCATCAGCTCGTCGCTCGTGAAGATGAGCGGCGCGAGCTCGAAGCCGCGCTCGAGCCGGTAGCCCACTCCCGCCTCGCCCCGGATCGGGATGCCGCTGCCCTGGAGGTCCGCCACGTCGCGGTAGACCGTGCGCTTCGAGACGCCGAGCTCGCCCGCGATCTGCCCGCCGGTGGCGAAGCGCCGCGCGCGCAGCAACTGCACGAGGCGGAAGAGCCTATCGGCGCGACGCACGGCGTGCTCCTACGAGCAGAGTCCGACAGGATGCCCTTCCGGATCCGAGACGACCGCGATCACGCGCTCGCCGTGTCGCGTGGGCGGCACGAGGAGCCGGCTGCCGAGCGCGCGGGCACGCGCGAGGGCCGCATCGAGGTCGGGCACGCGGGTGTAGAACGTCACCCACCAGGGCGGCTCGGCCGCGCGCCGTGAGCGTCCGAACGCGCGCGAGGCCGTTCGAACCGGCGGCTCCAGGGAATCGAATCGCCAACCCAGCAGCTCCGCATAGAAGCCTTTCAGCTTGTCACCATGCTGCCCGACCGCTTCGAACCAGACAATGGGAGAGGACACGCGGGTCACCTCAGATGAAACGCAATGGTTTCAGGGCTCTAGGAGGATCGGGGAGCCCCGCCTGGGGGTGGCGGGAGAGGCAAGGTAGACCAGGCTCGCTGACAACTGTCTGTCAGCAGAGGCCGCTCGTGAGCCACCCGGCGGGGCCTGCTGACAGATTCTGGCAGCGGCTCAGCGCGGGGCGAGGAGCCGGGCGGCCTCGAGGGGGTCCATGGCCTCCTCGACGAGGCCGAGGATCGGCGTGTCCACGCCGGCCGCCTGGTACGCCGCGATCCGCTCCCGGCAGTGCTCCGCCGGGCCGTGGATGTAGAGGCGGTCCACCGCCTCGTCCGAGAGCGCGGCACGCGCGCCCTTGTAGTCGCCCGCCGCCATGCGCTCCCACATCGCCTCGAAGAAGCGCGCGTTCCCGAGCCACTCCTGGTGGGCGCGGTAGGTCGGCACCGAGAGGTACGCCGCGATCGAGGCGCGCGCGATCCGGCGCACGGCCTCGGCGTCGCGCGTCGGGCAGACGTAGATGCGGCAGGCGATCTCCTTGTCGGCGCCGTGCTGCTTCACGTGCGGCAGCACCTGCGGCAGGTCCTCCGGCGTGACGTAGTTCAGGATCACGCCGTCGGCCTCGCGTCCGGCGAGCGCGAGCATCTGCGGCCGGAGCGCCGCGACCAGGATGCGCGGCGGCTCCGGGAGCTTGCGCCGGAGCTGGAAGCCCTTCACCGCGAACGTCTCCCAGACGCGGTCGACGCGCTCGCCCGCGAGCGCGGCCCGGAGGAAGCGCGCCATGTCGCGCGTGTGGGCGTACGGCCGCTCGAACGGCCGCGCGTTGTGCGAGCTCACCACGTGCGCCGACGAGCTGCCGATGCCGAGCACGAAGCGGCCCGGGGCCGCCTCGGCGAGCGCCGCCGCGCTCATCGCGAGGAGCGCCGGGCCGCGCGTCTGCACCGGGAAGCACGCGCAGCCGAGGCGCAGGCTCGGCGCCCACTGCGAGGCGAGCGCGAGCGGCGTGAAGCCGTCCACGTCCTGCGCCTCGCTGGTCCAGACGTCCGTGTAGCCGAGGTCCTCGAGCGCGCGCACGAAGTCCGCGTGTGCGGCGAGCGACACACCCTGGAGCGGGATCGTGAGCGCGAGGCGGCGGCGGGGCGCCATGCGCGCATCCTCGCACGCCTCGCGCGCGACCGCCGGACCGCTGCCTCCGCGTGCTTTAGCTGTCGAGCGTGCCCGGCTGGCCGCCGGAGGGCGGCTCGAACTGCCGCGATTCGGCACGGGCCGGGCCGAGCGCGTCGCCGAAGCCGCGCTCGGATTGGTGCGCGCGGAGCGCCGCGCAGAGGCGGATCCGCTCGACGGTCTCGGCGAGCGCACGCGGGCCGCCCTCGAGGGCCGCGAGCCGCGCCGCGAAGTGCGCCTCCACCTGCTGCGCCTCGGCTTCCGAGCATGCGCCCGCCGCGAAGACGGCGGGCGCCGCCGCGGCGTGGAGCACCGGGAGCCTCGCGATGAGGGCGTCGGCATGCGCCAGGAACCAGGGCCGGCCCGCGGCGCGGTTCTCCTCGCGGTCGAAGTGGGCGCCGAGCACGCTGAAGACCTCGCCCGGGCGCACCGCCGGCTCGAGCGAGAGACCGCGCGCGCGAGCCGCGCGCTCCTTTGCTACCGCGGAGCCGAGCGCGCGCAGCAGGTCGCGGCGAAGCTGGGAGTCGGTCTCGGTGGCGAGCGCCGCCTCGAGCGCCGCGTACTCGGCCGCCGTGCCGTCCTGCGCGAGCACGACGAGCGCGCTCGCGCGCTGGTCGGCCGGTAGCTTCGCAGCTTCGAGCCGGACCTCCACGAACGCGGCGCGCGCCCGCTCGAGCAGCGCCCGACGCAGATCGGTGTCACCGGAGCGGGCGAGGAGCTCGACCAGCGCCTGGCGCTCGAGCCTCGCCTCGTCGTTCTCGCCGGGGCGCTCGTCGAGGCCGAGCGCCGCGAGGCGCGGCCCGTAGAGCCGGCGCGCGAAGCCGTCGATGCGCTCCCGCTCCCGAGGCGTCGCGATCTGCTCCCGGAGCCAGACGAGCGTCGGGATCGGGGCGCTCGCCACCGTCCAGTCCGGGAGCCGAGCGATCCGCTCGGCGCCTCGGAGAACGTCCGCCGGTCCGAGCGCACCGGTGTCGAAGCCGGCCGCGTCCGCGTCGGCCACCATCAGCTGCTCGCGGGGTGCGAGGCCCGGGAGCACTGCCTCGAGGGTGCGCCGCTCCGCGGCGGGAAGCGCAAAGCGGTAGTACCCCGCTCCGCCGGCGTTCGGCATGCGCCAGCCCGCGCACGCGCCGCCTGCGAGCGGCAGCTCGCCCCGCGGCGCGGCGAGGAGCGCGCACTGGCGGCTGGACTCGCCATCGGCACCGTGGCGCACGCAGAGCGGAATCCCCCAGACCTGAGCAGCGTCGGCGCGCGAGCCGAGCGGGAGGAAGCGGCGCTGCGCGAGTGCGAGGCGCGGCGCGCCGTCCAGGCACTCGCTCGCGAGCTCGACGAGCGGCACGCCCGGCTGCTCGAGGAAGCTCTCGAACGCCGCGGCGAGTGCGGCCGGGGCCTCCGCGCGCTCGGCGAGCGCGGCCACCAGGTCGTGGCGCGTGGCGCTCCCGCGCGCGTGCGCCCGCACGTACGCGCGAATCCCCGCCTGGAAGCGCTCGGCGCCGAGGTACGCCTCGAACATGCCGAGCACCGCAGCGCCCTTCTGGTACGTGATGCCGTCGAACGCGCTCGCCACGTCGCGGTAGTCGTGCACCGGCTCGGCGATCCGCCGCGAGATCACGAAGCTGTCTTCGGCCATCGCGCGCCGGAGGCCGTCGAGCTGCTTCAGGTCGAGCCGGAACTCCGGCTCGAGCTCCGAGACGAGCTTCACGGAGAGCCAGGTCGCGAACGCCTCGTTCAGCCACAGGTCGTCCCACCAGGGCATCGTCACCCAGTTCCCGAACCACTGGTGCGCGAGCTCGTGGAGGTGGATGCCGAAGAACGCCTGGCGCACGCCCGTCGGCGAGCGCTCGTCGAGCAGGAGCCAGCGCTCGTGGTAGACGATGAGCCCGGCGTTCTCCATCGCGCCGAACGCGAAGTCGGGCGCGGCGAGGAGATCGAGCTTGTCGAACGGGTAGGCGAGCCCGAACCACGCCTCGAGCGCCGCGACGAGGCGCGCGGTCTCGCCGAGCGCAAAGCGGAGGTCCTCGCCGCGCCCGGCGACCGCGAGGCCGCGGAGCGGGAGCGGCGTCGGGCGCTCCGGCGTCGGCGGGACGGGCTCCGCCGTGACGATGTCCCACGGCCCGACGGCGTAGGCGATCAGGTAGGACGGCAGCGGCTCGGTCGTCGCGAAGGTGTGCTCGCTCCGGCCATCCGGGAGCCGCTCCTCACCGATCTCGCGCGTGTTGGCGACGGCGACGGCGCCCGCGGGCACGACGAGGGTGACGTCCCAGGGCGTCTTGAAGGCGGGCTCGTCGAAGCAGGGAAAGCTCTTCCGCGCTGCGAGCGGCTCCATCTGCGTCATCAGATACGGCCGGCCGGCGACCTCGACCTTGTACGTGCCGTCGAGCTGCGCGCCGAACGGCGCGCGGAACGCGAGCGCGAGCTCGGCCTCTCCGGCAGGGAGCGCCTGCGCCGCCTCGAGGCGGAGCACGCCGCTCTCGTGTTCCGGCGTCGCGGCGAGCGGGAGCGCGGCCCCGCCCGCGGGCGTCGCCGTCGCGCGCGCGATCGCGAGGTCCTTCGCGTGGAGCCAGAGCGTCCGGGTGGGTTTCGTCACGCGCACGCGGATCCGGACCTCGCCCGCGTAGTCGGCCGCGGCCGGATCGAGCTCGAGGCGGAGCGCGTAGTGGAGGGGCACGACGTCGCGCGGGAGGCGGCCGGTCGGCGGCGCCGCCTCCGCGAGCGCGCCGGGGGCCACGCTCAGCGCGGCGGCGAGGGCGAGGCGGAGCGCGGCGGGCGGCATCCGCGGGACGATAGGACGCCGCCGCCGTCCTTGTTACGGTTTCGCCCGATGAGGGCGGTCCCGGAGAGAACCGAGGTCGCGCGAGGCGTGAGCCGGCTCGCGTTCGATGCGGTCGAGCAGCTCTCGCGCGTGGTCGAGGCGATGCACGCGAACATCGCCGCCGCCTCGCTGCCGCTCGGGCGTGGTACGGACGGGCGCACGCGCGGCGTGACCGGCTTCGTCTACGCGAGCATCCGCCTGGTGAACGGAGCGGCGCGGACCGCGCTCGACAGCGGGCTCAGCCGGCTCCCGCGCGGCGCGGGCGAGGCGCACGGGCCACGCGCGGATGCCCTCCGCGCCGCGCTGAACGGCGTGCTCGGCGATCATCTCGCCGCGACCGGGAACCCGCTCGCGCTCCCGATGCAGCTCCGGAGCGAGGGCCGCGCGCTCCCGCTCGAGCGCGAGGCGCTCGCCGCCGCGCTCCCCGCCGCGAGCGGCCGCCTGCTCGTGCTCGTGCACGGCCTCTGCATGAGCGACCGGAGCTTCACGCGCCGCGGCCACGACCACGGCGCGGCGCTCGCTTGCGGGGGCCACACGCCGCTCTACCTGCTCTACAACAGCGGGCGGCCGATCGCCGAGAACGGCCGCGACCTCTCGGAGCTCCTCGAGGCGCTCCTCGCCGCCTGGCCGGTGCGCGTGGACGAGCTCGTGATCCTCGGCCACAGCATGGGCGGCCTCGTCGCGCGGAGCGCCTGCGAGGCTGCCGCGGCGACGGAGCGCTCGTGGCTCGGGCGGCTCGCGAAGCTCGTGTTCCTCGGCACGCCGCACCACGGCGCCCCGCTCGAGCGGGCGGGCCGCTGGCTCGAGGGGGCGCTCGGCCTCTCGCCGTACGTCGCGCCGATCGCCCGCCTCGGCGCGCTCCGCAGCGCGGGCATCGGAGACCTCGCGCGCGGCTCGAGCGCGCCGCTTCCGGCGGGCGTCGCCTGCTACGCGGTCGCCGGGACGCTCGGCCCGGATCCGCTCGGCGACGGCCTGGTGCCGCTCACGAGCGCGCTCGGCCAGAACAAAGACCCCGCCCGCGCGCTCGCGTTCCCCGCCGCGAACCGGCTCGTCGCGCGCGGCCTCGGCCACCTCGACCTGCTCGACGACCGCGCGGTCGCCGAGCGCCTCCGCGCCTGGCTGGCCTGAGCGCGGGGCGGAGCCGCAAGCCAGCGACATCGTGTAGCGTCGGACGCTGCATGCTCTTCCTCTTCGACTTCGCGCAGTGGGGCCGGATGGTGCGGATCGCATGGCGCGACCCGCATCCGGCCGGGCGGCGGCGCATGCTGGTGCGCCTCCTCGTCGTGGTGCCGCTCGTCGCGAGCTTCCACGCCGTCTGCTTCTTCCTCGACGGGATCCTGTTCCCGGGGCTGCACCGGATCCGCGTGCGCGCGCCCGTCTTCCTGGTGGGCCACGCGCGGAGCGGCACCACCCTGCTCCACCGCCTCATGAGCCGCGACGCGGAGCGCTTCAGCTCGTTCCGGCTCTACGAGCTCTACTTCCCGTCGCTGCTCCAGAAGCGGGCGATCCGCGCGCTCGCGCGCTTCGACCGGCGCTTCCTCGGCGGCTTCTTCGAGCGCCGCGTCCAGGCGTGGGAGAAGCGGCGCTACGCGAAGACCCAGGACATCCACGCCATGGGGCTCACCAAGCCCGAGGAGGACGATTTCCTCTTCTACTGGTCGTGCGCCTCGGGCACCTGGATGCTGAAGCTCCCCGCGATGGGCGAGCTCGACTTCTACCACCTCGACCGCGAGCCCGAGCGGAAGCGCCGCCGGGTCGAGCGCTTCTACCGCGACTGCATCCGGCGCCAGCTGTACCTGAACGGCCCCGACCGCATCCACCTGTGCAAGGCGCCCCACTTCGCGGGCCGCGTGGCGAGCCTGATCGAGAGCTTCGAGGACGCGCGCATCGTGGTGACGATGCGGAGCCCCCACGAGACGATCCCGAGCCTGCTGAAGCTCATGAAGGTGGGCTACACGCTGCGTGGCTGGGACGAGCCGCGCATGGCGCGCTCGCTCGGCGTGCTCGCCGAGCAGTCGTTCCACACGTACGAGTACCCGCTCGAGGTGCTGGCGAAGCATCCGGAGACGAAGCACGCAATCGTGGACTACCGCGACCTCGTCGCGGAGCCGAAGCGCACCGTGGCCGAGGTCTACGCGGCGCTCGGGATCCCACTCGAGCCCGGGTTCGCGGTGCAGCTCGACGCGGAGCAGGCGCGCGCCCAGAAGCACGAGAGCGGGCACCGCTACAGCCTGGCCGAGTTCGGCCTCGACGCCGACGCTATCGAGCGCGAGCT
>Ga0187892_10011029_pt1 | contig 11243 bp, 9 predicted proteins | sample MA1701073metaG_FD_139345 | JGI IMG/M metagenome (GOLD analysis project Ga0187892, IMG submission 139345) | Bio-ooze microbial communities from a basaltic lava cave in the Kipuka Kanohina Cave System on the Island of Hawaii, USA - MA170107-3 metaG ... | reverse complement strand
TCCCTACCCTTAACCGCCGCTATCAAAAACTCCTTATTCCCCTCCGCTCCTTCAATCGGCGACGGTATGACCCCGAGCACCCCGACCCCGAGGCTCTTGACGAATTCGGAAATCTTATCGACGACCTCCCTGTGCTTCGCCTCGTCCCTCACTATGCCGCCCTTCCCCACCTCCCCCTTCCCGACCTCGAACTGGGGCTTGATGAGCGCAATCAGCACCCCGCCCGGCTTTAACAGCGCGAGCGCGGGGGGGATGATCATCGTGAGCGAGATGAAAGAGACGTCGATTACCGCAATATCTGCGGGCTCGCCCGTGTCTTCGGGCTTTATGTAGCGGGCGTTCAGCTTCTCCCTGACTACGACGCGGGGGTCCTGTCTCAGCTTCCAGTCGAGCTGGCCGTATCCGACGTCTATAGCGTATACCTTCGCGGCCCCGTGCTTGAGCAGGCAGTCCGTGAATCCGCCCGTGGATGCGCCTATATCGACGGCTATCATCCCGCTTGGGTTAATTCCGAACCCCTCAATCGCCGCTTCGAGCTTGAGCCCGCCCCGGCTCACGTACTTGAGAGAGCTGTCCCTGACTGCGACCCCGGAGGCTTCCCTGACGAGAGCGCCCGCCTTGTCCGTCTTCACGCCGTCCACGTAAACGCACCCCGCCATGATCAGGGCGCGCGCCCTGGTCCTCGTCTCCGCAAGCCCCCTCTCGACGAGCACGGCGTCGAGCCTCTTCTTATGGGGCGTGGGGTTTTCCTTCGTGTTCATCAGTGATTTCTCGAGCCCAGGTAGAGCGCGATCTGCCTCAGCGCCTCGGCCCTGTGATCGAACCCGTCGAGCATACCGACCGCTCTATGAGTAAGCTCCGAGGCTATCCTTTTCGATTCCTCTAATCCGGCGAGCCCGGGGTATGTGGACTTGCCGCGCCTCTCGTCGTTCCCCCTCTCCTTTCCTATATCCCCCTCCCCCTCCACGTCGAGGACGTCGTCGATGATCTGAAACGCGAGCCCCACGGCATCGGCGTAGGACGCGAGCTTTTCGAGCTGGTTTTCATCCGCGCCGCCGATGCGCGCTCCCGCCATGACGGACACCCTTATCATAGCCCCCGTCTTGAGCGCGTGCATACGCTCCACGTCGGTGATTGTCGCGTCCTTCGTCCCGGCGAGTGCCAGGTCTATGGCCTGACCCTCTATCATCCCGTGAGAGCCGGCGGCCCGCGCTATGTCGCTCACGACGCCGCAAAGCACCCCAGCGCTTACTCCCCTCCTGAGCCCCTCAGCGACGAGCATACCGAAGGCGTCCGTCAGGAGAGCGTCCCCCGCGAGTATGGCGGTCGATTCCCCGAAGACCTTGTGGTTGGTGGGGATACCCCTCCTGAGCGAGTCGTCGTCCATCGAAGGCAGGTCGTCGTGTATGAGCGAATACGTGTGTATCATCTCGAGCGCGCACGCGGCGGGAAGCACCTTTTCGGGGTCGGCCCCCACAGCCTCGCCCGCGGCGAGGGCGAGTATGGGGCGGAGCCTCTTTCCCCCGGCAAGGACGCTGTAGCGCATGGATTCCCGGAGCCTCGCCTGATTTTTGTCTCCGTCCGGAAGGAGCATATCCAGCTCCCTGTCGACGAGCTCCCTCTTCACTCTCAGATAATTTATAATATCGAACGCCATCGGGTTCAGCTCTCGGGCTCGAATTCCTCGAAAGCGATCTCCCCGTCCTTCTCCACGAGTATCTCGACTTTCTTCCTTATCTCGTTCAACTTTTTATGGGAAAATGAGATGAGCTCCGTCCCTTCCTGAAATAATTTGATGGAATCTTCGAGCGGGAGGTTGCCGCTCTCGAGCTTCTTTATGATTTCCTTTAGCTCCGCAAGCGCGTCCTCAAATGTCCTTTCGGATTTCATAGACAGGTAGTTTATCTTTGAAGCGGACTCCGCACAAGGCGGGGTAGGAGGGATGCGGGATGAATATCGGGTGCGCGCGGTATCTCCGGTATCCATCTTACTCTTTTCGACGACATGCACAGAATCGGCGTGAAAAAATAGCTTATTAGGCGTCAATAAATCTTTCAGGGGTGTGGGAGGAATTGAAAGATTTTCGCCGTAATAAGATATTTTAGCCGGAATTCTGTGCCAGTCTTGATTTTTGCTTCTTTGTATCAAGACAAAGAAGAAAGAATTTTTGCCTTTCCTTTATCTTTACGTAGACGAGAAGTCCAGGCTCAATCCTCAAATCCATTGCATTGACTCCGCTCCACCCTCCCGGCTTTGTCTTATCATTGGATTTCATAGTTATGATATTTTATCTTTTTAGCGGACTCCGCACAAGGCGGGGGAGGAGGGATGCGGGATGAATATCGGGTGCGCGCGGTATCTCCGGTATCCATGGAACCGTGGCATAAACGGCCACTCTTCCGTGACCAAGCAATAAAAAAGGGCGGTACGCGTTTTGCGCCCGCCCCCTGTTATTCTCGTTTGACGTTAACCTCGGTTAACAGTGCTGTTTAAATCTTTACTCCGTCTTTTCGCCCGCGTCGTCCGCAGCGTCGTCGGGAGCCGCAGTGTCCGCGTCTTCGACGGATTCGACGGTCTCGTCGATCTCGACCTCGTCGACTTCAACTTCAGTACCGCTCATGTCCCCTACGGTGCTCTGTACCGTCGGCTCGGTCATGCTGTCAGTCATGTCCGTATCCGCAGGCGCAGCCTCATCCGCGGGTGCAACCTCTTCTACCTCGACCTCCTCCACCTCTACCTCGGCAGGCTCTTCGGCCTGCTTGCAGGCGGCGAGTCCGAGCACGAACGCGCCCGCGCAAAGAATAAAAAGAAACTTGCTGAAAATAGACTTCATACCTGTACCTCCTTTTGTGAGATTGGATTCCGACCCGGGGGTATGTTAAATCCCCCCTATAGTCAAACAACATACAACATTTATGAGGCTAAATCTACACCTTTCCATGCCGGCCCGTACCGGCCTCCGGGCCGGGATTTACTCCCGAAAAATAAACGACATCCGGCGGTTCCGGCACCGGCACACAATGTGTGGCGCAGAACCTGCGCTCTTATACGATCCTCTTGGCCCTCCTCTGCCCAAACCAGCGACTAATCCCAACCCGCCTGTCCTGAGCGCACACGAAGTGTGCAGTCGAAGGGTTCGTGCTGCATGCCCGGCGAAGTTTCAACGAAGCCGGGAGCGTATCGAAGGGCAAAAATTTAAATCCCCCTGAATCTGGTTTTAATAACCGAGTCACTTCGATTAAGGGACTTCTTTGCTGTTTCTCGACTCCGACCAATTCCTCCGATTTGTCGGAATTGTTCCCCTTTTTCTAAGGGGGAAATGATTATTCCACGCCTTTAATTCGCTCCTTTGGAAAAGGAGGGTGAGGGAGGATTTTTCTTTAGCTTTTTCCCGATATGCACACAATCGGCGTCTGGCGAACACCCGCGTGCATATGATACCCCGGCATAACCTCATCATAAGACCCGGGCGCGTGCCCGGTTTTATAGACAGCCGGGGTAAATTATCATATCATTCCCGAATCATGAAGACCGCTCGCGAGTTGAGGGAAGCGCTCAGGATAATAGACGGCAGGGGTTACGCCTCCTACAAGGACATCGCCGGGGAATACGGGTTCGACGAGTTCATCCTCTACATAGACCGCGTGCAGGGGGACCCGTTCGCTTCCCCCTCCCGCATGAGGGTCAGGGTCTATCAGGACACCGCCGGGTTCCCGAAGGATACGTACACGGGCAAGAGCCGGGAGACAGCGCTCAGGGACTACATAGCACGCGCGTTCAACTCGGCGGCGGAAAAGTTCTCGCTCGGGAACAGGGGCAGCGGGGGGAGCGGCCTAATAACGATGAGCAGGCCCGGCCAGGAGATACTCGAGCGCTCGTCCGTCGTCGCCACGCACTTATATGCCGAAGCGAGGTTCGGCATGGGGCTGCCCGCGTTCGGCCGCATTGTCGCCGGAAAGCACGCGGAGGCAATGTTCTTCGAGGAGCTTCCCAGGATAGTAAGGTTCTCGCTGATCTTCGGAAACCTCGACAGTGACGCCCTCTACCGGCACATCGAGACCGCGGAGGACGCGGACTTCCTCAGGAACGAGATCGAAGGACTCGGCTGCGTATCGTTCATAGCCGAGGGGAGCGTGCTGCCGAGGGCAAGCGGTATAGACCCGGGGCCCATGAGCGCCGAGGAAGCGGTGCCTTTCGAATCCCCCCCCTCTCTCAGGATGGACGTGGAGCTGCCGAACAGGGGGCAGATAACGGGCATGGGGATACTAAAGGGAGTTACGCTCATCGTCGGGGGCGGGTATCACGGGAAATCGACGCTGCTGAAGGCCGTATCGCAGGGCATATACAACCACATACCGGGGGACGGCAGAGAGTTCGTGGTCACGAACCCGAACGCGGTCAGGATAAGGGCCGAGGACGGGCGGCGGATAGAGAAGGTGGACATATCCCCCTTCATATCGAACCTCCCCTACGGAAAGGACACGAAGTCATTCTCGACGGAGGACGCGAGCGGGAGCACCTCACAGGCGGCGAACATCCTCGAATCCCTCGAAGCCGGGGCGCACGTCCTCCTCATCGACGAAGACACCTCGGCGACTAACTTCATGATAAGGGACCACCGCATGCAGGAGCTGGTGTCGAAGGACAGGGAGCCGATCACCCCGTTCATAGACATGGTGAGGAGCCTCTACACGGACCAGAGGGTCTCGACCGTGCTCGTGATGGGAGGGTCGGGGGACTACTTCGACGTCGCAGACCACGTCATATGCATGACGGACTATAAATCGTCCGACGTTACGGCAGAGGCGCTCGGGATAGCGAAGCGTTTCGCAAGCGAGAGGAAAAAAGAAGGAGGGGGTCCGCTCGGCAGGGTGGCGGACAGGATACCGCTATCGGGGAGCCTCGATCCGAGGAAGGGGAAGAAGGACGTGAAGATCTCGGCCAAGGGGCTCCGCTCGATACACTACGGAAGGCAGAAGATAGACCTCCACGCGATTGAGCAGCTCGTGGACATATGCCAGACGGCCGCTATCGGGGACGCGATAGAGTACGCCCGGAGGTACATGGACGGGAAGAGGACGCTCAGGGAGATAACGTCGCTAGTCATGATGGACATCGCGAGGGACGGCCTCGACGTGATCAGCACGAGGATTTCGGGGAGCTATGCGGAGTTCAGGAAGATAGAGCTCGCCGCCGCGATCAACCGCCTCAGGACATTAGAGGTCGAGCAGAAGTGACCGCTTTTCTGTCATTCCCGACTACGATCGGGAATCCAATTCTTTAATCCTGAATCCTGAATCCTGCCCGTAGGAGCGGCTTCCAGCCGCGATAGATTTTTACTTGTCTTTGCGAGGCTCCGACTCGTCCCGGCGAAGTCTCGGGCCGGAGCCGGGAGGAGCCGCGGCAATCTCGTACTTACTCTTTTATAACTTCCCTATTGAGGTGGGAAGGATAGGAGAGTCACAGTACACCAAAACTTCCCCAAAAGCTCACCGGAAGTTCACCGGAATCCGGGTTTCGAAGGGGGGGCATTAATACATGCCTCGCTAGATACTCTGCGGCTGAGGGCCTTACAATATATATACATACTAGCGAATATATATAGCATATTTATTAACTTGATGTGCGGGCCGGACAAGCAGGACGAACGGGCGGCGAGTCGCCGCGGACATACGAGATTGCCGCGGTCGCTTCTGTTCGTTTTACAGTTACCGATTAGCAAAGAACAATCGCTTCTCTGCCGTTTGCCAAGAGCGACCGGTTCTTACGCACGCTCAGAACCGTCCCTCGCAATGACAAGTTTTGCGTCTACCCCCCGTAAGCGGCGACGGTGATCTTCATCACATCGACGTTCGACTGTTTCCCGGCGGCGTTGGGTACGATGATCGGGAGCGAGACGCCGGCCTTTCTGTAAGCCTCGAGCCTCTCCCTGCATCTTTCCGCAGGGCCTACGAGCGCGACCGCATCTAACATCTCGTCCGTGAAGACCTCGGCCGGGTCCGCCCCGCCCTTTATCTTCTCGATCACGTCTCCGAAACCGTTATTCCTCATGAGCCTCTGATAGAACGGGAACCTTAAATATCCCGAGAGTCCGCGCTTGCCCGCCTTCCTCGCGAGCTCGAGGTCGTCCGATACGACGGACGGAATGCCGAGCGTTATGTCGATTTCGGACGGGTCTCTCCCGGCGGCCTTTGCGCCCTCGGCCACGTAGCCGGCGAGGGTCTTGATGTATTCCGGCGTGGACATATACGGCATTATGCCGTCGGCGGCTTCACCCGCGAGCCTGGCAGCCCCTTTCGTGAGACCGGCGATATATACGGGGACTTTCGGAAGGTCGCGCTTCAGTGTAAGCGCGGGCGCCGTCCCGTCCATGAACGATTTCACCGCCTTCACGTATCCCCTCATCTTCTCGACCGGGTCCCCCATGACAATCTCGTACCTGTCGTTCACGGGCTTGTGGCTTACGCCGAGACCCAGCACCATCCTGCCGCCCGATATTTCCTGTATCGTCATCGCCGTAGCCGCGGCTATAACCGCCTGACGCATGTAGATGTTCGTGATCCACGTGCCGACCTTTATCTTCGTCGTAGCTTCCGCGAAGACCTGTGCGTTCGCGAGCCCGTTATAAGGCGGCACCTCGGGCGAGAATATGGCTTCGAACCCTCCCCCCTCGGCTGTCTTCGCGAGCTCGCGCAGGTCCCCGACGCTGCACCCCCATACGGGCGATATAGTTGCTATCCTCGGCATAATAGTAGTTCTCCTTTATTTGGGTTTATTTATACGGTTATCAGTACTGGTTGATGACTTCCCTGTAATAATCGGGCCTGAGAAGCGACTCGTCCCCGCTCGCGAGCACAGCCCTTATCTTCGTGAGCACCTCTTCCTTGTCCTCCGGGAACCTGGCCTTTACGGGCAGGTAGTTGGAGATGTGGTTCGAGAAGAAGTACCCGTCTGTAAGCTCCGTGTTCTCGACCAGTATTTCGAGCTCCTTTATCATCCGGAACTTGTCAGGGAGCTCGAACTCCCCGCGCTTCCATTCCTCATATACAGGTGCGCCCGGCCTTAGCTGGAGCGACAGCGCGCCTACGTATTCGGGGTCGCACGCGGTGAGGAGCTTTCCGGTCGCTTCCGCGTGCTCCGCGCTCCTCTCGACGCCCCCCATGCCTAGCAGCACCATGGCGGAGTTCATGACCCCCGCTTCCTTCAACATGCGCGAAGCCTTCACCGTCTCCTCGAAGTTGGCCCCCTTCTTTATACGTTCGAGCACGACGTCGTCCCCGCTCTCGAACCCGATATATACCATGTCGAGTCCGAGTGCCTTGAGCTCCTTCAGGTTATCGACCCCTTTCCTGATAATATCGCCGACATTGGCGTACATCCTTATCCTTTCCAATCCGGGAGCTTTTTCCCTGAGATACGTCATCATCTCGACGAGCTTCTTCTGGGAGAGCACGAGCGCGTTGCCGTCGGCGATGAACACGCGGTCGTCAATGAGCCCCGAACCGGCGGCTTCGTCTATTATCAGCTTTACCTCTTCCATGGGGCGGGCGCGGAACTTCTGCTCCTCCCCCCTGTACATAGCGCAGTATGTGCACTGGTTGTGGGAGCAGCCTATCGTCGCCTGGAGTATGAAGCTATTGCCCTCGCTCGGGGGCCTGAAATAGGGTGTTACGTATTCTATCATATTAATAGCATTAACTATTTTTTCAATAATTGCAACTCCGGCCCTGACGATCAATACAAAATATCAAGCGGATTATTCGACAACACTCGGCACGTGTAATCATCTGACTTCATGGCTTAAATATAGTCTTATCCTGCGTTCTTTTAAAAACGCGGCTCAATTTGCGCCCCGCAAATCTAAGTATTACTTTAAATAAAGTGTATGCGTCCATAATAGATGGTATCGGATCTCGTATCGATAGAACGGCAAAGGTATTTACACCCCTCATTGAATTGAACCACTCCTTAAATGTTAATTCGCCTCTAACATTATATCCTCTTGAGGCCAGAAGGTCCCCCCGGTGAGAAATCCACTTGACGCCGGTATGATTTGGTGCGGTATATGGCGGCAAAGGAATATCTAAAGCATCACAATACATCGTCAATAATATCGGCACTCCGCTGGCTTCAACTTGACCTATGCTCGTATTAGGCCTTGCGACGTCCGGTTCGATTATAAAATATTTGCCGCTCTTTTCATCGATTTTTATTTCAAGTGATATAATTCCTTGATACTGAATACCGCTAAAGATATCAATTGATTCTCTCGGGACCGGTTCATTCAGACAGCTTTCGACTAAAGTTGCTTCCCCAAGTTCCAAAGGCCATTGCCTGAGCTTGCGCGATGTGTAATTTATTACCGGCTTATGGTTTTTATCAAAATAGTAATAGTATTGGTAAATATTAGAATCTTTCCCATCGATCCATTCCTGAATTATGAAAATGTCAGATGCCTTCAAGCCATTATCGCATATGGCATACAGTTCTTCAGGGCTTCGTATTTTTAACGCCTTATATTCAAAGTAGTTGAACCATGTTTTTGTCGGCCTGGGCGGTTTTACGATGCATGGGTACGTCACTTTATTTGCTATCTCTTTCAGGTCCGATTTATTATTGACAAAATAAGTGGTTGGTATTGAAAAACCGCTGCGCTCCAGGTGTTGGTAGAGCTTAACCTTGTCCATAAGTAAATTAATAATCTCGTTATCGGGGAATACGAATCCATACCAATCCTTGAGCGTTTCTCTGTATCTGGATACAGCAAGAACGCTGTCGTCACTGCATAAAAATAGTGCGGACTTTCCGCTTAATTTTTTCCCCAGTTTTATTAATGTATCAATAAGCTCTTCATTCGATGTGTTAGCAGTCAGGACTTGTTTGCATGAATTGGTCCTGCAGCAAAAATTCCGAGGGTCATCTGCGATACCGATTACAGGTATTCCGTATCGGGCCAGTATCCTGGATGTTTGTAAACCTGTAATCGAGTCAAGTTTGATTATTACGGCGTGCGGTTTCCGCATTATTTCTTGGCGTCTCCATATAATTGTAATGCCGGTGGAGGAAGCAAAAGTCTTGGTGCGTTATGATATATTCCGGATTTTTATAATTAAAAATCATGTAAATTTATCATCTTATAATCCCAGCTGGTTGGATCGAGCAAATTCAGACCATGAAATTCAACCTTATTATTATCTTTACCCAACAGCCGGATCAAAATAGTCCGAGGAGGCTCTTTTACGCTTTTCGCCGAATTGTCTTCTTTAAACCCCCTTGATACTAAAAAATCATAGCTATCTTGATCCAGCATATTTACCCAGGTTGAAATTGATCCTGAATCTATGAGCGATATCAGGGTATTTAAGAGCTCGATTTTTATTGAGGAGTCGGCCGCCTCTAATTCAAATATATTATGCGCGCCTCCGGATTCCATACTGTATAAATGGCTCTGTAAGACAAGATAGCCCTTTAAGCCGTCATCAAACCAGTACAGGAAAAGGTATTTTGAAAGCGGGTTATTGTATCTCCATCGAAAAAACAGCTCATCCCTTACCTGTGTAATTTTATTTTCAGGAAGCGTGCTGTTAACGAGGAGGGCCATTTCCGCCGGTCTGGGTTTATCGTCTATCGTTATGCGGGGAGGCAGCTGTATCCTCGGGTTATGACAGATCATGTCGATTCTTTGTGAATTGTTCCTTTCACTCCTTTTCAGGATCACGCCGATCCCGGCCTTTCTCAATAATTTTCTTACGTACAGGCCCCCTAATTTCTTAGCAACTGACATTGCCCTCGATTCAAATGTCTGGAATTGCTTTTTCATAATTTTAATTTGTCCAACGCTCTTCCAGCCCCTGGATAATGAAATCATAGCGTTTAAGGGCGTCGCATTGAAGCTAAAATATTGTTGAGCGCCCATCCTCTCCAAATCTTCCAAGACGAAGTCAGCCAGCTCTCTGTATATTCCTTTGTTTCTGTATCCCTCCAGTATTAAGAGGTCCGCAGAACATAATGCGCTAAAATAAGCCGGCGCGTCTTTTACCCGCCAAGTACTTTCATACATGCCCGCCATTGCTACGATCTTATCCCCCGCACGAACAAAATATATTATGGGTTGTTTAGAATGAGGCCGGTCTATGTAGTTCCATTTTACATAGGATCTGAATACATCAAAATCCAGGCCCCAGTTGATCGTTTTGAGTCTGGCGATTTGGTCTATATGATCTTCAAAGTCATCGGAATATTTTAATATTTCATGATCCATATCGGCATTGTTGAGTCAGAGCGTTGAATCGAGAAGCTATGGTTTGTAATTCTTTACGAAATTTAAAATACTGTCTATGGTGTCCCATTCCTTGACAAAGTCGAGCGTCGTCAGGTCGAGCGGAACCCGGACTTCCTCCTCCACCAGCAGCGCCAGCTCGAGCAAGTGCAGAGATTCCAAAAGCCCGGATGTTATGAGCGGTGTGTCGTCGTTGAATTTTTCTGGGATGGACTTTCCCGAGTCGTTAATTTTAGCATCGATAAAATCGGCGAGTTTTGTTCTAAAAAGTCCCGACATTTGAAATTCCTTAAACCGAAGTGTTGAGCTCCTTCCAGCTCACGGGTTTTGCCATTGCGACCACGACTTTTCTATTGCCGGAGAATGGTTTCCTGCCGTGAGCGACGAGCATATTATCCAGCATCAGGACGTCGCCCGCTTCCCATCTGAAAGTAATTGTCGCGGAGTCGTAGGCTTTCCTAAGTTTTTCGATCACGTCCTTACCGATGCTCGTACCGTCGCCATAGTAGGTATTGTTCGGCAGATCTTTCTCTTTGAAGAATTTAAGAAGCATTTGCTGCAGTTTCGGCTCGATTGCATATATGTTAAGCACAGTAGCATGATTGAGCCACAGTAATTCTCCCGTAACGGGATGTTTCGCAATAGCCGGCCTCAGTTGTTTCGTTCTGACTTTATTCTCGTCTATCCATTCAAAATCTGTCTCCGATTCTTTACAGAACCTTTCCATCCCGGCTTTATCCTGTGTTTGGTATACTTCCTGCCAGGTAAAGCCGAAAGGTCCGCCGGCCAGGTTTCTGACATATAAAACACCCTTCTCCTTAAAGGGCTTTCTGATCAGGGGGTCGATTTGCTCGTAGACCTTCCTTACATCGGCTATGGGTGTTTCTCCGCCTTTTTCCGCGGCATCGATACAGTAAAAGAAAATTCTCGTCGGGAATTTTGCGGCGAACGAGCTTTCATTATG
>Ga0187892_10011028_pt1 | contig 11243 bp, 8 predicted proteins | sample MA1701073metaG_FD_139345 | JGI IMG/M metagenome (GOLD analysis project Ga0187892, IMG submission 139345) | Bio-ooze microbial communities from a basaltic lava cave in the Kipuka Kanohina Cave System on the Island of Hawaii, USA - MA170107-3 metaG ... | reverse complement strand
GTGCCGTTCGTGACGAGGTCGTCGATCAGCACGCCGACGTAGGCCTCGTCGCGGCGCGGCGTCCACGGCGCTTCGCCGCGCGTACTGCGCGCGGCGTTGAGCCCCGCGACGAGCCCCTGCGCCGCGGCCTCCTCGTAGCCGGTCGTGCCGTTGATCTGTCCGGCGAAGTAGAGCCCCGCGATCGCCTTCGTCTCGAGCGAGGCGCAGAGCCCGCGCGGATCGAAGTAGTCGTACTCGATCGCGTAGCCCGGGCGCGTGATGTGCGCGCGCTCGAAGCCGCGGATCGAACGCACGAGCTCGAGCTGCACGTCGAACGGGAGCGAGGTCGAGATCCCGTTCGGATAGATCTCGTGCGTATCGAGCCCCTCGGGCTCGACGAAGATCTGGTGCGACGCCTTCTCGGCGAAGCGCACCACCTTGTCCTCGATCGACGGGCAGTAGCGCGGCCCCGTGCCCTCGATCTTGCCGGTATAGAGCGGCGAGCGGTCGAGCGCGCCGCGAATGATCTCGTGCGTGCGCGCGCTCGTGTGCGTGATGTGGCACGCGACCTGGCGCGGGTGCTCGGCGACGTCGCCCAGGAACGAGAACACCGGCATCGGCGCGTCGCCGAGCTGCGGCTCGAGCACCGAGAAGTCGATCGTGCGGCCGTCGAGCCTGGGCGGCGTGCCGGTTTTCAGCCGATCGACCGCGATCGGCAGCTCGCGCATGCGCGCGGCGAGCGCGAGCGCCGGCGGATCGCCGGCGCGTCCGCCGCGATAATTCGAGAAGCCGATGTGGATGAGGCCGGCGAGGAACGTGCCGGCGGTCAGCACGACGCTCCTCGCGCGGAACTGAAGCCCCATCTGCGTCACCACGCCGGCGACGCGTTCGCCCTCGAGCACGAGGTCGTCGACGCCCTGCTGGAACAGCGTGAGGTTCGGCTGGTTCTCGACCAGCTGGCGGATCGCGCGCTTGTAGAGCACGCGGTCGGCTTGGCAGCGCGTCGCGCGGACGGCGGGGCCCTTCGAGGCGTTGAGCGTGCGCCAGTGGATGCCGGCGTGGTCGGCCGCGCGCGCCATCGCGCCGCCGAGCGCGTCGATCTCGCGCACGAGGTGGCCCTTGCCGATCCCGCCGATCGCGGGATTGCAGCTCATCTGACCGATCGTCTCGAGGTTGTGCGTCAGGAGCAGCGTCACCGCCCCGGTCCGCGCCGCGGCGAGCGCAGCTTCGGTGCCGGCGTGGCCGCCGCCGACCACGATCACGTCGTATTCGGTTTCGAAACGCATGGGCGTAGTTTAGGCCCGGGCGCGCAGGCGCCCAATGGCATGCTTCGTGCAGCTGAGTCCGTCGCACTCCGGCGGGCACGCGGAGGGGCGCGGGTCGCGCCAGGGGCGGCCATCAGCGTCGCTGGAGGAAGCCGCGTTATCGGAACGAAGAGGAGGCTGGCGCCCGGCGGTCTTTGAGGAACAGGGGGAATCCTTGAGGACCGTATGCCGGGCGCCAGTAGATCAAAACTGCCTGACTTCAGGCGGCCGCGCAAGCGCGGCGACTCGAAGTCTAGAGCGGCGTGGGACGGAGGGTTCGTGACGGTGTTCGCGGAATCTCCCCGTCCCGCGCGAACAAGGGTCACAAAGTGACCTTGAACGTCATTCTACGACGAACGCGCCCGGCGTGCAGAACCGGGATGGGAGCCGCCTCCACGGCGGCACAGTTGAAGCATCGACGACGAGCTCAAGCAGGGAGCGGAGGACAGGCGAAATGAGTGCGATGCCGACTTCGAACACCGAGTTTCTCCGCCACGATCTGATGATCGAGCTGTCTCGAACCGAGATGGCGCTCGCCGATCTGCGCTCGCGCGAAGCCGCGAACCAGCCCGCGCTCGAGCACTCGCTCGCGCAGCGCATGGCGAAGATCGCCGCCGCGCTCGCGAAGCTCGAACGCTAGTCCGACTCCCCGACCCGCTTCCCCATCCGGGCGCGCCCAGTGTTTCGAGGCGTGCCCGTTTCTTTTTTGGTCCCGATATCGCCTCGTCCCGAGGCGAATCGGGACGCGGCGAGTCGGGAGTGAATCCCGACTCGCCTCCAGCCGCTGCGCGAGCGGGCCATCCATGGCCCGCAACGGCATGCGCTGCGGCGGACGGCGTGCCTTATGCGTCCGGGGCGCGCTCAGTCCGGTTCGCGCGACCAGCGCTCGCCACCCTCGCTGCGCGAAGGCGGGTCGTAGCTGCGCGACGGTGACGGCGCATCGTTCCCGCGCGACGGCGCCTCGTAGCGCGGTGCCGGCGCTTCGTAGCGTGGTGCCGGCGCTTCGTGACGCGAGGCCGATTCGTAGCTGCGTTCGCGACCGATCGAGATCTCGCGCGCGTCGCGCTCGTAGACCTCGACGCGCGGCTGCGACTCGTATCGTGGCGTCGGGGTCTCGTGCACGTAGGTGCGCTCGCGCGAGCCGTCGCTCGCGTCGCGGTGCCAGCGCGGTGTCGCGTCGGCGCGCGCGCGGGTCTCGCCGCCGAGCGCCCGCGAATCGAGGACGCGGGTTTCCGGCAGCGCGTCGCGCTCGCGTCCGTCGTCGCGCCGGCGCCAGTCGTAGTCGCGTCCGCGCACGTCGCCGCGCTCGCGCGCGTACTCGGGCTCGATGCGCCCGTCGCGCCACGCGGCGTCGCGCGTCGCCTCGCGGCGGCGCTCGACGTACTCGACGTTGCCGGCGCGATCGCCGTAGTCGATCCCGCGCGAATAGTCGCCGCGCTGCGGCGCGCGCTCGGTCGACTCGTGCGGTGCGACCGGTACGCCGAAGCCGCGGGTGCGCGCGCCGAGCGCGCCGTCACCGTACCGACCCGGGTCGCGCGCCGGGCGCGCTTCGCCGTCTCGCGCGTACGGCCGGTCGGCGCCCTCGAGCCGTGCGAGGCGCTCGGCTTCGTTGCGTGCGCTGCCGAAGCGGTAGCTGCTGTAGCGGTCGCGATAACCGTGCCGCCAGCCGGTACCGCCGTAGTAGTGATGGTTGTCCCACCAGCTGCCGCGGTACGGCGAGTAGTGGTGATAGGCCCAGGGGTGCCCGTAGCGCGAGCGCCCGTGGTAACCGAACGAAAGCCCGTACCAGCTCGGGCTCCAGCTGATGCCGTAGTAGTAGCCCGGCGCGTACCAGGGGTCGTACCAGCGGTAGCTCGGCCACAGCACCGAGTCGTAGGCCCAGAGCCCGTAGTGCCCGCCGTAATAGCCGTAGCCGTCGTCGTACCAGCGGTCGTGCGTGTAGTAGTCGCCGCCGTCGCCGCGGTCGTAGTAGTACGAGTCGTAAGTCGTGCAACCCGACGCGAAGAGCGTGGCAACGGCGAACGCCGCGAGCGCGACCGCGCGGCGGACGGAAAGACGAAACGTCGACATGGCGAAAAACCCCCGGTGCGTGCACCGCGGACGCTAGGCCGTGCGCGGTGAATTGCCGCTGAACTCGCCGGCCGCGCGCGGCGCGCCCGATATACTCGCCGCCACTCCCGGAGCTCACTGATGGCGCTGCATCAACCGACGGGCAACTGGCGGCTCGGGCTCCTGCTCGCGCTCGCGACCGCGGCGATGTGGGCGACCTTGCCGGTCGCGCTCAAGATCGCGCTCGAGGGGCTCGATCCGTACACGCTGACCTGGGCACGCTTCGTGTTCGCGGCGCTCGCGGTCGGGGCCTGGCTCGCGTTCCGCCGCGGCTACGCCGGATTCGCGGCGCTGCCGAAGCGCAGCTGGGCGCTGCTCGTGGTCGCCGGCCTGATGCTGATCGGCAACTACGTGTTCTACCTGCTCGGGCTGCACTACACCACGCCCGCGAACGCGCAGCTCCTGATCCAGGCCGCGCCGTTGCTGATGGCGCTCGGCGGAATCCTCGTGTTTGGCGAGCGCTACAACGCCTGGCAGTGGTTCGGCCTCGCTGCGATCGTCGCGGGGCTCGTGCTGTTCTTCCGCGACCAGGCCGCGGCGCCTCCGCCCGGCATGCGCTATGTCTTCGGCAGCGGGCTCGTGCTGATCGGCGCGCTGGTCTGGGCGGTCTATGCGATGGCGCAGAAGCAACTCCTCAACCGGCTCTCCTCCGCCGCGATCCTCGTGTTCATCTACGTGCTGGCGAGCCTCGTGCTGCTGCCGCTCGCGCGACCCGCGAGCCTGCTCGCGCTCGACGGCGTACACGCGGTCGCGCTCGGCTACTGCGCGGTCAACACGCTCGCCGCGTACGGTGCGTTCGCCGAGGCGCTCGCGCACTGGGAGGCGTCGCGCGTCTCGGTTGTCCTCGCGCTGACGCCGGTCATGACGGTCGCAACGGTCGAGGCGACGCACGCGGTCGCGCCCGCGCTCATCACGCCGGAACGCATCGCGCTCGCGGGCTGGGCCGGCGCGCTGCTCGTGATCGCGGGCTCGGCGCTGACCTCGCTGATGCGTGGCGCGCGCACGTGAAACCGACGCCCGCGCCGGTCTTCGCTCGTCCCGACCTCGGCGCGGTCGAGCGCTGGCTCGTCGCGTACCAGGACCGCCTCTGCGCGTGGCTCGAGGCGCTCGACGGCGGCGCGCGCTTCCGCGAAGACGCCTGGACCCGCGCCGAGGGCGGCGGTGGCCGGACGCGCATCTTGCGCGACGGCGCGGTGTTCGAGCAGGCCGGCGTCGGCTACTCGCGGGTCGAAGGCGCGGAGATGCCGGCCTCGGCGACCGCGCATCGACCCGAGCTCGCCGGCAGGGCCTGGGCCGCGGCCGGCGTCTCGCTCGTGCTGCATCCGTGGAACCCGTACGTGCCGACGACGCACCTCAACGTGCGCGTGTTCGGCGCGCATCGCGGCGACGACTGGATCTGGTGGTTCGGCGGCGGCTTCGATCTGACGCCGCACTACCCGTTCGACGAGGATGTCGTGCACTGGCACCGGGTCGCGCGCGACGCCTGCGCGCCGTTCGGCGACGAGGTCTATCCGCGCTACAAGCGCTGGTGCGACGAGTACTTCCGGATCCGGCACCGCAACGAGACGCGCGGCGTCGGCGGGCTGTTCTTCGACGATCTCAACGCGTGGCCGTTCGAGCGCTGCTTCGAGTTCCTGCGCGCGGTCGGCGATGCGTTCCTCGAGGCGTACGGACCGATCGTCGGACGCCGCCGCGACGTCGCGTACGGCGAGCGCGAGCGCGAATTCCAGCTCTACCGCCGCGGACGCTACGTCGAGTTCAACCTCGTCTACGACCGCGGCACCCTGTTCGGGCTGCAGTCGGGCGGTCGCGCCGAGTCGATCCTGATGTCGATGCCGCCGCGCGTGCGCTGGGAATACGGCTACACACCGGACCCCGACAGCGCCGAAGCACGCCTCGCCGAGTACCTCGTGCCGCGCGATTGGCTGTAGCGCCCACGGCCGCATTGTTGCCGGCCATCGCTCCGCGATGTCCGGCCTACTCACAAGTGGCGACGCAGTACGCGCACAGGATGTGCGCGCGCGGCGCGCGCAGCGCGCCGCGGCCGGAGCGAAGGAAAACCCACGCGTTTTCCTTCGCGCGTCCGAAGTCGGCCCGGAAGGCCGATCTTCGGACCATAAAGAATTGGCCCCGAGAGCTGGGGGGAGCCCTCGGGGCCGGGGGGTGGAGGGCGGCTTGGGGAGAGCCGATTCCTCCGATGTCCACACTCAGGGAGGTGAGTGGTGACACTGTGGGCCTCTGGGGAGGAGACCCACACGCTTAGATTAGCCTCTCAGAGAAAAGTTCCAAGACAAACGAACCAGAGCGTTCATGCCAGATTAAAGCGGGGCCTTCGCCATCGCATTGGACGAAGGTACGAGGCGCAACGTCGATCGAGTCATGTTTCATGGCGACGCGCGAGCGCGCCGAACCCCCCAGCGTGTCGGCGCAAGAACGGTCAACTTCGTTAGCGACACGTGGAGGCGCGCGCCGCATCAGTGCGCTTCGTCCCAGTTCGCGCCGACGCCGACGTCGACCTCGAGCGGCACCGAGAGCGCGGCCGCCGCGCTCATCCGCTCGCGCAGGCCCGCCGCGACCGCCTCGACCGCGTCCTCGCGGACCTCGAGCACGAGCTCGTCGTGCACCTGCAGCAGCATGGCGGCGCGCTCGTCCGAAGGGCCCAGCCAGTCGTCGATCGCGATCATCGCGCGTTTGATGATGTCCGCGGCCGTGCCCTGCATCGGCGCGTTGATCGCGGCGCGCTCCGCGCCGGCGCGCTGCGCCTGCGCGCGCGCGCGGATCTGCGGCAGGTAGAGCCGGCGCCCGAACACCGTCTCGACGAAACCGTCCTGGCGCGCCTGCTCGCGCATCGCGTCCATGAACGCGCGCACGCGCGGATAGCGCGCGAAGTAGCGTTCCATGTACTGCTGCGCCTCGCCGCGCGAGATGTCGAGCCGGAGCGCGAGGCCGTGCGCGCCCATGCCGTACATGAGCCCGAAGTTGATCGCCTTCGCCGCGCGCCGCTGATCCGCGTCGACCGCGTCGGGCGCGACGCCGAACACCTCGGCCGCGGTCGCGCGGTGCACGTCCTGGCCGGTACGAAACGCGGCCGCGAGCCCCTCGTCGCCGGAGAGGTGCGCCATGATCCGGAGCTCGATCTGCGAGTAGTCGGCCGCGATCAGCCGCCAGCCCGGCCGCGGCACGAACGCCCGGCGGATGCGGCGGCCGTCCTCGCTGCGGATCGGGATGTTCTGGAGGTTGGGGTCGGCCGACGAGAGCCGGCCGGTCGCCGCGACCGCTTGCTGGAACGAGGTGTGGATCCGTCCGGTGCGCGGGTTGATCTGCTCCGGCAGTTTCTCGGTGTAGGTGCCGACGAGCTTCGCGAGCGTGCGGTACTCGAGGACGGTGCGCGGCAGCTCGTGCGTCGCGGCGAGCTCCTCGAGCACGGACTCGTCGGTCGAGGGCTGACCGGTCGCGGTGCGTGCAAGTACCGGCAGCCCGAGCTCGGCGAACAGCACCTGCTGGAGCTGCTTCGGCGAATCGAGCACGAACGCGTGGCCGGCGAGCTCGTAGGCGCGGCGCGTGTGTGCGTTCATGCGCTGGCGCATGTCGCGCGACTGCGCGTCGAGCACCGTGCGGTCGACGATGATGCCGCGCTGCTCCATCCGCGCGAGCACCGGCGCGAGCGGGATTTCGATCTCCTCGTAGACCTTCGCGAGGCGCGGCTGCGCCGCGAGCTGCGGCGCGAGCGCGGCGTGCAGCCTCAGCGTGACGTCGGCGTCTTCCGCCGCGTACTCGGTCGCGCGCTCGAGCGTGACCGCGGCGAACGGGATCTGCTTCGCGCCCTTGCCCGCCACCTCGGCGTACGCGATCGTGGTGTGGCCGAGGTACTTCGCTGCGAGCGAATCCATGTCGTGGCGCGTCGCGGTCGAGTTCAGCACGTACGACTCGAGCATCGTGTCGTGGCGCACACCGCGGACCTCGATGCCGTACTGCGCGAGCACGTTGACGTCGAACTTCGCGTTCTGACCGAGCTTCGCCCTGCCCGGGTCCTCGAACACCGGCTTCAACCGCGCGAGCACCGCGTCGCGCGCGAGCTGCGCGGGCGCGGCCGGATAGGCGTGCCCGAACGGCACGTACGCCGCCTCGCCGGGCTCGGTCGCGAACGAGAGCCCGACCAGCTCGGCCTGGTGCGGGTCGAAGCCGCTGGTCTCGGTGTCGAACGCGATGAGCTCGGCGCGCTCGAGCCGCGCGACCCAGCCATCGAGCTGCGCCTCGCTCAGCACGGTCTCGTAACCGCTGCGGTCGATCGCGACGGCGGTCGGGGCGACCGCGGCAACGACATCGGAAACTCCTTCTCCCGGACGCGCGTCGACGACGGATGGCGCGACCACGGTCGGCGACACCGTCGGCACGGATTCGCCGAGCGACTGCACGGCGACCTCGGTGCGCTCGAGCTCGCGCAGCGCGGCGTTGAACTCGTAGCGGCGATAGAGCTCGCGCAACGCTTCGGGGTCGGGCTCGCGCAGCGCGAGACCGTCGACGTTCACCGGCAGCGCCACGTCGGTCCGGATCGTCGCGAGCGTACGCGAGAGCGGCAGCGCCGCGAGCGCGGCGCGCAGGTTCTCGCCGATCTTGCCGCTCACCTTCGCGGCGTTCGCGATGACGCCGTCGAGCGAGCCGTACTCGCCGAGCCATTTCGCTGCAGTCTTCGGCCCGCACTTCTCGACGCCGGGAATGTTGTCGATCGAGTCGCCCATCAGCGCGAGGTAGTCGACGATCTGGCCCGGCGCCACGCCGAACTTCTCGAGCACCGCGGGCGGATCGAGCACCGAGCCCGTCATCGTATTGACGAGCGTGACGCGCTCGTCGACGAGCTGGGCGAAATCCTTGTCGGAGGTCGAGATCACGACGTCGTAACCCTGACTGCGGGCTTCGTGCGCGAGCGTGCCGATCACGTCGTCGGCCTCGACGCCGGGGATGCACAAGAGCGGCATCCCGAGCGCCTCGACGATCCGCTTCATCGGTGCGACCTGCGGCTTGAGATCGGGCGGCGTCGGCGCGCGGTTCGCCTTGTACTCGGCGTAGATCTCGTGGCGGAAGTTGCCGCCTTCGGCGTCGAGCACGAACGCGACGCGCGCGGGGCGCTGCTTGAGCGTCGTCCGCAGCATGTTGACGACGCCGAACAGCGCACCGGTCGGCTCGCCGTCCTTGTTCGAGAGCGGCGGCAGCGCGTGGAAGGCGCGGAACAGGTAGGACGAGCCGTCGATCAGGACGATTTGCGGGCGCGACATCGGCGTGGCGGTTCCGGTGGGTGGGCGCGGCAGCGCCGCGCGCGAACGCGACAGCCGAACCGGGGAGATGGGACTTGCGGCCGTTCAATTCTAGGTCGGCGAGCGAATGCTATGCTCGTCGCGCCGTGGGTGGACGTGGCCGGAGAGCCCTGATGCGTCGCCTCGAACTCGTGTTGTTGCTGATGCTCGCGGCTGGAGCCGCGAGCGCGAACGAAGACTCGCGCGACGCGCTCGCGCAGCGATCCACCGCTACGCCCGCCGAGGTTCCGCCGCCGCCTCCGCTCGACGAGGCGCCCGCGCGCCGCAGCGAGGACGGCTTCGAGACGAGCTCGGACCGCGGCGACACGGACGACACCGTGACGCTGCGCGAGGCCGTGCCCGAGGCGACCGAGAAGGTGCTGCCCGAAGCGCGCGCGGTCGAAGATCCGCCGCTGCCCGAGAAGGTCAAGCCGACCGAGCCGGTCGGCGACGTCACGATCCGCCGCGAAGGCGACAACGTCATCGAGGAGTACCGCCGCAACGGTTCGGTCTACATGGTGGTCGTGACGCCGGAGAACGGCGTGCGCTACACCTATCTCGACACCGACGGCGACGGCCGGCTCGAGGGCGACCCGAAGGAAGGGCGCACGCGGCCGGTCTACTACACGCTCTACGAATGGGAGTAGCGCCGCTCGCACGGGGGGCCGCATGACGCGCACGATCCAGGAGGTCGTCGAGCCGGCCGAGTTCGCGGCTGCGTGGCCGGTGATGCGGCAGCTGCGGCCGCACCTCGACGAAGCCGCGTATCTCGCGCAGGTCGAGCTGCAGCGACGCGAGGGCTACCGCATGGCGGCGGTCTGGTCGCGCGACCGCGTCGTCGCGGTGGCCGGGTTCCGGATCCTGACGATGCTCGCGCGCGGGCGGCACCTGTACGTCGACGACCTCGTCACCGACGAGGCGTCGCGCGGCGGCGGCGCCGGCGCAGCGCTGTTCGAATGGCTGCTCGGCGAGGCGCGACGCGAGCGCTGCGAGCGGCTGCATCTAGATTCCGGCGTGCAGCGCTTCGGCGCGCACCGCTTCTACTTCGCGCGCGGCATGCACATCGCCGCGTACCACTTCGGGCTCGCGCTCGACGAGGACGACTGACACCGCGGCGAGCGCGGCTCAGGCGCTGGCCTGGTAGTACGCGACCTCCGAGGCCGAATGCCAGCGCCGCATCGCGGTGCGGAACGCGACGTATGCGTCGTGCACGCGCCGCGCGAACGGGTCGCGCGCCGCGAGCGCTTCGAGCACGACCTCGCTCTCGGCGCGCAGCGCCGCGAGCACGGGGTCGGGCAGGCGACGGAACTCGACGCCGTGCGTGTCGACCAGCGTCGCGAGCGCTACTGCGTTCGCGCGCGTGAACTCGGCGAGCATCGCCGTGTTCGCGGCGCGGCACCCGTCCTCGAGGATCGCCTTGAGATCGTCGGGCAGCGCCTCGAACGCGCGCTGGTTCGCGATCAGCTCGATCGTCGGTCCCGGTTCCTGCCAGCCCGGGAAGTAGCAGTACTTCGCGACGCGATGCAGCCCGAACGCGAGGTCGTTGTGCGGGCCGAGCCATTCGCTCGCGTCGATCGTGCCGTTCTTGAGCGCGTCGAAGATGTCGGCGCCCGCGACGTTGACCGGCACCGCGCCGAGCCTCGCGATGACCTCGGCGCCGAGCCCCGCGATGCGCATCTTGAGCCCGCGCAAGTCGGCGAGCGAGGCGATCTCGCGGTTCGACCAGCCGGCGGTCTGCACGCCGGTGTTGCCACACGGGAACGGCACGAGCCCGAACTTCGCGTAGAGCTCGCGCCACAGCGCGAGCCCGTCGCCGCCGTCGAGCCACGCGTTCATCTCCTGCGCGTTGAGCCCGAACGGCACGGTGCAGAAGTACGGCGCGGCCTCGCTCTTCGCGCGCCAGAAGTAGCTCGCGCTGTGACCGAGCTCGACCGTGCCGGCCGCAACCGCGTCGAACACCTCGAACGGCGCGACCAGCGTGTTGCCCGGATGGACGGTTACGACGATGCGGCCGCCGCTCGCGCGCGTGATCGCCGTCGCGAGCGCATCGGCGCCGGTGCCGAGGCCCGGAAACCCGGCGGGCCACGACGTCGCGAGACGCCAGCGGCGCTCGGCTTTCGCCGCGTCCGTGGGCGCGGTGGGCGCGGGCGATTTCGCGCACGCCGCGAGCGCGGCGGCGCCGAGCAGCAGGCGGCGGCGGTTCGTCGTCAAGCTCACCTCCAGATGCGGCGTCGTCGCCGAGTCTAATCGAGCTGAACAGCCGTTCAGGAAAGGGCCGCAAACGGCGCGGCTCGGCCGCCGCGTTGCGCCGAGGCTGACACGATCGCGGTGCTAGACTCGTTTCAGGCGGTGTAGGGCGCGAAAACCGCGTCTGGAGCGCGTATTTCACGCGTTCCGCACGTGCACGGACGCACGATCGCCGTTCGGGGGTGCGAGATGAAAACCAAGATCGGTCACTACGACGTCGTCACCGAGCTCGGTCGCGGCGGCATGGGCGTCGTCTACAAAGGCCACGAGCCCGCGCTCAACCGCTACGTCGCGATCAAGGTGCTGTCGCCCG
>Ga0187892_10011027_pt1 | contig 11243 bp, 9 predicted proteins | sample MA1701073metaG_FD_139345 | JGI IMG/M metagenome (GOLD analysis project Ga0187892, IMG submission 139345) | Bio-ooze microbial communities from a basaltic lava cave in the Kipuka Kanohina Cave System on the Island of Hawaii, USA - MA170107-3 metaG ... | reverse complement strand
TGTCCCCTTTCGAGTAGAGGCGGACGTACCGGCCGGAAGAGACTGCTGCCTTCGCTTCCGGCGTGCCGATGCACGAGACCGACCCGATCGCCGACCCGAACTGCTGGTACACGCCGATCTCGTCTGTGAGGCGTCGGCTACAGAGGATCGGCGCATCGACTTCGCCGCTTAGGATCCGGACCGCCCGCTGCACGGTTCCGCGATGCGCCTTGATGTGGATCGAACCCTGCCGCAGTTTCGCGAAGACGAGCTCGAGGAAGCGCATCTCGGCCTGCTCTTGCGTGTACCGCCGAATGCTTTCCGGACTGCCGTAGGTGCTGTCGACGACCAGGGCATCGACCTCCATAGGCTGCTCCATCGGCCACTGGAAATCTCCGGAATATCCGAGACGGGCCCCGGCGTCCGTCTCGATGCGGACCTGGACGGCGCCGAGCATATGGCCGCTCGGAAAGAGTGTCACGCGTCCATACCCGAGGTCGTGCGGGATACCATAGCCGAGCGGAATGATGTTGTCCCGGATCGGAATATCCGCATCGAACTCGGCCGAGAGAAGGGTATACGTCCCACCGCTCATCAGAAGGTATTGGAAGCCCTTGCTCGTGTTGAAATCGGCCATGTGGTCGTCGTGCACGTGCGTCTGCACCCGAAAGCGGCGGTCGCGATGGAAGCCATCGCACACGATGTGCGAGCCGAGGAGCACGCCGCCGGATCCCATGACGTCGATTGGGAAGGTCATGCGCCACCCAGTCCTGCGGCGAGTCCTTCGTTGATCTCGCGTTCCAGCGTATCCTTCTTCGCGGCGATGACGGAGCTAAACGCCTTGCTGCCAACGAGCGTGAATCGCTCCGCTCCAAGCCGGCCGCTCACTCCCGGCCCGACCACCTGCTTCACGACGTTCGCGAAAGCTTCATCTCTGGCGTACTGCCCGAGATCGCGCAGTCGATCCCGGAGGCCTTCCGCGACCGAACCGATAAAGACGTGCCGGACGTCGACTTGGGGCCGCATTTTGAGCACGCCTTCTGTGCACTCGGCGATGGTGCGCTCCGAGCGCTTCTTGAGCTGAACAAGCTGGCGGACTTCCTTGCTCGAGAAGTTGTGGGTGAGCGCCGCCTGGATGGCGGCTCGACGGTCATCGGGATCGTCGAGACGGGCGATGTCGGCGGCCGACGTGAAGGTCACAGCTCCAGCGCCGCGTCCCCAGTCCACGAGGTGGCGGACGTCTTCGGGAAGCTTCAGAAGATTGAGGAAACGGCCGACCCAGGTTGGCCCTTCGAGTTGTACGGCCTTGGCGCAATCCGCGAGCGAGGCACCCGCTCTCTGCGCCTTGTCGAAGAGAACTGCGGCTTCGACCGGCGAAATGCGTCGCTTGCCGCGGTGCGTACCGACCGACAGGATCAGTTGCTTGTACTCGTCGGAGGTAAGTCCCGGCAGCATCTAACCGAGGAGTCCCTTGCCCTGGAGTCCCTCCTGGATGAGAGAGCCCGCCGCGTCGTCCTGCGTCACGCCCTCCTGCTGTGCGAAGGCCTGGAGCGATTTGTGAACGTCGGCAGAGAGGGTGACGACGACCTGCGTGAGCTTGGCGCCCATCTTGGCGCCCTCGATTGCCTCGTCCACCGGGACGTCGGGGTTCTCTTTGCGCTCCTTGACCAGCTTCTCCTGCTGCACCCCGCTCATCTGGCTCATTTCTTTCGCCAGCTTCACCGCCTCGCTCGCACTGACCTCCTCGGCGCCGGCGCCGGCGGCATCCTGCGCCCGCAATGCGACCTTCATGTCGACCTTGCCGTCATCGACGAGCTTCTTGAGCTGCGGGATGAGCCGGTCGTACTTCACGTACTGACTCACTTGGCTCGCTGATAGTCCGGTCGACTCGGCGACGGCCTTCATGCTGCCATACTTCTTGTAGAGAGCGGTGCAGGCGTCGATCAATTCCTTCTGGCTGAGGTCGCGGCGGATGAGGTTCTCCGTGACGGAGATCGCCTTCGCTGTCATCTCGTCCACGCGATGCTTCAACACCGCGGCGCGGATCGTCTTCTTTTTGAGCGACTTGTGCGCGAGGAACCTCCGCTGACCCGTGAGGATCTCGTACTTCCCGGCCTTCTCTGCCTCGCAGACGACGATGGGCTCGAGGAGGCCCATCACCCGGATGCTGTCCGCGAGATCCTCGATCTCCTTCCCGACGTCCTTGACCCGCACCTGGCCCCGGCTCACGACCAGGTCGTCGAGCGGAATGTCCTTGATCTCCCTGATCTCCGCGATCTCAGCCATTGCGCTGCCTCCTTACGTACGAGACGTCAGTTGACTTCGGACGGTCGAAGATCGAGAGCTCTCAGCAGCTCGGCCCGCGTAAGGACCGGTACGTCGGCGCCCGGGGCTTGCTCGACATAATGATCGAAGAGCGCCTGTTTCGTCTCGAGAATGGTATTGATACGCTCCTCGATCGTGTCGGCGACCAGGAACTTCACGACGTGAAGCGGAGCCTTGCGGCCGAAGCGATGCGCGCGGTGGATCGCCTGGACCTCCACCGCCGGATTCCACCAGCGATCGAAGAGCACCACCAGATCCGCCGCCTGGAGATTCAGCCCGAGCCCGCCGGCCCGCAGGGAAACCAGAAGCATCCTCGCGCCGGACTCGGTCTCGAACCTCCGGACAACGTCATCCCGCTCGTCCTGCGACAACCCGCCATGATAGAGGTTGTGCGGCACGTCGCGGATCCTCCTCGCAAGCCATTTGAGCGTCTCCACGTACTGAGAGAAGACAAGGATCTTGCCCCCATCGTCCGAGATCCCCTCAAGAAGCGTCTCGAGCGCCTCGAGCTTCGAGGAACTCTCGCTCTCCGGCTCGAAGTTGCAGATCTGCTTGAGGCGCGTGATGAGGCCGAAAAGCGCCGCGGTCGAAATCGGCCTCGGCTCTCCCGAGAGCGTCTCGCTTCGCGAAGCCCACACTGCGTCGTACGCGTCGCGCTGGTCGGCCGTAAGGTCGAGCACCATGTCCTGGCCGATGATCGGCGGCAGGTCGCTGAGGACGTCCGCTTTTCGGCGTCGGAGAAGATGCGGGCCGATCTTCGCGAAGACCTCCTCTCGCGACATGGGGGACTTCACGAGGCCGGGGGAGAGGAAGCCAAACACCGACTCGAGATCGTCCCGGGAGTTTTCAAGGGGCGTGGCGGAGAGGGCCCACGCCCGTCGCCGCGGCAGCAGCCGGCATGCGAGCGCCGTGCGCGACTCCCGGTTCTTGATCCGCTGGGCCTCATCGAGCACCACGACATCGAAAGTATCGGCGGGGATGCGCTCGACCGCATCGGCGCGCACCTGCTCGTATGACGCGATAAGCACCTCGATAGGCAGCTGGTAGAATGCCGCGCGATCGCCGTCGTCGCCTGTCACGCGGCGGACGACGAGGGACGGTGCCCAGCGCTCAAGCTCGCGTTGCCAGTTCAGAATGAGCGAAGCGGGGGCGACGACGAGGGCCCGATCGACCCCCGGGTTCCGGAGAGCAAGCGCGAGCGCGACCGCAGTCTGCACCGTCTTCCCGAGCCCCATCTCATCGGCGAGGAGGGCCGCGCCGCTTCGATAGAGGAAGCTCACGCCTTCCCACTGATACGGCCGCAGAGGGCCTGGGAGATCAAGCTCGCGCTCGAGTGCCGGCCAATCGTGGCCGAGCTCACTGTAGCTGGTGCTTAGCTCTTCCCCGGCGGACACACCTATCCCGCGCGAACCGAAAACTGCTCGCCGAGTTCAGCGAGGCTCTTCATCCGGCCCGCGAGCAGGATCACGCCGCGATGCATGTGCGCCCTGAACTGGTCATCTAGCGAGGCTTGGCCCAGCACGCCATCTTCGGCGAGGCGCTGGCGGAGCAGTGCGACGAAGACCGTATCGTTTTCTCCGAGCAGCGTCCCGCGATTGATCTCGCGGTCGGAGTCCTCGGGGTAGAGCTCCGGTCGCGGAACGCCGGGCTCTTCGAGCGAGAGGCAGAAGCCGATGCGGCAGAGGAGATTCGGCGTGATCCCGATACGGGATTTCATGACCTTGAGCCAGGTGTCCGCTTCCTTGGAGAACTTGAGTCGTCTCAGCTGAAGGTCATGCATCGTCCTGCTCCCGCCAGAAATAGCCCGACGTCACCTCGGTGCACCCATCCTGCGTTACGAGGTGGACACAGTGCGAGGTGAACGGCTTCAAGATTTCGAAGTTCGCCTGATCGACCTCGGTGTCGGTCGAGAGGATGATCACCTGATGGGAAGCGAGTGGGAAGTATTTCTCAAGAAGATTCAGCCGGTGCCGGCTGTCGAGGCGGCCGAGCGGCGTGTCGATGATCATCGGTAGTGGCCGACCCGAGACCTTCGCGAGTGCCCAGAGTAGGGACACCGCATAAATCTGCTTCTCGCCCGCGGAGAGCGAGGCCTTCGGTACTTCGGTCCCGCCGTCATCAAACAGTGTTACCGCGAAGGTCGCGGGATCGATCTTCAGACGATCGACAAGATCCGTCTTCCCGCAGAGGCGCCGGAAGCATTCGAGCGTGGCGCCCTCAAGCTGCTCCGTCTTCGTCGCCGTGACCTTATCGAGATACTCGTCGAGCGCCTTTCGAGCGGCCATCGCGCGCGAGACGCGGTCGGCGACCGTTCGCGCGCCGGCCTCGGCCTTCATCATCCGCTCGTGCTCACGCTGGAAGCCGGCGAGTTCCCGTTCGACCTTGACGCACTCTTCGGACTTCAGCGTGAGCTCGAGCGCAAGGCGCGCATGCTGTTCCTGGAGTTCCGAGAGCTGCGACACGATCGGCGCGATTTCGTCACTCTCGGGCGCCTGATTCATGTGCCTCTGAACGTCACTCAGACCGGCCTCGACGCGGGCAAGTTCAAGCGAGAGGTCCGCGGCGCGTTCCCGCGCGGGGCCAGTGGCGTCAGCGAGCGTCCGCTCAACCTGCTCCCGTTGGCGATCGGAGAGCGCCTGAATGGCCTGGGCGTCCGCGTCGGCGTCAGACTGCCGCATGAGGTCGGCGCACACGGCGGCGAGCTCGTCGTGGATCGTGCTCCGGACCGTTTTGTCCCATCCGAAGCGCTCCGGCACGACCCCCTCTGTCAGGCGGCGGTCGATGACGGAGACCGTCTCCTCGATTTCGCGCCGTACGGCACGGGCCCGTTCCTGGCGGACTTCGCGCCGTAGCTGGGCGAGAAGCGCACCACCGATCCGCGGACACGCAGCAAAGGGCAAGGGGCCCTCGCAAAGTTCGCGCAACTTGCGCTCGATGTCCTCTCGCCGGGTCGTGAGATCGGCCTTTCGCTGCCGCAGCTCTCCGCGACGGGCGGCGAATCCTTCCCCGCGCTGCGCCAAGAGCTGCTCGGTCTTCTCGATGTCGGAGAGGAGGCCCTTCAGCCGATCCTGGTAATCGGCTTCTTCGCCCCGCATCTGCTCAAGGAGCCGGGCCGTTTCTCGCCCGGAAGCCTCCACCTCCGCGAGCCGCGCCGCGAGCGCAGCGGTCGCGGTCTTCTTCATCTGCCGCGAGGCGTAGAGATCGAGGTCGGCGCGGAGCTGTTCGACGACATCCAGACCGAGGAGCCCCTTCACCGACTGCGCAAGCGTCGCGGCCTCCGTCTCCTCCTCGGCGAGGCGCTTGATCTTCTCGCCGTCGAAGAAGAAGAGCTGGGAGACGCCTGGCGGCACAAGCGACCGCACGAATTCCGGCCAGAACTGCGCGTCGATATCGGTAAGCTTCTCGCCGCCTCTCTGGACGTCAAGCGTTTCAGACACACCGGTCGCCCCGCGAGGGAACCAGCTCCGCGTCACGGAGTAGGTCGACTTGACACCGGCGTGAGCGTAGTTGAACTCGAGCGTCACCGAAGCGAAGTTGATGGGGATGAGCACGCCCCGGCTTCGGTGAATCCGCTCTCGGAGGTAGGTGTGATACTCGTTATCCGAAACGCGGCTGCCCAAGGCGAGCCGGCCGTACAGGCAAAGCTGGATCGCTTCGAGGATCGTCGTCTTGCCGGCGCCGTTCCCGCCGCCGATGAGGATGATCGGCCGCTCGCGCCCCCATTTTGTGCGGGGCTCGAGATCGACGACCTGCTTTCCTTTGTAGAGACCGAAATTCCGGAGGACGAGATTCTTAAGACGCATCGCCTGCGTCCTCCTCGGCCTCCTCGGCGTCAGCGTCAGGCCGCCAGCCGATCGAGGTCAAGACATCGTCCGGGTTTCGCCAGTCCTTCGCGAGAATGCGCTCGATGTCCTGGTGGACGTGCGAGCGCCGACCGAGCCCCTGCACATCGCGTTCAAGATCGATGAGCTCGCGCAGGAGTTCCGCCGGGACATCATGCTGTGCGCAGACCTCGTCGAGGACCCGGCGCTCCAGGCCGCTGCTCGCCGCCGCATCTTCCTCGACCCAGTCGAGATCCTCGCCGACAACCTCGCGATAGATCTTCGGGACCGAGTCTTCCCAGTCGCCTTCCTTCGACCGCCAGAGCCGCCTGAGTTCGTGGAGCTCGGCGGCCGAGATGAGCTTGATCTGAGGATCGGGCCCGGTCTGCCTCACCTGCTGTTGAGCCTCGAGCAGCTTCCGGAGGATTTCCCGCCGGCGGTCGAGAGTGTATGGCCCCCAGACCACCTTGTTCCTGTCCTCGCCCCAGATCTGGATCTGCCCGTTCCGCCGCCGCACCTCGCGGAATTCGCGCTTCCGGGCGGGATCCTGAGTCGCGGCGAGCCAGTCCCGCAGCTCGAGGAGCGGCTCCATCCACTCCTGGCCGGCGTCGATCATCGCCTCCATCGACTTGTCGCGCTCGACCACCGTGCATGTCCAGCATCCGAAGCGGCTGTTGCCACACGAGGGCGTCGTCGTGTCGACGACGAGCGGGCACTCACCCGCCTGAGCGTTCCGGTAGAGAGTGACGAGGTCGCGGTTGTTGCCGCCCCAGGGCGAAGGCGCGGCAAGCAGGAAGGTCCACACGTCCTGCGTCGAGAAGTGCTCGATCGGCGTGTAGACCCACGCGTTCTTGAGGACGGTGTGGCGCGAGAGAATCTCCCCGGGCTTGCGATGCAGGCTCATGACCTGCGCTCGCGTCGCACTTTCGCTCCGCCGAGAGCCGAGCACCAAGACCACTTCACCGTACTGCTGGACCCGCTCCTCGATGAAGTGGTTTGCAGGCTGGATTTTCAACCGGTCAGTACACCAGCGGAACCGTCGATAGGGAGCCGGATACCCGCGGCCGATCATGTTGACCCAGAAGGTGTCCTCGAGACGAGGTCTCACCTTCTCTCCGCGGAACGGCATTCCGGTACGGGCGGCCTCCTCGTTGATCTGATCGAGAGTCCGGTCGATGTAGCCGACGATGGCCGGCGCCTCGACGAGCGTGTCGGCGGCGATCACGTAGACGGGCTTCGTGCGCTTTTCGGCCGGAAGTCTCGCGAGCGCGTACCAGACGATCTGAAGCGTCGCGGTCGAATCCTTGCCGCCACTGTAACCGATGACCCACGGCCGGTCGTCGGCGATGTAGGCGGTGCGGATCTCCTCTTGCACCGCGGCGACGGATTTCTTGTCGAGGCCACTCGCGCCCCGGTCGCCCAGGGCGGTGATGGGGACGAACGTCGTCTCGTTCTCACCCGGCATGGTGCCCTCCGTGTTCGATGTGGTGACACATTGCGTCGGAGGAATCCCAAACAGGTGAAGGAGAGAAGCGAGGGTGAACGGGACGAACGATCGGCGTCGGCTCCGCCTCGGCTATAGACCGCCCCCTCGGTCCATCATGCGTCAACTGCGCAAGAGCGGCGTCCCGTGACCCCCGAGAGGGGCGCGCCCCGCCAGCCAATCTGGCCCGGATAGTAGCCGATGATGCGAGCTGGGGCAAGAGCGATAAGGAGGTGTGCGTACTTACGCGGCGGTCCGCGCCCGGTTGCAGAGGGCCGGAATGAACACCAAACATCAGTTGAGTATACGGGCGATGGCGCCAGAATCGATAGAGATACTGCTCGACCCGGAGATCGCCGCGTACCGCCGTCGTCGTCTGCATCAGTTCATCGATCCGGTGAGCCAGAGGGAAATCTCCTCCTCAGCGTCCTGCGAAGTCACCCACCGCTCGAGCCGTCCGCCACATGAGCACTCAAGCCACATGAGGTAGCCGTGAGCAGTGAGAGCGCCCGCATCGCCGGTGATCCGCCCGCAGCTGCGATGGCGTCTGGCGAATCCCTCGAGTTCGGTGATGCAGTCCACGGTGCTCACTCTACCGACAGCTTTCGGCGCCGAACAATGCCCAAAGATCGATACATCGGAGTCTGGCCTGGCCATTCTCGCTAGCCCCCGACGTCCCGAGCGCAGGACGGCTGGCTCGCCCCAGCGTTTTGTCGAACTCCGTCCGCTTTATATCCCGCCTGGCCGAGCCAGGAATCCCGACCGAGAGGTCGAAGGAGGACATGACCATGCCGAGAGACCATGGAGGAACAGGCAACTTCTATCTGGATTCTGGGAACCTGCGGGTGACCTACGTGCCCGCCACGGGTCGCGGACCGGAGGCCGACTGGGCCGGGAGCGACGTCATCCGCATCCAGGCCTACCGCCAGGACCCCGCTGAGGGGCAGGCGCTCCACCGGGGCGCCGAGTTCCCGGTGGCGGGCGAACTCGCTTTCATCCAGCTCATCCAGACCCTCTGCGAGGTGTACCGGACGGGGCGGGGTCCGGAGGCAGGGTAGCCGGGAAATGCCGCAGCTGGGGGTTCGTCTCTCAGAGTCGGCCGGGATGATCACCGCGACCAGTCACCAGGCCGGATGTATCTTCCGGTTGACATCAGCCTCTGCCCCACGGCATACTCGGCGTCAGCTCCGATCAGATCACGCGTCTCCAGGTGAGCCGCGGATCCCGGCGCTGCAACCGCAGCGGGCGCTGCCCTCTGCAAGAGGAGGCCTTTCATGTCTACTTCGCTTCGTTTCCCCACGACCGAGTTCCGCTCGCTCCCTTACCCCAACGGCGACGGCCGGCGCGCCAAAATCGCGACCTGCTTCGTGCGCGTCGAGGACGTGCCCGACGACCTCGAGAGCTGGATGGAGGTCAACCCGCGGGTCCCGCGCCGCGACAAGAAGGAGCACCACCTCCAGGGCCCCGTCGCCAAGGCCATGATCGACACCTTGCTCAACGACCCCGAGCTATTCGAGCTCAAGAACCAGGGGATGTACATCCTGGCCGAGGAAGTCACCCACGAGAAGGGTGAGGGCGGGGTCGGCGTGGCCACGGTGACGCTCTCCGATCCCGAGCAGCACGGACTCGTAAACGGCGGGCACACGTTCCTCGCCATCCGTGAGGCCGCCGACACCCGGGCGGCGGCCCAGGAGGGCGAGTACCCCGCCGTCTGGAACGCGCACGTGCGACTCCACATCATGGTCGGCATCGAGCCCGGGCTCATCACCGACATCGCCGAAGGCCTGAACCGCTCCCTTCAGGTCGACAACCCGTCGCTCGAGAACCTGCGCGGGACCTTCGACGAGATCAAGAAGTACGTCGCCGACAAGCGGGGCGAGGACCAGATCGCCTACCGCCAGGGGGACACCGGCGACATCGATATCCTCCACGTCCTCACCTGCCTTGCCCTGTTCAACCTCGACGAGTACCGGAACCGCAAGGCTCACCCCAACGGCCTCTTCGGGCACCCGAAGGCCGTGCTGGAGGTCTTCACCAACGACCTGAAGAAGGGCGATCACTCGATCTTCAAGAAGGTCATCCCGAGCGTCCACGAGATCATGGTGCTCGCCGACCGCATCCAGCAGGAGGCACTGAAGCCGGAGCTGGGGCTCGGCCGCCTCAAGGTCTCGAACAGCAAGAAGGAGAACCGCGTCCGCTCCGCCCGCCACCGCGGGCGCCCCGCGCACTTCGCGGGCGGTACGATCGAGGGCAACTTCCCGCTCGGCTGGCTCTATCCGATGCTCGCCGCCTTTCGCGCCAACGTCTCCCGGGACGCGTGGGAGAAGGGCAAGTTCGAGTGGATGGTGGAGCCCCACGACCTCCTCAAGGCGGTCGTCGACGAGATGGCGGCCGTCGTGAAGCAGGAGCACACGGACAACAAGGAGAAGCCAGCGGAGGTCGGCCGCAAGGAGGCGGCCTACCGCGGCTGCTACGGCGTCATGACGATGGAGCTCGCGAAGCGCAAGTTCCCCGTCGAGTAGCAGAGTTCACCTCAGCACGAGGGCCCGGCCGCCAACGGTCGGGCCCTCATTCATTTGCTGTGCCATCGGCTCGCTCCGGAGGGCTCCTGGTGTCCGAGTCTGAGCGATTATGTCGCCGTCACGAGGAAGGGAACGGCGCGATCACCACCGGAACGTGCCTGAAGTTGGCTACGCTCCGCGCGAGCCGATCGAGCTTCCAACAGAGTACGCCGCCAGCATCACCTCGTTCTATGCGGTCGAGCATCGTGTTGAAGACCGGTCGTCCGGGGGCTTTGGCGGACTTGGCCTCCGCAAACGTGTCGGCGATCTCAAGGCCAGCGCGCTCGGCGAAGCGCTCCAACTCAACCCGCTGAGAGTCGATGGAGAGGACTTGGCGGTCTTCGGCCTCTGTCGATTTGCGGCAGTAGAGGAAATACTTCGGCATGGGAGTCGAGTCATTCGGAAGCCTACCTCACGCACCCCTGGAGTCAATGCCGTCGGGGCGGGGACGCGGGGGCTGGGCAAGCAGGAGCTTGACTATTTCAACGAGACGAGCACCCATCTCAGCCGCGTGAGCTCGTGATAGGTTCTCACCCAACTCCTCGTGGAGGATGGTACGAAGCTGATCGAGCGCTTGATCGCTGAAGCTCATTCGCTAAGGCTAATCCATTGTAACGCTCCAACAAGGCTGACAAAGTTGCCCAGGAGGGCATCTCGCTGGAGATAAAATGCAGCTTTCGAGTTCAAGGCATCCTCGGGTGTTGGCCGTGTCCGGGTCCACGCGGCAGGGCAAAGAGCTGGTTGACTCGGCCTTCGAATGAGCCGTAGACTCCTGCCACGTTCAGGGTCCGTGGGCCTGGCGGGCGTTCCGCCGCCCAATCCTGCTTCGCGAGGCGACCCATAGGATACCTCGGAGCTGGGAGACCGTGGCTAGTTGGTCCAAAGGTGGACGGTCGAAGACTTCGATGCCGACTGAAGAAGGATCATGCCCCCCAGTGAGCTGTCCAAGGGAAACGGTCTTCACCAGAATGTGTAACCGGCCCAGTATTCATGCGGCGTGACGGAGACGCCGGGTGGCGGTGGCCTTCTGGACCTTGAGGAGCAGGTACTGGTGATCGCGATAGCCCCGTCCGC
>Ga0187892_10011026_pt1 | contig 11243 bp, 4 predicted proteins | sample MA1701073metaG_FD_139345 | JGI IMG/M metagenome (GOLD analysis project Ga0187892, IMG submission 139345) | Bio-ooze microbial communities from a basaltic lava cave in the Kipuka Kanohina Cave System on the Island of Hawaii, USA - MA170107-3 metaG ... | reverse complement strand
TCATATCCAGCAAACGAGTGATCGTTTCCGGTGCACTATTGGTATGGAGTGTACTCAACACGAGATGGCCGGTGAGGGATGCCTCAGTAGCGACTTCGGCAGTTTCCTGGTCACGAATCTCGCCCACCATGATGATATCTGGGTCCGCGCGAAGAAATGAGCGCAGAGCGGTGGCAAAGGTCAGGCCGATTTTGGGCGCTACTTGTACCTGGCGAAGGCCCGGTTGAGTAATTTCTACCGGATCTTCCGCAGTCCAGATTTTCTTTCCTGGCGTATTGAGGTGACCGAGGGCCGCGTGTAGTGTCGTCGTTTTCCCAGACCCTGTCGGACCGGTACAGAGCAGCATGCCGTACGGTTTTTCCAAAAGCTTGGTAAACTCGTGAAAATTCCGCTGTGTCATGCTGAGTTTCTGCAGTGGCCAGTGGCCATTCGAGACCAACACCCGCAGGACAACGTCCTCCTCTCTCAAAGCGGTAGGGAGTGTCGCCATACGGAGTTCGATCTCTTTCTCGGAATGGCGGAATTTGAGTTTCCCGTCTTGGGGCTTGCGACGTTCAGCAATATCCAGTCTGGCCAAAATTTTGAGTCGTGAAACCAGCGGACGGTGATACTCGGCTGGAATGCGGAGATGTTCGTGACAAACACCATCCACACGGAAGCGAACGAGCGAGCCGCTGCTTCTCCCGTAGGGTTCAATATGGATGTCCGAGGCCCCGCTGTTGATAGCTTCGGTGAGCATCTGGTTGACAATCCGCACAACGTTACTGTCGTTTTCATCGACAAAGGTTTCGTCTTGTTCCTCCTCTGAAGATAGAGGTTCCTCACGGAAAGGCGTGTCGCTAGAGAGCGTGGAGCCGGAAAGGGACTCAGTCGAGAGGGGAGAGGAGTTTTCCCGCTCATTCCCAGCGGACATCAGTTTGCTCACAAATTTGACAATGTCCTCACGCAGACCCACTGCCCAGCGGATCTGTTTCCCAGGAAAGAGGCGTTTGATGTCACGAAGTTTAGCGAAGGAATGGGGGTCGTCCGTGAGAATTTCTATCCAATCCTCTTCTGCTCGTAAGGGGAGCCAATAATTGCTCTTCAGATAATTGAGATTGATGTTCTGAAAGAGACTTGGTGCCAGTTTGATGTGTTGATTGTATTCAACAAACGGACATTTGTAGTGAGTGCTGAGTGCCCACCCGGTCTCTTGTTTGTTGAGGCGAAATTGCTCCATCAAGACGGTCGCTAAGGGTCGATGTTGCTCACGAGCCGCAGCGGCCGCTGCGGCCAATTCTTGCATGCTCATGCGCGGAATCAGTGGCATCGCCTCTTGTCTTTTGAGATGCTGCTTTGCCAACTGGGCTTGTTGGTAGAGGGCATTCACAAGGGTGTCGGTTGCCAGCAGGCCTTGCTCAACCAGAATTGTTCCCAGCCGCTTTTTCGTCTTTCTTTGGCTTTCCAGAGCAACCTGTACTTGTTCAGTGGAGACCAACCCGAGATGCACTAGTATCTCTCCGAGCGGGACACGTTCGTGATGCTTGCTGAGAATCTTGCCTAATGTCGTCGGGGTGAGAAACCCCAATTCCACGCAGAGTTCTCCGAAAGGTGGAGTAGGGTGACGCGTTTTCTGAAGCGCAAGTACGAGCTCAACCTGGTCGGTGGTGATGAGCCCTTCGTGCATGAGGATCTCGCCGATGCGTAATTTTTGCGGTGTGGCAGAAGGTTCAGATTGGGCCGCGAACTCAGAGACCGGTTCGCCAGCAGTGGTTTTTGGTTTGAGTGACAACGCAGACATTGTGTCGGTCTCCTCAAGAGCAGAATATGCAGGTTACCGGGAGTCTGAGACTGACCCGCTTCATATAGGGAAATCGACACGTTAGGGGGTTTCTTTAGAAAGAAGCCCCTAAAGAAAAGGAACTGCACGTAACGTAGGGTTTTAGTGAGTTACAGCGAGAACAGAAACAGCACCGTCCCAACACCCCTTAAAATAAGGAGAGCGTGCTCCTTGTACGACAGTAATAAACCGATTACATACGTGAGGAGACTTTCCCCTGGGACGGAGATCGTCTGCGGAGTGAGACTAGCGTATGAAGTTTTCTGAAGTGGTAGCGCAAACGTTCGCCTGGCTGCAGCGTGAGGGACGGGTGTCGTATCGGGCGCTCCGATTGGAGTTTGACCTCACGGAGGACGTGTTGGATGCCCTCAAGGAAGAACTCATCGAGGTCAAAGAACTGGCGGTCGACAAAGACGGCAAAATGCTGGTGTGGGAAGGAGAGCCCGGAGAGCGTAAAGCGAAGAGCGTAGAGCGCGAAGAAATAGCACCCCAAGAGCCAAGTGTCGCTCCACGCTCCACGCATCACGCTCCACGTGCGGAAGCCGAACGGCGGCAGTTGACGGTGATGTTCTGTGACTTGGTGGACTCTACGGCGCTCTCCGAGCAACTCGACCCCGAGGATCTGCGCGAGGTGGTGCGGGCTTACCAACAGAGCAGTGCGGCGGTCATCGCTCAGTATGACGGCCATATCGCACAACATCTCGGCGATGGGTTGTTGGTGTACTTCGGCTACCCTGCCGCTCACGAAGATGATGCCCAGCGGGCCGTGCGGACAGCCCTCGGCATCGTCGAGGCAGTTCAGCGACTCTCCTTCCCGACCATACAGCTCCCACGTCCCGTGCAGGTGCGTATCGGCATTCATACCGGCCTGGTGGTGATAGGCGAAATTGGCAGCAGTGCGAAGCGCGAGATTCTGGCGCTGGGCGAGACGCCCAACATTGCGGCTCGCGTGCAAGGCGTGACCGAGCCCGACTCAGTGGTCATGAGCACGGTGACCCAGCGGCTGGTGCAAGGGCTCTTCGAGTGTCAGGACTTGGGACCCCAAACGCTCAAGGGCATTTCCACTCCTCTGTCGCTGTATCGCATCCTCAGAGAGAGTGCGGCACAGAGCCGCTTTGAGGTGGCGGTGGGGACCGGCTTAACTCCGCTGGTCGGACGCGAAGAAGAACTAGGCTTATTGCAGCGGCGTTGGACGCAGGCCAAGGAGGGCGCGGGCCAAGTGGTGCTACTCAGTGGTGAGGCCGGGATTGGCAAATCCCGTCTGGTGCAAGCGCTCAAAGAGCAGGTCCTGGCCGAGGGCGCGACTCGCATCGAGTTTCGCTGCTCGCCCTATCACCGAAATAGCGCTTTCTATCCCATCATCGAGCACGCGCAGCGGCTTTTACAGTTTGCTCACAGTGAGACAGCGCAAGTCAAACTCGCTAAGCTGCGACAGATGCTCGCGACCTCTCGGTTCCCCCAGGCTGATACTCTCCTGCTGTTAGCGGCTTTGCTTTCATTGCCACAGCCTGAAGAGAGTCCACCTCTAACATTGAGTCCACAGAAGCAGAAACAAAAGACGCAAGAAGCGTTAGTAGCGTGGATCGTAGAAGAAGCCGAGAAAGCCCCTGTGTCCTGTGCTTGGGAAGATCTGCACTGGGCCGATCCCTCCACGCTAGAGATGCTCACCTTCTTCCTCGAGCAAATCCCCACCACCCGAGTGTTCACTGTGCTCACGTTTCGGCCTGAGTTCACCCCGCCCTGGAATGCGCGGTCCTACTTCAGCCAGCTCACGCTCACTCGGTTGGGACGCTCGCAGGTTGAGACAATGGTAGAGAAAGTCAGCGGGGGCAAGGCCTTGCCACCTGAAGTGGTGAAGCAGATCGTAACCAAGACGGATGGCGTGCCTCTGTTTGTGGAAGAGTTGACAAAAACAGTCTTGGAGACCATGAGGGAACAGGGTACAGGGAACGGGGTACAGGAAGGACAAATTATAGGAGCGCAACATGTTACGTCCGTTCCTGCGTTGGGCATTCCTGCCACTTTGCAGGATGCGCTGATGGCCCGGCTGGATCGGCTTGGGGCCGTCAAAGAGATCGCGCAGGTGGGTGCTGTGCTGGGCAGAGAGTTCAACTACGAACTGCTCCATGCCGTCTCGTCAGCAGACGAAGACATGTTACAGCACGGGCTGAAGCAGTTAGTCGAGGCAGAACTCGTTTATCAACGGGGAGTTTTGCCGCAGGCGCACTATCTCTTCAAGCATGCCCTCATTCAGGATGCGGCATATCAATCCTTGCTCAAGAGCAAACGGCAACAGTATCACATCCAGATTGCTCACGTGCTAGAGGAGCGCTTTCCGGAGATCCGGGACACCCAGCCCGAACTCCTCGCGCATCACTACACGGAGGCAAGTCTCATCGCGCAGGCCATCCCGTATTGGCAGCAGGCGGGTGAGCGAGCTATTCAGCGCTCGGCATATGTGGAAGCGGTCGCTTATCTCACCAAGGGGCTGGAGTTGCTCAAGACCCTGCCCGACACAACCGAGCGCGTCCAGCAAGAACTGACACTGCAACTCGCCCTGAGTGATGCCCTGCTCCCTGTCAAAGGTTATACGGCCTCGGAGGTGGAAAAAACTGCGACTCGGGCCCGGGCACTGTGCCAGCAGCTGGGCGAGACTCCCCAGCTCTTCCCAGTGCTGGGCAGACTGAGGTTCTTTTATCTTATGCGCGGGGATTTACGGACGACACGTGAGCTGGCGGAGCAGCAGATGCGTCTGGCCCAGAGCGTCCAAGACCGATATCTCCTCTCGCTAGCTCATGGGACATTAGGGGGGACCTTGTTCTTCCTTGGAGAGTTAATCTCTGCTCGGACACACTTGGAGCAAGCGATTGCGCTGTATAACTCCCAACAGCACCCGCGCTCCACCTTCAATACGGCTGACCCAAGGGTGGATTGGCTCTCCTCTGCATCCTGGACCTTGTCACTACTTGGTTATCCAGACCAGGCCTTGAAGCGGAGCCAGGAGGCAATGGCCTTGGCTGAAGGGCTGTCTCACCCTTTTAGTCTGACCTTTGCCTTGGATTGTGCTGCCTGGTTCCATCTTCTTCGCCGGGAGGGACTGCTCGCCCGAACGCGGGCAGAGGTCATGATGGCGCTCTCTAGCGAGCAGGGGTTCCCCCACTTTGTGGCAGAGGGAACTTTCCTCCGGGGCTGGGCACTGGTGGAACAGGGGCAGGAAGAGGAAGGCGTTGTCCAGATACGTCAGGGCTTGGCTGCTGTGAGGGCCATGGGATCAGAAGTGGCACGGCAGCATTGGCTGGCCCTGTTAGCCGAAGCGTGTGGGAAGGTTGGACGGACAGGAGAAGGGCTCGCTCTACTAGCTGAGGCATTGGATGCGGGGCACAAAAGTGGGCAGTCCATGTGGGAAGCGGAGCTGTATCGGCTCAAGGGAACGCTTACGCTGCAAAAGTTGTCAGTTGTCAGTTGTCAGTTGTCAGTTACCGACCCCCGACCCCTGATCCCCGATCCCCAAGGCGAAGCCGAGGCGTGCTTCCTGAAAGCTATCGAGATTGCCCGTCAGCAGCAAGCGAAGTCGCTGGAACTCCGGGCAGTGATGAGCCTGGTCCGACTACGACAGCAGCAAGCAACGCAGTACGCATCATGTAATACGCAAGACGTAACACGTCCCACGCAACACGAATCACACGCCAGGCTCGACGAAGCACACACGATGTTATCCGAGATTTACAATTGGTTCACCGAAGGCTTTGACACGAAGGATTTGCAAGAAGCGAAAGCGCTTCTAGAGTCGCTGAGTTCATAAGGTCTCGTGGGTCATTAGATCAGTAGAAAAGCTTTGGACTTTAGACTTTACAACAGAGGCGACGCCGGACCGGCACTCAAGTACAGTTTCCCGGTCTGTTCGTAGAGGCTGGTGTTGACGAGCACATGTTGGGTGACGACATGCACGTCACGGAAGCAGCGTTGCAATGGACTCTCGGCATGAATCGCTGACCCACCTCCAGCTTCGTACATAAGGTCAACTGCCTTGACCGATTGTCGCACTGCGTTGGTCGCAGCGAGCCGCAGGTCACGCCGCAGATCGGGTGAGAGTTTTTTCCCAACAGAAGCAACATCCCAAGCCGCATCAATCGCGTCGAAGATAAACGCGCGGGCGGACCGTAAGGCGGCTTCTGCTTCGGCAACCTGCGATTGAATGATGGGACGTTGGGCCAGCGGGCGTTGGGTCCACGCCGGAACTTTCTTAGCCGCCAATGAAACAAATTCGTCGATGGCTCGACGTGCGATCCCCAACGCGACCGCGCAGACACTCACTGCCATTAGTCCAAAGAAGGGAAAACGATACAGCGGGGTGCCAAGGTGCGGAGGAGTAACCCCAAGAATTGTTTCCCGCCCTTCAGGGACAAATGCGTCGCGCACTTGAAAATCGTGACTTCCAGTGCCACGTAACCCGGAGGGATTCCAGGTGTCGAGAATCTCCACTTGGTTCGCCTCGAAGATCATCAAGTGCAGTTCAGGGTCGCCGCTTTCGAGCAGGCGCGGTTTGTCGCCATCCATAACCAGCGAGCATCCACAAATCCACTGACAATTCTGCGTGCCGCTCCCCCATTGCCAACGACCGTTCACCCGATAGCCGCCAGGAACGGGAAGTGCTTTCCCACTTGGAGCGACAGCACCCCCAGTAATCACTAACGGATCGGCACCGTAGATTTCACGTGCCCAACGTTCAGGAAGAAGCGCAGCCAGGGTGGCAGTGACCGCACCGATCATGACACACCATCCTGTCGAACCATCCGCTCGTGAGATTTCTTCAATCACACGTACAATGTCTGCTGGGTGACACTCGGTGCCGCCATAGACACGAGGCTGGGCGATACGGAAGAGCCCTGCCGCGGCTAATTTTTGCGCCAGGGCAGCCGGAAGCCTCCGCCCCGCCTCGATTTCATCGGCGCGCGCCATGATCTCTGGCGTGAGAGTGCGCGCGGTGGCAACTTCAGCGACCGGGTGATGATCTTTGTTTGCATGAGAAACAGCTGTCATGAGAAACTCGCTTTCGTTGGATCCATTCACCGACGGGTGTTGAGAACCGTGAGGAGCTAATCACAGGGGTAAGGAAAAACCAACCGCACCACTCATCGTCTCATAGACCCTTGACATCGTGCGCTACTTACTCAATGTACATAAACAGCGATGTGGTGTTGTCAGCACCACATCGCCAAGTCTTTTGCAGTCATAAAAAAGAAGAGGAGGGAAGATGGTCAGTCATACTTTCATGCTCAAGAAGGGGGAGAAAACGCTCCACGGAAAGGCGTGGGTACTTACATTCTCTTGCTTGATGATACTGTTGAGTTCTCGCGTTTCGGTATGGGCAGTCGCGCCCGTCGCAGCTGACGGGGCCAAAGTCTATGAAGAAAAATGTGCCTCCTGCCATAGTGGCAACGTACCGCGTGCACCACAACTGAATGTGATGAGGCAAAAGAACGCTGAGGATATCCTTGATGCGTTGGAAACCGGGGTGATGTTGTTCGTTGGGTGGGGGATGCCTGATGCCCAACGTAAAGCCGTAGCAGAATTTGTCACCGGCAAACAGCTTGGTGCAGCGCAAATGAAGGCCACGATGACCAACATGTGTCCACAAGCGCCAGGAGAATTTACGATGGATGAGAGTGCGCCACAGTGGAATGGCTGGGGAGCGAACCCAGCGAACACTCGTGTCCAGTCTGCCGAAAAAGCTGGATTGACGGCGGAACAGGTACCGAACCTCAAAGTCAAATGGGCGTTTGGCTATCCTGCGGGTACCGTCGCATCGCAACCGACTGTGGTCGGTGGCCGTGTCTTTGTTGGGACGTTACGTGGCCAAGTCTATTCGCTTGATGCCGCAACTGGCTGCGTCTACTGGGCGGTGAAGAAGCCTACCGGTATTCGTTCAGCGATTACCATTGCCCGCCTGCCGGACTCTCACCCGCCACGGTACGCTGCCTACTTCGGTGATCTTTCGGCGAACGCTCATGCGCTGGATGCGCATACCGGCGCTGACATTTGGCAGACGAAGGTTGAATCACACCCGATTGCGCGCATCACTGGTGCACCGAAGTTTTACGATGGACGGTTGTATGTGCCAGTGACCTCGCTTGAAGAAGTCTCGGGCTCTGATCCGAAGTATGAATGCTGCACCTTCCGTGGGACACTCGTGGCGCTGGATGCGGCAACCGGAAAACAAATCTGGAAGACCTATACGATCCGGGAGAAAGCGAAACCAACGCGGAAGAACAAAATCGGGGTGCAACTCTACGGACCCTCCGGAGCGTCGATCTGGTCATCGCCTACGTTGGACCCGGAAGGTGGACGGATTTATGTCACAACTGGAGATAATTACTCCGATCCAGCCTCGAAAACCAGTGATGCGATTATTGCCTTTGATATGAAAACCGGGAAATTTCTGTGGTCTGAACAATTTCTTGCTAATGACGCATGGAACATTGCGTGTGGTACTGAGGATGAAACAAATTGTCCAAATGCGAGGGGACCGGATCTCGATTTCGGCTCGTCATCGATTTTACAGAGATTGCCGAATGGCAAACGTGTGCTCGTCGCTGGGCAGAAGTCCGGTATGGTCTACGCGATCGATCCCGATCAGAAAGGCCAACGTTTGTGGGAGCAACGTGCAGGGAAAGGCGGCATCGCTGGTGGTATTCAATGGGGGCCGGCGGCTGATAGTGAGATGATGTACGTAGCGGTCTCAGACATTGGCATGCAGATCAAAGACGATCCACAAGCTGGGAAGATCAACGTGCTTGACTCGAGCGTTGGAGGAGGGATTCACGCCTATCGTTTAGAGACTGGTGAGAAAGTGTGGTCGGTGTCACCGCCGGGTTGTGATGGCCGAAAAAACTGTAGCCCGGCACAGTCTGCGGCGATCTCAGCTATTCCAGGTGTGGTGTTCTCCGGATCGGTCGATAGTCATTTGCGCGCGTACTCGACCAAAGACGGGAAAGTCATTTGGGATCATGATGCTGCGCAGGAGTATAAGACCATCAATGGCATCAAAGCCAATGGCGGGTCGTTTGATAATTCTGGGCCGACTATCGTTGGTGGGATCCTCTATGCCAATTCTGGCTACAGCCAGTTGGGTGGCGCGGCTGGGAACGTACTGTTGGCGTTCTCGGTGGATGGGAAGTAGCCGAAAGAGAAGCAAATCAAAAGGCAAAAGGCAAAAGTTGAAAACAAGTTGTCAATCGTCAGTTCTCAGTTATCAGTCCCCAGCCCCTAACACCCAACACCCAATAGAAGCCTTGGACCTTGGACTGGGGCTTTGGACCTGCGTTAACCTGGAACCTCTTCCTGGGTAGGAGAGGGTAAAGGTGAGGGTGATAAAGAAAGTCGGCTCCTCTACGAGGGGGTAACCTATGATGCATCACTGTTTGAGTGGATACGTAGCCTGTGCGGTTGCTACACTGCTGCTCACGTGGAGTGTTCTTCTCCCTTCAGCGCAGGCGACTGACAAAAAGCAAGAGTTACGCACTGGCCCTGACACCTGGGTCGGCGATTTAGCACCGATTACACCAGCAGACTGGAGCCGTGACCGCGCTGCCCATTTATTAGAGCGAGCAGGATTTGGCGGAACCCCTGAAGAAGTAGACCGTCTAGCGGCTATGACCCCACAAGCCGCAGTGCAGTGGTTGGTCGAATACCAGAAGATTAAGAACGATCATCTCCCTCCCTTTGACGAATCTGGCATCTTCGATCCACCGGTCGAGCCATTTCCCAAGAGTCGCGTCGATGCGGTTCGCATCGCTCGCGCCAACGGCGAAGCGATGGGAGTGAAGGTCAAACCCGGCGGAGATCGACCCTTGCAACCAGTCGTCAATCGCTTCTTCTACTGGTTACGGGCCGATTACCTCGAAGTCCGTCGGGCCGGGCAGTGGTGGGCGCAACGGATGTTGACGACCAAGCGACCCCTCGAAGAGAAATTGGCTTTGTTCTGGCACGGCCATTTTGCAACGTCGGATGACAAGGTGCGCGACTATCGCAAGATGATGCAACAACTCGAACTGTTCCATAAACACGCCAACGGGAACTTCCGCGACCTGCTGATCGGTGTAGCCAAAGACCCGGCGATGCTTGTCTATCTTGATGCGGGAGAAAATGTGAAAGGCAACCCCAACGAAAATTTCGGTCGAGAAATTCTCGAACTATTTACGATGGGAGTGGGGAACTACCATGAGACAGACATTCGGGAAGCGGCCCGTGCTTTCACCGGTTGGACCAACGACAGTCTTCGATTCGTTGTGAAGCCGGAATTACATGATAACGATGAGAAAACCTTTCTTGGTCGCCGTGGCAAATTCGATGGCGTCGAGGTAATCGATATTATTCTTGAACAGGATGTGACGGCACGGTTCATTGCTGGCAAACTCTGTCGCTATTTTGTCCGTGAAGACCCATCGCCTGAGCTTGTCGCAAGTTTAGGTAAGGTTCTCAAAGAGAACAAATACGCACTTTCGCCGTTGCTGACGACGATGTTTCTTTCCCGCGACTTTTATAGCCAGCCGTCTTATGGGACTCAGATCAAGAACCCGGTCCATCTGGTGGTTTCCACCTATCGCAAACTTGGTCTCACCGGGATTCCGGGGATTCCTGACTTCAATTCCGTCACACGGGATCTTGGTCAGGAACTGTTCCATCCGCCCAACGTTGCTGGGTGGGAAGGGGGGCGCAGTTGGATCACGCCAGCCCTCTTATTGCAACGTGGTAATCTGGCCCGTGAAGTCTTGTTTCCCGATGCTGCCCATTTCCACGCGCCCGATCAACAGATGCCAGACACGAATCGTGAAGTGGCGATCAAAATCGCTCAAGGGTACGACATCACTAGAGCGACCATCGAAGGAGGCGGGAACACCGCAACGGACAATTCTATGTCAATGTTCAATATGATGGCTGACGCGGACGAGGATTTTAACACCCGCTATGGCAGCACCCAGGGATGGCTAGAGGCGTTCCGTCGCGTCAAACCGATCCCTCGCTACACGGCACAACTCAATTTGACACAAGTGGTGAGTAACGCCCGCGTACAGAATACGACACAAGTGGTTGATTATTTTCTGGTACGCTTTCTCCGGGTGCCGTTGGCCACGGAAGATCGCCAAGCCCTCATTGACTTTTTGACCAAGGAACTGGGAAGCGATCAGATCCAGCCAGCAGAAAGTTATATGGAAGAACCGCTCCGTTTGCTTGTCCATTTGATTATGAGTACACCAGAGTATCAGTTGGGGTGAACAGCTTCAGGCTCCTTCTCCCCTTGTGGGTAATGGCATGAAGTTAAGGATACGATTGCGTGCTTCGACTTCGCCGCTTCGCGGCTACGCTCAGCATGAACGGCACTTTTCCGCTCGTCCTGAGCGTAGCGCAGCGAAGTCGAAGGATG
>Ga0187892_10011025_pt1 | contig 11244 bp, 9 predicted proteins | sample MA1701073metaG_FD_139345 | JGI IMG/M metagenome (GOLD analysis project Ga0187892, IMG submission 139345) | Bio-ooze microbial communities from a basaltic lava cave in the Kipuka Kanohina Cave System on the Island of Hawaii, USA - MA170107-3 metaG ... | reverse complement strand
GGTCGAAACACCGAGAGGATTCAGCGCAATCTGCAAGCCACGCTGTCACGATCCGACGTCACACTGATACCAGCTCATCAAATAGTCTCACGACAGTGCCGAAAACCCGCGAAAGTCCAGCTCGTAGCGGTCGGCGAGGACGGTCTTTTTCCCGTTCCCGTCGGGCTCGAGACGCGCGATGCGGCGGTCGCCGTGCTCGCAGAGGACGAGGCGGCCCTCCGCGTCGAAGGCGAGCCCGTTCGAGCCCGGCTCGCGGCCGGTGAAGGGCGATTCGCCCGTGTAGCCGGCGGGGGAGAGGAAGAGCGTCGTTCCGCGCCCCTCGCGCCCCTCGCGCACGGCGTTCGCGGGGATGTCCGAGAAGAGGAGGGAACCCGTCCGCGCGTTCCAGACCGGGCCTTCGACCCACGAGAAGTCCTCGGTCAGCTTCTCGATCGACGCGGCCGGCGGCACGATCGCGTCGAAGCGCGGGTCGAGCCGGACGATCCGCGGGAAATCCGCGGACGCCGCTTGCGACGGAGGGCCTTCCGAGAGGGCGGCGAACGAAAGAAGCGCCGCGACTGAGATGATCGGGAGGGCGGCTCGGAGTCCCATGTGTTCGCTTTCTCTCTAGTTGCCCGCCGCGGCCGCCGGACGGATCCCCGGCACGAGGAGCCGCGTCTTGTAGAGGCCGGAGCGCGCGGTCATGTAGAGCGTCATCCCGTCGTCGTCGCCCCACGCGAAGTTGGCGGCGAGCTTCGGGCCCCTGATGGTGCCGAGGTGCCGGCCCGAGGGCGAGAGGATCCAGAGTCCGCCGGGGCCGGAGACGTAGAGGTTCCCGTTCCGGTCCGCCTTGATGCCGTCGAGCGCCTCGTCGCCGGGCGCGCCGGTCATGTCGAAGAACACCGTTCCGTTCTCGAGAGTTCCGTCGCCGCACACGTCGTAGCGCATGACGATCTTCTTCTTCGGATCCCAGTTCGTGACGTAGAGATGCCGCTCGTCGGGCGAGAACGCGAGACCGTTCGGCCCGATGAGGTCCTTCGACGCCAGAGCGAGCCGGCCGTCACGGAGCGAATACACGCCGCTCCAAGGAATCTCGCGGCGGGGGTCGTCGAAGAACTTCGGGAGGCCGAACGGCGGGTCGGTGAACCAGAGCGTCCCGTTCGACTGATAGAGGAGGTCGTTCGGGCTGTTGAGGCGCTTCCCTTCGAAGGAGTCCGCGAGGACCGTGAGCCCGCCGTCGCGCTCCGTCCGGGTCACGCGGTGGCGGCCGTGCTCGCACGCGACGAGGCGGCCCGCCGCGTCGAGCGTGAGCCCGTTCGAGCCGGGCTGGAAGAAGAGCGCGGCGTCGCTTTCGCCGTAGCCGCTCTTCTCGCGGAACACCGTGAGCCGGTCGTCTCTCGGCGAGTACTTGTAGATCCGATTCGCGTTGGGGTCGCTGAAGAGGAGGTAGCCCTCCGGCACCCAGATCGGGCCTTCGGTGAACTGGAAGTTCTCCGCGAGCTTCCAGATCTTCGGATTGGGCGGGACGATCGCGTCGATCGCGGGGTCGAGCCGCTCGACCTCGACGTTGACCTCGCTCGGCGGAATCGCGAACGGCTCTGGGGAGCCCGGGTGGACCTCGAGCTTCGCGTGGTGAAGCCAGATGAAGTTCGTCGGCGCGGCCGAGATCGGCCCGTTCACTCCGAAGACCGCGATCTCGATCTTCTGCCCCGGCTTCACGTTCCGCCCCGCGACGACGCGGTTCGGCGCGTTCCAGCCGGCGAGCATCGACCCGCCGCGCTGGCCGGGCGAGCGGAGGAGCTCGCCGTCGACCCAGATCTCGGCCGCGTCGTCGACCGCCGTCTCGAAGACGAGCGTCGTGCCCTTCGTCTCGAGCGCGCCCAGTTTCTCGGGCACTTCGAAGCGCAGTCGATACCAGTTGAAGCACACCCGTCCTCCGCCACGCCGGTCGACGAGCGTTTCGGGCGCGATCACGGGCCACGCCGAGTCGTCGAAGCCTGGAGAGCCCGCGTGCGGCACGATGTCGTAGGTGCGGTTCGGCGCGCCCGTCGGCTGCCTGTCCGGGCCCGCCGAGCGGAAGTCGATCTCGACGATCCGCGCGTCCGAGTACCGCCACTCGCCCCGGACGAGCGCAGCGCCGTCCTTCGTCGCGAGGTCGACGGTCGCGAGTGGAGGGCCGTCGGGAACGCCGCCGCCCGCGGCGAGGGTGAGAAAAAGAGAGCAGATCGGCGGAGCGAAGAGCATGCGGGACCTCCGGAGAGGGGGCGGAAGGACGGCGGACTGCCTGATCAGATGCCCCGCCGCGCCCTCGGGTTTCAGCCGCGGCGCCGACCCGAGACGGCGGGAGAATCGGCGACGAAGAACCGCCACGGCATCAAGGCGTCGTCGCCCGCGTAGTCGACGCCGATCCGCGGCGACGCGCGGATGCAGCGCGGCGGCACCTCATCTCCCGCGAGGATGACGAGGCCGCCCGAGGTGAGGTCCGCTCCGTTCTGCGCTCGGCCGACGCCGAGCGCGCGGCAGAGGTTCGCGGGGCCGCGGAGGAGGCCCTCGTCCGAGACGTCGCGCCCGCGGCGCCGCCGCGCGAGGTCCTTTCCCTCGAGCGGCTCCGCGGCGCGGAAGAGCACCGCTTCCGGCGCGCCGGGCTTCGCCGCGACGGCGTTCAGGCACCAGTGCATGCCGTAGACGAAGTACACGTAGGCGTGGCCGGCCGGCCCCCACATGACCTCGTTCCGCGGCGTGCGCCGGCCGCCGTAGCTGTGCGCCGCGCGATCGGCCGGACCGCGGTACGCCTCGACCTCGACGATGCGGGCCGCGACCGTGCCCTCGCGCGTCTCGTGGACGAGGGTCCGCCCCAGGAGCGCGCGCGCGAGGCGCACGGCGTCGCGCTCGTAGAACGCGCGCGGGAGCGGCTCTCGGGAGGCGGACATGCGGGCTTTATTCGCGGCTGCGCCCGTAGTATAGGTGGGGCCTTCCCCGCCGGCCGGCAGCGGCCGCGCAGCAGAGCGCCCGGAGAGCTTCCACCCATGATGATCCTCACGCACCTCGGCCCCTTCGTGATCGCGTCCTCGCTCGTCCTGTCGCCCACGCTCAACAAGGACGACGGCGGCGTCTTCCCGTATCCGGTCCACCGGGCCGTCCTCGACAACGGTCTCAAGGTCATCATGATCCCGATGCCGTCGAAGGGGCTCGTCTCCTACTGGTCGATCGTCCGCACCGGGAGCCGCGACGAGGTGGAGGAGGGGGTCACGGGGTTCGCCCACTTCTTCGAGCACATCATGTTCAAGGGCGGGACGAAGTATCCCGGCGCCGCCTACGACGCGGTCGTGAACGGCATGGGCGCGAGCGCGAACGCCTTCACGACGGACGACTACACCGCCTACCACCTGAGCTTCACGAAGGAAGACCTCCCCAAGGTCGTCGACATCGAGTCCGACCGGTTCCGGAGCCTCCACTACTCCGAGGAGGAGTTCAAGACCGAGTCGGGAGCGGTCTACGGCGAGTACCGGAAAGGGCGCACGAGCCCGATCTCGGTCCTCGTCGAGGCGCTGCAGAACGCGGCGTTCGACCGGCACACCTACAAGCACACGACGATCGGGTTCGAGGCGGACATCGCCCGGATGCCGGAGCAGTACGAGTACTCGAAGAGCTTCTTCCGCCGGTTCTACCGGCCGGAGAACGTCGTCATCCTCGTCACGGGCGACATCGACACCGCGAGGACGCTCGATCTCGTGAAATCGGCCTACGGCGGCTGGGAGCGCGGCTACGTCGCGCCCGACGTCCCCGAGGAGCCGCCGCAGACCGCACAGCGGCGGATCACGGTGCCGTTCGAGGGGCAGACGCTTCCCATACTGACCGTGAACTTCAAGGGCGAGAGGCTGAAGCCCGCCGACCCGGTCATGATGGCGGCGACGCTCATCGGCGAGCTGGCGTTCGGCGAGACGTCCGACATCTACAGAAAGCTCGTTTTGAACGAGCAGCGCGCCGAGTTCATCACCGGGTACTTCGACGAGAACCGCGACCCGGGCCTCTGGTCCGTCTTCGCGCGCGTCAAGGACGCGGGCGACGTCCGCGCGATCGAAGGCGAGATCTTCCGCACGGTCGAGGGGCTGAAGCGCGACCTCGTCTCCGAGGAGCGGCTCGACGCGGTGCGATCGCGCACGAAGTACTCCTTCCTCACGAGCCTCTCGACGCCGGACGGCGTCGCCTCGACCATCGACCGGATCGTCGCGATCACGGGAGACGTGGACGCGATCGAGGTGATGTTCGACACGCTCGACCGCGTGACGCCGGAGGACGTCCGCCGCGCGGCGTCGCGCTACCTCACCCCCGAGCGGAGCACGGTCGCCGTCCTTCACGCGGCGAACGAGCCGCTTCCCGACGCGCTCGCGGGCGCAGAGGCGCCGGTGCTCCTCCCGGTCCCGGCCGACCCCAACGTCGCGATCCGGCTCTGGTTCCAGGTCGGGAGCCAGGACGACCCGCCCGGGAAGGAGGGCCTCGCGGCGCTCACCGCCACGCTCGTAAGCGAGGGGGGGACGAAGTCGCGAAGCTACGAGCAGATCCTCGCGAAGCTCTTCCCGCTCGCGGCGTCGTACGGCGCGAGCGTCGACAAGGAAATGACCGTCGTCTCGGGCATCGTCCACCGCGACGTCGTCGATCCGTTCGTCGAGATCTTCCTCGACGCCGTCCTGAACCCGGGCTTCCGTCAGGAGGACTTCGAGCGCCTGAAGGACCGGACGATCTCCGGCATCGAGAAGACGCTCCGCTACTCCTCCGACGAGGACCTGGGCAAGGCCGCGCTTCACTCGCGGATCTTCCGCGGCACGCCGTACGCCCACATCGTGGAAGGCACGGTCGCGGGATTGAAGTCGATCACGCTCGACGACGTGCGCGCGTTCCACCGCGCCCGCTACACGCGCGACAACGTGGTCGTCGGCTGCGGCGGCGCCTACGCCGCGGCGCTCCCGGCCGAGATCTCCGCGGCGCTCGCGCGGCTCCCGGAAGGGCGGCCCGAGCGGGTCCCCGCGCCCGAGCCCGCGCCGATCGACGGGCGGCAGGTGATCCTCGTCGAGAAGCCCGGCCCCTCGACCGCGATCAGCTTCGGGTTCCCGATCGACCTCCACCGCGGATCGCGCGAGTTCTACGCGCTCTGGATCGCGAACTCGTGGCTGGGCGAGCACCGGAACTCGTCGAGCCACCTCTACCAGGTGATCCGCGAGGCGCGCGGCATGAACTACGGAGACTACTCCTACATCGAGGCGTACCCGAACGGCGGCCGGCGCCAGACCCCGCCGACGGGCGTCGCGCGGCGAGGGCAGCTCTTCGAGGTCTGGATCCGGCCCGTGCCGCGCGACCGCGCGCTCTTCGCGCTCAGGGCGGCGCTGCGCGAGGTCGAGAGCCTCGTCGCGAACGGGCTCGGGCAGAAGGAGTTCGAGGACACGCGCGCCTTCCTCCGGAAGTACATCCTGCACTTCGCGGAGACGACGTCGGAGCGCCTCGGCTACGCGATCGACGACCGGTTCTACGGCATCGAGGACGGGCACCTCGACCGATTCCAGGCGATGCTCGGCTCGATCACGCTCGACGAGGTGAACACCGCCGTGCGGAAGCACCTCCGCACGGAGAACATGGTGATCGCGATGGTGACCGAGGGCGCGGAGGGGCTCCGCGACGCGATCCTCTCCGGCGAGAAGAGCCCCATCTCCTACGGCGCGATCCAGAAGCCCGAGGAGATCCTGGAGGAGGACAAGGCGATCGAGTCGTATCCGCTCCGCGTCGCGCGCGGCGCGGTGACGATCGTGTCGGTCGACGCGATGTTCGAGCGCTGACCGGGAAGCCCGCGCGCGGGACGCGGTTTTTCTCATTCCGGCGCCTCCCTCTCGGTTTGACTATCGGATCGAAAGGGCTAGTCTTTCCCGGCGCGTTGCGCAGGGTGACCGCCGCCGGCCAACACCTTGTTGGCCGCTCGTTCACGGCACATCGGGGGCGGTGGTCGTTTCCACCCGAAGGGGCGTCATGCGCGCGACCGTCTCACTTTCTCTCTTCAGCGTTTCATCTCTCGTTCTACTCCTCGCCCCGGCCGGCACGGCCGAGGCGGGAGCCCCGCGGCGGGTCCAGCTCGAGTCGCGGCTCGAGACGGACTCGGGCGTCCTCGAGCTCTCGCTCGACGCCCGTGCGTCCGATGTGAAGATCCGCATCGACGCGGAGGGCCTCCCGTATCCGCTTTCGGGCGAATACGTGCTCGTCCTCGACGGCGAATCGGGCGAGCGGGTCGTCGGGCACTATGCGCCCGAGCCCGACTGCGACGAGAACCTCCCCATGGAAGAGGACGACGACGAGGACGGGGACGAAGAGGGCGACGACGAAGGCGACGACGAGGAGGAGGAAGACGACGAGGACGAGTGCGTCGAGGAGTCGGTCGACTGGGAGGGCCGCGAGAAGATCCGCGAGGACTGGCGGGCGTACGCTCTCGGCGTCGACTGCCTCCACCTCTACGACGGCGACTCGCTCGTCGCCGCAGCGGAGGTCTCCCGGAGGGGCTCCGGCCTCAGGCTCCAGTCCGCGTGCCAGTTCGGCGCCGAGCTGCGGCTCGAGAACGCGGGCCACAAGATCCTCGTGAGCGCGGCGTACCCGGCACCGGGCGAGACGGTCGTCTTCCGCTTCGGCGGCCTCGACGGCTGGCTCGAGCTCCCCGTCGAGCTCGATCGGAGGGGGCGCGGGCGCGCCCAGCTCCGCGGCGAGGACGACCTCATGGCCGAGGCGCTCTCCTGGTCGGAGGTCGTCGTCCTCCTCGGCGACGAGGAGATCGCTCATCTCCCGTTCGAGTGCCGGTGATCCCAACCGCGCCGCGGCGGGAGCCGCTCGGCTCCCGTCGCGGCCGCCTCGACGACGAGGTTGACGCATCGGCTCCGCCCTGATAGGCCGAAGACGGCACAACGGGGCGGAGCCGCATTCTCATGGCGACACATTATCGCGGGACGGAAGCCGAGCGGCGCGCGCTCGACGCCTACATCGCGCTCATGCGCGCGGCGGAGGCGGCGACGGCGCGGATCCACGCCGGCCTCGGCGAGAAGGGGCTCACGATCGCGCAATTCGGCGCGCTCGAGGCGCTCTACCACGTCGGGCCGATGCTCCAGGGCGAGCTCGCCGGAAAGCTCCTCCGCAGCACGGGCAACGTCGGCATCGTCGTCGACAATCTCGAGGACCGGGGGCTCGTCAAGCGCGAGCGACGGGAGGACGACCGCCGCTTCGTCACCGTCGCGTGCACGGAGAAGGGCTCGGCCCTGATCCGCTCGATCTTCCCGGAGCACGCGCAGACGATTACGCGCGACATGAGCGTCTTGCCTCCGGCCGAGCAGGAGGCGCTGCGGCGCCTCTGCGTGAAGCTCGGAAAGGGACGGGCGTGATCCGGATCCGGAAGGGGAGCGATCGCGGCCGTTTCGACCACGGCTGGCTCGACACGCGCCACACGTTCTCCTTCGGCGAGTACTTCGACCCCGAGCACTCGGGCTTCCGGAGCCTCCGCGTGCTGAACGAGGACCGCGTGAAGCCGGGCAAAGGCTTCGGGAAGCACTCGCACCGGGACATGGAGATCGTCACGTACGTGGTGTCGGGCGCGCTCGCCCACGAGGACAGCCTCGGCCACGGCCGGACGATCCGGCGCGGCGAGGTGCAGCGCATGACGGCGGGGACGGGCGTCGTCCACAGCGAGTTCAATGCGTCCCGGGACGAAGACGTCCACTTTCTCCAGATATGGATCCGGCCCGAGCGGAAGGGGCTCGCGCCCGGCTACGAGCAGAACGAGTTTCCCGACGCCTCGAAGAGGGGCCGGCTCCGGCTCGTGGCGTCGCGCGGCGGGCGCGACGGCTCGCTCACCGTGAACCAGGACGTCGACGTGCTGGCGGCCCTCGTCGAGAAGGGCCGCGCGGTCGAGCACGCCCTCGAGCCCGGACGCCACGCGTGGCTCCAGGTCGTCCGAGGCGCGGTCGAGTTCGCCTTCGCCTCGCTCGAGGCGGGCGACGGCGCGGCGGTCTCGGACGAGACGGCCCTCTCGATCGCCGCGCGCGGCGACGACGCAGAGATCCTCCTCTTCGACCTCGCGTGACTCTCAGCGCCGCGGGATCGCGACCGACCGGGGCTCGAACGACTGGGGGAGCGGGGTCTCGGCGACGAGAACGCTCCCGTAGCCCGCGGCCCGCGCCGACGCGACGTCCCGCGCGACGGCCTCGGGCTCGCGGGCGAAGGCCTCGACGACCGCCACGAGTCTCTTGGCCTCGATCGCGGGACCGCCGCGCCGGGGCGACTCCGCCTCGAGGAGACGGGCCGCCTCCGCGGCGAACCCCGCGTCGTCCGGAACCCGGCCGAGCGCGCGGGACGCGAGGAGGACCGCGATGGACCTTCCGGGCGGGGCGGCGATCGCCGCGAGCTGTTGCCCCGACTCGAGCCAGCAGAGTCCGTGGAAGCACCGGACGCCGGCGCAGCGCGCGCCGGGGCCCTCCTCCGGGAGGTCGCGCTCCTCGCACTCGACGCACCAGACCGGGACGACGCGCGAGTCCCGCGGGAGCGTTTTTTCGACGCTCTCGACGAAGCGCGCGGGCGTCGACGGCTCCCACGCGGGCGTCGCGGTCGGCGGCACGTGGTAGTCGATCGCCCATCGGCACGAGTCGTTGCCGCACCCGCACGCCGAGGGCCCGCCTTGGATGCCGGAGAGGAAGACGACGTCGGCTCCGCCGGGCACGGCGCCGAGGCGCTCGGCGACTCGGGAGAGGTGGCGCGCGAAGGCCTCGGCGTACCCGATGGGCACCCAGGGCCACGCCTTCAGGACGAAGCCGTCCCGCGGCGCGGGCGCGTCCGGAAACCGCTCGCGCCAGTCCTCGTGGACGCCGAGCCCGGCCATCCATTCGGGGCGCTCGTCCGCGAGCGCGGGATCGCGGGCGACTTCGAGCCAGACGGCGACCGGGAGGCCGATCCGGCGCAGCGACGCGACCGCCTCTTCCACTGCGGCGGCGTCGAGCGGATCTCCGCGGAGGTCGAGGACGAGGGTCGACGCGGGCGAGAGCGCGTTCTCTCCGGACGAGAGGCGCGTCGCGTCGGCGGGGAGGACGAGGCGATACTCGGCCTCGGACTTTCTCGGCGCGGAGCACCCCGCCGCGACGACGAGCGCCGCCGCGAGAGCAATCGATGCGAGGGAAGCCGATTCCATGGCTCGCGCCATTTCATCGCGCGCTGACCGATCCTCCAAGTGGCTTTCTCGAAGCGACTTCGGGCGCGGCCCCGCGGAGGCGGGTATACTCGTGGCCTCGCGAGCGGCCGCGGCCCTGTCACCGCCGCCCTCACGAGCGTCAACATGAGGAGAGACCCCCGCCCGTCGCCCCTTCGGCGCGCCGCGCTCGTCCTCGCGCTCCTCCTCCCCGCGGCGTCCCCGGCCGCGGCGCAGGAGTCCCCGCCGCAAGTCTTCTTCACGCTCCGCCACCATCCCCATTTCCTCCTCGCGCCGAGCGACTTCGAGGGCTGGCTCAAGATGGCGGAGGAGTGGGGGTTCGGCGGCATCGCGTTCGAAGTGGCGTGGGGCGCGGTCGAGCGAAACGAGGGGGAGTTCGACTTCCGCGTCCACGACAAGCGCGTGCGCGACATGCTCGCGCGCGGCTTCGCGCTCCAGGTGAAGCTCAACTTCCGGTATTTCCCGCGCGATCTCGGGGCGGGCGAGCAGATGCACTCCGCCGACGGATCGCCGCTCCGCGTGCGCCTCGAACTCGGCGAGACGGGGACGCCGGCGATCGCCGATCCCGCCCTGGTCGAGCGCATGGCGCGGTTCGCGAAGGCGGCCGCGGCGAACTTCAAGGGACTTCCCGTCGTGAGCTACACGCCGTTCATCGACTGGGGGCTCGAGACCGGCTACGACGGGCGCGTCTGGACCGACTACTCGCCGGCCGCCGTGCAGGGCTTCCGCGCGCACTTGAGGAGGCACTACCTCACGATCGAGTCGCTCTCGGAGGCGTGGCGGATGCCGTTCAAGGATTGGAGCGAGGTCGGAATCGCGTTCGACGGAAAACAGATCGGGCGCGGCGCCGCCGACCTTCGCGCTCCCTATCTCGACTTCGTCCGCTACCGCGAGGAGGCGATGCGCGGCTTCGTCGACCGGATGGCGGCGGCGGTGAAGGACGGCGATCCCGACGCGAAGCTTGCCGTTCAGGTGGCGCGGCTCTACAGCGGCGAGGCCGCGATGCGCGGCGGCGTCGGCATCTTCAACTGGGCGCGCGCGGCCGACGAGATCATCATCGACCCCGCGCCGACCGACGACGCGCTCATGGCGGTCGACTGGATCCGCGCGGGGAAAAAGTTCCCGAGCGCGGAGGTGACCGGTCCGGCCGAGTTCGATCTCTACCAGGTCGACTTCGCGCGCGGATTCCGCTCGCAGATCCGCTCGGTCGTGCAGGGCGGCGCTCGGCGCGTCTACGTCGCGAACTTCAGCAAGCCCGACATCGAGGGGTTCCCGTTCGCGCGGTCGGAGGTCCTGAAGGCGGCGACCACTCGGGCGATCGCGCCGATCCGCGACGTCGCGATCTACCACAGCAAATGGGACCTCTACGCCTATCACGGCTCCGGCTACCCCGAGCTATCGTTCCGCCCCCAGGACGCGGCGACGCGGCCGATCGACGTCATCACGGACGACCTCTTCATCGACGACCCGCGCTTCCTCGAGAGATACAAGCTCATCTACGTGCCGCGCGGGGACTACGTCTCCGAGAAAGCGTACGCGGCGCTCAAGAACTCCGGCGCGCGGCTCCTCTCGCTTCGGGGCACGTTCGGGGCCCACGACGAGAGCGGCGCCCGGCGGCCGGAGGGGGAGTGACTTTTTTTTCGAGAGATCGGCGCCCGAGGGCGCCGTATGAGGTCGCCATGAAAACGACATCCCTTCTCGCTCTTGCCCTCCCCGTCCTCTTCGGCTCGTGCGCCGGATTCCACCTCGAGACCGCCTCGGAGGAGCGGACGTTCTCCGCTCCGATCGGCGAGAGCCGCTCGATCCGGGTCGAGACCGTGAACGGCCAGGTCACGATCCTCGCCGAGGAGGGACGCTCGGACGTCGAGGTGCGGGCCGTCGTCAAGGCCAGCGCTCGGACGATCGAAGAGGCCGAGGCGCGCCTCCCCGAGATCGGCGTCATCGCCGAGAACGTGAACGGGGGCGACCTCGCGATCTCGGTCGTCTTCCCGGACGGGAAGCCGCGCAGCAACGAGGGCTGCGCGTTCGACATCCGGACGCCGATC
>Ga0187892_10011024_pt1 | contig 11244 bp, 10 predicted proteins | sample MA1701073metaG_FD_139345 | JGI IMG/M metagenome (GOLD analysis project Ga0187892, IMG submission 139345) | Bio-ooze microbial communities from a basaltic lava cave in the Kipuka Kanohina Cave System on the Island of Hawaii, USA - MA170107-3 metaG ... | reverse complement strand
TTGGCGCAGTAGTGTCAACTACGGTTACCTTTTGGGTTGCCGTTGCAGAGTTGCCTGCCTCGTCTGTTGCAGTCCATGTCACTATTGTTTCTCCAAGTGAGAATGTGTTTGGTGCGTCGTTAGATACTAGCACCTCGCTTACAGAATCTGTTGCCTCCGGAATGACTAATGATAATGTGTTGTCTGAGGCAGATGTTGCCTCAATTGTTATGTCTGCTGGTGCAGTTATGGTTGGCGCAGTAGTGTCAACTACGGTGATGTTTTGCGTTGCAGTCATGACATTGCCAGAGGTGTCTGTGGCAGTCCAAGTAACTACAGTTGTTCCTAAATTGAAAGTATTTGGCGAATCGTTAGTAATTGACTCCACTCCAATTGCATCATCAGCCGTTGCTTTGCCAATTGAAATGTCAGTGCCATCAGATCCTGTCGCTTCCACTATGAGGTCATCTGGCATTACTAGTTCTGGAGGCGTAGTATCAACTACTGATATCATTTGCGTTGCAGTCATGACATTACCAGAGGTGTCTGTGGCAGTCCAAGTAACTGCTGTGTCTCCTAACGCAAAGACAGGTGGCGCGTCGTTTGTTACCGACCCGATGTTTACAAGATCAGAAACCTTTGGTTCTCCAAGTGCTACAACATTTTCTGAAATTCCAGATGCCTCAACTTGCACGTTCTTTGGTGCAGTGATTTTGGGTGGCGTAGTGTCAGTTATTGTAATGGTTTGATCTGCAGTGATGCTGTTTCCATGATTATCTGTCGCAGTCCAAGTTACCACCGTGGTGCCAAGTGGAAATTCCAGTGGGGCGTTGTTTGTTATTGATGAGATCCCCGTTATGTCTTCTAATGTTGGCTCCCCAAGTGTAACTAGATTCCCTGCAATGCCTGTTGCCTCCTGTGTTATGTTTTGTGGCGGCATTAGGGTTGGTGCAGTAGTATCAACAATTGATATGGTCTGAGTTGCAGTAGAGTTGTTTCCAGACATGTCAATTGCAGTCCAAGTTATGCTGGTTTTGCCAATTGGGAAAAATTCAGGTGCGTTGCTTGTAATTTGTACTTCTTGTATATCAGATACGTTTGGTGCCACCAGTGTTACTGGGTTTGACGTTTCAGAAATTGCTTCAACTATTATTTCCTGTGGTTGCACAATGAGTGGTACTCCAGTATCAACTATGGTCACCTTCTGTGTTGCAGTTCCGACGTTTCCTGCCGCATCAACTGCTGTCCATACCACCTCAGTTTCTCCTAGTGGGAAAAACTGTGGGGCGTCATTTGTAACTGAGGAAATCTCTGTATTATCAGAAATAGATGGTTCGCCGAGGGCTACTTGGTTCTGATTGGGGCTTGTTGCCTCTATTGAGATATTTGCTGGGGCTCGCACCTTTGGTGGAGTGGAGTCAGTTATGGTGACTTTTTGATTGTATGTTGCCACGTTTTTTGCAACATCAATGGCAGTCCACGTCACAACTGTTTCCCCAATTGAATACACCTCTGGAGCATTGTTTGTTATTGATAATACCCCGACTAGATCAGTGACAGTCGGGTTTCCAAGACTAATCTTGTTTTGTGAGCCTTTGGCCTCTAGCACAACGTCTGAGAGGTTTGTAATCCTAGGAGGCGTCGAATCGTTTACTGTTACGGTTTGGGTTGCCATGCCTACATTTCCTGCACCATCAACTGCGGTCCAAATTATCGTTGTAATTCCAAGTGGAAATTCAGTAGGTGCATTATTTGTAAGCGACTTTATGCCGCTTGCATCTTCAGCTATTGCCTTTCCAACAGAGACTGGGGTTAGCCCCCCTGTTGCTTCAATGTAAAGATCATTTGGTGGAAGTACGGTTGGCTTGGTAAAATCGTTAGGAATTGGCTTGACTGTGGTTTGTTCGGTTTTAGTTTCCTGTATTGTTTGAGTTGTGTCCGCTGTTCCAAACTTTTGAATTCTGTGATTACTTGAATCGACAACAAACAAATCTCCATCAGAGTCTAGCGCAGCCCCCTTTGGTATTTTGAACTGGCTGTTTGCAGTTCCAGTAGAGCCAAACGTGGTTTGTATTACTCCGTCCTTGTTCATTATTAGAATTCTGTTGTTTGCAGCATCTGTCGCAATTATGTTGCCATCTGGATCCACTGCGACACCGTCAGGCGAGATCTTTAGTCCGCCAGACGAGGTGTTGGAGCTTTTCATAAAAACTCCTTCAGAGTTGAATTTTTGTACTCTGTTGTTTCCAGAGTCGCTAACATAGATGTTGCCGCCGTTGTCAACTGCCACGCCAAGTGGAAATAGAAACTGCCCCTGTCCTGTCCCGCTAGAGCCAATCGCTTTGATAAATTTTCCATCCGAATCAAATTTTAAAATTCTGGCGTTTGCAGTGTCGGCTACATAGACATAATCATCTTTTGATACTGCTATTCCATTTGGGAGCTTTAGTTTTTCCGAATCTGGTCCACTAGAGCCCCACGACTTGATAAAATTTCCAGTGCTATCGAATTTTTTTACCAGGTTTAGTTCATGGTCCACTACATAGACATAGTTATTGCGTGCTGCAATTCCAGCTATGGCGGCAAATTGAGACGGCCCTGTTCCTTTTGATCCCCACGAATGAAGATATGTTCCATCGTTGTCAAACTTTTGCACACGAGAGTTTCCAAGGTCTGTCACATAGACTGTACCTGCCTCATCAACTGCCACGTATTGTGGGAATGTAAAGGAGCCAGTTTTTGTAAGTCCAAGACCGCCCCAGCTGCTAACAAAAGGATAGCTGGTTGCTGCCTGCGCAGGCATGTACAGTGATAGGGTGAAAATAAAAAATACTACTAAGGTAGCTGTTTTGAGCTGCATTTAGGCGTAAGTTTCGAGGTTAGCAAAAGATCTCAAAAGTAAGAATTTCTTGTAGTTTTAGTCAAATTTTTTCCGAATTAAAACGGCTTGTTGACTTCGCGCGTAAAGACGTAGCTAGCAATGCCAATCATCACGGCCACAAAGGCGCCAATTATGCCAAGACTCAGTATAGTTGAGACACCTTCTGTAACACCTGTCATCAAGCCTCGCACCAAAAGCACGGTGTACGTGACTGGGTTTAGTTTTGCCGCTGTTGCAAGCCAGTCCGGCAAAAGCTCAAGTGGAAAAAGGGCAGGACTTAGCATGAATAATGGCATCCCCAAAAAGTTGATCATACCCCAAAACGTCTCCTGTGACTTGGCAGTTGCTGCAACAATTACTGAGATCCCAGAGAACCCAAGCGAAAATAAAATTACAATTAGCATTATCGGAATAATTACGAGTAGATTTGGAAAGCTCACGCCAATTATGATTGCAATTCCAATTATCAGGGCAGACTGTAGTGCAGATATCAAAGAAATTGCAAGCATTTTCCCAAGTGCTATAGAGGATCTTGAGATTGGTGCAGTAAGCGCCTTGTTCATAAATCCATATCTTCTGTCCCAGAGGGTGTTGACCCCACCAAAAATGCTTGTAAAAATTGCAGTAAGAATTATGACGCCTGGGGCCATGAACTCTAGATAAGTTCCATCAAATCCAACTTGCTCAATGAGCGGCTGGGTTCCTGCAAACGTATGACCAATCACGATAATCCAGATTGCAGGTTGAATTAGTCTTATTAGGACACCGCTTCGCGATTTGCGGTATCGCTTCATTTCACGCCAAAAAACAGTGTACGTGTCGTATATCATCATGGTGACATTCTTTCCTTTTTTCGGTATTCTTTTCTTCGGTCATACATAGTTCCATTGCTGTCACGCAGATCATGGCCAGTATATGACAAAAACACATCATCTAGCGTGGGTTGGGTAATTGAAATCGATTTTATTGTTATGCCATGCTTTGAGGAAAGAGAAAAAATCATCGGGGCAACCTCTGGCCCCTTCGATGAGAAAATGGTTATCTTACCATCCTTTTCCGTTACGTCCCTAACAAATTCTATCTCTCTAATTGAGGAGATTAGCTGCGGTTTTGATGCATGCTCGCCTATTGAAACTATGATCACGCCATTTCCCAGTGCATTTTTGAGTGCCTGTGGGGTGTCTATTGCCTGGATTTTACCATAGTCAATTATTCCTATTCTGTCACATAATCTGTCTGCTTCCTCCATGTAGTGAGTAGTTAGAAAAATTGTCATTTTGTATTCCTCGTGAATTCTTTTGATGTATTCCCATATCTTGTGTCTTGTTTGGATATCAAGTCCCACTGTTGGCTCATCCAAAAACAGAACCTTTGGTCTGTGTAACAATCCCCCTGCAATTTCAAGGCGTTTTCGCATCCCTCCAGAATAAGTAATGGCAGCCTCATTTTGTTTGTCGACGAGCTCTACTAAGTCGAGCAGCTCATCAATTCTTGAATCCAGTTGGTTTTTTGGAATGTGGTTTAGTCTACCCTGCAAAAGAAGGTTTTCTCTTCCTGTAAGGTATTCATCTATTGTTATGTCTTGCTGGACGTAACCTATCTGCTCTCGAACCTTTTTTTGTTGCGATACAAGATCAAATCCTGAAACAAATGCCTGACCCTTAGTTGGCCTCAAAAGAGTTGTAAGGATCATCATAGTAGTGCTTTTTCCTGCGCCGTTTGGACCCAAGAAGCCAAAAATCTCACCCTCATTTACCTGAATTGATACGTCGTCTACTGCCACGACGTCAGAACCATAGATCTTTGTCAGCGATCTTGTTTCTATTGCATACACACGATCAACCAACTAGTCAGACTATAAAATAGTGTCTTAACTTTGTTAATGGGTAAAAAAATTTTGTAAAAAAAAATTTAAGGTAGGAAATTTTTTTATGTCTATGAAGGGCCTTTGCCATGTATGTTATAACTCAAATGTCGAAGTAGTCTTAAACGACGGCACGCCCGTGTGCCGAGTTTGTATTTCAAAGATCCATTAACTTGTTTTTTTAAATAAAAAAATTAAAAAGAAATCTAGTGCGAGCTTTTGAACTGTTCTTTTGTCATCTTTAGAATTACTTTTTCTCCAACGCCCCAGATTTCTGACCTTGTAATTATTTTTGTATGTAGTATTCCATCTGAGACTTCGATGGATTGAAGATCGTTTGTTTCGTTGTCTTTGACAAGACGCTTTACTTTGCCTAGCTTGTGTCCGTCGATGTCAACTACTTGTACGTCAGTTCGAATTGGCGGTCTGCTGAGCAAAAGCGATTGTTCCGTGAACTTGTCAATGTATTCGGTTGGCAGATAATAGTCCTTGTGAAATCCCTGGTGAATCGTCACTCCGGAGACTGCAAGGGTATTGGTATTGATGTGGATGTGTTTTACCTTTCCATAACCGATTCCCTCTCTATCTATTACCTTTTTGCCTGTGAAATCGTCCGCTGTGCACAGATTTTCTGTCATTCCTTCTAAACGCGTTGCCATGGTGTGGTTTTCAAGATTGGTTTATGGAATGCAAAAATTACAATTTTCAATCAATGAGGTTAAATTACTTGACTTTTTGGAATTGGCGTGCAAACTAAGGTCTTCAAGGCAGCCTTGATAACAAAGGGCAGAAGTACTGGTAGGGAGCACTCTGTGTGGTTGCGTGCCGTCTCGTATAATGGCAAAGTCTACTTTTCACGAAGAAACCAAGACTCGGACTGGCTAAAAAACGCCATTGCAAGCCCCACAGTCAAAGTGACGTTTGATGATCAGATTCACGTTGGGATAGCATCTCTTGTCACAGATGACGCTCTTGCCAAAAAGATCTCGGATCTCAAGTATCCTGGCGAGGAGCGGGCCCAAGAGGCAAGAATAGTATTACAAGTTGAGCTGAGTTTATCCTAACGCATAATCTGGTTGGTAACTAACATCGAATCCTAAAACTTTAGATGATGTGTATGATTGTAGAGACACCACGTTTGTCCATCTCTACACCATTTTCCATTTCTGCCACAGAAATAGTAAATGATATCAAATCGCGTTGCTGTGCTGTCGTAGCGTCAATGCAAAGATGTACGTCCATCATCTCAAATTCACCTTGTGAAATAGCAGTCTCATCGACAAAGGCCTTGCAAGTTGATTCAACCCGAAATTGCTGTCCCTTGTAATGCTCAATTAGTTTTGTCTTTCTTCCATTTCTTCCGACTGCCCTTACATTGACGTCAATGATTCCCGGCTTTGAGCTCGTATAACCAGACTGCTTGTTGACAAACACGCCAATCTGAAACGGCTGCCCTGCAGTGGACTCGGCCATTTTTTGTATGCCGTCATTCATCACAACATCAATTCCCTTAATGGTCTGAGCAATTTTTGCAATCCACTCATTTGTTCTTTGTATGACCGATGCAATTCTGTCCCGTCTTTTTTTGTCCTCATCTGGTGGGAGTTTGTAATAGTCTACCCACGCCAGATAGTCTTTTGAGATATCTTCGATGAATCGAATACATGTAACCTTGTAGTCATCTACACTGTTTGCCCGCTCAGAGCCGTCATCGCTCCTAAGACCGTCATAGTCCATTGGCATTGCCATATCAGTTGGTTCTCAGTGGACGTAAAAAAACCATCGTGCAAAATCATTGAAGGTTCTGTTCAAAAGCTGGCATTTTTAATTCCATCTTTCTCCCTTCGACACATCGACTATTCGGATTGCCAAACCATCATAGCTTGATATTTTGGGTTCCGACATTGCTGGCTCTAAAGTGCCAAGCTGCGCTTCACTTGTGTCGCCTCGAGGATGGGTAAATCTAGCCCACCCCTTGTATGCAATGTTCAAAGACGCCACTACGTCCCTGTCCATTGATTTCATACAATTATTGCACCATAGTTTTCGTCTGTTTTGCCTGTCCTCTTGGATTCGCTTTCCGCATACCGGACAGAGCTTGCTGGTGCTTTTTGGATCCTCAAACCATACTGGAACACCCTCCCAAGCAGCCTTGTACTCTACTTGGTGTTGTAATTCGTAGTATTGCCAGCTGTTGAGTCTTCGTCTGTAATTGTTACCTTGGCTGTTTCCTCTTCTGTATAACTTTCTGATACCTTTTAGGTTCTCAAAGACAATTGCAGATTTGTTCTGCTTTGCGCGCTCGACAATTTGTTTTGAGATTTTATGGATGAGTTTTTTGGTTCTATGCTGCATCCTCTGGTTGAATTTCTGAAAGAACTTTCTTTTCATTTTGTGGTCGTTTCTCTTAAAACCAGCCCTTGCATGGATTGTGTTTTCCTTGATTGAAAGTAACTTGTTGGTCTTGAAGAATATGACTTTATCGTTGTTTCCCACAGTGACATTTCTGAGGTTTCTATCAATTCCAATTACGTTTTCTGGTCTGATTGGCTCGACTTGTTTTGAGATACAAAGGCCCAGACTGTTCTGACTCATTGAAAATGAGTTTACTTTCAAAGCTGGATCTGAGATTATTTTTTGTGTGTGCGCATTGAGCAGTATGTGGACTGGTCGTCTTGGCTTGTATGGTATTGTTAGCAAACAACCGTTGATTTTGAACCCATAGCAATTCACCAAATATGGTCTTTGCACAAATGGCGATTTTGTCTTTATTCCTCTTTTGACTGATTGTTTTCTTTGCTGTAGCCTTCCGGCAGCCTGTGAGATCGCATTTATCTTGTAATACGACATGATGTCATATTTGGCAAGCTTGCAATATGAGAGGAGCGATAGTTTTTTCAGAGTTGAGCAGTTGTTGTCTAGTCCTATTTTAATGCAGTCGTTGACCATATCAGTGAAGGTCTCCATCATTTGTAGATGCTCTCTGTTTGGTGTAAATCTCTGCCTTGTAGATTTGACAGGCAACGGATCATTTTGTCAATTTTGGTATTAAACGGATCTGATCTGTCAGATATTGATCCACGACGAACGTAATTTACATCGGCGGTGAAACCCCGAATGTTGAACAGAACAAATATAGCTAAAAATTACAAATCATCATGAGCTTTTCTGCAATCACATCTGAGTTACAACGACAGCTCAAATCAAATTTGCCGCAGATAAGACTGCTCCTAAAGAAAAATCCCGCAATGGGGTACACTAAGATCACCGAGATTGGCTCATCTGTTGGACAAAAGCACAAAATTCAGCTGCTAGTTAACTTTCCCCAAAGAGAAAAGATCAACGAGTTTGAGTTGTATGGAAAGCGTGATCTTTCCATTATAGTGGATAGGCAAAAAAAGAATTTCCCAATTCAGCGCTCACTCATAAAGGATGTGGCAAAAAAGACGCTCGGAGACGTACAGGTAGATGACGCATACATGTATGAGGGAAAGGAAGGAGTTCGTGTCTCTTTTGAGAATGGTAGAATTGACATCTTGCCACACTCATTGCACATTTGGTGCTTTTTCGATGATAAAGTGACTAGTTATTGTAACTGGCTTTTATCTGAGGTCTATCAGCTTGGCGGGGAGCCATCCAGCTTGACAAGCTCAAAGGAATAATCCAAGTCTCCCTCAATCGTATAGAATTCCGCCTTGACAGGAAGTGGGAGGTTGTCTGCAACCAAGAATCGATTTTCAATGTCATTTACCTTGTAAGATATGGTGTATGTCCCAAGTGTTCCAAATTCAAATTGCGTGTCCTCGTACGCAGTAAGCTTTAGTTTTGGTGTAAATTTGCCAATGTATACTGTGCCCCATTCTGCTCCAACGACTAGATATTTTGATCCACTCAGGGTGTCCCGCACTGAAAAAACTGTGAGATCTAATGCGTGGATGTATGGTTTGATGTCTTCTGGCACATCAATGAAGACGTATGCCTGGCCAAGCTTCAGCGTATTTTGCAGGTGCTGGTTTGTTTTTATGTCATCAATTATCACTTGAACGTTTTGTTCGCCGTCAAGCTGATCCAAAAACCTAAGCTCTGCTAAAAACTCCATGTCTTGATATTTTACCAAATATTGCAATGTCGGTTTGTCTTCTGCTCCCTTTCCCACGTACCACTGGCTTGCAAATCGTGGAATTATGTTTTGTTCAGCACCTGGAACGCCGCTCAAAAATGGATATGTGAGACCTATTGCAGCAGCTCCAAACATTATCCCTAATGGAACGAAGAGAATTTTTTTGATCAAGATTAGCTAAATGATTCTAGGACTTTAATTTGATAATTCCGTTTGTAATCAGATATTGTATTCCTGAGACAAAATCCTTGTCGGTAATTGTTCCTTCTGACCACCACTTTGCGTTATTTTTGATCCAAGGTGGAATGACATTGCTTCCAGTTCCAGAGCCTGGCGTAGTTGCCGGAATTTTGATAATTTTTTGATTAATCAGATACTGTATTCCTGAGACAAAGTCACCATCTCCAATAATTCCTTCTGACCACCACTTGGCGTTATTTTTGATCCAAGGTGGAATAACAATTTCCGGAGGTGCTGGGGGGGTCGTAGTCGTTCCTTTTTGTACATTAACGTCAAATGTCATATATCCTGCCTTGGCAGCATTTGGTGTCAAGTACTCAGAACCAGTACCATACACAAAGACTGCATATTTGGTTGGACCAGATTCATTTACTATTATGCTACGCCTTACTTGACCAGCAGTGGTAAAAAGCGTGTCTCGATTTTCTTCCTCAGCAATTGACCTCTTTTTTGAGAGCCCCTGTGCAGTTTGTTCCACTACTAGTATGTCGTAGTGTACTTCGTTTTCAAACTCGGTGTCATGGACAACTCTCTTGAAATTAATTATCAGTTCCAACTCACACCCTTGTTTTGGTTGCGAAGGACCGTAATTGATCTCCACAATCATAGTATTAGTGTTAGTTAGTTTTGAGACTCGTGTTAAGCTATAGTTAGTCTCACAACCAAGACCCTTTTGCGGGTCTGGTGTTGATTGGATATTTGTAAATGGATTTGTCTTTACGTTTTGCTGGTAATCTAATAGTTCAAATCTGTATTCTTGCGGTGGTACACCCTCAGCCACATGCGCATATGTATCTGCCTTTATTGGAAACGGAAATTCATCGACAACCCAAACTCGGTTTATCTTACCGCCGGTTTTCCACGATACTTGTACTGTATCAAATACTCCGTCAGGAACTGCAATCTTTTCTTCTGCTGTAGGTATGATCTGTTCTCCGCCGATGTTACCTATTTTCCCCCAAGATGGAGCACTGAACTGTTTTGGCCCCTTTATAGAATTTGATGTCGGGTCTGCCGTAGCATATGCAGACATCCAAACTATTGAAGATTTGAATGCGGCGGCAAATTCTACAAGGTTAGGAGTGCTGCTTGTTGGTTCTGGCGCTATTTTACCTAGGTTCATCGTTCCTTTGAAAACTTTGGCGCCGTCATACACTACTGTGTGAACCTTCCATTGGTTTTCGCTTCCTACTTGCACGTCACCTTCTACCCAAAAATCGATCCTAAATTGCGAACAGTCCTTGTAATCTATATGACACAGTGAATAGCTAAACTGATCTCCTTTTTTGAGTCCCTCACCCACATACCAAGAACCAGCCTTACTTACTCCGCCACCTTGGAATTGCGCAAAGGCATTTTGTGAAAAGCCAAACGTAAGAATGGTTACTGCAATTAATACAACAAAAATTCCTGACTTTCTCAAGTGATCTATTTTAGCCAAAACCCTAGTTAAAAGTTATTCAGCTAAGCTACGCAAATATAGAGGAATTTCGAACGAAAATTAGAATGTGCGATTGCGCCAAGATTCACATGTTTGAAGTAGAGTTCAAGTTAGCTGGAATGAGTGTTGTTCCGACCCACAAAAACTGCGGCAATGCACTAAGCGAAACACAAACCGACAAATTTCAAAAAGAGCTTGTCAAGTCTTGGGGACTAGACCCTGAAGACGAAAATCCAATTTAGAATCAAGTGAAAAATAAAACAAAAAGAAGGTTAAGTATTTACCTTAACTCTGCGACTGCTTCTTTACAAACGTCAGATTTGCATTTACAATCTGCACTGCAAATACATGCACCTTGCATTTCACAGTCACATTTAAAGTCAGGATCACCGCTTTCTGCTTCGCATCCGCAAGCTTGATCTGTCATAGAGTAGGGATCCTACCACATAGTTTTAAAGGTTATCCAGTTTGTATTGAAAAGATGTTTAGGCATAATTTTGTAAAGACTCAGTCATGTTGTTTGCTAGTTTGTGCAAGGCCTTTGCTTGTTGTTCTATTCTAGTGGGGTCGTTCTCAAAATCAAAGGCAACCTTGAGAACATGAATTAGATCTGGGTGTTTGTGTATTGAATCCTTTATGGAGACAATGTTGTTTTTGTTTACATAACCAAGGTAAAAGTAACAGTCTGATAGAAGCGAGTTTTCTACTAGGTATTGGTA
>Ga0187892_10011023_pt1 | contig 11244 bp, 11 predicted proteins | sample MA1701073metaG_FD_139345 | JGI IMG/M metagenome (GOLD analysis project Ga0187892, IMG submission 139345) | Bio-ooze microbial communities from a basaltic lava cave in the Kipuka Kanohina Cave System on the Island of Hawaii, USA - MA170107-3 metaG ... | reverse complement strand
GGAAACGACCGCACCGACGAGGATCTGTTCGGCGCCCTGCCGGACTCGGCGATCACCATCGCCGTCGGCGAGCGCCCCAGTCGGGCTCGCTATCGGGTTCACGACGTCCGGAGCCTTCGAACCCTGCTGGCGCGGATCGACGCCGGTCTGAACGGAGGCTGATGCCCGGTCTTGACGACCGGTCAATCGAGGCCCTACCGTTCGGCCCGAAACCTTCACGACGCGGGTATTGTCGGAGGACAGGATGCTCGGTTCACTGTTCACGCTTGCCACAATTGCCGTTTCGGATACCACCCCGGCTCCGGCCTTTACGGTGCGAGTGGATGAACGGCGCCACGAGGTCATACTCCGGCTCGGTCCGTTCCCGCTCCCGTGTCAGGAGCAGGAAGATGAGCACGCGGAAGGCCATGAGGGCATGGACCATGGCCACGGGCCCCAGCTGCCCTCGTACCGATTCGCCTGGCCGGTGTCGGGATGGGCTCGGGGCTTTCGGGTGGAGATCAGCGATCCCGCCGGCAAGCCGTTGAGCCGCCGGTTGCTTCACCATGTGAATCTCAGCCACCTCGATCGGCGGTCCCTCACCTTCCCGATGTTCGAGAAGATCATGGCGGCGGGTCAGGAGACCGATGCGGTCATGTTGCCCAAAACCGTGGGTGTGTGGATCGCCCAGGGCACCGAAATGGCCCTCTCCAGCATGTGGACCAACGAAACGGGGGAGGACCTCGAGGGAGTTGTGATGGAGCTGGTGCTGCCCTATCTCCCCCCGAATACGGTACCGCGGCCCACCGAGGTTCGGCCTTTCTCGATGGACGTCGGGTTTCGGCCGGGTCTCACGGCGGGGTTTGATCTCGATACCGGCCGGGTGGAGTTCTCCCGCGAGTTCGAGGTGGCGGTTGACGGCCGTCTGCTGGGTATCGGCGGTCACATGCACGACTATGGCTATGCCATCGAGCTTCGTGATGGCGAAACCGGCAAGGTTCTGGTTCCCCTGAAGGGCAAACTTGACCCGGACGGGAAACTGCTAGGGGTGAGCCGCAAGGTTCTTGGAGCGACGGGTCCAGGCCTCCGCCTTCGGGCGGGTCGCCGCTATGTCGTCGTCGCGAAGTACCACAACACCACCGGACGTCGTCTGAAACTCGGAGCGATGGCGGCCATGGCCGGGATTTTCACGCCGGACCGTCCCGAGCTCTGGCCCGCGCTCGACAAGAATGACCCGGTCAACGTGGCGGAACTCGAAGCCCTCGGCCAAAACGGATGGGTGACCGTCCCCGATGCCCCAGCGAAATCCCGCGTACCCAAGCCGCACTAGGGGTGGATTGGGGAAGGTGCGAGCTGTGAGCTGTGAGGTGTGAGGCAGCTCCTCGGCACCCAGCACCTCGGACCAAGGGGGGAGTGGGCCCGGCGCGATTCGAACGCGCGACCTCTTGCTCCGGAGGCAAGCGCTCTATCCAGCTGAGCTACGGGCCCTTCATGTAGGCTATGAGCTATTCGCTATTAGCTATTGGCCGATGAGGTTCGCCGCGACGTCCAATAGCCAATAGCCAATAGCCAATAGCCTAGTCGGGGCGCCGGGATTTGAACCCGGGACCTCCTGCTCCCGAAGCAGGCGCGCTACCAGGCTGCGCTACGCCCCGTCGATAGTGGGATAGTGGGATAGTGGGACAGCGGGACAGGTGGACGGTCTGCACCACTATCCTAAACTATCCCTCTATCCCCCTATCCCTCTACCCCTCTATCCACGCGCCCTGAGGGATTCGAACCCCCAGCCTTCTGATCCGTAGTCAGATGCTCTATCCAGTTGAGCTAAGGGCGCCAGGCTGGGAATGGGCGGTACAAGATTCGAACTTGTGACCTCTACGATGTCAACGTAGCGCTCTAACCAGCTGAGCTAACCGCCCGAAAGAGGTGCGAGGTGTGAGGTATGAGGTGTGGGGCAGCCCCTCGCACCCGGACCTCAGACCTCGCACCTCGCACCTTGCACCTCAGTAGCGGGGGTGGGATTTGAACCCACGACCTCCGGGTTATGAGCCCGGCGAGCTACCAGACTGCTCCACCCCGCGACGTTTTTCCGACTGCCCGTCCGCCCGTCTGTCCGACTGTCGAGAGCGGGAAACGGGACTCGAACCCGCGACCCCAACCTTGGCAAGGTTGTGCTCTACCAACTGAGCTATTCCCGCAACCGTCACAGCCCGTCTTCCCGTCTTCCGCCCGACCGAGTGGAGGCGAGGGGGATCGAACCCCTGACCTCGTGAATGCCATTCACGCGCTCTCCCAACTGAGCTACGCCCCCGCTATATTTTCGGTCGCTTGCCGGGAGGGCTGCTGCAGGCGGCAAACTAGCGGCCGCTCCAGAGCATGTCAAGCGAAATTCGTACCATTCCGTGGCATTCTCGTCGCGCCAAACCGTTCACTTCCTCGTCGGTCTGACCCTGCATGAGCAAGCCGCGTCCGGAAAGGGAAACTTCGGCTGGCGGGATCGTGTTCCGGCGTGGTCCCGCTCCGGAAAACGAGATCCGGTTCCTGCTGATCAAGGATTCCTACGGCAATTGGGGATTTCCCAAAGGGCACCTCGAAGTGGAGGAGGCTCCTGCCGCCGCGGCCACTCGGGAAACCGAGGAGGAAACCGGGCTCCAGGGGCTGCTCCTCCACGGTCCGATCCGAGTGATCGACTGGTATTTCCGGTTTCGGGGACGACTCATCCACAAGTACTGCCACTTCTTTCTCTTCGAGTCGCCGGCCGGCGATCCGATCCCACAGGGCGCCGAGGGGATTACCGCGTGCCGGTGGTTCGTTTTTGACGAGGCGCTGCAGGAGCTGAGCTATGAGAATGCTCGGGGGGTGCTTCGACGTGCCGGGGACATGACCAAGACCCTGGTGGCGACCGGTGCGGGTCGTTCGCGGTCCGCACCAAAGCGGGCCTGATGGCCGTCTTCGCCGTCTTGCCCGATGGTCGGAGCGGGTTCGCTGTCGTCCGTCGCTCGCTCCCCCCATCAACCCCCTCCACACCCTTCGCCCCCTCGCCCCGTTCCCCGGTCAAACTGATCCGCTGTCGCTCGGCACGCGACCTTGAAGGTGTGCTGCAACGACGTCTTATCGAAGCCATTGTACTCGGCACCCGCACCGCTCGTCGAACGGATTTGGATAACCTGCGAGCTCGCTACCCAACCATCCCGGTCGTAATCCTTGGCGAGGTTCGAGCGGAGGATGCTGAACGGCTCACCGCCTGGGACCGTGCCGGCGTCGCGGTCCTGCTTGTCGAGGGGGTCGAGGACAGCGTGACCGGGGATCTCCTGCTGCGCCATGCGGCATCGCGGCGCCGGCACGCGGCGCTCACCGACTTTCCCCGGCTCCTCCGCCTGACCGAGCGGCTCCAACTCGGTGCCTGGGAGCAGATGGCCTCCGCCCCGGGCCGGCCTGCCTCCCCAGCGGTGATCGCGGCCCAACTTCGGGTGTCGCGCGAACACCTCTCACGACAGTTCGGTGCCGGCGGAGCCCCCAACCTGAAGCGGGTTTCCGACCTCCTCACCGTCCAGCGCGGTATGGATCTCCTGATGAATCCGGGATACTCCATCGCCACCGTGGCCAGGTTGCTCGGATTCGCAAGCCCCAGTCACCTCCGCACCGTGGTCCGGAGAGTGGCTGGCGTGTCGCTCGAGGAGGCCCGGGTGCTGACTCCGCGCGACTTGCTCCGCCGATTCCTCCGACTCTCCCACTGACCATCGCCCCCTTGCCCAAACACGAGATTGTGATAAATTTCACAAGCAAAGAACCGGTACATTTTGGCCCTCCAACCCACGACCCATGGCGACCGAATCCATTCTCCGTCCCGGTGAGCTGAAGGAGATCCTCCTCAAGGAGATCGAGGCTGCCAACCTCGGCCGGACCGACAGCGCCGACGCCGGCACCACCCTCGAAGTCCGCGACGGTGTCGCCCGGATCTATGGGCTCAAGGGGGCCCTGGCCGGCGAGATGCTGGAGTTCACTTCGTCGGAAACCGGGGAAGTCATTTCGGGATTGGTGCTCAATCTCGAGCAGGACAACGTGGGCGCCGCCATCATGGGCGACTACCTCAAGCTCAAGGAAGGCGACGAGGTCCGCTGCACCGGCCGGCTCCTCGAGGTGCCGGTCGGCTCCGCGATGCTCGGTCGCGTTGTGGATGCGCTGGGTGCCCCGGTGGACGGGCGCGGCCCCATTCGGGCCGATGGGGCCCGGCCGGTCGAGATGATTGCCCCCGGCATCATTGTGCGGCAGCCGGTGAAGGAGCCGCTCCAGACCGGCATCAAGGCGATCGATTCGATGATTCCCATTGGCCGCGGTCAACGCGAGCTGATCATCGGCGACCGGGGCACCGGAAAGACGGCCATTGCGGTCGACACCATCATCAATCAGAAAGGCACCGGCGTTATCTGCGTGTACGTCGCGATCGGGCAGAAACGCTCGACCGTGGCGACCGTGGTGGAGCGCCTCAAGGAAGCCGGAGCCCTGGACTACACGATCGTGGTGGTGGCGTCCGCTTCGGAGCCGGCACCGCTCCAGTTCATTGCTCCCTATGCCGGGTGCGCGATCGCCGAGCATTTCATGTACGCGGAGGGAAAGGCCACACTCTGCGTGTACGACGACCTCTCCAAGCAGGCCGCGGCCTACCGCCAGATGTCGCTGATTCTGCGCCGGCCTCCCGGCCGCGAGGCCTATCCGGGGGACATCTTCTACCTGCACAGCCGGTTACTCGAGCGGGCCGCGAAGATCTCCGAGGACACCGCAGCGATCAAGTATGATCCCCGGATCAAGAAGGCCGGGGGATCCCTAACGGCGCTCCCCATTATCGAGACCCAGGCGGGAGACGTTTCAGCGTACATCCCGACCAACGTCATCTCGATCACCGACGGCCAGATCTTCCTGACGACCGATCTCTTCTACTCGAACGTCCGTCCCGCGGTGGACGCCGGCATCAGCGTCAGCCGGGTCGGCGGCAATGCGCAGATCAAGGCGATGAAGCAGGTGGCTGGGCCGCTCCGGCTCTCGTTGGCACAGTTCCGGGAGCTGGAGGCATTCGCGCAGTTCGGTTCCGATCTCGATGCCGCCACCCAGCGCCAGCTCGCCCGGGGCGCACGGCTGGTCGAAGTGCTCAAGCAGCCCCAGTACGATCCGGTGCCGGTCGAACGCCAGGTCGCCATCATCTTCGCGGTCACCAACGGCTATCTCGACGACGTGGACGTCAAGCACATCCGGAAGTGGGAGGCGGATTTCCTCGAGTACCTCGAGAGCGCTCCGGGCGGGGTGTTCGAGGGCATCCGGACCAGGAAGGCTCTCGACGACGGCCTGACGGCGAGTCTCAAGGCTGCGATCGAGGCATTCAAGCCGCTGTTCCGGGCCGAGTAATGGCCGGGAAAGGTCGGCAGCTCCGCGGGCGCATCCGGACGGTTCAGAACACCCGGAAGATCACTCGCACCATGGAGCTGGTCGCCACCAGCAAGCTGAAGCGCGCCCAGGATCGCGTGGTCGCGGCCCGGCCGTACGCGGAGGCGCTCCGCCAGGTGATGGGTGATCTGGTGACCCCGGAGCTCGCCGCCCAGTTCCCCCTGTTGCGGGCGCCCGAGCCGCCCGCTCGAGGCGGGCCGCGGCGTGCCGCTGTCATCCTGATCACCTCGAACCGGGGCCTCGCGGGCGCATTCAACAGCAATCTGATCAAGGAAGCCCGGCGCACGGTGGAACGGCTCGAAGCGGCGGGCCATGAGGTGGACCTGCATGCCGTCGGGAAAAAGGGCGCCGGGTACTTCAAGTACGTCGGCCGCCTTCTCGCTTCGGATCGTCAGGACATCGGCGACCGCCCGACCGTCGACCACGCCGCCGGATTGGTGGCGCCGCTCATGGCCGGCTACGAGGCCGGAGAGCTCGCGAGCGTGGACCTGGTGTACGCCCGGTTCGTGAGTCCCCTCTCGACGCCCCCGACCACGGTGCGGGTGCTTCCGATCGAAGCCCCGACCGGCCGCTCCCGCGCGCCCAACTATCTCTTCCGGCCCGATCCAGCTGCCATCCTCGAGCAGCTACTCCCGTTGTACGTCCGGAACATGATCTATCGGGGGTTGGTTGAAACGGCTGCCGGTGAGCAGGGGGCCCGCCGTACCGCGATGAAAAACGCCACCGACAACGCTGGCGAGCTGATCCAGTATCTCACTCGTACCTATAACCGCCAGCGTCAGGCGGCGATCACCCAGGAAATCGCGGAGATCGTCGGGGGCGCGGCGGCGCTAGAAGGCTGAGGAGAGGACGAACGCATGACGACCGCGACAGCAACCGACAAGAACGCCGGCACCATCGTGCAGATCATCGGCCCGGTTCTGGACGTCGAGTTTCCGCCGGACCACCTGCCCGAGATCTACTCTGCGCTGCGAGTCGAGGACGCCTCGGGTCGGATGCCGGTTCGTCTGGTGGCCGAAGTCCAGCAGCACATCGGCCGGAACCAGGTCCGCGCGGTCGCGATGAGCTCGACAGACGGGGTGGTGCGGGGCATGAAGGCGGTGGACACCGGCGGGCCGATCACCGTCCCCGTCGGCGCGGCGCCCCTCGGCAGGATCCTCAACGTGTTGGGCGAGCCGGTGGACGGCGGCGACCCCATCCCGGCGGACGTCGAGCGGTGGCCCATCCATCGGGAGACGCCGAAATTCGTGGACCTCGAGCCGAAGACGGCGATCTTCGAAACCGGGATCAAGGTCATTGACCTGATCGCGCCGTTCGTCAAAGGCGGCAAGATCGGGTTGTTCGGCGGCGCGGGCGTCGGCAAAACCGTCGTCATCATGGAGCTGATCAACAACGTTCAGAAGGGGCATGGCGGCAAGTCGGTTTTCTCCGGCGTCGGGGAACGGACCCGGGAAGGAAACGACCTGTACCTCGAGATGAAGGAAAGCGGCGTCCTGGGGTCGTGTGCGCTGATCTACGGACAGATGAATGAGCCCCCGGGCGCGCGGCTTCGCGTGGGGCTGTCCGGCCTGACCGTCGCGGAGTATTTCCGGGACATGGAAGGTCAGGACGTCCTGCTGTTCATCGACAACATTTTCCGCTTTACCCAGGCGGGCTCGGAGGTGTCGGCGCTGCTGGGCCGGATGCCGAGCGCCGTGGGATACCAGCCGACCCTGGGCACCGAAATGGGGGATCTCCAGGAGCGCATCACCTCCACGAAGAAGGGATCGATCACCTCGGTGCAGGCGATCTACGTGCCCGCCGATGACCTGACCGACCCCGCCCCGGCCACGGCCTTTGCGCATCTCGACGCGACGGTGGTGCTCTCGCGGGCGATTGCGGAGCTGGGGATTTATCCGGCGGTGGATCCACTCGACAGCGGCAGCCGGATTCTGGATCCGCAGTACGTGGGCGAGCGGCACTACGCCGTCGCCGTCGCGGTGCAACGCACGCTGCAACGCTACAAGGCGCTTCAGGACATCATCGCCATTCTCGGGATGGACGAGCTGTCCGAAGAGGACAAGCTGATCGTCAGCCGGGCTCGCCGGCTCCAGCGATTCCTCTCGCAACCGTTCCACGTGGCCGAGCAGTTCACCGGATTCAAGGGCAAATACGTGAAACTCGAGGACACCATTACCAGCTTCGAGCGGGTGTTGTCCGGCGAGTTCGACCATCTCCCGGAGCAGGCCTTCTACATGCAGGGAGGCATCGAGGACGTGATCGCCCGGGCCCAGGAGCTGGCGTCCGCATGATGCGGGTGCTCGTGATCGGCCCGGAACGCACCGTGTACGACGGGGAGGCCGAGAGTCTGGTCGCTCCAACGTATGACGGCCAGGTCGGCATTTTGCCCCGGCACGCGCCCTTCATGACGCTGCTCGGCCGGGGCGCGCTGGCGATTCAGAAAAGCGGGGCGACGAGCCGGTTCCGTGTGCAGGGGGGATTCCTGCAGGTCGTCTCCAACACCGTTCGGATCGTCGCCGAACACATCCAGGGAGACCACTGATGCGTAACCCGCTCGCAGGACTGACCCTGCTCGTTCTCGCTGCGCCGCTCGCGGCCCAGTCCACCGGCACCCCGGTCTTTCATGCCCCGTACCGGGTTTTTGATCGCTACGAAATCGGCGGCAACGTTTCCGACCAGGGAAACATCACGGTAGAGGGGTTCTACGGCTTTGCCCAGCACGATGGCCGCTGGGATCTCTCGCTGCGGGCCGGGATTCAGGACGACGTCGGAACTCGCACCGCCCTGCTGGTTGGAGTGGATGGCCGGGTCCGGGTCATCGACCAGAGCGAGGACTTCCCTCTCGATGGGGCCTTTATCCTTGGCGTCGGCTCCCGACTGGTGCGGGACGGTTCCCGGTTGTTCATTCCGTTCGGGCTGTCGATCGGCCGGCGGATCAATTTCGACAACTCGACGGTCAGTCTGGTGCCGTACGGCCAGCCCGTCGTGATGCCGACCTTCGGCGAGGGTGGGAGTGACGTGGCCGTCGCGTTGGGTCTGGGAGCCGACCTCCGGATCAACCGCCGTTTCGAGCTGCGGGTGGGCGTCGGAATCGGTGATATCGAGAGTTTCTCGGTCGGCTTTGCCATCGCCCGCTGACCCCGGATACCGTTCGGCTCGGTCGATCGTTCACGGTTCACCCCGTCTGGAGCGTGCCATGAAGCCTTCCCTTCGGTTGGTCGGGCCACTCCTCGCAGGCATGCTCGGGTCCGCAAGCGCCCTCGCGGCGCAGGCGGCCGGGATCCCGGTGCGGAACGCCGGCATCGGTACGGGCATCAGCGTGGCCGCCGATGTGGGCGTCCCCAACGGCGCGATGGGAAAAGGGGTCGCTCTGGGAGCCACGGGCACGGCCGGCCTGGGTCCCGTGGGCGTCTCGGCCACGGTCGCCCGGTGGGATCCGAGCGGGGCCGGGGCTGCCATCACGTCGGTGGCTGGCACGGGCAATCTCAAGATCCTGGGCGGACCCCTGATTCCGCTCTCGGTGACGCTCCAGGGCGGCCTGGGGCGATACCGCCTGACCACCGGGGGTGGCCACATCACCACGCTCCATTTTCCGGCCGGCGTGGGTGTTGCGCTCACGATTCCTAACCCGGCCTTCAGCATCAAGCCCTGGCTGGCGCCGCGCCTCGACGTGGTCCGGACGACCGAATCGGGGGGAACCGGTCAAACCCACACCGACGCCAACTTCGGGATCAGCGGCGGAGTGGACGTCGGCTTTCTGGGTGGATTGACCATCCGCGCCATGTACGACCGGGTTCAGGGAGGAGGGGGGCCGGGAGTTCATCCCTCGGTCCTCAGCCTGGGCCTCGGCTTCAAGGTGGGGACGTGAGGCGGGCCGTCGTGCTCGCCGTGCTCCTCGGCGCGACTGCCTGTGTGCAGAGCTTCGACGCGACGTCCCTTGGGGTGCCGGTTTCCATGGGCATCGCGGCCGGTGAACAGGTGCAGGGAACCCCGTTCAAGACCAACGTCGGGATGCTGCACGGTTTCTTCGGCCTGATCACGCTTTCCCGGCCGAACCTCCGGAAGGCCCTCGCTACGCAGCTCGTGGGCGCCAACGAAGTCGCCCAGCTGCGCATCAAGAGTCGGAGCCGCTGGTCCGATGTTCTGCTCACGATTCTGACTGCCGGCCTGCTGGTGCCTCGGACGGTGACCTACGAAGGGGTCATCATCGACCGCTGACCGTCTGATATCAGCTCCTCAATCAGTCTCGCGCTTCTGGCAGCAGCTCCCAGGCCGGCCTCGACCTGGGACCGTCCCCGCTGGCCGGCTCGTCGGGCGTGCTGCTGGTGGCGCAGCAGGGCCAACCAGAGCGCGGCGAGCGGGCTCGCGTCCGCCAGCGTGCTGCCGCTGTCGACATCGAGCCAGTCGGGGAACCCGGGCCCGATGACCACGGCGGCCCGGGCCCGAATCAGCTCTCCAGCGTCCGGGCTTCCCGACCACGCGGGGCCCACCAGGACCGGGACCCCGGCAGCGGCCGGCTCGAGCACGGAATGGAGACCGCGCTGACCGAATCCGCCTCCGACATAGGCCATGGCCGCGTCGGCATAGAACACCGGGAGCACACCGGTCCGGTCCACGACCAGCAGGCCTCCGCGGAGGTCCTCCGGTGGCGGGCCCCCGCTCAGCCGGCGCGGGTTAGGAAGCCCGAACCGCGCGGCCGCGCGGTCCACGCCGTCGAGCTGGTCCACCGACGGCTCATGCGGCACGATCACCAGCCGGGCATCCGGCCGATGGCTACGGACCGAGGCGAAGGCCTGCAGCAGGACCTCGTGATCTTCCGGCCAGGTTGACCCGGCCACCAGTGTCGGCCCGGCCCGGCCATATCGCCGGAGCGGATCCGCGTCCGCGATCGCCGTGGCGCGGTGCAGGGACCCGTCGTAGCGGGGATCGCCGGTCAGGATAATCCGCTCCTGGAGGGCGCCGAGCCGGATGAGGCGGCCGGCATCGTCGGTCCCGATCGCGCCAATCCGGCTCAAGGCGCGGTATGCCGGCGTGAGCAACCGGCGGACCGGCCATCGCAGCCGCCGCGCCTTCGCACTCACGGTTCCGCCGATGAGACCGACCGGGATGTCTCGCGATGCCGCCCGGGTGGTGAGCTCGGGCCAGACATCGAGCTTGGCGAACACGAGCGCGGTTGGGCGAAGCGCATCGAGTGCCGCGTCCACGTCGGCGCGCCGGTCCCAGGGCAGGCAATCGTGAAAGTCCGCCGGCAGCTCCGCGGCAAAGTCGGCCGCCGACGGGCTGAAGTAGGTGTGGGCGATCTGCCAGCCGCCATGGGTCGCCCGCAGATGGCGGAGGACCGCCTCCGCCTGCCGGCCTTCGCCGACCGAAGCCGCATGGATCCAGAGAAGGGGCCGAGCCGGATCGCGGTGGCCGGCGCCCCACGATTGCATGCGGCGGATCACCCCGGATCGACAGGCCACCCCGTGCCGAATCTTGGGCTGCCGGTGTCCCGCCGCCTTTGCCAGGGCGATACCCAGGCGAATGAGGCCGCGATACAGCGCACTGGTGTGGTGGAGTGGCACTCCGCTACGGCTTCGCGCGCTTTGCTCGAAGGACCGAGTCCAGGATGGGTCGCCAGACGTCGGGCGGATACGCCCCGGTGAGCATGCCCCCCTCGATGTAGAAGGTCGGCGTGCTGTTCGCACCGGAGCGCATCGCTCCGGCGGCATCGTCATGGATGGCTTCGCGGGTCTCTCCGTTGGTGAGGCAGGTTCTCAGCAGGGTCCGGTTCGCCCGGACCGAATCCCCCAGCCCCAGAAAGAAGCTGGCCGGGTTAGGCAGATC
>Ga0187892_10011022_pt1 | contig 11245 bp, 8 predicted proteins | sample MA1701073metaG_FD_139345 | JGI IMG/M metagenome (GOLD analysis project Ga0187892, IMG submission 139345) | Bio-ooze microbial communities from a basaltic lava cave in the Kipuka Kanohina Cave System on the Island of Hawaii, USA - MA170107-3 metaG ... | reverse complement strand
CCCGCTCTGGCGGCGGGCGCGTCAGGTCTTTTCTTCCTCGTTTACCTTTTCTTCTTTCCCCGAGGCCAGGTGTGGGTGGTCGAGAATCGATGCGTGGTGGCACCCCCGGCCGGAGACGGAATGGAATGGCGCGTGTGGTTCGCCGGCGCCGCGACGCCGCTGGAGACACGGATTGCGTTTCCTCAGCTCGTGAAGCCGGTCTTTGCGCAGACTCGCCTCGCCGGGGAACCCTTCGCGCTGCGGATCGGCGATCGCGGATGCGAGGTCGAGAGGCTCCGCCTCAGGCCGGATGTGCCGGCGTGCTTCGCGGGGGTAGCGGGCGGGCCACCCCCGGTGCGGGTCAAGGACCGGATGCCCGTTGCTTTGTATGGGGCGTCGATCGTTCTGGAGAACCGGAACCGTTCGGTCGGCGACCTGCCGGTCGGCGCTTCCATCGTCGGGTTGGCGACGGGGGAGGACGAGCCGGCGCCCCGTGAGGCCGACTTCCGGGCCTTCCGGAGATTCGTCCGCGGGGACGCGCTCTTCGGGCGCCTCGACCCGGACGAGAGGGTCGCGGAGGACGTGGCCTCGCCCGACTTGGCCGACGCGAGGCGCCGTCCGCGGTACTTCATCCAGAGGCTGAAATGACCGACTACGACGTGGTCGACACTCCCGCGGGTCCCTGCGTGGTGGGGATGAGGTGCGGGAGGGTGACGCTCGTGCGGCTCGGGACCGGGCGGGCGGACCTGACGAGACGGCATCGGCGGCTTCCTTCGGTCCGACGCGGGCTCGCCGCGTGGTTCCGCGGCGAGCGGCCACGCCTGTCGCTCGACCTTTCGTGGGCGACCGAATTCGAGCGGCGTGTGTACGGCATCGTGTGCCGGATCTCTCCCGGCCGGACGCTTACCTACGGCCAGGTCGCGAGGGCCGCGGGGCGTCCGGGGGCCGCCCGCGCCGTAGGGAACGCGATGGCCCGGAACCGGATCTGCCTCTTCATCCCCTGACACCGCGTGGTCGGGGCCGCCGGTCTGGGCGGCTTCAGCGGGGCCGGCGGCGTGGACCTCAAGCGGCGGCTTCTGGCCCGTGAAGCCGCCCGGTAGGCCCCGCCCCCCGAGTGCAGGGTGTAGCTCCAATTCGTGCATAGGCACGCGAGCGTTTGGAACGAAAGGGGATCGGGAGATGGCTGGAGATTGGGAGATCAAGACTCCCATCTCCCCATCTCCAGACATCTCCCGATCTCCTTTCACTTCGGCTCAATTGGACCCACGATTCGGCGCTACACCCCCGAGTGCATATGCGGCATAATTTATTTGACATTTTATGGGCCGCGCATCTATAGTTTATGCTCAACGTCCGAAAGGAACCTCTCATGCCCGTGCCCAAAGACCTGCTCGACATCATGGCCTGCGCGTTTTGCAAGAGCGAGCTGCGCCTCGAAAGCGAGAAACTGCACTGCGCCAACCGGGAGTGCGGACTCATCTACGGGATCAAGGATGACATCCCCATCATGCTGATCGACGAGGCCGAGCGCCCCTGCCCCCGGTGCTCGACCCGGCGCGACTGGGAGGATGACCTCCTTAAGTGTCCCAAGTGCGGAGCCACCCTCAAGTACGAAAGGATGTAGGTGGACAAGCGGACCCTCATGGCCATGGGCCTGTGCATGGCCATCCTCCTCCTGTGGACGTTCGTCTCCGAGAAGATCTGGCCGGCGCCCAAGCCCGCGCCTCCGCGGCCGGTCCAGCCGGCGCCGAAGGCCGCCGACCCGAAACCGCCGGCTCCCGCGCCGACTCCCGAGCCCACGCCCGCCGAGGTCAAGCGCCCGGAAACGCCCGTCCTGCCGGCCTTCGAAAAGCGGACCGGGAAAATTCGTGCGGTCTTCACCAACCAAGGGGCGGGAATTCGGGAACTTGCGATCGTCTACGGGAAGGGGGAAGTCGTCCTCCTCTATCCGCGGGAGAAGGACCGTCCCCACTTTGCGGTCCGCGCCGTCGGGATTCCCGACGCGATCGAGAGCCTGCCCTGGGCCCTCGACGGGCAGACCGAAACCTCGGTTCAGTTCAGCACCACCCTCCGGAACGGGGTCAAAGCGACCAAGAAATTCACGCTCGACCCCGAGCGGTACCAGCTGGGTCTCGTGCTCGATCTCGATCAGCCGCGGGATCCCGAAAAGAAGGAAGAACCCGCCGAACAGAAGGTGCAGCTCGAGCTCCTGGCCTTCAACGGGCTGGAGCACGACAGCTCCTACCGTTACGACTATTACCTGAAGGGCGTGGCCCTCGTCGACCGCGCGTACGAGTGGAAAGACCTCGCGGGCGTGGCCAAGGGGGAGGCCGCGCTGGCCGAGGCGATGCGCCTTCCGGAAGGGAAGGAACGGGCCGGAGACATCAAAGAGGCGCAGAACTACTTCGCGGTCGATTCCGGCCAGAAGAACTGGTTCGGGCTGAAGAACCGCTTCTTCGCCGCGCTCCTGCTTCCGGACGCGCCCACGCGGAGTCGGCTCGAAGCCTACCAGTTCCGTTCGTTCTCGAAGGCCGCGGTGGATGACGACAAGGGTCGCAAGAACCTCAACGCGGTCGCTCGGACGGAGCCGATCACCCTGAGCAACCAGCGGGTGACCCTGCTCTTCTCCACGTACCTGGGCCCCCTCGAAAAGGAAACGCTCGCCCAGGTGCCCTACGGGGCCGGGCTGATCGATTACGGGGCCGGGTGCGCGAGCGGCTGCTTCCCCCCGTTCAGCTACCTCTTCGGGATGCTGGGCGGGATCGTCAACCTCGTGGCGCCCGCCATCGTCTGGCTGCTCGAGAGCTTCGGTGGCCTCTTCGGCAACTACGGGGTGGCCATCATCTTCACGACGATCGTCATCCGGGTTTGCCTGTTCCCGCTCTCGAAGAAGAGCCAGGTTTCCGCCTTCCGCATGCAGCAACTGGGCCCCAAGATCGCCGCGATCCGCGAGCGGCACAAGGACGACCAGCAGAAGGCGGGGCAGGAGCAGATGCGTCTCTTCCGGGAGCACAAGATCAACCCGCTTTCCGGGTGCCTGCCCGTCTTCATGCAAATGCCGATTTTCGTGGGCATGTACAGCGTGTTCGAGCTTTCGATCGAGCTCCGCCGCGCCCCCTTCATGCTCTGGATCCGGGACCTCTCCCAGCCGGACATGCTCGCGGGCCCCTGGAAGCCCATCGACATTCCGCTGCTCCCGACGATCGAGGCTTTCAATCTGCTTCCCATCCTCATGACCATCATCTGGTTCCTCCAGTCCTATTTCGCCCCGCGGTCTCCGGACCCTCAGATGCAGGCTCAGCAGAAAATGCTCATGGCCATGCCGATCGTATTCGGACTCATGTGCTACGGCACGGCGAGCGGCCTCAGCCTGTATTTCCTGGTCAATTCGCTCCTGGCGATGGCGGAGCAGAAACTGATCAAAAAGTTCTTCATAAAGCCCCTCGACGGGAATGCCCCCGCGTGAAAGGAGGCCCGATGGAGCCTAAGAAGAGGGTGACGCAAGAGGACATCGCCCGCGCCTGCAAGATCGACCAGGGGTCGGTCTCGCGCATCCTCAATGAGGACACGCGAGACTCGTTCGCCGAGGAGACCATCCAGAAGGTCTTCAAGGTCGCCCGGGAGCTCGGGTATCTTCACCCGTCGCTCATCACGTCGAACCGCCGCGAATCGAGCCGCCGGAAGGCCGAGCTGAGCGGCCACGTCCAGGTCCTGATCGGGACGAACACCGTGTACGACGAGGGGGAGATCGACATCGACGAAATCTCCATGTCCGGAATGCTTCTCCGGAATTTCCGCACCAAGAAAAAGACCCTCCCGATGGACCGCTTCAAGTTCAACGTCGAAGTGACCGAAGGGCGCCTGCGCGGCTTCAAGTGCCGGTGCAAGCTGGTGCGCTTCTCGGACAACGAAGACGAGTTCGCGCTCGCCGTCAAATTCGACAGCCTCGACGAGGATGCCAAGGAGAAGCTCAAGAATTTCATCCGCTAGCGGGGACACGATCGTCGCCCCCTCCACGCCCCCCGGGGCGGGGCTGCGCGCGGTCGTCCGCCTGAGCGGGCCGCGGGCGGTCGAACTCGCGGGTGCCCGTCCCGGTGCCATCGTCTTCCGGGCCCCCCGGTCCTACACCTGCGAAGACCTGGTCGAACTCCATATGCCCGGCTCGCCCCCCCTCGTCGAGGCGGTGGTGGCCGGTTTGGTGAGGGCCGGCGCGCGGCCGGCCAGGCCCGGGGAGTTCACCCTGCGGGCCTTTCTGAACGGCCGAATCGACCTGTGTCAGGCGGAGGCCGTGGAGCAACTCATCGCCGCCGAAAGCGACGACGAGCGTTGCGCGGCCCTGGAACACCTGGGGGGCGGTCTATCGCGGCGCGTTCGACCTCTGGAAGAAGGTCTGCTCGACTTGGTCGCGGACGCCGAAGCCGCCATCGACTTCGCGGACCAGGACATCGAGATCCTTTCGCCCGCGGGCGCGGTCGCGCGGTCCCGGGCCGCTCTCGCCGACCTTTACGACCTCCTGGCGCACACGGCTTCGCGCGGGGTGGCGGACACCCGCCCCGTCGTTGTCCTGACCGGGCGTCCCAATGCGGGCAAGTCCACCCTCTTCAACGCGTTGACGGGAGAAGACGCCATCGTGAGCAGCGTTGCGGGAACGACGCGTGACGTCCTTTCGGCGGAGATCCGGGAGGGCGTGCGGGCGCGGCTCCTCGACACGCCCGGTCGTCGCGATACCGAGGGGTCCGAATCCGATGCGGTCCGGCGGGCGGAGGAGGCCGCGCGGACGGCCGACCTCATCGTCTTCGTCGTGGACGTAACGGACTGGGAACCGGCGCTCGCGCTGGAGCCCCGGGGGAGGCCCGCCCTCCTGGTCCTGAACAAGTGCGACTTGGCTTCGCCGGAGCCGGTGCGCACCCGGTTTCACATCCGCGAAGTGGTGTGCGCATCGGCCAAGACCGGGCAGGGAATCCCGGAGCTGAAGGAGGCCGTGCGCCACAGGCTCGCGGAAGGGGTCCCGACCGCCGCGGACGCCCGTTTCCGCGTGAATCTGCGCCAGCAGGCGCTGCTCCGCGAGGCCGAGGCCGCTCTCGACCGTGCCGCGTCCGTCGCGCCCGGGCTTGGCATGGAATTTGTTGCACTCGATCTCCGGGCGGCGCTCGAAGCCCTGGGCGGCATCACGGGACGCCACGCGGGAGAAGACCTGCTGGACCGGATCTTCTCGAGGTTCTGCCTGGGCAAGTGAGCGCCGCATGAGCGAATGCGATGCGCCCTCTGCCAGGTCCTGAACCCGCCCGGTGGCCGCCCCTGCGTGGGATGCGGCGCCGGCCTCGAGGAACTCTCGCACCGGGAGCTGTGGAGCGTTGCGTACCTGCTCGGACAGCTCTCAAAATGGGCGGATCAGAAAAGACTCCCGGAGGACGCTCTCGCCCCGCTGCGGGCGGAGTACGAGGCGAAGCGGGACGCACTCAAGGCCGGTCTCCTTCCTCTCGCGCCCGCGACGCGTCCCGCGGTCGTCGTGCCTCCCCCGAGGCCCGCAGCGGTCCGTTCCGTCGCCCCGCCGGCGCCCCCGCGTGCCGCCCCGTCCCGGCCGCGTCCACCGAGGCCCGCCTTTTCCTGGAAGAATCTCTTCACGGAACGCAACGTCCGGTGGGTCCTCAATCTCGGGATTTTCATCTTCAGTGTCGCCCTGACGGTCTTCATTCACAGCCAGTGGAAGGGCATGTCGGCCGGGACCAAGATCGCGCTCCTTTTCGGATGCAGCTTCGCAACCATGGCGGCGGGACACCTCCTCCGCCGGACTATCCTCAAGGCGACGGGAATGGCGCTCGTCGTTCTCGGAGCCGTCGCCATTCCGATCGACTGCTTTGCGGTCGTCCAGTTTAAACCGGTTCGTCCCGAACGTGCCGACCTCATCGGTCTGCTGGGCTCGGTCGGGTCGCTGGCGATCTACCTCGGCTTGGCTCGGCTTTACTCGGAACGGATCTTTATCACCTTGGCTACCATCGCCGCGTGCGGCCTATGGGCGTTCGTCCTACGGGTTGGCGGCACGGACTGGCCCGTGGTGGTCCTGTGGCTGGCCCCGTTTACGCTGGCGGGGATCGCGCGCGGTTCGCTCGCCGTGCGGCGGACGTCGGCCGCCCTGATGGCCGTTGCGTCATGCGTGGCGCTCGGTCTTATGGCGAACGGGAAATTGAATCTTCTTGACCACGTCGTGCCGGTGGAAGCGGCGCTCGGGGCGGCGATGGCCGCGGTCGAGATCTCGGGCCGCCGCCATTCGTGGACCGGGCGTGGGTGGGTTACCGTCGCGCTCCTGGGGGCGATGTTCGCCGCCGCGACGGGACACTTCAGGATGACGTTCGAAGAATGCTGGCTGGCTCTGGCGCTCTTCGGCGCGGCGCTGGCCGCCGGGTCGCTCCGAGGCGGCCTTCCGTACCTGTCGGCCGGGGCTCTGGCGGGCGCGCTCTCGGTCGCGGCGTGCGCCGAGGACCTCTCGAAGTTGGCGTGCGCGCTGGCGGTCCCGGCGGCGGTTCACGCCGCCAACGGCCTCCGTTCCGACGGGGCGCGCCACGCGGCCGCGGGCTGGCTCCTCGCGGGACTGGCGCTCGCGGCGGCCCTGAACGGGCGGTCCGTCGATCACCTGTGGCAACCGCTGGCCTACGCCGGGTATGGCATGGCGATGACCTTCCTGGCGCGGCGCCGCCACGAGAAGGTTTTTCAGGTTCTGGCGGCGGCCGGAGCCGGGGCGGCGATGTTTCTCCTCGCCCACTTCTACATGGACTACCTCAAGTTCAGACCCGCGCCGTGGCTCGGAGCCGCTGTCGCGCTGGTCTCGGCCGGGGCTTTCGGGCCGGTCGCCAACCGGCTGCGAAGCCGATTCGTCAGCGACATTACCTACGGCTGCCTTGGATTCGCGTACATTCTGTCCCTGAAGGGGCTCGGAGTCCCGCCGAAGTGGCTGGGCCTTTCCGTGGCGCTCTTCGGGCTGGCTTACGTCCTTCTCGAAAGGCGCCTGTCAAGATGGCTGCTCCGGCCGACCTTCTTCACGGGCATCGCGTGCACGGTGGCCGCCGGAACGTTCGCGGCCATTCAGTGGCGTTTCCTCCCCAAGCCGGAGTATCTCCAGTCGTCCTTGACCTTCCTCCTGATCGGCGGTTTCTACCTGGCGGCGGCGCGGTTTACGCCGTACCGTTGGCTCGCGCACGTGGGGACGTACGTGGCGGCGGTCGGCGCGCTCGTAGGTCTTCACGTGGAAGCGCTTCACATTCCGGCCGAGGCGCGCCCGTTCCTCCTCTTCCTGCCGGCGGCAGGGACGACGATCCTTGCGGCCCGCCGGAGAGACCTGCACCTGGGGGTGTCGGCGCTTGTCGTCGCGACCGCGTCCCTCGCCTTCACCTATCTCGATCCTGCAATGTACGCCCGGGAGCGACTTCCGTGGATCATCGCGACCTCGGCCGCGGCGGCCGTTTGGGCGGGTTGGTTCGCGTTCTCCAAGCCGGAGACGCGCGGGGTCGACGTCCGTCTTGCAAGCGGCCTCATGGCGCTCATGGCTTCCGCAGCCTACTTGTTCTGGCTCAACTACATCTCTACCGGAAGTGCGTGGGGCGGGCTGGCAGTCCTTGTCATGGTGGCCAGTCTTGGGGGTGTGGCGGAATTGCTTCGACGCCGGGGCTTGGAGCCTCAGGCATGGCCGCTCCTTGGGGTCGGCGTCGCCGTGACCGCCGTTGCGGTGGGCGTCGCCCACGAGAAGGGAATGAAGGAGGGCGTTCACCTGTGGGTCTACGCGCTCGGGTTCTTGCTCTATTCGGCGGCCGCGCGCTCGTTCCGCCAGATCGTTTTCGGATGGGCCGGGGCGGCCCTGGGGGCCGCCGGGCTCATCTTCTGGCTGGCTTACTGGAGTTCTCCCTGGGTCGGAGTCTGGACCTTCCCATTGGCGGCTCTTGCCCTGGTGAAGGGGAACCGACCGCTGGCGGCTTTGGGGGTGCTGGCGGCGGTGGTGTGTCCTGCACACGCGGCCTGGATGCTTTACGACCGACCCGCGGCCGGTCTCGTCTTCGTCGCCATGGCCGCGGCGATGGCGGGTACGAGGTTTCCGGCCGCGTCCGTCTATCCCACGGTCCTCGCGGTGGTTGTCTCGTTCCCGCATGAAGGGTGGAACACGTCGGTGGCGTTCTCCGGATTCGCGCTCTATCTGGGATTGGCGTTCTGGAAGCGCCGGCCGGCGGCGATCTACGCCTCGCTGCTCCTGGCGCTTCTCGGAGACTTCACCCTCGCCGTGCACCTTCAAGACCAGACGCGGCTGGCCGCCTTCCCGCTGGCCTGGGTGCTCCTGGCGATGGCCTGGGACGCCCACAAACGATTCGGGTCCGAATACGGCTGGCCGCTTCTGGGGGCCTCGTTCGGGGCGGCGATCCTGGCCACGGCCTTCGCGTTCTCCCAACCCACGGACCGGATCCTGGCCTTCTTCGGGGACGCGATGCTCTTCGGCGTGTCGTCGGTGCTCTTCCGGCGGCCCGGATTCCTCTACCCGTGCTCCGCCTCGCTCGTGGCGCTCGACGTGGCGCTCATGGATGGATTCGGGCTGGGGCGGACGCAGGTGGCGTTTCAGCTCCTGACGCTCTCGCTCGGAAAAATCATCTTCGTCCGGCTCATGGGAGAGCGCATGCGCTCCCCGCTTCAACCCGTTTTCGTGGCCGCGCTCGTCGTGGCGGCGGGAGTGCTGGGGTTCGGGCTCGTCAACCATGAAGCCTTCACGGCCCCTGGAGACATCAACTTGGCGATCTGGGGACTCTTCCTCACGGCGCTCATTGCGGGGTTGTCCGGCCGCACGCGGCGCATCCCTGCCTTCCTCTACTTGGCCGCAGCCAACCTCCTGGGGGCGTACTATCTGATTCTCCACAAGTACCGGGTCGAGACCCTGGAGATGTACACCGTGCCGGTCGGCATCGGCCTGGTTCTTTGCAGCGCGCTCGCGTTGCGCGAGAAGGCGTTCCGGCTCCTGGTGGAGGGGCTCACGGTGGGGATCTTCTTTCTCCCGTCGGCGGTCCTCTCCTTCGTGCCGGACAGGGATGCGCACGCCCTGGCCGCGCTCGGCCTGGCGGTCGTTACGCTGCTCCTGGGCATGGGGATGAAGCGGCGGGTCCTGCTCTTCGGCGGGACGGGAGCCTTCGTCGGGGAAGTCCTGGGCAAGGCCGTTCACTACCTGATCGAACGGGATCTTTCGGCCGCGGAATGGGGCATGATCGTCGGCGGGTTCCTCATCCTGATGGCGGCGGCCTTCGAATCCCGCAAGGCCGAGTTCATTCGCGACCGCGTGGACGCCGTTCGAGGCGGGCTCCGCCGGTACCTGGCCACGTGGGACTGACCCTTTCCGGAGCCGGGGGACGGCGGTATCATTGGCGTTCATGCGCGGCATCTGCTCCGCCCTCCTGCTCGCCGGCTGCAGCCTGACTCCCGAGGTCTCTCCGGCACTCCGGACCCGCGTGCTTGAGGCGCTGGCTCCCGCGGGCGGCGAATGGGGAGTCTATTTCAAGGATCTCCAATCCGGCGCCGAGCTAGGGGTTCGCGCCGACGAGGAATTCCATCCGGCGAGCACGTTGAAAATCTGGGTGATGATCAAAGTCTTTCAGGACGTCCAGGAGGGGAAGTACTTTCTCGATGACGAAGTAGAAGTGGTGCGGACGTTCCGGAGCGCCGCCCGCAAGGATCCGAAGCCCTTCGAGGTCCAGGCGTCCGCCAGCGCCGTGGCGGACGCCGTCGGAAAGCGGATGAAAGTGGCGCAGCTGGTCGAGTACATGATTACGGTGAGCGACAACCTCGCGACCAACAACCTGATCCGGTTAGGCGGCGGGCCTGAAGCGATCAACACGACTCTGGCGAAGAACGGGATCACGACCTCCGGAGTCCGCCGCTATATCATGGACCTCCAGGCGTTCCAGGAAGGCCTGAGCAGCACGGCCCGCCCTCGAGACTTCGGGCATGTTCTGGAGGCCCTCACGCGTGGCCGGGTCGTATCGCCGGACGCGTCGCGGGAGATGCTCGCGGTCCTCTCGCGGCTGAAGGACGATCAAATGTTGCCGGGACGGCTCCCCGCGGGCGCCCGCGTCGCGCACAAGACGGGCGCGATCGAGGGCACCCGTTGCGACGTCGGGCTGGTCACGCTTTCCGACGGGCGCCGCTACGTCGCCTGCTTCTTCTCGCGCGGCCTGAAGGACGAGGCCCGGGGCGAGGAGTGCCTGGCCGCGGCCTCTCGCGTCCTCTACGATTTCGTGGCGCGGTAGACGACATCGGCCCACATCGTGGACAGGCGGCTGATCGCGGCGATCTTGTCGAAAACCTTGCGCCGCTGCGCGGGCGTCATTCTCCGAGCGAACCGCCCCGCCCGATGCAGCTCTGTTTCGGCGCGGTGGAGGGTGCTCATGACGGAGCGGTAGGCGTGAACCCGCGTCCGACGCTTGGGTGGGGGAGGGAATTTTTCGCGGATCTCGGTCTTGAACTGCACGTCGTTGAGATCGTTCAGCGGTCGCGTGAAGCGAACCTCTCCAGAAAGCACCCTCTTCGCGGAGTCGTAATCCAGCGCCGCCAGAACGTAAGCCTTTGATACGTTGAGGCTTGCGATTTTCGGAATCAATTCCGGAAACCGTTGCACCAGGCGGGCCACGCGCAGATGATTTTCGGCGGTCGACGAATCCATCCGGGCATGGGTTCGCAACCACACTCCGAAGTCGCGTTTGGCGATGGCCTTGGCCTGGCCCAAAATCTGGGCCGATTCGAGCACGTACTCCAACGTCCGTTCGTTCCAGCGCTTTCGACACATGTCCAGTCTCTCGGCAAGTTCGGCCAGCTGATCCTTCACACAAGATCCTTTCCGGAGGGCTCGTATGTCCCTCCCTAGAGGAGTGGGGCTGGGGTGCAAAAAGTCGACAGGGAAAATGCGTCGCGGGTGCAAAAAGTCGCTGATAAAATGACCCGGTGGCTGGGGACGGGAAAGTGGTCCTTCTTCGGAAACGCGTCGGCCTGGTCCTGGGCGTCGCGGTGTTTCTGGCAGTCGCCCTGATCCCCTCGGCGCTGCACCGGGTGCCCGGCTTCGGCGCCCGGCCCGCCTACGCGGCCGCCACGGCCCTCCTGATGGCGATCTGGTGGTTCACGGAGGCGCTCCCGATCCACTGGACGGCGTGCGCGCCCCTGGTCCTTTACCCGGCCCTGGGCGTGTTCGGGAAGGGCTTGGCGAGCGACGCGAAGCTGGCGATCCTGCCGTTCTTCAACGCCTACATCT
>Ga0187892_10011021_pt1 | contig 11245 bp, 14 predicted proteins | sample MA1701073metaG_FD_139345 | JGI IMG/M metagenome (GOLD analysis project Ga0187892, IMG submission 139345) | Bio-ooze microbial communities from a basaltic lava cave in the Kipuka Kanohina Cave System on the Island of Hawaii, USA - MA170107-3 metaG ... | reverse complement strand
GTAGGACAAGCTTCCAGCTTGTCCACCGTCTGCGCAACAGGGTAGGACAAGCTTCCAGCTTGTCCAGCCTCCAGCGGGACAACCACGTCCGTTCCGACGGACTCCGAGTCCCGCGCAGGCGGGATCCCCAGAACGGGACACGGAGAGGGTTGTCCTGCCCTTGAAAACCACGCCGCTACTTGTTGACCACCACTTTTAATCGCACCCTTGGCAGGGGTGGATTAGGAAATTTTCTTGCAAACAAGATGCGCTTTTGTAGTCTCGCGCCGCTGGTGATAGAAGCAGTTTGCAGTGAAACGGCGGGTTGTCAGGTTCCCGACGACGGGATTCAGCGGCAACCCTAAACCCGAATGGGTCGGGAACGGTCACGGGCAGCTTTGGTCGCAGCAGAAGGACAGTTATCTATGGGTAACAGACTCTACGTCGGCAATTTGCCGTTCAACACAACCGCAGAAGACCTACAGTCCCACTTCGCGCAAGCGGGCACGGTGGTCAATGCCGAACTGGTCAGCGACAAATTCACGGGGCGTTCCCGCGGATTTGCCTTTGTTGAAATGAACAGTCAGGACGAAGCGAACAAAGCCATTGCCGAGTTCCATGGCAAGGATTTTCAGGGACGCACCCTGACCGTCAACGAAGCGCGTCCCCGCGAAGAACGCGCCCCGCGCGGTGATTACGGCGGGGGCGGCGGCGGTTACGGCGGTGGACGTCGCGATCGCGGTCGCGACCATCGCGGCGGCGGTCACGGCGGCGGCGATTATCGCTGAGCGACCGCAAACGGTTTCAAAAGGGCGTCTCGAACGGGACGCCCTTTTTGTTTTTGGGGAATCCGCCAATTTGATATATATCAAAGGCGGAAACGCGGTTTTCGCGTATCAATTTGCTGCAACGATGGACGCGCTCGGACGCAACGTGGATTACCTGCGCATCTCGATCACCGACAGGTGCAACGAGCGCTGCCTCTACTGCCTACCCGAGGGCTACTCCGACTGGAAAACGCGCGACGAAATCCTGACCTACGAGGAAATCCTGCGCGTCGCGCGCGTCGCCGCATCGCTGGGTTTTACAAAATTCCGCGTCACGGGCGGCGAACCGCTCGTGCGCCGCGATGTCGTCCCGTTCATCCGCCGCCTTTCTCAAGTTTCAAATCTCCAATCTCAAATTCCCAATCCTCACTTTGTTGGTCTCTCCACCAACGGCGTCCGACTCGCGCCGCTCGCCCGTTTATTGCGCGAGGCTGGTGTGCAGAGCGTCAACATCAGTCTCGACGCGCTCACGCCGTCGGTTTATCGCGCCATCACGCACGGCAACGTCGAACCAGTCCTCGAAGGAATCCGCGAAGCCGCGCGCGCAGGATTCGAGCGTGTGAAACTCAATGCGGTCCTCATTCGCGGGATGAACGAAAACGAAATCTGGCCGCTCATCACCTTCGCCGCCGAACACAATCTTCTGCTGCGCTTCATCGAATTGATGCCCGTGAGCACAACCGAAATGCTTACAGAAAAAAATTTCTTCCCCATCGGCGAAGCAATGGAGCGCATCCGAGAGCACGACACACTCACGCCGCTCGGCGAAGTCCAACTCGGCCACGGTCCTGCGCGTTACTACAAACTGGAAAAGACTGGCTCAATCATCGGCTTCATCGGTGCGATGACGAATCTCCATTTCTGCGACGCCTGCAACAAAATCCGCCTCACCGCCGACGGCAAAATTCGCCCCTGCCTCGGCAACCACGGCGAATACGATTTGAGAGCCGCGCTTCGCAATAACAGCAGGGACGAAGACATCGCTGAAATCTTCCGCCTCGCGCTGCACGAAAAACCGCCCGAACACATTTTCCGCGACAACTACAAACCCAGTCGCATCATGACCGCCATCGGCGGCTAGGTGTAGCTGCGCTTCTGCGAAGCGCAGATTGGACATCATTTGAACGGCGCTTCACAGAAGCGCCGCTACAACGCGAATGATAAAGAACATCAAACTCCACTACTACGCCATTCTTCGCGAACAACGTGGTTGCGACAGCGAGACTTTGCAGACGCGCGCAAATTCTCCCGCGCAACTCTACGCCGAATTGCAAAAGCGTTTCGATTTCACGCTCCCGTTCCAAAACCTGCGCGTCGCCGTCAACGGTGAATTTAGGAACGAAGACACGCCGCTTAAGGACGGCGACTCCGTCGTATTCATCCCACCCGTCGCGGGCGGATAAAAAGGTAGGACAAGCTTCCAGCTTGTCCCTGCCTCAATGGACAACCAGGATGGTTGTCCCACCCTAAAAATGTTCTCCATCTCCCATCAACCTATCTCGAGCGAAGCGAGACTCCGAAGCAGTTCGGAGAACCCATCAACCCTCTCCAATCCGCGCGCGGGGGCGCTCGTCACTTTCGAGGGCTGGGTGCGCAATCACGACGACGGCAAACAAGTCACCGCGCTCGAATACGAAGCGTTTGAAGAACTCGCCGTCAAAGAAGGCAAACGCATCCTTGCGGAAGCGCGCGAGAAATTCGACATCCTCGACGCGCGCTGCGTCCATCGCGTCGGTCGCCTCGACATCGGCGAAATCGCCGTCTGGATTGGAGTCACCGCCGAACACCGCGCCGAAGCGTTCCGCGCCTGCCAATATATTATTGATGAAGTCAAAGCCCGCGTCCCCATTTGGAAGAAGGAGCACTACGCCGACGGCGATTCGGGCTGGGTAAATTGTCATTGCGCCGTCGCGCCGCATCGCAAAACTGTAGCGGCGGTCTATGACCGCCGTTCAACGCTCCCTCGACGCTCATAGAGCGCCGCTACAAGGATGCACACCGAACTTCTCATCCCACTTTTCTTCCTCGTCGCCGCCGCGTATTCCACGGCGGGCTTCGCGGGCGGCTCGTCTTACACCGCGCTCCTCACATTTTTCGAAATCCCCTTCCGCAGCATCCCGCCCATCAGTCTCGGCTGCAACCTCGTCGTCTCATCCGTGGGCAGCTACAACTTCATCCGCGCGGGTCACGCGCCGTGGCGGTTGCTGTTGCCGTTTCTCTGCGTCTCGATTCCGATGGCGTTTTGGACGGGCACTCTCCCCATCGGCAAACAACTTTTCCTGATCATCCTCTCTGGCTCGTTGTTGTGCGCGGGAATCAACATGCTGCTGCCGCGCCGCGAAACCAGCGCCGTCATCCCCGCTGCACGACGCAAACTCTGGCTCGTCGGCGTCCCCGTCGGCGGATTCCTCGGCGCGTTGTCGGGACTCATCGGCATCGGCGGCGGAATCTTTCTGTCCCCGCTGCTGCACGTGCTGCGCTGGGGCAACTCCAAGCAAATCGCCGCCGCCTCGAGCATCTTCATCTTTTGCAATTCGCTCGCGGGATTGTCGGGAAGATTCCTCAAAGGCGCAGACCTCTCTGCCTTCAACGACCCGCTGCTCATCTGGCTGCCAGTCGCCGTTGTTGCGGGCGGAATCCTCGGCAGCTTTTTCAGTTCACGCAAATTTTCCTTCGTGTTTGTTTATCGCATCACCGCTATCCTCGTCCTCTACGCCTCTGTGAATGTGGGATTAAAAGCATTTAACCTTTAATGAATTCCACCCATTTCCCCATCAACCCATCAACCCATCAACCCATCAACCCATCAACCCATCAACCCATTAACCTCCTCCCATGCGCGACGTATCCCGTAAATTCTCCACTCTCCGCACCGCCACGGCGCAAACCTCCGTCATCGCCAGCCCCGCGACCATCACGCGCATCCGCGAGAAAAAAATCCCGAAAGGCGATGCGCTGGAAATCGCCCGCACCGCCGCGCTCAGTGGCGTGAAACGGTGCGACGAACTCATTCCGTTCTGCCACAGCGTGCCGCTTGATTACTGCGACATCAGTTACGAAATCAAAAACGACCGTGTCATCATCACGGCTTCCACAAAAGCCGTCTATAAAACGGGCGTGGAAATCGAAGCGCTACTCGCCGCGCAACTCGCCGCCGTCAATCTCTACGATTTGCTCAAGCCGATTGACGAGAAATTGGAAATCGGCGCGACTAAATTGCTGGAGAAAACAGGCGGGCACAGCCAATACGAAGACGACTTTTCGCCGAAACTCAAAGTCGCCATCCTCGTCTGCTCCGATTCCACCGCCGCAGGCACGCGCAAAGACAAATCAGGTCTCATCATCCGCGACCGCATCTCGCAGGAAGATTGCGAAGTGGTCGCCTACGACATTTTGCCTGACGACGAAAAGAAAATCACTGCGTGGCTCAAGAAACAATGCGGCAAAAAAGTAGATTTAATTTTCACGACAGGCGGCTCAGGACTCGGCCCGCGTGATTGCACGGTCGAAGCCACAAAAAAAATCATCGAAAAGGAAATTCCTGGTATCAGCGAAGCGCAGCGCGCTTACGGCAAAGACCGCACACCTTACGCGATGCTCTCGCGCGCCGTCGCAGGCGTGCGCGGCAAAACGCTCATCGTCAATTTGCCAGGCAGCAGCCGCGGCTGTGAAGAATCTCTCGACGCATTGCTACCTGGATTACTCCACGCCTTCAACATGATGCGCGGGTGCGGACACTGAAATGGTGGGACAAGCTTCCAGCTTGTCCAGCATTGTTGATTTTAGGAACAAGCTGGAAGCTTGTTCTACCCTATGCTCACTCCCGACCAAGCCCTCGACAAAATTCTCGCCAACGCCCGCCCGCTCGGTGCGACGAAATTGGATGTGCGCGAAGCCAGCGGCTTCGTCCTCGCTGCCGAGGCGAAAAGCCGCGACGACCTGCCGCGTTTCGACAACTCCGCAATGGACGGTTACGCGGTGCGCGCGTCGGACATTCGCGGCGCTTCTGAAAAAAATCCTGTCTCGCTCCGCGTCATCGGCGAAGTTCACGCTGGTTCTGCAGCCAACCCAACTATCCGTAAAGGTTGCGCAGTGCGAATCTCAACGGGCGCGAAAATTCCGAACGGTGCGGACACGGTGGTGATGCAGGAGGATTGTGAGATTGGTAGGGCGCGACCGCTGGGCGCGCCGATCGGACAGCCCAGCGGTCTGTCCCTACCTGTTATCCTCGTAAAATGTTCTGAGCCGCGCGGCGCAAATGTCCGTCGTCGCGGAGAGGAAATCCGATGTGGGCAAACTGCTTTACGCAAAGGAACGCTGCTCAACGCTGGCTCAATCGCTTGGCTGGCGACGATGGGTGTAAAGTCTGTGTCCGTTCATCGCCGTCCATGCGTCGGTTTGTTGCGGTCGGGAAATGAAGTCGTCGAATTGGGAAAATCACCGCGTCCGTATCAGGTTCGCGACGCGCACGGGATTTCGATTGCGAGCGCGTTGGAAGCGATGGGATGCGAGATAGTCATGCCGCCAATTGTCGGCGACGAACTTGGCGCAACGGTTCGTGCGTTCATAAAGTTATTGGCGACTTGCGATGTGGTTCTCACGACGGGCGGAGTGTCGGTTGGAGAGAGAGATTTGTTTCATGAAGCGGCGAAGCGACTCGGTGTGAAACGAATTTTTCACGGCATCGCGCAGCGCCCTGGCAAACCCATCGCGTTTGGAAAGCGCGGGGCAAAGTTGTGGTTCGGGTTGCCAGGCAATCCTGTTTCGTCGTTGGTTTGTTTTTACATCTATGTCCGTCCCGCATTACTGAATCTGGCGGGTGTGCGCAATCCGCTGCCGCGTTGGATTGAAGCAGTTGCGGCGCACCCGATGAGAACCGACGCGAGAAAAACAGTGTTTGCGCGCGGGACGTTGCAAAGCGGAAAAGTCTCGCTCGCCGAAAAACAGGGTTCGCATTGCCTCGGCAGTTTCGCCGTGGCGAACGTGCTGGTGCAACTCGCGCCTTCGACGAAGAACGTGAAGGCTGGTCAAAAAGTTCTCTGCGCGCGCTTGCCGAGGTAGGGTCCCGTTCTGCGGGACTGGGCGCGCCGAATCTGAAATGTAGGGGCGCGGTTCCCGCGCCTGTTCTTGAGAATTATTTCGGTCGCAGAGACTGCGCCTCTACAATCGCTCAACGCTTCGACGATTTTCTCCTCTCCACCACCGCCGCGCGCGTGCGCAACCTTAGCGCGTTGAGGCGGATGAACCCTGTCGCGTCGGTCTGGTTGTAGGCGCCCCCCGCTTACGCGGGGCTTCCATCGTCGTCAAGAATCAGGCTTGAGCAGCGACTCGACTTCGGCAATGAGCGTCGGCAGTTTGTGTTGGATAACTTCCCACACGATCTCGTCATCCACGGTGTCGTAACCGTGAATGAGACGGTTGCGAAATGCGATGATGAGATTCGCTTCTGAAATTTGAGAGAGTATTGGAGCGTCAGTGTCCCTTAATCGCGTCATCGCTTCACCAATGATTTCAAACTCGCGCTCTGTTGCCGCGCGTTGCATGAGATTGGATTGATAATCGGCAGGCGATTTGCCCGCGTTGAATTCCTGAATGGCGCGGGCTGCTGTGAGGACATCAGACAGCAGTTTCTTGCTCTCGGTGCGCATAGACAAGTTCACGAGTGGCGTTGACCGACTGGCGAAAATACGGGTTGCGAACCATCCGTTCCGTCAGCAGGTCAACGGGGCAACCAAACAATTGCTCCAACGCCTCCGCCAAACCGAGAAAACGGTCAACGATCAACCCTTGCGCGTCCCTCTTGAACACGACGAGAAAATCAAGGTCGCTCCGATCCACTTGGAATGACTTCCCAGTGGCGGAGCCGAAAAGTTCCAAGCGTTCGACACCGAACTTTTCGCACAGCCGAGCAAGCTGTTCGCGGCGCTTTTCCAAGTTTTGAAGCACAACTTTGTTCATCGCGAAGGAACCATAATCAATCAGAGCGAGTTTGTCACGCTCCGCGCTCGCACGCTTAGAGCCGCTAACAAAACTCCGAACGGAACGCTCCGAAGCCGATGGGAGCGGAATCGGTCACGATTCCGTCGGTTTTGATAGGCACTCTTAGCACTTCGTCTATTTCTTCTTCTCCACCACCGCCGCGCGCGTGCGCAGCCGCAGCGCGTTGAGTCGGATGAACCCTGTCGCGTCGGTCTGGTTGTAGGCGCCCCCGCTTACGCGGGGCTTCCATCGTCGCGACGTAGGGATTGTAGAGCGAGACGGGCGATTTGCGCCCCGCGTGAGATGCGGTCACTTGATGCCAAACCGCTTCTTCACTTCGTCGTGAGACAGACGACGTTTGCCATTGCTGCGCGTCCGCGCTTCGAGCACATCGAGATAATCCATCAGGTCTTCGATTTCCTCGCGGATGGCGAGCAAGTCGCCACGTCGTCGCTTGATAGTGCTGACCACTTCCTTTTCCATCACCTTAGTCATAAATGTCCCGACGATTTCCGATTCTGCGCACCACGATAACATCACCCGCCACATCAAACAAGACTCGGTAATCACCCGCTCGCAACCGATACGCCGCGTCGGCTTGGTTCAGGCGTTTGATGTCACCGTGCAAACCGTGCTCTAAACGTCCAATCTTGCGGATAATTTGCGTCCTGTGTCGCGGATGAATTTTCTCCAAGTCCGACAGAGCCAAATCGTCGTATTCGATTTTGCACTTGTTTGGACTCATTGGGAAATTCGCTCAACGTCTCTTCGATTTCCTCTTCTCCAACGCCGCCGCGCGCGTGCGCAGGCGCAGCGCGTTGAGGCGGATGAACCCTGTCGCGTCGGTCTGGTTGTATGCGCCTTTGTCGGCTTCCATCGTCGCAACGTAGGGGTTGTAGAGCGAGACGGAGGATTTGCGGCCCGCGGTGATGACGTTGCCTTTGTAGAGTTTCAGCCGCACCGTGCCTGTGACGTTCTGTTGCGACTCGGTGACGAACGCCTGCAACGCCTCGCGCTCGGGCGAAAACCAGAAACCGTAATAAACCAACTCCGCGTAACGCGGGATAAGCGAATCGCGCAGGTGCATCACTTCGCGGTCCATCGTCAGCGTCTCCATCTGCCGATGCGCGAAATGCAGGATCGTGCCGCCTGGCGTTTCATACACGCCGCGCGATTTCATCCCGACGAAGCGATTCTCCACGAGGTCCACGCGCCCGATGCCGTGTTTGCCGCCGAGTTTGTTCAGCGTCCGCATCACTCCTGCGGGTGAAAGTTTTTTTCCGTTCACCGCGACGCAATTGCCGCTGGCGAAATCCAACTCGACATACTCCGCCTTGTTCGGCGCGTCCTCGGGCGACACGCTCAGCTTGAACATATCGCGCGGCGGCTCGACCCACGGGTCTTCGAGGATGCCGCTCTCGAACGAAATGTGCAGAAGATTTCTGTCCGTCGAATACGGCTTCTTCGCCGACGCCTCGACCTTCACGCCGTGCTCCTCGCAATACGCCAGCATCTCCGCGCGACCCTTGAAGCGATTGTGATATTCAGGCAACCGCCACGGCGCGATGATTTTCAGCGCGGGCGCGAGCGCGGCGTAAGTCAACTCGAAGCGGCACTGGTCGTTGCCCTTCCCCGTCGCCCCGTGCGCCACCGTGTCCGCTCTTTCCTTGCGCGCGATGTCCACCTGCGCCTTCGCGATGAGCGGACGCGCGATGCTTGTGCCCAAATAATATTGGTTCTCGTAAATCGCCGACGCCTGAATCATCGGGAAAATGAAATCCCGCGCAAATTCCTCCACCAAATCCACCGCGTAAAATTTGCTCGCGCCCGTGCGCAGCGCCTTCGCGTTCAACCCGCGCAGTTCCTCCTCCTGCCCGATGTCCGCGCAAAACGCGACGATCTCGCAGCCGTAAGTTTCCTTGAGCCAGGTGAGGATGACGGAGGTGTCGAGACCTCCTGAATAGGCGACGACGAGTTTCATTTGATCAACGATTCTCCCTGAATTGTGGGGCGGGAATGGGCGTAGGGTTTCCCGCCGTTTCTCTTTGCCAATCATGGCGCGAAACCCGACGGGTGTCGGGGCATTCGCGCCCTACAAAATTATTTTGCACGCAACTCTTTCAGCGCCTTGCGAATCCGCTCGATTGCCTTTTCGATGTTTTGGCGCGAGTTGGCGTAGCTGAAACGCAAAAAACCTTCCCCGTATTCGCCAAAACTGGTTCCCGCCAGCGCGGCGACGTGCGCTTTTTCAAGGAACAGCGTTTCGAGTTCCTTCGACGTTTTCCCATACGCTGAAAAATTCGGGAAGACGTAAAACGCGCCCTTCGGCTTTCGGCAGGTCACATTCGGAAGCGAATTTAAACCGTCCACGATCAGATCACGGCGCGCCTTGAACTCCGCGACCATCCGCTCAATTTCATCCTGCGGACCCGCGTAAGCCGCCGCGCCCGCGATTTGCGTGAACGCGGCAGCGCAGGAAGTCGCGTTGGTTTGCAAGCGCGCGACGCGCGGCACGAGTTCCTTCGGCATCACGCCGTAACCGAGCCGCCAGCCCGTCATCGCGTAGGTCTTGGAATGTCCCTCGACGAGAATCGTGCGCCCCTTCATCCCCTTTTCGCTGATGATGCTGTGGTGCTCGAAGCCGTCGTAAAGGATGCGCGAATACACCTCGTCGGTCATCACCCAGAAATCGTGTGGGGTTGCGAGCGCGGCGATTTTCCTGAGGTCGGACTGTTCGAGAACGCCGCCCGTGGGATTTTGCGGCGAATTGAGGATGAGCATCCGCGTTTTGCGTGTGACGAGTTTCTCCAACTCCTTCACGTCGAGGCGAAAATCGTTTTCCTCTCGCAGATGGACGGGCACAGGTTTCGCGCCGAGGAAACGGATCATGGATTCGTAAATCGGATACGCGGGATTCGGGTAAATCACCTCGTCGCCCGCGTTGATGGTCGCCATAAGAGCAAAAAAAATGATGGGCTTGGCGCCTGGCGCAACGACCACTTCCTCGCCGACGCATTGCACGCCGCGAGTTTGGGAGGTGTAATTGGCAAAGGCGTCGCGGACCGCCGTGATGCCAGGCGTGGGAACGTAATGCGTGAACCCGTCGTCGAGCGCCCGTGTTGCAGCGTCCTTGATGAAACGCGGCGTGTCAAAATCAGGCTCGCCGATTTCGAGGTGCACCACGTCGGCGCCTGTCGCCTCGATGGCTTTGGCGCGGGCGAGCACTTCAAACGCGGATTCGGTTCCGAGGTTTTTGAGGCGATTGGCGAATTGCATTGGTGAGATTGAAAAAGTGAAAGGAGTTAAAAGGGTTGAAAGGGTTGAAAGATCAGGACGCGGCGAGGCTGATGATTGCCTTCTGGACGTGCAACCGATTTTCCGCCTGGTCGAAAATCGTCTCGGCGTGCGCGTCAAAAACTTCCGACGTGATTTCCTTGTCACGATACGCGGGCAGACAGTGCATCACCAGCGCGCCGCGGTTGGCGACGTTGAGCAGTTCGAGTTTCAGTTGATACGGCGCGAGGAGTTTGAGCCGCTCCTGCGACTCCGCCTCCTTGCCCATCGAGACCCACACATCGGTGTAAAGCACATCCGAGCCGCGCGCTGCTTCAAACACGTCCGTGTAACATTCGATATTGCCCTCCGCGACGGACATTTTTCGCGCGCGCTTGAGAAGCGCCGCTGAGGGCTGAAACTTTTGGGGAGCCGCGATGCGCAACTCGAACCCCAGCCGCGCCGCCGCAAAAATCCACGAGCGCGCCACGTTGCAATCGCCGTCACCCAAAAACACGACCCGTTTACCTTCAATCGCGCCGAGTTTCTCCTGAATGGTGAACAGGTCGGAAAGAATCTGGCAAGGGTGCTCGTCGTCGGTGAGCGCGTTGATGACGGGGATTTTCCCGATGTCCGCAAGCGTCTCGACATCCTTCTGCCCGTAGGTGCGGATGACAATGCCGTGGACGTAACGGCAGAGGACGCGCGCGGTGTCCTCGACGGTTTCGCCGCGACCGAGCTGGATGTCGTTGGCGTTGAGAAACACCCCGTTGCCGCCGAGTTCATCAATGCCGACCTCGAACGAAACGCGCGTGCGCGTGGACGACTTGGAAAAAATCATCGCCCATGTCTGCCCCTTGAGCGGCTGCGGGGCGTTGCGCGCGCCGCGCAGTTTTTTCATGCGCGCGGAAAGGGACAGGACCTGTTGGAGGTCGGTCGTGTCGAGCGATTCAATGGAGAGCAAATGTTTCATTAAGCAAAAACCCGCGCTTCGCGAAGGCGGGCGTCTTGTTCAGGCGATGCTTGTATGCTAGAACGCAGGCGAGGTCAAGAATTGTAGCCGCAGGACAGACATTCCCCATTTTGATTCAGAAGATTGACGCAGAGCGAGTTGGAGGGTCACGCTCCGTCGTGACCGCATTGGCGAATCGGACGCGACAGAGCGCGTCCCTCCAATTTGGGGAATT
>Ga0187892_10011019_pt1 | contig 11246 bp, 4 predicted proteins | sample MA1701073metaG_FD_139345 | JGI IMG/M metagenome (GOLD analysis project Ga0187892, IMG submission 139345) | Bio-ooze microbial communities from a basaltic lava cave in the Kipuka Kanohina Cave System on the Island of Hawaii, USA - MA170107-3 metaG ... | reverse complement strand
GGCCTGCTGCTCGGCTACCAGGCGCACCGCCCGCTCCCGGACTTCCCCGGGGTACCTCTTCGTCGTTTCCATGACTCCATCCTCTCAAAGTTCGGAGTCTCCGGGAAACCCGGGGCGATTCAGAACGCCTCGGCGGCTTGTGGATTTTCCTATAGGAGCCACGAGACACAGGGCGTGCGACCACGCATGGCATTTGCAGATGGCTATTGACACGACGCGAGGTCATCCGCAGGAATACACAGTCGAAGCAAGTGGAACTGATGGGCCGTTAGTCAAATTTTTCTCGCCACTTCCTCAATGGGTGCAGCGCCGCCTAGTGGGAATAGGTAATCCAGCGGCAGCAGAAGGTTGTCTTCTGGCGTACGCGATTTCGCGAGACGAATTGGAGGAGGAGCGCAACTTCCTTGCTTCCGGTCTTTGGATGCGGCAGAAACACATTGGGTAGGGGAAAACAATGTCACTAACAATCGGTGAGACGATCCAGCAATTGCATCGGTCACTGCGCGACTATATTGAGGCAACGTATCACATCAGTAATCCAGGACTAGTAAGCCAACGCCGAGCCTTGCTCGAAGAAGTCGGCGTGATCCATCAGCGCCCGTACCTCGAGAGTACGCCGAGGTATAAAGCCGGGCGCCGCTTCGAGAACCTAGGTCTGGATGCAGCGGCCGTAGAAATGTTTGGCGCGGTATCGAGCGCGAGCGGTGACCAACCGCTACTAATCCACAACCCACCGTATCAGCACCAAGAGCAAGCAGTGCGTTTGTCGCTCGCCGGGCGGAGTTTGATCGTAATGACTGGCACGGGGTCAGGCAAAACTGAATGTTTTCTGCTGCCGATACTTGCGAAGTTAGCTATCGAAGCTCGTCGGTCGGGAAAGGCGTTCGCCAAACATGATGGAGTGCGCGCCATCGTCCTCTATCCGATGAACGCGCTGGTGAATGACCAACTCGGAAGGTTGAGGTTACTTTTTGGCGACTCCCGAATAGTAAATAAGTTCGTAGCGTGGGGAGGTAGGCCGGCACGCTTCGCGCGATACACAAGCCGCACGCTATACCCTGGGGTGAGGGATGAAGATAAAGACAAGAGCAAACTCGCTCCGATAGGGAAGTACTACGCGCGTAATTTGGAGCTTAGCCAAGGACCAAGTTCGAAAGAACAGCAAGCTGCGGCGTCACTAGTAGCAGAGCTGAAGAAAAGAGGTAAGTGGCCAGCGAAGCCAGATCTTATGGCTTGGTATGGAAGGCAAGGATCGCGTTGGCGGGATTCGAGGACTGGCGAATTTAAGCGATGTGTAACTTTGCCGGACGATCCTGAATTGCTTACACGACATGAGGTGCAGTCGTCACCACCGGATATCCTGGTAACCAACTACTCCATGCTCGAGTACATGCTCATGCGGCCACTCGAGCGCCCAATTTTCGATAAGACGAGAGACTGGCTGGAGGCTAATCCAACCGAAAAACTGCTCCTCGTAGTAGATGAGGCGCACCTATACCGGGGCGCAGCGGGCGCTGAAGTAGCGCTCTTGATCCGCAGGCTTCGCACAAGGCTTGGAATTGCGCAGGGGCGATTGCAGATCATTTGCACCAGCGCGAGTTTTCAAAATCCTGAATACGCGAAGCAGTTTGGCGCGCAGTTAACAGGCAAGGACGTGGGGGAGTTCGAACGGATCCAAGGTGAGCTTGACCTGCGGGAAGGCGAGGCGCGCGGTTCGCGCACAGATGCTGAGGCGCTCGCAAGCATCAATATCAAGGAGTTCTATGAAGCAGAAACGGAAGATGCGCGTCGCGAGTACGTAAAGGGATTCCTTCAGTATCGAGGCGTCCAGGAATCTGGCGAATTGCAGCCGACGCTATATGAAGCACTAAGGGCGTATGGGCCGATGGCACGTCTGATCAATTTGACCATGCGCGAGGCGAGACCGGTCTCTGCACTTGGCAGTGACATTTTCGAGGACGTAGAGGACTTGACGGGCCAGCGGGCCGTTACGAGCCTCATAGCACTAGGCAGCTTGGCGAAGAGAAGTCAGACAGAGCCAGGGTTGCTTCCATGTCGCGTGCATTCCTTCTATCGGGGGTTACCCGGTCTCTGGGTGTGTATGGACCCCGGCTGCAACGAGGTCGCAGAAGGTATGCGCGGAGGTCCAGGTGGGAGGCTTTTTGGCCAACCGCGCGAACACTGCGGGTGTGGTGCGCGGGTGTTGGAGTTGTTCACCTGTCGGAACTGCGGAACGGCGTACGCGAGAGCGTATACCGACAACGTAGAGGAGCCGGACTTCTTGTGGTCTGAGCCAGGAGCAAGTTTCCGGACCGAGACCGGGCAGTACGCTGAGCTTGAACCAATTGACCTGCTGCTAGAGGCCCCGAACTCTGGGGAAGTGGAAGCGGCGGAATACGACCTGGTAACCGGGCGCTTGAATCCGAAGAACCTCGGAAATCGAACGAGACAGGTCTACTTACGAGGCGGTCGAGTCACCGCACCGGAAGCGGAGGAGGGCGAAGCTGAACAAGGGTTTCGTGGGGAGTTCAAACCGTGTGCAGTGTGCGGAGAGCGCGGCGGATACGGCCGGTCGTCCGTGCAGGATCACCAAACAAAAGGGGATCAGCCTTTTCAGGCGCTGATCGCAAGGCAATTGCAGGTGCAGCCACCTAATAGTGGCGCCGCTACTCGACTGGCGCCGTTAAGAGGACGAAAAGTTCTTATTTTCTCCGACTCTAGACAGACGGCCGCGAGGCTTGCACCCAACATTCAAACGTATTCGACACAAGACGCGTTGCGACCTCTAATCGTGTTCGGCTATGAGCGGTTGCTTCGAGTTCCGGCCCTAGCAAACATACTTTGCCTTGAGGATTTGTACTTTGCGGTGATGCTGGCCGCGAAGCAATTGGCTGTGCGTTTGCGGCCCGAACTTAGGGCGGCGGAAGTGTTTGAAGGCGAGGCAATGGTCGAGGAAGCAGTCGCCAATGGAGCATTCGGCAACGACGCAGTACTACTTCAACTGCTAATTCAGTTGCAAAGAGTGGCTCCGCCGGAGGCATTGTTACGATCTATCGTAACCACGCTGACCGACCGTTACTACGGGCTTGAATCACTAGCGCTTGCGTCGATAGTGGAGCGCAGTGAGCACACAGCGAAGATTCGCTCTTTGCCGGATATTCCAAACGTGGCGACAAGTGCTGACGAGAAAGTGGCGCTTGCGAGGGTATGGCTTCGGTGTTGGAACCGCACGCGATTCTGGTTGAGTCGTATGCCACAGCCGTGGTTCCAAACATTGGTGCGGGTCCACCCGGGTAATTTCAGAGCTATGAACTTAGTTCTCACAGACAGGGGTGCACGCACCGCATTTGAACGTATCTGGCTACCTATACTGCTGCGAACGTTCACCGAACAGATGAGTAGAAATTATCGATTGAATGGAAAGGAACTCTCCCTTGCAGTAGGGGGTGCTTGGGCGTATTGCACGGCGTGCCGTACGACGCAGCGTCCGCTGCCCGGTCGCAGTACTTGCGTGAACTGCGGCCGGGACAAAGCCATTCAGATTGATTCGAACGAAGATGCAGTGTTCGCGGCGCGCAAGGGATATTACAGAGCGAGTACGGTTGAGGCGCTTCGTACTCCGCCAAGCCCGCCGATGGCACTTATCGCCGCGGAACATACTGCCCAATTGAATAGCGCGCAGGCAGAAGAGGTCTTCTCGAAAGCCGAAGAGCACGAACTTTTATTTCAGGATGTAAACCTCGGTGGGGTCGATGGCGGACAAGAACGACCCGCGATTGATGTTCTGTCATGCACGACGACGATGGAGGTGGGCATCGACATCGGAACACTTTCGGGAGTGTCACTGCGAAATATGCCGCCAGCTCGGGCCAACTATCAACAACGTGCTGGACGCGCCGGACGGCGAGGGAACGCAGTTGCCACTGTCACGGCTTTCGGAAGTGCAGATAGTCACGATGAGCACTACTTTCTCAATGCGGATCAAATGATCCGGGGACCCGTGGATGACCCGCGCCTAACGCTAGACAACTCCGAAATCGCGCGTCGACACATCACTGCGTTCTTACTACAGCGGTACCACCAGGATCGTTTGCCCGAAATCGAACCAGAGGAGCAGCCACATCTATTCGCGGTATTGGGTAAGGTCGATGAGTTCAAGAACCGCGAATCGGTGTTGAACCGGTTCGATCTTGAGGCGTGGTTGCGCGATAACGAGCAGGAGCTACAGGATGAGGTCAACGAATGGCTGCCAGAAGAGTTAGCGCCGGAGGAGAGAAAGGGTCTGTTGGAGGGTCTTCTGGCGGGCACATTGTCTACGATCGATGAGGCGATCGGATTTCGTCCTCAGGCCGCGGGTGACGAGGAACGTGTAGAAGCCGCGACCTACGAAACGGCATTGGAAGAGGGTCAACAGGAAGGTGAAGAACGAGGGGCTACCGAGTCGCTTACGGAGAATTTGCTGGATCGCCTTCTGTACAAGGGCGTACTACCGAGGTATGCGTTCCCAACAGATGTCGCGGCTTTTCACGTGTTTGATGTCAACCGGTCAACAAACTTCCGGCACATCTACGAGTTCACTCCGTCGCAAGGTTTGCCTGTAGCATTGTCCCAATACGCGCCGGGAAAGGAAGTTTGGATTGCAAGCAGGCTGTGGCGCTCAGGCGCAATCTACTCGCCGATTCGGAGCGACAGGTTCGAAGCGTGGCAACGAAGGCGCCTATACTACGAATGCGAGGTATGCCACTTCGCCAAGACCACGCCGATGGAGCAAGGCACGCGAGGCGAAAAGAAAGACTGCGAAGCATGCGGTGGAGTAGGCACATTCGGTATGGCTACTTATTGGTTGCGGCCGCCTGGATTCGCACATCCAGCGGGAGTTCCAGAGGGAACGTCGCCCGATGATCAACCTGAGCGCAGCTATGCGACACGCGCAAAACTGACTGCTCCTAGTCCGGCAGACGAGGCGCGATGGGTGCGGTTGAACGAGCGCATTCGGGTACACCACACCAGGCAGCACTTGCTCGTCACGAACAGGGGGCCTAGGGAAGAGGGATATACGTACTGCACCAAGTGCGGCCTAATTGAGCCGACGTGCGCGCCGGAGGGAATCGTGGGAGCGGCCCATCGCAAACCATATCCGGACAGCCGGAATCCGATGTGTCCGGGCGCGGCGACTAAGGGTCTCGTATTGGGGACTGACTTCATTACCGACGTGCTACTGGTGTCACTTCAAGTGCAGGCGCCAATCTCCTTGCGTCCTGGTTTGTTAGCGACAGATGTAGCGCTGCGCACGATCGCGGAAGCATTCACCAAGGCTGCCTGTGGTCGTCTTGAACTTGAAGCCTCCGAGCTGCAAGCCGAATTCAGACCAGCGTTGACGGTCGGAGGCCGGAGCGGCTTGGAGGTGGAGATATACGTTTATGACACGCTGCCAGGCGGTGCCGGCTTCGCACAGAGAGTCGGTGGACTTGGACTTAGTGTATTCGAAGAGGCGCTGGCTATCTTGGAACGGTGTCCAGACAACTGCGATCGGTCATGTTATCGATGCCTCAGAAGCTACAAGAACAAATTCGAACACGAGCTATTGGATCGGCACGTTGGGGCAAGCCTCCTGCGTTTTCTGCTTAGAGGCGACGCTCCGATGCTCGCGGTGGAGCGGTTGGATAGATCAACCGACTTGTTGTTCAACGATCTGCAGCGTAATGCGGACAGCGGGGTTACTGTCGAGAAAAATCAGCGGATAAACGTTCCAGGCTTGGGAGCGATCGACGCGCCTATCGTAGTAACTAGCGGCGGCGTGGCTCGAGCTGTGATCGCGCTACATGGCCCACTGACCCCAGATACGCCGGCGACGGACGTGCTCGCCGAGATGAAGGAATACTCGGTTGGAATTCCACTGATGCTGGTGGACGAATTGGTCGTTCGTAGGAATCTTCCAGGCGCGACCGCGGGTATTCTGGAAGGTCTCTCAGGGCAGTAAGGGTCATTTCGGCAATGCTCGATTGTCGCGAGCCGAGCCGGTGGCCCGCTCCTCCGGCGGAGATGACCTTCTCTGTGCTCACTGCTATCGAAGGCTGTGCGAGAAGGTGGGCCTTGCAGAATGCCGAGTATCCGGCGCTGTGGGACAGAAGAGGCTACCCCTCAAAGATCGTCATGGGGGCGCTCGTCGGAGCAATCGCACATTCCGTCGTCAAGACACTTACACGGGAGTTCGTTGCCGCGGGGTGTAGCGGCGTCCATGACGGAACAGCGATCGGTGCAATGCGGAAATTGGGTGGATACACCAGTCTGATTACGGGCGCGATTGTCTCTGAAGTGGAATCATGGCGAGGAAACCCTAGGGCCTTGCCTGTTGTAGCGAATGTTGAACGTACCCTACGGGCAAAGGCGCCTGAGATTCGGGGCTACGTTCAAACATTGCTGTCGCAAGTTAGATTCGTCAAGGCGCTCGTTGCGCGATCAGAGGGTGGCCAGCGCCGAAGAGCGCTCACTCAGGGTGTGTTTTCGGAGTTGGTTTTAAGAGCCAACAGGATTCAGTGGAAGGGGAAGGTCGATCTGCTTAGTTTGGATCAATCAGGATGCGAAATCGTTGAGTTCAAAACTGGACAAGCAAGCGCTAAGCACGGTGAGCAGGTACGCATGTACGCCGTTTTATGGTGGATGGAGGATGAGCTTAATCCCGCCAGCAAGGTACCGACGAAATTGACGGTGGTATATCCGACCGGCAAAGAGGATGTAGCGTGTCCGTCTCCGGAGGATCTCAGACAACTCGCAGACGAAATGACTCAGCGGAGCGAGTTAGCGAAGAAATCGGTCCGGATGGTGCCACCGCCAGCGAAGCCCGCCGTGGAGGTGTGCCGTTTCTGCGGCGTCAGGCAGTTGTGCAGGGAATACTGGGCGCCCGAAAGTTCGCCCATGGCGGCTATGGAAGGAGATGGGAATCAATTAGCGGATGTACAGGTGATCATCGAGGGACGGCACGGGCCGACTAGCTGGGATGCAACCGTAGAAGCGGGTACCCGACTTCAGCCGAAATCGCGGATTCTGATTCGAAGTGGTTCGCCAGGACTGGAACTAGAGCGAGAGTATCGCATACGGGTAGTGGACGCATGGTTGAGCCAGGATCCGGAGGCGCCGGAATCCACGCGGGTAGTCACGCTAGGCGCCCACAGCGAGGTGTATAGGGTTGACTGATACGGGTCGGTGCCAAGGGCAGTCGCGCACTGGCTAAATTCGTTGCCTCGTGGCAAAGGTGGGGGATATGATGGCGTAGGCGCTAATCCGCCTCTCTGAGAGATTGCATCGCACCACACGGCCGGGCCGGCGAAAGCGGGCTTGGCCGTTTGTCAGCTCGGGGGGCGAGGCGACGTTCTCGGGGGGAGGCAAACATGTACGTTGATGCGGCAAACTCCATCATCGCTGTAGATCGCTTTATTCAGTCCACGCGTGACAGCGGCTACAAGAACACTGCAAGCGCTATCGCCGAGTTAGTTGACAACGCCTTGCAGGCCGGGGCGACGGCTATTGGGATACGGATTGCGGTTCGCGACGAGCGAATGGCGTTTCCTATTTCCATCGCCGTCGCGGATAACGGTTGCGGGATGAGCGCATCACTACTGCGCCAAGCACTGCGATTTGGCGGGAGCAGTCGGTTTAATGACCGAGCAGGACTAGGGCGGTACGGCATGGGGCTGCCCAATGCGTCGCTGAGTCAAGCGAGGAAAGTGACCGTGTACTCGTGGCAACGCAAGAGCGGGACCCATTCGACCTACCTAGATGTAGAGGAGATAGCCTGTTCGCAAATGACGGAAGTACCTGAACCAAGGAAAGCCGATGTGCCGGATTGGGTCCAGGTAGAGCGCGGCGACTCTGGCACCGCTGTTGTCTGGGAATCCTGCGACAGGCTGGATCATCGCCGCATCAGCACCGTTGAGAGGAAGATCGCGCGATCGCTGGGTCAGACGTTTCGTTATTTCATCTGGAAGGGCACGAAAATCGTGGTGAACGGAATGCCTGTGAAGGCGTTCGACCCATTATTCCTGCGTCGTGACTCCGCAGTACACGGGGCGGCATTGTTTCAGGAACCACTTAACATCGAGGTGTATCGGGATACGGCTAACCCCAAACTCGGGGCAGGCATGGTAACGGTGACGTTCGCGGAATTACCGGTGGCAGAGTGGCATGAACTGAGCAATGAGGAAAAAAGGCGTCTCGGAATAAGTAACGGAGCTGGAGTCTCCGTGGTGCGGGGCGCCAGGGAAATCGATTTTGGATGGTTCTTCATGGGGAGCAAGCGCCGCGAGAACTACGACGACTGGTGGCGTTGCGAGATAAAGTTTGATCCGATCTTGGATGAAGCGTTCGGCATAACGCACACGAAACAGCAGGTGCGCCCGCGGGAACATCTGGTAGACGCTTTGCAGAATCACGTTGAAGCGGCAGCAAAAGCGCTCAATGCGCGCATACGCCAAGCGCACGTGCATGTGAAGGCCGGAAAGGCGGCAGCGGGAGCCGAGGCCATTGCGGAGAGCAGAGAGTCACGATTGAGGCCGATTCCACGTCATAGTGTCCTTGCGAGAGACAGGAACCGAATTGCCGAGCTTGGAAGGCGGAACACCGTCGTACGAGTTTTGCAAAAGCGGCCAGACGGTGGCCGTGTTCAATACAGGCTAGTGGAAGATGATGGTCGGGGCGCAGTGTTCTTCCATCCGGTGTTGGGTAACAACGTGGTCCTTGGTGTCTTGAATCCCAAGCATCGCTTCTTCAGGAACCTGTATCAGCCATTGGTCGAGCAGGATCAGGGAATAGATGTGGGGGTCGCACGTGCGGTACAACTCTTGTTGCTGTCTGCGGCGAGGGCGGAAGCGATGTTTACAAAGACAGAAGAACACGCCGCCGTCGAGAGATTTCGACGAGAGTGGAGTGAGGTTTTGGATGTACTCTTGACCGCTCGATAGGCTGGATACGTTGTGGACCTGACGCCACGCCGTGTTAGGGCTAAGGCGGGGAAAAAGCGCCTGAGGGCGTTTGTACGCGCGTTAGCAAAGCTCGAAAACCGTACCGAAGAGGCTATCGAGGCAGTACGTGCTGCGCATGTGCACGCCCTGACGGAAGTACGAATTCGGGACCGTATAGGGGCAGAGGCGGCCATGAATGTACTGGCCGACTTGGCGAAAATGGGGTGGACGTTATCGGTGCGGAGAACTGGGGTCAGCGGCTGCGCACCGAGTGTGGGAGCCAAAGACGATATTCGTACAACGCGGCGAGCGCAGTTAGCAGCGCGCCGCCACGAGCAGTTGCGCCTCCCGAGCACTCAAGAGTTCATCACCAGGATGGAGGCGGGGCATCTGTTCAAAGGCCAACTCCGTTCCGTATTCAACTTGATGAGGGACGGCCGGGATTTGGCGAATGCGCTCTCGAACTACCGAGCGTCGAAGGATGCCAGCGCTCCAGCGAGGCCTTTCGTTCAACCCTATCTACAGTTTGTAGACGCGAGGAAAGTTTGTTCTCGCACAGGGTTTCGGCTTCAGGATATTTGGCGGTATTTCCGGCATACGTGGGCAAGTGCATATGAAAGCGTCCCGGGTCGGTCGCTAATGGTCTTGGTTCGCGATGCGTCCACGCCATTTCATCCCGTTATGGGGATTGCAGCGTTGGCTAGCGCAGCGTCGGTGCTGCCGGCCCGTGATAGGGGATTCATCAAATGGACGGGGGAAGCCTTTAGTGAGGATTGCGGCCAACGGCCTGACGCAAAGACCGCTCGCTGGGTAAAAAGCATGATACGCGGGGCAATTAAGGAGATATACAGAACAGATTTCATTGCAGAGGGACTAGTTCCGCTACGTGTGGCGCAAGCGGACGTGCGAGAGATTGTCAAGCGGTTGCGGAAGGATAGCGCGGCAGCAAGGGAGCGACATGTGCGGCAGGCGGAAATCGCCGCGGAGAAATCGGCAAGTGCTCGAGCGCATGGAGAGGACGATTGGGAGGAGCAAGCTCGCACCGACTTGTTTCGGAGCAAGCGAGCATGGGAGCTCGCTTCATTGCTTGAACTACAAGCGTTCGTCGAAAGGAGTTATCAGAAGAAGCGAGGTAGGAAACAGCTTCAGTCGCTTTTGGAAACGAAACATGGACGCGATGTCTTGAGCAAGGTAGTGCGGATCGCTCGTTCAAAGACAATTGGAACAGCAATTGCAGACTTGGTCGTATGTGGCAGCGTGGCACCATACAACGAGATATTGGGCGGAAAGCTCATTGCCATGCTTGCCGCCAGTCCGGAGGTGGTGAGGCAGTACAAGCTTCGCTATGGCGGTGTTCCGAGCGTGATCGCGTCGTCGATGGCGGGTCGAAGGGTGATCCGTTCGGCGAGCCTTGTGTATATCGGAACAACGAGCCTGTACGGCACCCGCCCGAGTCAGTACGATCGAATCGCGGTGCCAGCGGAGCAGCTAGGCGGTAAACCAGGTGAGTCTGTACGCTACAGGTACCTCGGGGATACGGCTGGTTTGGGGACTACTCAGTTCGGATATGCGACAAAGAAATCGGTCGAAGCATTTACGCGCCGAACGCTCAATGGTGTTAGGCGTGTCAATAACGTTTTCGGGGAGGGTGCTAATCCAAAGTTGCGGGCGCTCCGTGACGGGATTGCTCAGCTCGGTTTCTCGGAGGATCTCATGGTCCACGGGTTGACCAAGAGCGTGTATGGGGTGTCGTTGGTGAAGAACTTGCGAGGATATTTGCTTGGAATCGATAAGCGTCCCCAGTACATGTTTCCTCTTGTCGTGGCAGGAAACCGGATCGAGAAAATCGTAGATTGGTGGTACCAACGGTGGGTCGCAGATCGATGCGGTCGGCAGGATATTATCGAGCGAGTTCAGCGGCATACATTGGTGAGGCCCGTGGTACATGGTGCTCGCGTTTCAGTGCCAGTTGTTGATGCGGCCTGAGAATACAGGCGCTTTGTGTAGTGGAACGTACCACTGGAGCGACGGAAGTTATGTCGACTAATACGGCTTTGTTATGCCTGTCGTCTGGCATCCGGCCCAGGTACCGGGAAGACGTTTTGAGAGCGTCGTCTATGCCGACGGGGAGCCACCTACGTTTCCGGTACGAGGTGGACTTAGTTCAGAGGTGGCCCCAGTCGTTTAGACAGGTCCGAGGGGTTTCTTAGGTGTATTCCCTGCAGGTTGAGGGTTATCCACGGCGGCGCGCGTGCGGCGCTTCTCACGCACGCAAGCGCGCGCCGCGGT
>Ga0187892_10011018_pt1 | contig 11247 bp, 9 predicted proteins | sample MA1701073metaG_FD_139345 | JGI IMG/M metagenome (GOLD analysis project Ga0187892, IMG submission 139345) | Bio-ooze microbial communities from a basaltic lava cave in the Kipuka Kanohina Cave System on the Island of Hawaii, USA - MA170107-3 metaG ... | reverse complement strand
GAGGAAGCTGAACGAACAGCACCCGGCGGCGGGGGCTCGCACGGTGGATCATGGAGAAGAATTATCGGGAACGCCGCCACAAGGGGCAAGCGGCTGCGTGGGGAAGCAAGAACGGACGCCGACGGATGATGAACCACACAGAGTACGCAGAGGAGGTCCTCGACGGCGACAAGTATCCCTCTGTGAGCCTCTGTGCCCTCTGTGGTCGATCTTTCTTCAAGGGGATCTCATCGCCAAGTCCGCGCAGACGATCTCCTCGTCGTTTCGCGCGTAGACGCACCGGTTGGCGAAGGCGGGGTGCGACCAGACCACCTTCTCGCGGCGCTGGACCGGGCCCGTGGTCGGAGCGATGAGCCGAGCGCGGCTCACCTCCTTGTAGCCCTGCGGAGAGAGGTGGGCGATGATCAGGTCGCCCTGCTCGTTGGCGATGAAGTATCGGTCCTCGTGCGGCACGATGAACGCGTTCCACCACCGGCCGCTGCCGGTCGCCTCCAGCGTTTCCCAGACGCGCTTGCCGGTCTCGGCTTCGAGGCAGCGGAGCTGTCCGTAGCTGCAGACTCCATAGATGTAGCCATCGCGCACGATGGGCGTGCACAGGATCGCATGGAGGCCGTCGGTCTCCTTCTCGCTCTCCGATTTTCCCCTCCAGATCCGCTTCGCTTCGGGCTTCGCGCGGTCGAGCCGCATCATCGTCGAGCCGTTGTAGAACGACGTGACGAGGAGCAGGCCTTTCTCCCGGTCGTGAACCGGAGTCGGGATCGAGAGGTTCGAGTTGAGCTTGAAGGGCTCCTGCCAGTAGATCTTTCCCGTCTCCGGATCGAGAGAGTTCAAGTGGTACGGGGTCCAGATGATGAGCTGACGCGCGCCGCCGTCCTCGATGATCGACGGCGGGCAATAGCCCGGGTCCTTGAGATCGAGCGCGCGCCAGATCTCCTTGCCGTCCTTGCGGTCGAGGGCGATGACGCCGGCGCCCCCCAAGCCGCCGGCAAGGAGGACCACCTTCTCGCCGTCGACGAGCGGCGCCGCGCTCATCCCCCACACGTTCATCTCGGTGCCGTAGTCCTTACGGTAGTCCTTCGACCAGAGGACCTTCCCCGTCGCGGCATCGAGGCAGAAGAGATTTCCCATGGCCCCGAGGTGGTACACCCTCCCGTCGCGAACCGTCGGCGTCGCCCGCGGGCCACTCGGGTAGGAAATCGAGTACTGGCACGGGTATTCGTGAGTCCAGAGGATGTCTCCGGACTCCTCTTTGAGGCAGAGCAGCCGCTCCTTTCCCTTAACCGCCGTTCGGGCGAAGGGATCATCGGGGTTCTTCACGCCTTCTTCGAGGACGCGGTCGGCAACGTAGACACGCCCCTGGGCCACCGCGGGCCCCGCGTACCCCGCCCCGACTTTGCGCCTCCAGCGGTAGGAGAGGCTCCCCGGGAGCTTCTCGACGATCCCCTTCTCCCTCCAGACGCCGTCCCGCCGCGGCCCGCGCCACTCGGGCCAGTCGTCGGCCCGCGCTACTGCGGTCGTCATGACGATGAAAAGGGAAACGCGAACGACGCGCGGCATTCAGACCTCCGTTCGACAAGAAAACAAACCGATAAAAAAGCCGCCTGCCGGACGGGAGGTCCCACCTGGCGGGCGGCTCGACCCTCGATCAACGCCGACGAATCCTCACCCGCGGTGCTGGGTGCAGGTCTTGCCGTCCTTCTTGCAGGCCGGGCAATTCGACCGGTAGTTCATGAGGCGATCCTTCTCGATGGCCGTCATCTGCTGATTCGCCTCCGTCTCGATCTTCGTTCCCGCGAACTTCTTCGCGAGCCCCTTGTAGCCGCGGTAGGCGTCGGCGTAGGCCTTGGCCTCCATCGCCTGCTCGAGCTTCGCGAAGGTGTCGACCGCCTTGACCTGTTCCTTTGCCTTGGGATCCTTCTCGATCTCCTTCAGCACATCAGCGGCCTTCTTGGAGGGATCGGTGCCCGCGAAGCTGTTCTTCAGCTCTTGGAGGTGGATGGCGGCCGTGTAAAACTCTCCCTTGCCGCGGGCCTTCTCGCCGTCGGACAGGAGCCCCTTCATCCGATCATCGAGCGCCCCGATCACAGGTCCCGCGTCGGCCTGCGTGGCCTTCTTGTCCTCGACGGCCTTCTTGAGATCCGTGTAGAGCTTCCCGAACTTACGGGCCTTGACGAGCGGATTGAACCGGGCGAGTGAGGCCGGGAGGGGAGGCGTAGCCCCCTGCAGGGCGTCTTCGATCATGGAGTCCTTCAGCCCGCTCGGATGCCCCTTCCAGCGCACCTTGCCGTCCGGACCGATGAGCACACTGTCGGGGATCGAGCGAACGCCGTACGCGGTCATCGCCGGTCCATCCACGGCGATGGGGTACTTGATGCCTTTATCCGAGACGAACTTCTCGAGCTGCGCCTTCGAACCGTCGGTCACGCCGACGATCACCAATCCCTTCGCCTGATACTTCCCGTGAAGCTCGTTCAGGTGAGGAATCAGCGAGATGCAGGGGCCTCAGTGAGTACCCCAAAACTCGATCAGGACCGCCCGGCCCTTGAGGTCCTTGAGGCTCGTGTCCTCGTGGTTGATCCAGCTCCCCGCCACGTTGGGGGGCACGCCCCCTTCCGAGACGTTCGAACTCCGAACAACACCGGTCAGACCGAGAACCCCCGCTAGGAGGGCTCCGGCGCCGAACGGCCTCCGCCATGCCATCATGGTTTGTCTCCTTCCCGTCGATGCCGGGTTTGAATTACGTTACCCAGATTAGAGCCCGAAAGTCCTTCCGGGAGCTATGAAAAAACGGCTCGAGCACTCCCCCAACAGCCCTCTAACCTTCAGGCGGGGAAATTGGTAAGATGCCTGACCCGATCGGAAGATATGCTGCGAATGATAGACTGCGGGACACCTGTCCGACGGAAATCGAGGCTCTTATGCCTCCTTGCGGTCCTGCCGATTACCTCGGGTCTCTCCTGCAGCCCCGACCGCTACAAGGCATCGGCCGACCGAGAAGTGCGGGCTATCGTGGCGGCCCGCCAGAAGCGGAGCATCGGCCGCGAAGAGCCCTTCGACCTGAAGCAGGCGCCGATCGCCTTCGAACAGGCCGGTCGTGCCGGCGAGACCGAGGATCCGCGGCAGGTCCCGCCTCCGCAACCGATCCACACGCTGCCCGGCACTGAGCCCGGGGATGAGCCCCGATCCCCCACCGAAGAGACCAAGGATCCCCTCCCCACCCCCACGCCGCCCCGAGCAGAACCAGCGCCGCCAGCAGGGTCGCCGCCAGCACAACCCGCGCCGCCCGGGGCCACCGCCCCGCCTGCACCCCCTGCACCGGCCGGTCCCCCGCCGCAATCGGCCCCCGCCCCTCAGCCCCCCGCCTCCGAGGAGCCGGGTCCCGAGACAGGTCCTCAAGCGGCTCGCGGAGGCTCGGCAGCGGCCCCCGCGCTCCCCTCGCCTCAAGACCGCGTCCCCGCCGGCCAGAGCTCTCCTGTCATGACTGCGTCGCTTCCCGCAGGTCCCCGCCAGAGCGTGCGGCTCCTGACGCTTCAGGATGCCTTGCGCATCGGCCTGGCCAATAACCGCGAATACCAGAGCCAAAAGGAGCAGGTCTATCTGAGCGCGCTCGCCTTCAGCCTGTCCCGCTGGCAGTTCGCCCCTCGTTTTTTCGGACTCGTCTCCGGCGACCTCACCCGCGACGGATCGGGTGAGGTAAGCGGAAGCGTCGACAGCGACTTCGGCTGGAACTGGCTCTTCGCCAGCGGAGCGCGCCTCTCCGTCTCGCTCGCAAGCCACTTCTTCCAGTTCTTCACGGGTGATCGGATGGAAGCCGCATCGAGCGTCGTCTCGGCGGCGATCACGCAGCCTCTCCTGCGCGGCTTCGGAAGCCACATCGTCCTCGAGCCCGTGACGCAAGCCGAGCGGAACGTCGTCTACCAGCTCCGCAGCTTTGAGCGTTTCCGCCAGACGTTCGGCGTTGAAGTGGCGCGGCAGTATTACCGAGCCCTCGAAGCGCGGAGCCTCCTCACGAACGAGTACTTGAACTGGCAGGGGCTCGTCAACAACCTCGACCGGGCGCGCGCCATGAACGAGGGAGGCCGGCTGCCCCGGTTCGAGGTCGACCAAGTCCTCCAGCAGGAGCTTCAGGCCCGTAATCGCTACGCGGTGGCCGTCGAGGACTTCGAGTCGTCCCTCGATCGCTTCAAGATCACGCTCGGTTTTCCCATCACCGCCGCGATCGGGCTCGACGAGTCGGAGTTCGAACGCCTCCAGGATTATGCCGCGGCCGCGGTCGAGGTCGAGATCGACGTCGAGGACGCCTTGGCCGCCGCCTTGCGCTCCAGGCTCGATTTGACCACCGTGCGGGAGCAGGTCGAGGACTCCGAACGGAGGATCGCCGTCGCCGCCGATGCCCTGCGCGCGCAGCTCGACATCTCCGCTTCGGCGAACCTCGTGAGCGGCGCCCGGTCGGGGGCCCAGACCCCCCTCAAGATCAACTCGGCCCGCGGCGTCTACGGCGTCGGCCTCAATCTCGATCTGCCGTTCGACCGGCGCGCCGAACGGAACGCCTACGCAGCGGCGATCATTTCTTTCGAGTCCGAGAAACGTTCGGCGAGTCTCTTCGAGGACAGCATCCTTCTGACCGTCCGGGATTCCCATCGCCGTTTCGTGCGCGAGCGGCACACGTACCGGATCCAGGCGGAGAGCGTCCCCCTCGCCCAGGTGCGGGTGGAGAGCACGATCGCCCTCCGCGAGGCGGGCCGCGCGGAGACGCGCGACATTCTGGATTCCCAGAGGGCGCTCATCGAGACCAAGAACGCCCTCACCAGTTCCCTCATCAACCTGACCTTGGCCCGCCTCGAGTTCTACCGCGACACCGGCCTCTTGCGCCTGGAGAACGATGGCCGGCTGGTTGAAGATCCCATTCCGAGGAGGGTTTCCGATGGTCCTTGAAGGACCTTCTCGGTGGGCCACGGCCGGGCTGCTTCTCCTGTCGCCCCTCATCGCTTCCCTGGCTGGATGCGCAAAGGGCGCGGGGGAACTCCAGCGCGAAGAGCTGACCTACACCGTCACCAGAGGGCCTCTCGTCATCTCCTTCACCGAGAAGGGGGCCATCAAAGCTCTCCGGTCGGTCAACATCTACTCCCAGGTCGAGGGGTTGAGCACGATCGTCAACGTGGTGCCCGAGGGGACGTTCGCCAAGCGGGGCGACGTCCTCGTCGAGCTGGATTCTTCCGAGCTGACCCAGCTACTCAACCAGCAGACGATCGCGGTCGACACGGCCCAGGCGGCCTTGATATTCGCCAACGAGGCGGTGGAAATCCAGAAGAGCCTCAACGAGACGGACCTCAAGGCCGCCGAGCTGCTTCTCCAGTTCGCGAACGTGGACCTGGAAAAGTACCAAAAGGGCGACTGGCCCCTGGCCCAGTCCAAGGCCGAATCGGAGATTCTCATTGCGGGCGAGGAGCTGAAGCGGGCCGAAACCAAGCTGATGTGGACCCGCAAGCTCTCCGAGAAGGGGTACGTGACGCAGACCGAGCTGATCGCCGACGAGATCGCCCTCAAGAAGGCCCAGGTTCAGAACCGCCAGGCGATCGAATCGAAGGCGGTCCTCGAGAAATACACGCACTCCAAGGACTTCGCCAAAGCGAAGAGCGACGTCGAGCAGGCCAATAGGGCGCTGGAACGAGCGCGTCTCAAAGCCCAATCGGTGCTCAAGCAGGCCGAGGCGGACCAGACGGGGAAGAAGTCGACCTACAATCTCTCCGTGAGGCGGCTCCAGAAAATCAAGGATCAGGTCGAGAAGACGAAGATCGTCGCCCCGAACGACGGCATGGTCGTCTACCACCAGGATGGCCGGTATGGCCGAGACGATCGCGTCATCGAGCAGGGCGCCACCGTACGCGAGAACCAGCACCTGATGGACCTTCCGGACCTATCCGTCATGGCGGTAACCGCTCAGATCCCGGAGGCCCGTATCCACCAGGTCCACACCGGCTTGAGGGTCATGGTGACGATCGATGCCCAGACGGAGCGATTCCTCAGCGGAATCGTCACGAAGATCGGCCTGCTTCCCGACTACGTCAACCGCTGGATGAACCCCGATCTGAAGGTCTACCAAACCGAGATCACGATCGACCCCGATCAGGACTTGAGCCTCCTCAGGCCAGGAATGTCCGCCAAGGTGGAGATCCTGGTCGATCAAATATCGAGCACCCTCTTCGTCCCGATCCAGTCGGTGACGACGATCGACGCCGCCACGGTCTGCTTCGTGCTCGAAGGCGGGGAATTCCGGACGCGGCGCGTCGAGATCGGACCGACCAACGACTCCTTCGTCGTGATCCGCTCGGGACTCAAGGAAGGCGATGTCGTGAAGCTGACGGCGCCCCGTCCCCAGGCGAACGTCCCGGACCGCGACGAGGAGGAGAAGAAAATGGAGAAAAGAGCCATCGAGAACGACAAGAAAAGCCGCCAGCCCGAGTCCGATGGCCCCGGTGGAGACGACCCTTCTCCCGTGCCGGCCGCCTATCGGAACCGAGCGGAGGACGGGCCGAATGGCGGCCGCCGAACGAGCGGTTCGAGCCCGCAGGGCCGGGAAGACGAACGTGGGCCGAAGGGGAACGACCCGAAGATCAAGCCGTCCGGCACGGAGGGAACGGCGCCGGGAACGGCCCCCACCGCCCGCTCGGTTCCCGCACGGCCACACGCGGAGACCTCGTGAGCCGAGCCGCGAGCGGAGAGCCGATCATCCGGATCGCGGACCTTGAGAAGACCTACCGCCTCGATGGCGTGGAAGTGCGGGCATTGCGGGGCATCACGGCGGGGATCCTCGGCGGCGAGTTCGTGGCCGTCATGGGCCCATCCGGCTCGGGGAAATCGACGCTCCTCAACATCCTCGGCTGCCTCGACCGCCCCAGCGGAGGCCGTTACTACCTCGGCGGGGAGGACGTCTCCCGGCTGAGCGATGACCGGCTCTCCGAGATCCGCAGCCGCAACCTCGGTTTCATCTTCCAGTCCTACAACCTCATCGCCCAGCTCGACGTGCTGGAGAATATCGAAGTGCCGCTCTTCTACCAGGGGATCCCCCCGCTGAAGAGCCGAGAGAGGGCCGAAGAGCTGGCGTCGATCGTCGGCCTCGGCGATCGGCTCCACCATCGCCCCATGCAGCTCTCGGGCGGCCAGCAGCAGCGCGTCGCCATCGCACGATCGCTCGCCAACGACCCGCTGGTGATCCTGGCGGACGAACCCACGGGCAACCTCGATTCGACGACCGAGGACGAGATCTTGAAGCTCCTGTGCGGCTTGAACCGCGAGGGGAAGACCATCGTCATGGTCACCCACGAGGACCGCATCGCTCAGGTCACGAACCGGGTCATCCGGCTGCGCGACGGCCGGATCGTCTCCGACCGCTCGGAAAAAGGGGCGCCCGCGCCGGCCGCGGCCGGAGGACGCTGATGGTTTTCTATCGCCTCCGCCGCGCGATCTCGCTCGGGCTCCGGAGCCTCGCGCTCCACAAGCTCCGGTCGATCCTCACCGCGCTGGGCATCATCTTCGGCGTCTCCTCCGTCATCGCCATGCTCTCCATCGGGGAAGGGGCGAGCTGGGCCGCACAGGAGGAGATCAAGAAGCTCGGCAGCCGCAACATCATCATCAAGAGCTTGAAGCCGAAAGAAGAGGAGCAGGCGGGGGTCGCCCGCTCCGAGGTAGTCGAGTACGGCCTCACATGGGAGGACTACGAACGTCTTTCGAAGACGATCCCCGGAGTGCGGATGGCGCTGCCGCTTCGCATCGCTCGCGTCGATGGCAGGAGGCGGACTCACCGGATCGACGTTCAGGTCGTCGGTACTACGATGGACCTCCTGGAAGCGGCCAACGCGCGCCTGGCTCGCGGACGGTTCATCTCCCCCACCGATGTCGACGCCACTTCGAACGTGTGCGCGATCGGCGCTCAAGTGGCGCATTCCCTATTCCCCGCGGCGGACCCGCTCGGGGAGGAGGTGCGGATCGGGTCGAACATCTACAAGGTCGTCGGCATCATGGAGGCGACCGGTGCCGCCAGCGGCACTGGCTCCCTCGAAGTCGACGACCGAAACCGCGATGTCTATATCCCGATCAGCACGTTCGACCGCCGTTTCGGGGAGACGCTGGTCCGCGTGGTCTCCGGAGCCCGCCACATGGAGCGGGTCGAGATCCACCAGATCATCCTCGCCATGGAGTCGGACGAAGCGGTCCCGGCCGCTGCCCGCGCGATCCGCGGCCTCCTCGAGCGGTTCCACGACCGCCAGGATTACGACGCCGTCGTTCCGCTCGAGCTGCTCATCCAGAAAGAGGAGACGAAGAGGATCTTCAACATCGTCCTCGGGTCCATCGCCGCCATCTCGCTCATCGTCGGCGGCATCGGGATCATGAACATCATGCTGGCCACGATCACCGAGCGGACGCGGGAGATCGGCATCCGGCGTGCACTCGGCGCCAAACGCCGCGACATCGTCTCGCAGTTCCTTATCGAGACGGTGGTTCTCTCGATCTCCGGAGGCCTCCTCGGCATCGTCCTCGGATCTGCGATCCCGTTCGTCGTGGAGGCGATGAGCAACATGAAGACGATCATCACTCCCACGAGCCTCATTCTCTCGTTCGGCATCTCCGTGGCGGTGGGGATCGTCTTCGGCCTCTATCCGGCGCGCCGCGCGGCGATGATGGACCCGATCGAGGCGCTGCGAAGGGAGTAGGGCCTCAGAAATCCACGGCCTGGAGAAGGATCGCCTTCAGGTAATCGCTCTCGGGCATGTTGAGGATGAGCGGGTGGTCGGCGGCGTGGCCGTACTCGCCGATGAGCCTGAGCCGCCTGTGCGTGTCCTTCGCGGCCCGCCGCAGCAGCTCCCGAAAGGCGAAGCGGTCCACGTGGTGCGTGCAGGAGCAGGTGAACAGGTATCCGCCGTTCTTGATGAGCTTGAGGCCGCGGAGGTTGACCTCTTTGTACCCGCGCAGCGCCCCATCGACGCCGCCGCGCGTCCTCGTGAAGGCCGGCGGGTCGATGACCACGAGGTCGAAGCTCTGCGGCTCCGCGCCCGCCAGCTCGCGGAGGAGATGGAACGCGTTCGCTTTCCGGCACTCCAGGCGCCCGTCATCGAGGCCGTTTGTTGTGGCGTTGCGCTTCAGGGCCCCCAGCGCCTCCTCGGCACCGTCCACGGCCAAAACGGAGGCCGCGCCGCCTGCCAGCATGTTGAGGGCGAAGCCGCCCGTGTACGAGAAGACATCGAGCGCCCTCGCCCCTTGCGCGATGCCGCGGACGAGGAGCCGGTTGTCGCGCTGGTCGCAGAAATGGCCGGTCTTCATCCCCTCCGCGTAGTTGACGTGGTACTTGATGCCGTTCTCTTCGACGATGACCTCGCCCGGACCTTCGCCGTCGAGGAGCCCCTTCGAGGGTCCGAGCCCCTCGCGCGTCCGGATGGCGACGTCGGAGCGTTCGTAGACGCTCTTCAGACCCGTCAGGGAGAGCAGCTCGCGCGCGAGGAACTCCTTGCGGCGGTCGATGCCGGCCGTCTGGGCAGAGAGGACGAGATGGTCGGCGAAGCGGTCGACGACGAGCCCCGGGATTCCGTCCGCCTCGGCGAAGACCAGGCGGTACGTGTTCGTGCCCGAGCGAGGGAGGCCGGCGCGGCGGCGCAGGTCGATGGCCTCTTGAAGCCGCCTCCGGAAGAACCGGTTGTCGATCGGGGCCGGCTGGCGGGCGAAGATGCGAAAGAGGAGGTTCGATTCGCCGCTCACAAGCCCGCGGCCAAGGAACTTCCCGTCCATGTCGAGAAGATCGGCGGGCTCGCCGTTCTGGAGCTCCCCTTCGACGCGGTCGACGTCGTTCTTGAAGACCCAGACCTGGCCGGCGGCGATGCTGAAGTCCTTCTTCGGCTTGAGCCAGATCCGCGGCGTCTGCATGGCGGCAGTGTACGCGGCACAGACTCGAATTCCAGGCGACTGCGGACGGACTGTTCACCACAGAGGATCATAGAGGAAGAAGACGGAATCGGCTGCGGCTCCGGTTGCGACCGCGGACCGCGGATGCGGCTGCCGATGCGGCTGCGGCGCGCGCGCGCCACTTGCGAGGGCCGCTCCTCTGCCTACAATGGCTTGCGCCGTGCGGGTGACGATGCGATTCGCCTTCTCCCATCCGGGGTTTTCGCCCGATCGAGTGCGACGCGGGCGGTCTTCGACGTGAGCTTCGCCGCTTCCTTCCTGTTCTGCCTGGGCGCCTATCTCCTCGGGTCGGTACCGTTCGCCTTGCTCCTGGGATTCTGGCGCGGCGTGGACATCCGCGCCGCCGGGAGCCGCAACATCGGGGCGACCAACTTGGCGCGGACCGCCGGACGCCGTTGGGGGATCGCCGCGTTCGTGCTCGACTTCCTGAAGGGAGTCTTGCCGGTCCTGTCGGTCGCCTGGACCGCCTCGGGCAGGCCGGCGATCGTCGGAGCGGTGCCGGAGTCAGGAGGCCCACGGATCGAGCACGTCCAGATGGCCTGCGCGCTATCGGCCATCCTCGGGCACATCCTCCCGATCTACCTCCGATTCCGCGGAGGCAAAGGAGTGGCCACGTCGTTTGGAGCCATCTCCGGCCTTTCCTGGATGGCCGCGCTGATCGCCGGAACCGTGTGGGGAGCCGTCTACCTGGCCACCCGCACCGTCTCCATCGCGTCGCTGATCGCCGCGCTCGTCTTTCCCGCGGCCACGTTCTTCATCCACCGCTCTTCCCCGCCCGACGTCGCCATTCCCCTCGACCTCCTCACGGTCGCCGTCGCGGCGATCATCCTGATCCGGCATCATTCGAACATCCGCCGCCTCTTGAGCGGGCGGGAACATCGGTTCTAGGAGCTTCATTTCATGGCGCAAGCGATCCTTATTCTGGGCGATGGAGGCTGGGGGACCGCGCTGGCACTCCTTGCGCACCGCGGAGGGCACGATGTGCGGCTCTGGAGCGTCAATCCTTCGTATGCCGAGGTCCTTTCGCGCACGCGCCGCAATCCGAAGTTCCTCCCGGGCGTCGAGATCCCTCCCGCCGTCCGCATCTCGAGCGAAATCGCCCCCCTCGCGGCCGGAGCGGTCGTGGTCCTCTCCGTGGTCCCTACGCAGTTCCTGCGGGAGACGATGGCGGCTGTCGCGCCGAGCATTCCCCGCGGAGCGCTGATCGCCTCGTGCACGAAAGGTGTCGAACGGGAAACGTTTCTCTTGCCGAGTCAGATCATCGGCGAGGTCCTCGCCCGCTTGAAGGGGCCG
>Ga0187892_10011017_pt1 | contig 11247 bp, 13 predicted proteins | sample MA1701073metaG_FD_139345 | JGI IMG/M metagenome (GOLD analysis project Ga0187892, IMG submission 139345) | Bio-ooze microbial communities from a basaltic lava cave in the Kipuka Kanohina Cave System on the Island of Hawaii, USA - MA170107-3 metaG ... | reverse complement strand
TGGCCAGCGTGGTGGAAAGATTTAGGGCAAGTGTCGTTCCCACAATCGTCGTTGAAAACAAGGTCTCTGGCCGAGATACCAAGCCTTTGACAATCAACGCGTTCGGATTTTTTTCCTTCGCTTTGCTGAATATTCTTGGTTTGTTCGCAGAAATGAAGGCAATCTCGGCACCGGAAAAGAAAGCCTCGACCAGGAGACAGAGAAGAATAGATCCGAACAGAACAAGCAGCGCTATCATACCGCACCTTCCGCTTTTTTTCGCTGTGTCTGAAAAAGAGCATTGAGAACGTCTTCTAAAGTGACCACCCCCAGATGCCGGCCGTATTCATCAACAACAAGAGCCATGTGCACCTTTTTTAACTTCAATTCCCGAAATAATCTGGCGACTTTCTTGTGCGTGGAAACAATGTAGGGGGGGAAAATTGCCTTCTTAAAGGCATCCGTCTGTTTTTCTAAAACAGGAGACAAAAGTAACTTCAAAAGCTCTTTAGTGTATAGTATTCCCACGACGCGGTTTTCTTTCTGAGAAAAGACCGGGATTCGGGAATAAGTTTTCTTCCGCACTTCCGCCATGACGTGATCAATTGAAAGCGTATCGGGGAGGCTAAATACCTTTTGCCACGGCGTCATAACGGAGCCAACCGTCATGTCACTAAAATGAAAGACATTAACGATCATTTCTTTTTCATCACGATCCAGAGTTCCGCTTTCGGCTCCGAATTCCACCAGCGTTAAAAAATCTTTCTCGCTCACAATCGTGGGGGGAGAGGGCTGGATACCGAACCACTTAATGATTTCGCTGCTCATCGTTAAGAATATTTTCCGAAGGGGCGTCAGTAACGCGTGCACCCACGACATGGGGTACACAAGCACTGAGGCCGTGAGAACGGGCATCCGAAATGCCAAAACTTTTGGAAGTACCTCGGAGCACGTGAGTAAAAGAATGGAAGACAAAAGCACCGAGGTGAGCACAAGCACCCGCGCATCCCAGCCGCTATAATGAAAATCAAGAAGGGCGGTGACAAAAGTTGCAATCATGATGTTTAAGCACTCGTTGCCAATCACAATGGTGGAAAGAAGCAAATCAGGGCGAAAGATCAGCTGTCGGATGCGCCTATATACGCTAGGCCTTGATTCATGCAACGCTTCCAACTGGGTCCGACTGAGAGAAAACAAGGAGGCTTCCGCGGCCGCAAATACCGCGGAGATGAACAACATCAATGGAATCAGGACTAGATGAACGTGAATTTGCAAGCTCGTTATTTTATTGCCGAAATCCTGCCGTGTCAAAACCAGTCCGAAGGGTCCTGAAAGGTGCCTAGTCCTGAGGTCCTGAAAGGTGCCTATCGACTTTCAGGACCTCCAGCTACAAAAGTCGATTGGCTTCTGGGATCTCAGCGCTTGGAGGTCCTGAAAGTCGATAGGCACCTTTCAGGACCTCAGGACTAGGCACCTTTCAGGACCCTTTCCTTGGCACCTTTGGTAAGCTATAAAATCCGGATGGGATCGATGACCGACCTCGCAAAAGAAAATTACGAGCCGCTGTACAATTATTGTTTCTACATGCTTCAAAATTCCAAAGTAGTCCAGGAAGTGCTGGTGGCAGTACTACGAGAGTTTGGCGATTACACACGACGGTTCGCGCCCAAAGAGCCCGAGATCCGTTTGAGATTGTTCCAGCTCGCGCGGCAAACGATGCGAGAGGCCCCCTTTTCAACGTCACAGCTTCCCGTTGGACGAGACACCCGGTCGCTAAAGGGACTCGATGACGACCTCCTCGCGCAATGGACCGTGGCATCTTCAAAAGAAAAGGGCCTAAAGGAAATAGAAGCCCCCTTACTTGAGAGGCTTGCGCGATTGGATACAGACCTGCGAGCCCCTGTCATATTGAAAGATATACTCAAATTGGAGGATGAAGAGGTTGCACGGATCCTGGGCATTCGATGGGGAGTATATCGCCATCGACTCCACCGGGGACGGATCGAGTTTTTGGATAATGTGTGCGGGCGAAATTCTCCGACCAAACCTAAGGCACAACTTGGAAAAATGACATGGTAACAAGCTGCTTTTTCTGCCAGAGCCTGTTGTCAGACTATATTGAGGGGATTCTCCCGTCGGTAAGACATGAGGAGCTAAAAAAACATTTAGACGCGTGTAAGCTCTGCTCTGAAGTACATCGAGATTTGAACCAGACACTGCAGTTATTGAATACGATCCCTTCAAAACCACTGGATCAAGAAACCGTGCTTCGCCTTAGCGAAGCTTCCACGGCAGGAAAAGCACCATTCTTATCGCGCCGGACAATTTCTCAATTCGCCCTTTTTGCCTCGGTTCCCGTTTTACTTTTTACGGCCGTCGTGGTCACCTTTCCGGATTTTTTTCCCTGGCTCTCCCTCTGGGAGCAGTCGACCCAAGAGGAGTCGCAGCTCGTTAAATATTTCCCCCTGCAGCAGGGGGCTTCGGAAGTTCTAGAAGAGCAAGCGGCATGGCTCCACGCACGTGAGCCGTTTATGGGAAGCTTATGGGAAGAAGGGGGAATCTCTCCCGAGGAATTTGAAAAAACCTTCCAAATGAAGGGAAGCAAGTTAGGGGAAGAGAAGTGAAGATCGCGCTGGCCCAATGCAATCCCACTGTCGGAGATTTTTCGGGCAATACCAACCGGATTCTTGAGCTAGCGCAAGAAGCCAAAGACGCGGGTGCGAGGCTTGTGCTTTTTCCCGAACTCGCGGTTTGCGGTTATCCCCCGCGAGACCTCTTGGATTTCGATGGGTTCGTGGAAAAGAATCTCGTCGCTCTGGAAACGATTTCAAAGGCGGCAAAAGGAATCTCTATTCTCTGCGGTCATATCGCAAAAAATCCCGCCCCAGCCGGAAAGCCCTATTTTAATTCCGCTGCCCTATTGCAAGACGGAAAAATATCGGCCCTGTACCAAAAGCAACTGCTTCCCTGTTACGATGTCTTTGACGAAGGAAGGTATTTCGAAGCCGGAAAAACGCCGGTTATTTTCACGCTTGATTCTCTTCGATTTGCCGTCACGATCTGCGAAGATGCGTGGAACTTCCCCGCCTTTCTTCCCCGACCGTATATCGAACAACCCCTGCACGCGTACCGTGATAAGAATATCGACTGGATTCTTAACATTTCCGCTTCCCCTTTTTCCCTAGGCAAACCGGAAATGCGACTTAGGCTATTTGCTCAAGCCTCCGCTTTCTCCAAAGCCCCGGTTATCTTCTGTAACCAGGTCGGCGGTAATGACGAGCTTCTTTTCGATGGGTGCAGCTTTGTCGTCAACCCGGAGGGCAGGACCCTCTCGGCCGCAAAAGCTTTTTCTGAAGAGATTCACTATTTCGATACAGAAGCCACCAACGACAAGGCGCTCCCCTGGCCGACGTCGCAGGGACAATGGCTTTACGAGGCTCTCGTTCTTGGAACGCGGGATTACATGAGAAAGTGCGGAGCAAAAGGGGCTTGCCTGGGACTCAGCGGAGGAGTGGATAGCAGTGTCTGCGCGGCCATTGCCACCGAAGCGCTGGGAAAAAAAGCGGTAACGGGAGTCTGTTTACCCACTCGCTATACCTCCAACGCCAGCCTTGAAGATGCCGAAGCCGTTGCAAAAGCTCTGGACATGCCATTTCACGTGTTAGGCATCGAAACCATCTTTAAACTGTTTGAAAATCTCTGGAAAGAATGGTTTCACCATGCGGCCGATTCTCTCACTCTCGAAAATGTTCAACCGCGTATACGCATGACGATCCTGATGGCGCTGGCCAACTCGAGGCGCCTGTTTCTGCTCAATACGAGTAACAAGAGCGAGATCGCGACGGGCTATGCCACACTCTATGGCGATAGTTCGGGCGCCCTCTCTATCCTGGGCGATCTCACAAAACACCAAGTGTATCAGCTTGCCGAGTTTATCAATTCACGCGGGAATATGATTATCCCGAAAAGGGTGTTGGAGCGCCCTCCCACGGCGGAGCTTCGACATCATCAGACGGACCAAGACACTTTGCCACCTTATTCGATTCTGGATCCCATGGTCGTGGCGGTCGTCGAAGGGCTGAAGGGAACCGATACGCTCATCCAAGAGGGCTTCGATACCCAGTGGGTCGAAAAGTTTTCAAAGCTTCATGCCGCCAGCGAATACAAACGCCATCAGCTTCCGCCTGTCATCCGAGTATCATCACGCGCCTTCGGCATTGGGCGCAGGATCCCCGTTGCATCCGTAAAGTGATTCTTGTTGCATCGAACAGGCTTCGGCCCTATATTTCACACGGAATTTTATTCAAGGAGACGTAAATGAACTGGACCAAGAATATCTGTGTGATGTTTCTAACGTGCTTTGCGTGGGTCGGATATTCCGCCCCGTCGACTATAAAAGGGAGCATCAACTTTAAGGGCAAGGCTCCCAAAATGGAAGCTATCAAGATGAATGCCGATCCCAAATGCGTTGAATTTAATCAGGGCAAAAAAGTGTTGAGAGAAGATGTGGTTGTGAATCCTAATGGGACGCTTGCCAATGTCTTTGTGTATGTGAAAGAGGGTGTTAATAAAGCGAGCGCGCCCGCTTCCACCCCGGCACCTTTAACTTTTGATCAGCATGGCTGTACTTACATCCCTCATGTTTTCGGTCTTCAGGTGAACCAAACTCTAAAGATATTAAATAGTGACGCCACCCTTCATAACGTGCATTCTCTGGCTAAACAAAACCCGAATTTCAATCAGGGAATGCCTCAAAAGGGTCAAGTGATTGAGAAAAAGTTCACCAAGCCTGAGACCATGATCAGAATTAAATGTGATGTTCACGGCTGGATGAACGCCTACGTGGGGGTGCTGGATCACCCCTATTTTGCCGTTACGGATACCTCGGGTGCCTACTCGATTCCGAATCTCCCCCCAGGAAACTACACCGTCGAGGCCTGGCACGAGAAATTTGGGTCGAAGACCGAGAAAGTAACTTTGGCGGATGCAGGCGGAGAGAAATCTCTCGACTTTGCGTTTGAGTCCGGAAAGGCGATGCCATAGTTTGAGGATGTAAGTCTTAATGGAGTCCTTCTTCTCATTGTCGGGTTTACTGCAGAAGCAGGACTCCATTTTTTACTTTTTGCTGTTTCTCGCGGGACTCTGCCTCGTTCTTTTAGAATCCCATCGAGTTTTCAAAGCCAGACGCGAGCAAAAAGTCATTTCTTCTTTGCAAAACGGCGACGCACTCTGGGTACTGATTCCGTGGCTGACCTTGCTTTGCCTTTCGTTTGTGCACTGGCAAAAGATGGATAACACCAACTTTGAAGCAAAAAATCCAAGTCCTATCCCTTCCGTCGAGAGTCTCTAAGAATGAGCAAGGGGGATTGGCTGCACCGATACGCTTTATTCACCTCGTTCATGACACTTTTGCTTCTCTGTGCTGGAGCTCTCGTGACGGGCACGGGATCGGGGCTTGCGGTTCCTGATTGGCCTCTCTCGTATGGTCAATTTTTCCCGCCGATGGTGGGGGGAGTGTTGTACGAGCATGGGCACCGAATGATTGCGGGCAGTGTTGGGATCCTTACCTTGATTTTGGCGCTTTGGATCTGGCTCAAGGAAGATCGGGCATGGCTTAAGTGGCTAGCGGGGGCGGCTCTGCTGGCGGTCGTGCTTCAAGCCACGCTGGGCGGCTTGACCGTTATCCTTCGTCTCCCCACAGGCATCTCGATCGCACATGCCTGTCTTGCTCAGATTTTCTTCTGTCTTGTTGTTGTCATTGCTCTTGTCACGGCTCCCTCATGGAAATATGCGACCGTGGAAAAGCAAAAGCTTTTTCCGTTAAGTCTTTTGTCGGTGCTCCTAGCGGGTGGTTTTTTTGTCCAACTGTTATTGGGCGCCATGGTTAGGCATCTGGGGGCAGGCCTCGCTATTCCAGATTTCCCGCTGGTATTCGGTGGTCTGGTTCCGCCGCAGTTTTCGACGGGGGTTGTCTTTCATTATGCTCACCGAATTGGCGCCTTTTCACTGGTGTTTCTGGTTGCCGTGGTTGCAAGCGTCATCTCACGGAAACATGAACGCCAGCTAGATTGGGTAGGGCTCGTGGGAATACTGCTGCTTCTTGTGCTCATTCAAGTGACTCTCGGCGCTCTTGTCATTTGGTTCAAGAGGCCCATTCCGATAACCACGATCCACCTCGCGGTCGGGGCGCTGTGCCTTGCGAGCTCAGTCGCGTTGACTTGCAAAATCTACAGGGTCAAAGCATGAAGACTTTTCTGGCTTTAACCGAATTGACCAAGCCCCGCATCTGCCTCTTGGCACTTCTCATGGCCGGTCTTGGCTTTTTTTTGGGAGCTTCCGATTTTAACGGCGAGCTTTTTGTCTATTCATTGATTGGCATCGGTCTGGTAGGCATTTCTTCGGGAGCACTCAACCAATACCTGGAGCGTGATATCGACGGCTTAATGCATAGAACACGCCACCGCCCGTTACCTTCCGGCAGGTGCTCGCCCAACCATGCGCTTATCCTTGGCAGTTCGGCCGGAATAGTTGGTGCGCTCCTCCTGCTCTTTGCCGTCAATGCGGTCACGGCGGTACTGGCGGCTGCCACGCTACTTTTTTATTTAGCGGTTTATACCCCCTCAAAGAGAGTCACTCCTTTATCGACGCTCGTTGGAGCTATTCCCGGAGCCATGCCCCCCCTTCTCGGTTACACCTCATCGCATGGAAGCATGGACTTGGGAGGGGTCTTGCTTTTTGGCATTTTGTTTCTCTGGCAAATCCCACATTTTTTAGCGATTGCCTGGATCTATCAGGAAGATTACGCACGCGCCAAAATGCCCGTGTTACCCCTGGTGGACAAAAATGGCACTCGCACGGCTCGTCAGGTGGTCACCTATTCCCTGGTTCTCTTGCCGCTCAGCCTGGTTCCCGCTGCTTGGGGCTGGATGGGGCATTTCTATTTTAACGGTGCCATGATCCTGGGGCTTCTTTTTCTCAGCGTCAGCCTATTGTGGGCCACCTATCGATCAAAAGCACTGGCCCGACGGCTCTTCTTGGCCTCCATTATTTACCTGCCTGCTTTGTGCTTTGTGATGTTATGGGATCGGATCTTTTAGCCATCCAGGTAGAAAATCTCTCGCACTTTTACGCGAAGAGGTGTGCTTTATCGAACATTTACCTTTCCGTAAGGCAAGGCAATATCTTTGGGCTTGTGGGACCGAATGGCAGTGGTAAGAGCACTCTTTTCAAGATTTTTGCGACACTGCTTTTTCCCACTGATGGCTCGGCGAAAATATTTGCCTTTGATGTAGTGAAACGTCCGGAAGAAATTCGAAAAAGAATCGGGGTCGTGTTCCAATCTCCCGCTATCGATAAGAAACTCACCGTATGGGAGAATCTCCTCCTTCAGGGACACCTCTACGGACTACGAGGAAGGCACTTACGCACGCAAATCGAAAATCTGTGTGCACGAATGGAGCTAAAGGACCGAATCGCTGAAATGGCCGAAACACTGTCGGGAGGACTGCTTCGAAGGTTGGATCTGGCAAGAAGTCTCATGCACGCCCCGCGCCTTCTCCTCTTGGATGAACCCACCAACGGACTTGACCCTTTGGCGCGGAAGGAAATTTGGCAATTGCTTGAGTTGTTAAAAATGGAGGGAACCACCATCTGTCTTTCGACACACTTTCTTGAAGAAGCGGACCGTTGTGATGAAATCAGTTTTTTGCATCAAGGAAATGTGGTGGCATCTGGCACTCCGACGGGACTAAAAAGGTCTCAAGGGGAGACGATTTCCCTTCGATGCTCTAATCCTCCGCGATTGAAGGCACTCATTGAAGAAAAATTCAGAGCGACATCCGTCATCACGGGCGATGAGGTGCGATTGGAACGAGCCAACGGAGCCGAATTTGTTCCCACGCTTGCCGCGGCGTTTTCCGACATGGTTGATTCCATCACCGTCGGGAAACCCAATCTGGAAGATCTCTATATCCGAGTCACGGGCAGCCGGTTTTCAGGTGAAAAGCATGCCTGACACGATAGTCATTCCCACTCTCTCTTTGGCACGGCGGGAAGTCGTCCGGTTTTATCGACAGCCGAGCCGCGTGGTTGGGGCTCTAGGAACACCTTTGCTCTTTTGGTTCCTTATTGGATCGGGATTGGGAAATTCCTATCTCGAATATTTCTACGTGGGTTCGCTGACCTTGGTCATTCTCTTTACCTCCATTTTCTCAACGATTTCCCTGATCGAGGATCGGCGAGAGGGTTTTTTTCAGTCCGCACTCGTTGCACCCGTCTCCCGAGTTGCGATCGTCGCGGGTAAGGTCTTGGGAGGCACTCTGCTTTCCGCTCTACAGGGCGTGATCTTTCTCACTCTTGCACCGTTCGTTGGTTACCCCTTCAGTGCGATGGGCCTCGTCCTCACCCTATTCAACATGGCTCTCCTGGCGTTCACCCTGACGTCATTCGGATTTATTTTTGCTTGGGTTATCGATTCGATCCAAGGGTTTCATGCCGTGATGAACCTCATTCTCATTCCCATGTGGTTTCTCTCGGGAGCCTTATTTCCCACGGAAACATCGCCCGCTTGGTTACGAACTGTCATGGCGCTAAATCCGCTAACCTACGGAGTCGAAACCCTGAGACAAAGCCTCCGGCTGGATGAAGGAACTTCTTTCGGCATTTTTTCAACGGGAATTATTGCTATTTCCGGGATTCTTTTTTACGTTGTGGCCATGCTCCTCATGAATCGACGGCCGAAGGAGAGTTTTGCGTGAAGTCCCATATTGGATGGTTTCTAGTTGCATTATTTGTCATGCCGGTCTTGGCCATTGGAGCCCTTCTGGCCACCCAAAGCTTCAAAAACCGCGATTTGAAAATCTTTGGCACCGTACCTGAATTTTCCCTTGTGGAAAGAAGCGGCAGAAATTTAACGCTAGATCAGCTTCGTGGAAAGGTCTGGATCGCAAGCTTCATTTTCACTCATTGCGCGGAACAATGCCCTCTCATCTGTCGGCAAATACAAAAACTCCAAAGGCAGTTGAGGTTTAAGGAAGGCGTGCGGTTCGTCTCCTTCAGCGTTGATCCGAGCAGAGACACGCCTGAAGTCCTGGCCCGGTATGCCGATCGCTTTGAGGCCGATCCCACCAAGTGGTTCTTTCTTAGCGGGGATAAGAAAGAGATCGACGCGCTCATCCAGTCTGGTTTCCATTTGGTGAATAAGGAAGAACCACTCGGGTCATTCATTCATAGTTTCAAATTGGTATTGGTGGACGCGTTTGGAAGAGTACGAGGATACTACGATGCGATGGACGAAAAATCCATAACCTCTCTCATTAAGGACACCAGAAGGCTGCTACGCTAAAGCTAAACCCGCACGGCATTCTCGTCGTATACAGAGTGTAAAAAACCTAGACACTTTGTGAAGCTAGCCTTGGGACATTGTGGTTTTAAGCTTTTCGCTTGCTCGCGCGTTTAAAACCGCCCATTTCTTGCGCAAGAGTAAACCAAGTTTTCAGCTGTAAATCGGTTGGTATTCCCTTTGCACAATACACTAAACAGACTCAGGCACCCGGAACCGATCTCCTAAACTATCTAGGAAGGATGGAAGTACGTTTATGAATAATAGACGTGTTGTTTTTTTGGTTCACTGGATTTTGACGATATTTTTCACTGCCCGATGTTCCGATGATTCGTTCATGTCAATGAACGATGGAGATTTTGGAGCACAAGACTTTACCATTGAAGCACCGGCTAACGCTGCTGGCGGCCCGGTCTTTGCTCAGGCACCCACCCCGGAAATGCCCGAGCCTCCGGTAATAGAGCCGCCCCCGGTGTCCGAACCACCACCAGTCTCCGAGCCAGTGGTGGAAACTCCTCCGGTGGCCGAACCGCCTTCAGTCTCCGAGCCAGTGGTTCAAGCTCCTCCGGTGGCCGAACCTGATCCGGTGGTGGACCCTCCGGTGATAGAGCCTACTCCGATGCCAGAGCCTGTCGTTCAAGCTCCACCGACCGAACCTGATCCCGTTTCAGAACCCGAAGAAGAGGAATCCTGCAAGAAAAAATGTGGGTTTCTACACAAAGACGCTTACAAAACGATTCATATTTCGAAAGCCAATGAGTCGAGAGTTCTCTTCATGACAGATGAAGACCTGTTGATAAAGATTTCGGGCAACAAGGCACAACTTGAGTTGAACCTTGATCGCGGAGATCGCGCGGTAAACATTTGCTTGATGGTCGCGGGAAATGAAGCGCAGGTGCAGGTTAAAGCGAATTCAGATATCGCTCGCTTTTCCGCCTATCTGCACGGTAACGAGCCCCAGGTACAGGTGGATGTAAAGGAACCCTCAACCACCTTCTTTGACACATGGGAGCTCCATGGAAATAAGGCGCAGGTTCAGCTTTCTGGAAGCGGGAACTCCAATTGCCCCAATTTCCAGCTCTTCGGGCGGAAACCATCGGCTCAATGTAGTAATTAACTCCGATTATTGAATAGGGACACGGTGCAAAAGAGCACCACCGTGTCCCTATTTTGGTCCAAGCAAGACTAAATCGAGCCCGTTTTTTTTCAAACCCAGGCACAATCCGGTTTGGCGCACCCTTTGCACAACCTTTTTTCCAAGAAGGGTTTAGGGAATGTTGCCTGGACTCAAATTTTTTAGCCACGTTCGGTGGCTCCGAAAGGCGAGAGCCTTCTTACCAACATCCCGCTCAAAAAATCCTTTCCTCGCTCCAGGCAGCATTCTCACTCAAAGGACTGAAAACGAATGGCAACAATTTCCAGCTCATCTTCCCCGGCCGGAGTTTGAATGGAAACCGAATCGCCCTCCCTTCGCCCGATGAGAGCCCGCCCAATCGGTGAAATCCAGCTGATAAACCGCTTCTGCAGGTCCACCTCGTCAACACCCACAATACGATAGACCCGGTCGCCTCTGCAACTGTCACGAACAGCGACCGTTGCTCCGAAGACCACACAGTCCGATGTCTGCGTAGCCGGATCGATTACCTCCACTGAGTCGAGCCTTTTTGCGAGGTAACGGACCCGCCTGTCAATCTCACGCTGGCGGCTGGGGCTCGCTCCCCGTTGTTCTAATAGCTGATTCAATTCATTTCGAAGCCGCGCCACCCCCGCGGGTGTCATATAATTCTTAGCCCCCGGTGGAAGCGGATCGGGCAGGTCCGGCAGCTCTTTCTCCTCGCCATCCCCTTCTTTGGTGAATGCTTTGCTCACAGGGGCGTCATAGCACGTGATGCGCCACTAGGGCGTGTCCTAATTTGTGCGCTTGTACT
>Ga0187892_10011016_pt1 | contig 11248 bp, 5 predicted proteins | sample MA1701073metaG_FD_139345 | JGI IMG/M metagenome (GOLD analysis project Ga0187892, IMG submission 139345) | Bio-ooze microbial communities from a basaltic lava cave in the Kipuka Kanohina Cave System on the Island of Hawaii, USA - MA170107-3 metaG ... | reverse complement strand
GCGCGTACCGTCAACGGCGGTCGACGGTGCGGTCGTCGTCGTCAATCCACGGATGCCGGCATCGGTAGTGCCGGGGGGTGGGGGCGTTGTCGTGCCGACCGCTACACCCAGTGCGCCGTCAGACAGCGGGTCGGGCACAGGGGTATGCCTCTACGTGACTCAGGGCGACACCATCGCGGTGGTGGATACGTCGACACACACCGTCACCGGTACGATCGCCACCGGCAGCATCCCTCTCGATATTGCGCTGAGCAACGACGGGACGACCGCGTATGCTTACGCGCGCGCTTCTCTGTCGGTCATCGACACGTCCCGCAACGTCGTCATACATCAGCTTTCTACGACCGGCCAATCGTGCATCGGGGGCATTGCAGTGGGGCCGAGCGGTCAGATCTTCTTGGCCGGTGGCTCGTATCTCGGTGTCATCGATCCGCAGTCGTTCGGGCTCGCCTTCATTCCCCACCATGACGGTTGCGAGTGCGGTCTCGGGACGATCGCGATCAGCCCCGATTCCTCCGTAGCCTATGTGACCCGCACCGGTAGCCTCTGCGCTCCGATATCGGTCATCGATCCAACAGCCCGAAGGCGTGTCCGGTCCATCAGTGGCACGCGATCCGATCTGACCGGATCCGCTATCAGCGTTGATGGCAGGACCCTCTTTGTCTCTGGTTCGGCCGGCATCTATGCGGTCGATCTCGCTAGTGACACGGTATCCGTCATCGCGGGATCGACTTCCACCCCTGCCGACTACTGGAACCCGTGGTACTCGGACGTGACCCTCTCGCCAACCGAACCGCTCGGCTTCGCGATTCGAGTCGACAACACAGTATACGAGCATGGCGTGTTCAGCTTCGACACAGCCAGCAGGCAAGCTGGACCGTACGTGTCGCTCGGCACCGATTATCTCATGGATCTCGCAATCGGACCTGACGGCCGTTTCATCTATGTGGCGAACGCGACGCAACAAACCGTACAGGTCATCGAAACTGCCGTTTTGCGAGTAGTCAACACGATCCCGCTCGCTGGGGAACCAGGGCGTCTGGCCGTCGGGCGGGTCTCCGGGGATTGTCGCGTCACTCCCTCCACGCCACCGCCGACGCCCACCGTTCCACCGACGAGCGCGCCGCTGCGCACCTGGACTGCGACTCCGCACACGTGTCGACCAGGAACGTTTTGTGTTGCCGCCAGTACGGTCTCTGCGTTACCTGGTGAGGTGGCAACATTGGAGGTAGCGATCTTTAATGATCAGCACGATACCAGCGGCTTGGAACTAGACCTCGGAGTTGTCGATGCGATCCACATCGGCGCGCGCCCTGACGGCACGCCGGACTGCGCAGCCAACTCTGGGATTGGGCCCAAGGGGGTGCGATTTGACTATCAGCCTGCGGGCTGCCAACCGGAGATCGACTGCGCGAGCGTGCACGCGTGGGTCGACTACCTCTACGCCAACGACAAGGTGGTGTTCACGTGTCGAGCGTTCATTCCAGCTGATACGCCGACCGGCAGCTACCTCGTGCCGCTGTCCAACGCGTTTGTCGGTATCCGCCCGACGGGAGACCCACTGTGCGCCCAAGACTCCAACTACTCGTGCGACCCACAGGATGGGCGATACCCGCTCAGCGTTATTGATGGAGAAGTCCTGGTCCTCGGCCCTCCCGGTACACCGCCACCGCCAACACGGACTCCTCCGCCAACGTGGACAGCCACCCCAACCCTCACTCCCGCCGCCCAGATTCGCGTGAATTCGATTACCGCGTCGCCCGGCGACGCGGTAATCATCACCGCCGTTCTCACAGCAATAGGTGGCCGTCCGGTCGGCGGCTTCCAGAACGACCTCCACTTCGATCCAACGGTCCTCGATTTGTCCGCACTCAACGGCCGCCCCGACTGCCACACCAATTTGCAGCTCGGCAAGGTCGGATCCATCAGTTTTCAGCCGCCCTCTTGCACCCCGCGCGTCGATTGTACGGCAGTGCGGGTGCTCATGTGGTCGGGAGACGACGTCGACCCAATTCCGGACGGGTCCTTGCTCTACGAATGCCGGGCGCGGATTGCACCCGACGCCCCACCCGGCGTCTACCCCCTGAGCACGTCGCTCCGCATCGGCACCGATCCGCACGGGAATCGCCTCGAGTTGTCGGCTGAGGACGGGAACCTCGAGGTGGTGGTCGACGACGCAGCGCAAGCGAGCGGCATGGACGCAGCGCAACCAGCCGCGCATGCCCAGGCGGGCTGTTCGCTCCAACCAGAGGCCAGAGGACGTCGAGTCGGCGCCCTGTTGCTGCTTCTCCCACTTGCGTTCCTCGCTTGGTGGCGCACACACGGACCGGGTAGGTGTATCCAGCGTTTCGGCCTACGACACTTGCTGCCGATCCTCGTGCTGGCTACTGCCGCCCGTAGCACGCGAGCGGACTACGCGTACATCACGCATCCAGAATCGGACACTATCTCGATCGTCGATACCGCACGTGAGGCGCTGGTCGGAAGCCTTCGCGTTGGCGACGGCGTACTGCCCGGTCGCCTTCTCTTGACTGCGGACGGTGCCCGGCTGTTGGTCCTCAATCAGGCTCTCAGCACGATCGTCGTGGTGGAGACCGCGACGGGCCGGACCATCCGCGTACTGGACGTCCCGTCCCCAACCGATGCGGTGCTCAGCGCCGACGGTGCTCGCGTCTACGTCGCAAGCGCGTACCAATGTGCTGTCTTCGTCATCGACGCGGTTAGCTTGCAGGCACTGACGGTCATTCCGCTGCATGCCAGCCCCAATCAGATCGCCCTGGCAGGTGACAGCCGCGCAGTCGTGCTCGCCGACGGCAGGCTGATTGTCATCGATACCGTAACGGACGAAATCGTTGCGACGCATGACGTGCAGCACTCCCCGTACGTCCCATTCGAGCTGATCACCCGGCGCGATGCGGCGTACACCGTCACATTCGACGCCGACGTCCTGGTTGTCCGGCGTGTGACCGATGCGAATCGTCTGTACAGTATGCGGCTGCCGGCCGCGATCAGTGGAGTCGATCTGGCGCCGGCGGGCCTCACCGCCTACGTGGTCGCGGGCAATGCTGTGCACGTCGTCGACCTGGCTGCTCATCGCATCGCGGCCTCGATTCCCATAAGCGGCGCCGAACGTATTGCGGTGAGCCCGAATGGAAATTACATCTTCGTCACGACGACCGACTGCGGCGGTTCTGAATGCCGCGGCTGGCGTCTCGTCACGGTCGATGCGGTCACCGCGGCGATCGTCCACGAGGCCCAGTTGCCGGCGCACGTTGCCGCTCTCACCTCCAGTCTGGACGGGGCGCTGGTCTTCGCGTCCCATGCCGCTTTCTCCTCCATGCTGCCGGCGCATGTGGCGGCGGTCTCGATTGTCGACACCGCGGGCGCGCGGGTCATCGCGACGGTCAACGGCCCGGCAGCCAGTCGACCCGATGCCGGTTTTGACGTCGTCGTCACTGCGGATGGCCGTACGGCCTTCATCATCGACGGCACCAAGGTGTCCCGTTTCGACGCGGCCACCCGCGCCGTCACCACCGTGCTCGCCGGCGCACAGCCACAGCGCATCGTGCGGAACGCCAATGGATCGGTGCTCGCGGTCGCCAACAGCCTCGCGGGCACGATTACGCTGATCGATCCGCGCACGGCGCAGATCACCGCAACGATTCCCGTGGGGCAGTACACCAGCGATATTGCGATCCATCCCGGTGGGGCGCGCGTTTACGCGGCCAACTATGACTCCGCAACAGTCTCAGTCGTCGACCTGGCCACGCGCACCATCGTGCATACGATCGTCATTCCGGCGTTCACCAGCCCCTCCTTAGGCGACTCTCAACCCCGCCCCGTGCTCACCGCGCTGAGCCCGGACGGGCACCAACTCTATGTCGTCATTGAAGGCGATTACGACTGGCCGGTGCCCGATCGCATCGACGTTTTCGACGCCATGACCTACGCGCCGCTGCGCAGCATGGCGTTCGACCGGCCCAACATTCTCCCCACCAGCATGGCGATCACGACCGACGGTGCACGGGCGTACTTCGCCAGTGGAGGTCCCGACGGCGAGGTGCCTGCCGTGCGTGTGGTCGCGCTGCAGCCTGGAGGCATGGGGTCGGCAACGATTCCGACGTCGTGGCCGGTTGACATCGCGCTCGCGCCCGACGGTCGTGCGGCCTACGCCACCACCTCCGCGTCCGTCGCCGTGATCAGCACTGCTGACCATACCATCAGCAGCAACATCCCTGTCCGGGGTCAACCTCACTCTCTCGCAGTGAACGCGGATGGCAGCCGCCTCTATGTGACGCAGGACCGCGTCGAGACATTGACCGTGATCGATATCACTACCCAGAGGATCGCCGCGACCGTCGCGCTTCCGGATCGCGGTGCCGACGTCGTGCTCGCGCCGCCTCCTCTCGATCCGCTTCCGGTGACACCGCCACCCCCTACGCCCGGGAGCGACCCGCGACCGCAACGAGCCTTCATCACCAATTCGAGCGGCACCGTGTCGGTCATCGACGGTGCGTCGCTGGTCGATTCAATCACCCTCGGCGGGGTGCTGGGGGACGTCGTCGTCGCCCCCGACGGCTCGCGCGCGTATGCCTTGCAGGCGCACCCGGTCGCGGAGGATTGCGCCCAGTTGACCGACGGGACCGTGGTGGTCATCGACGCCACCACCCGCGCCGTCCTGGCGACGATTTCCGTCGGGGGGTATCCAAGCCGCGTCCTCACCTCACCGGACGGCCGCCAGCTCTTCGTAACGTACTATGATCCCCCGCAGATCGTGGTGATCGACACGGCGACGAAGTCCGTCACGGACACCACACCGCTGTCGAGTGCCCCCCTGGACCTCGATGTCGCCCCTGATGGCTTGCTGTATGCGCCACAAGGATCGGATATCACGGTCATCGATGCGGACGGCGCCGTCATCGACGCCATCCCCGCGCCCTATTTTCAGCAGGCGATGGCCCTCGGTGCCGATGGCCGCCGGGTGTACGCCGTTGTCAATCGTCCCGGCGGCAACGTTGGCCAGCCGGGCATCGAGGTCATCGATACTGCGTCCCACTCGGTCATCGCATCGATTCCGTTCCCTGGAAGCCTCTACGATATCGCCGTCAGCCCCGATCAGTCGGCAGCATACGTCGCCTCCAATACGGGGTGTCTGCAGCACGTCGCGGTCGTGGACCTTGAGAGTAACGCGATCGCCCAGAACGTCTTCGTCGAGGGCTACCCGTTTCGCGTAGCGTTCACCTCTGACGGTGCCGCTGCCTATGTACTGACGAGCGCAGGCTCGGTGTCGATCATCGACACGGCTTCGCGGACGGTGACCGCAACGACCGGTGTGATCCTCGATTCCCCTGCCGCCATCGCCGTCGTACCCGACGCGAGCAGCCCACCGCCGCCGACAGCCACACGCCGGCCGCCACCGCCCACACTCACCCCGCGACCGACCGCGACGCCTTCGCCACCACCGCCCGTCCTGCAGGTTGGATCGACCTCTGGCATCCCGGGCGGCACTGTCGCGTTTGCCGTCACGCTGCATGCGTCGAGCGCCATTGCAGGCGTACAGAGCGACCTCCTCTTTCCGCCGGAAGCACGCATCGCCGCCAAGGCAGACGGACGGCCGGATTGTTCGGTCAACCCGCGCATAGACAAGGAGGTCAACGCAGCCTTTCAGCCCCCAGGGTGCACACCGGCGGCCGAGTGCACGGCCGTACGCGTGATCGTCGTGTCGTTCAGCAACTCGAATGCGATCCCGGACGTCCCTTGGCTGTACACGTGCCAGATCGCGATCGCTGGCGATGCGCCAGCGGCGACCTATACGCTCGACATCTCCAACATCCACGCGGGTGACCCTGCGGGCAACGCCATACCTGTCGTCGGTACGGCGGGCCAGATTGCCGTGACGGCGCCAGCGGGTCCACCCTCGATACCGCAGGAGCCGGGCGCCCAAGCGCAAGCGACCAACACGACGGGCGCGAGCGGCTGCTCGCTGCGATCGTCACCAGTGTTGACCAGCGACAACGCGTATGCGCTGCTGATTGGCCTCGTGCTGCTTGCGAAACGGCGGTCGCGGCGACACCGGCCGATCCAGTAGCCTGATGACCACTACCCAACTCCCACAAGTTGGCGTCCTCATGCTACGGTTACCGCGTGCGCTCCTGGTTTGGGGCGCCAGTGCAGGAGGTAGACCGCTGGCTCATCTCCGCAACCTTGCCGTGGCAGCGATCGCCGCGATCGTGGTCTCCTCGCCTGCCGTTCGCGCGGATGATGTTGTGCCCCGTGTCTGGATCGACCTGTCGTCGGCAGCCGGTGCACCAGGCGAGGACGTGACCCTGGACGTGTCGCTGCACACCGGCGGCGAAGCCGTTGCGGGCGTTCAGACCGACATCGGTTTCGATCCAGCGGCGCTGTCTCCGCCGCAGACGGACAATGGGCGACCCTTGTGCTTCGTCAATCCGAACATCAACAAGGTGACCTCGTTCGCGTTCCAGCCGCCCGCCTGTGTGGTGGGTGGAAGCTGCACCGCGTTTCGCGCCATCGTCTTTGCTTTCGACAACGTTGACCCCATCCCGGATGGCGCCTTGCTGTTCACGTGCACGGTCCGGATCGCCCCTAACACGCCACCTGGAACGTACACGCTGTCGACGTCCCACCGCCGCGTCTCGGATCCGACGGGCGTAGGGAACGACATCCCTGGGAGTGATGGGGAAGTCGTCGTCACGCTGGTGCCGGGGGCAACTCCTAACGCGACATGGACGTCGGCGCCGAGCCGCACACCAACGCCCACGAGGCTGCCCACCGCGACGTTCAATCCGACAGGGCTGATTCTGGACCGCACGCCGCGGCCGCTGGCAAGCGACCGCTTCGTCGACGCACAATGCGAGAGCCGCCATTGCGTTGACAGCTTTTGTTGCGACGTTGCGATCTGTCCAGCCGACACCCTCTGCAACATCCTGGGCCACGAGGGGACCTGCTTCTCACCACCGCGGCAGGTTGGTTCTGAAGGACCGACACCCACTCCTCAGGCAAATGGCGGCATTGTCGAAGTCCCTGTGCCCCGGAGACCTGGCGAGGTGGGAAGCGGACCCACCATCCCCGCTGAGTCGGGCTGCACGATTGCTGCAGTCGGAAGGGCGCATGCGACGACGCTCTGGATGCTGCTTTTGCCCCTCGCGCTGCTTCGGCTACGAGGGAGGGACCTCGCAGCAGTTGGGTTGCATCGAAGGCGCCGGCCAAGGGCGGGCGTGCACGAGGGGTGGACTCTTTGCCCAGAGCGCGGGAGACTAGACTCGATCAGCCGTCCCAAAAGGGAGGGCGGCTTGTAACACTTCTCAGGCACCCGACGGGGCACGACAGGTGACCAACCGTTTTCCGCTCGCTGCGGCAACCATCGGCGCGTGCTTCATCATGTCAGGTGCGGTTGCCGCGGACGACGTAGCCCCTTCTGTTCGGCTCGAGGCATCATCAGCAAGTGGCGCACCCGGCGAGGAGGTAACCGTTGAGGTGAGACTGCACACCGTCGGCAACGCCGTCGCGGGCGTGCAAGCCGACATCAACATCGACTTGCGCCTGATCACACTCGCCAAGCCCAATGGCCGGCCGGACTGTGTCGTCAACCCCGAGATCGACAAGGCGAGCACGACGTTCTCCTTTCAGCCGCCAGGTTGTGACCCTGAGGAGAGCTGCGACCGTTTCCGGGCCATTGTCTTCTCCGCAGACAACGTCGACCCGATTCCCGACCGCGCAGTCCTGTTCATGTGTACCGTGCTTATCGCCGACGACGCTCTGCCCGGCGAGTATCCACTGAGCACGTCTCTGCTGATTACCTCCAACCCCAACGGCCAGCGCCTGCCGAGCACCGGCGCTGACGGAACGCTCACCGTCTTCCTGCCGCCAGGAGCAACCCCAAAGCCGACTCGCACGCCCGCACCGACACGCACGCCGACCGCCACGATTCCCGCAACCGCTACAGCGACCATCACTCCGACGCCTACTCTGATTCCGGTGATCGTCCCCTGTGGGATTGTCGGGTCGGCTGCCGCCTGCACCCCGGTCCCACAGCCGTCTGGTGACGCTGAAGCGCCAACGCCGACACCTGCGCAATCGCCAGGGAATGCCGATGCGCTGCCCTCCGGGACAGAGTGTGTCGTTGGCACCCAGTGTAACTCCGGATTCTGCACAGATGGCGTCTGCTGCGACGCGCCTGTTTGCCCGGTCGGCATGGTTTGCAACCTTCCCCGCCGCGTCGGGCGGTGCAGCCTAGTCCGCGATCCCCTCTGCTCTCTTGACGCGCAGTGCGCGTCCGGGTTCTGCGTCGATGGCCACTGCTGCGAAACCCGTTGTCCGACCGGGCAGTTCTGTGACGTACTCGGCCATGTGGGACGTTGCAGCCCGCCTCTGCCGCGCGTGTTTCTCGCGGTCTTCTCCGCCGCAGCGGCACCTGGCGAACAGGTCACTGTGCAGGTTGCGCTCCACACTGACGGTGTGGCCGTCGCGGGTGTGCAGACGGACATCAGCTTTGATGCGTTCGCGGTGGTGCCGACTGAGAGGAACGACGGCGGACCGCTGTGCGCCGTCAATCCAGAGATCAACAAGCCCGACTCAACCTTCGTGTTCCAACCCCCCGGCTGTGTTGTCGGTGACACCTGCACGGCGTTGCGGGTGCTGGTGTTCTCCGTCGCCAACGTCGATCCGATTCCCAGTGGCACGGTGCTCTTCACGTGCACGGCCGTGGTCGCAGACGATGCCCCATCTGGCACGTACGCTCTCACGACGTTCGGACGGGTGGCTGCAGACCCGCGCGGCATACGTCTCGAGGAGTTCGGAGCGTTGGATGGCCGGGTCACTGTCGTCTTGGCACCCGGCGCGACAGCAAGACCGACCCGCAGCGGAACGCCAACACCGACTCCAACACCAATGCGGACACCGATGCCCACCCGCACGACTCCCGAAACGTTCACGCCGTGGCCGACGGCCACCCATGGCCTGGGATCACCGTGCAGCAGTGGCGCGGTGTGTCCGTCGGGCTTCTGCGTCAATGACGTGTGCTGCGACTCCTCGTCGTGTCCGCCTGGCGAGGTCTGCGACGCCTTCTCTCATGCCGGGCGGTGTGGAGCGCCGGAGACCGTCACGTCGCCGCCAAACCCGGCCAAACCCGGGGGCGGTGTCAAGCCGCATCCGCTGCACAAGCCCCAGGCGCGAGATGTGCGCGAAACGGCTCCCGCACCGTCCACCGAGTCGGGCTGCGCCATCGATCCGGCCACGTCCACAGGCCCCCGCACCCTGTTGACTACCCTGCTCCCCTTCCTTGCCAAGATCTGCGTTGGATGCAGGCGCCGCATTCGTCGAGGTATTTCACGCATGCATCGCCAGCAGTGAACGATGTCCTGGCACGTGCGTATCTGGAGGGCGGACTGGTCCTTGGAGCCCTCGGCTGCGAGCGCACCGCCCGCGCCCAGTCACTGCCGGATCTTGTGCACAGCGGCCTCGTTGTCCACGATCAGCCGAGCGGATCTAGCTGTATTCAGCGACGGCCGACCGTCGAGCTGTGCGTCAGCAATCGTGGTGAGGCGTCCGCTGGCCCGTTGACGGCCGCGTATGGCTTCCTCGACACAGCTCCGAACGTCGAATGCTGAGTGACCCCTTTCCATTAGAGGAACCGGCTTCACACGCTTCACCTTTCGGCGGTTTCGCAGGGTCGGACTAGCCTCGAGGCATCGGGCCCGAGTGGAATCCGCTGGCATCTCATCACGGAAGTTCATAAGTTGTCGCTACAGCGACACTCGAAGCACAACCACGGAGTGTGAGGGGGGACGATGACGTTCCTCGTCGTACAGGCTGCGGGCTCGATGCGCCGACCATAGGAATGAGCATGCTGCGCAAAACCCAGATCATGGCGCTGGTCATCAGCGTCTTCACCGTGGGTGGCAGCGCGCTGGCAGATGTGCGTCTCGCGCTTGATTTGCAGCCGGCTACCGCCGCACCGGGCGAGGCGGTCATCCTACACGTGACGCTGCACACCGGCGGGGCGGACGTGGCGGGTGTGCAGACCGATATCGATTTCGGGCCATTTGTATCGATCACCGCCCAGATGACTGACAACCTGCCGCTCTGCGTCGTGAATCCAGAGATCAACAAGGCAGCAACGTCCTTCGCGTTCCAGCCGCCCGGCTGCGACCTGAGTGCGACGTGCACCGCGATGCGCACGCTGGTGTTTGCCATCGACAACGTCGACCCGGTGCCCGATGGCGCATTGCTCTTCACCTGCACTCTTGTGGTCGCCGATGACGCGCCGCCAGGTACGTATTCATTGGTCACCTCCAAGCGTATTGCTGCGGCTCCGAGCGGAGTCCGCATCGAAGAGTTTGGCGCGGTGGACGGCGACCTCGTCGTCGCGCTGCCGCCCGGTGTGACGCCCAAGGCGACGCGCACTGCGACGCAGACGCCTCCGCCAACGCCGACGCGAACGCTCGTCCCAACGCGTACCCCGTGGCCGACGCTCGCGCCGCTCCCAACATCAACACCCGGGCTTGGTTCATTCTGCGTCCGCGGCAGCGATTGCACGTCGGGCTTCTGCGTTGACAGCGTGTGCTGCGAGACACCAACGTGTCCGGCCGGGCAGACCTGCAATGCCTCGGGACTCGGGCAGTGCAGCCCGATCGATGGATCGCCCGATGACTCCGCCGGAGAAGGGCCACCACACCGACCGCACAAGCCAGGGGCTGCAACTATCAACGACGTGGCACCCCCCGCCTCGAGCCAGTCGGGCTGCGCAATCGGCTCCTCTGATGCGGCGGACGGTTCAGCGCGCTGGACGCTCCTCGGTCTCATCATCTTGATCGCGCTACGGGCCTGTCGGTCGGCGCCCTCCCCCAAGTGACGCTGCCGCGGCTGCCGGCAACCTACGGGCACGGCGTTTGGACTCACCATCACCTTGCCGATCGCTCGCGGCACACGCCCGGTTGCGAAGTGTCGCGCCCGCTGCCACGATGTATTAATGGATCGTCACCCCGACCCGGTGATCGAGGCATACAAGCGCGACATCGACCGGAGCCTCATTCGCGAGAACCTCAAGCGGTCCATCGACGAGCGCTTCGAGCGCCTCATGGAGCTGCAGCGCTTCGCCGAGGAGCTGCGCCGTGCCGGCCAAGCGGCCCGGACGGAATGACCGACTTCCGACTCGACGAGTGATTCGCTTTTGCCCGTTCTGCGGCCTCGCGCTGTCCCCTCTCGAGGGTGGACCGCATCTGATCTG
>Ga0187892_10011015_pt1 | contig 11250 bp, 13 predicted proteins | sample MA1701073metaG_FD_139345 | JGI IMG/M metagenome (GOLD analysis project Ga0187892, IMG submission 139345) | Bio-ooze microbial communities from a basaltic lava cave in the Kipuka Kanohina Cave System on the Island of Hawaii, USA - MA170107-3 metaG ... | reverse complement strand
CCTGGAGACGGAAGGTACAAAAAAGCAGGTCAAACTTACCCTGCAAGCATCCGAGTCATCCCACGTAAGAAGCGACCCGGAAAAGATGCGAGTGGCCATTCGCAAACTTCTCGAGGATGCCATCCAACGCGCGCCTGAACGAAGCGAAGTGAGAGCCTTCATTCATTCGCAAAACGGAAAGATGGCGCTTTCCGTGATCCGCATGGGACGTCCGATTCCTGAAAGCGCCTTCACTCCGCTGGAATCCGGTACCGATGCGCTTCACCATCACCGAAATCTGGGCCTATCCCTTGCCATCTGCAAGTTGATTGTGGAAGGGCACGGGGGCGCAGTGACTCAAGAGGCCCAGGACACGGAACGCACAACGATCACCTTGCTCATTCCTCGGTGAGTCGGTACTATGTGGCACGAATGCATCCGATAGAAACCGGCAATGTCGTCCTTATTTTCGTAGGAGCTCTCTTGATCCTCTCGGGCCCTCTAATTGTGTATCGGACGGTAGTGGGCGTCGTTCAGCGTCGGCGTGCCGATCCGCGGGCAAAACTTCATTTGTTTAGTAATGGTATTAATTTTCTCATTGCGGTTCTTTTCTTTTTGGCAGGAATACTCTTCATCTGGAACAACCTGCGAGGAAATCCATTGCATTTCAAGCCGGATACTAAAACAGCGGTCCCGCCAGGATGAGTAAGATGGGAGATGTTTAAATGCCAACGTGGCTAACTCTTTTAGGGGCGATTTTTGGAACCGCCTTTTTTTTCGCATTTTTTTACGGAGTTATTTTTTCTTTCATCGGCTTAAAGCAACATAAGGCAAGACCAAGACTAGGGGCCTGTCCGGGAGAAAAAGAAGGGACACTCGGTTTTTGGACTCACTGGGATGTCACTACTTTTGCGATCCAGATTTACCGCATCAGGGTTTCGCACTTTAGTCCGCTGAACAAGGTGAAGGAGGGACAACTCAGCGTCACCTTCGATCCGGTACAGAAAGCTCCTTTCATTCAGATCATTGAGCTTCCCCAGGAGTTCAGGGACCTACTTAATGAGCCCTTAGTCAAGGAGTCTGTGATTACCATCGAAGCCCACACAACCGAGAATCTTGCGATCCTGAAAAACTATTCCTTATCGTCGCTGAAAACAATTTACACCGGCAAGACAGAGAAAAAAATGCCCGTCATTACCACTAAATTGAAGACGGTGCCAGCCGACCTTCCGACCGTAAGTACGCTCGACTATGGTGAACTGATGGCGCGAAAGAAAAAATTGAAGGATTTGGCTGATCAGGCTAAAGCAAAAGCTGCGGCGGCAGCGACGGCGAAAGCGGCTCAAGCAGCGCCACCAAAGCCGGCGTCAGAGGCAGCCACAACCACTGCGACTCCACCCGCGGCAGCCGCACCCGCCGCCACGACGGCTGTGAAAGCGGCAGAAACACCGCCTAAGGTGGAAACGGCGGAAAAGGGATGAGCGATGGAAAAAAAAGAAGAAAAATTTAAGGTTGTCGATAAAAGATTCTCCTCCTCTGACAAGGAAGAAAAAGAATCCGAACGCAAGCGTGGAGAAGGTTTCGTGATGAACGAAGCTCCCCAGGAAAGCTCCAAGCCGCCGGGTCAGATTGATTTTTCGACCTTTGTTTTTTCTCTCGCAAGCGGAGCCTTGATCAATCTGGGACTCGTTCCGGATCCGATGACCAAGAAAACGCAAAAAAATGTCGATTTAGCGAAGCAGAATATCGATATCTTGGAGCTTCTGAAGGAAAAAACCAAAGGCAACTTGACTCCAGAAGAGGATCAGCTCATTACAAGCGTCCTTACCGAGACTCGCTTACGTTACGTGGAATGCTGCAAATAGGTGTCACTCAACTTCTGGGCCCAAAAAGTAGCGGTCACTGGTGACCGCTACTTTTTGGGCCCAGAAGTTGAGTGACACCTAAATTCCTAAATTCCTAGGATTTTTCGGGCTTCGGTCGGAGTGGCGACATCGCGCCCCACTTCCTTTGCAATGCGGACAATTCTTGCGACGAGTTCCGCATTGTTTTTTGCGGGCTTGCCTTTCGAGTAGTAGATGTTGTCCTCAAGCCCCACCCTCACGTGCCCTCCCATCACCATCGAGTGTACGGCGAGGGGTAGCTCAAATCGACCGATGCCAGCCACCGCCCAAGTTGCGGGTTGTGGCAAATGCTCCGACAGATAGACCAGATTTGACACTTCTCCGGACATCGCACCGGGGACCCCTAAAACGAATTGACAGTGATAGGGCGGCTCAACCAATCCCTCCTTAATAATTTTTTTCAAATTGTCGATATGACCTGAATCGTAGATTTCAAACTCGGGAATAACTCCATGCTGCTTGAACGCTTTCGCAAGTCCCCGCATGTCTGCAAATGTGTTGACAAAGATCTCCTCCCCGAAATTGATGGTTCCCAAATTGAAGGAGGCCATCGCGGGTTTAAGAGACAGAGGAGCAATTCTCCGTTCAATCGCTTCTCCTACCGCCCCGCCCGTCGAGAACTGAACAATGGGGAAAACAGGACAAGCTTTCTTAATCGCCTCCACACTGCGCTTGAAATGGGAAAGCTCTTGACTCGGCTTTTGCTGGTCGTCTCTGACGTGCAGGTGAATGATTGCCGCTCCTGCGTCCACACATTCCCGGGCCGCAATCGCTTGTTCTTCAGGCGTCACCGGCAGTACGGGACATTTTTGCTTGTCTAATTCCGCACCAGTAATTGCCGTTGTAATGATTAGCTTTTCCATTCTATACCTCGCTCAAAAACTGGAAGCGGTATATAATATTTAGGAATTCGTTGCAAGAAGCGCACGCTCACCCTTTAAGGATACTCGTTTGGATAAGTTTGCGAAACTGATTAGAAAATACGACCGTTTTTTGATCACGACCCACGCACTTCCGGACGGGGATGGGTTGGGCTCAGAAATGGCCATGCACTTTTACCTCAAAAAAATCGGCAAGAAGTCCTACGTCATCAATTCGAATCCCACACCCGAAAAGTTTCAGATTGTGGATCCGCACCAGGAAATCATCGTTTACGACTCGGGCAAAGCACTCCCTCAGGTGGACCTGGTCCTGGTGATGGATACCAATGAATCAAAAATGCTAGGCCCCATGGAGGAAGCTATCCGTGCGCTGAAGAAACCGATGATTTTTGTTGATCACCATGTTCCAGACATCGAAGAGAATCTGGATGATCACTTGATTGACGAGCAATACAGCTCGACGGGAGAGCTAGTTTACAGCTTTTTGAGGCACCTCAAGGCAGACATCGATTCTGAGATCGCCCTTGCCATTTATGTTTCCATTCTTACCGATACTAGTAGTTTCCGGTTTAAGAGAACCACTGCCCGCTCGCACCTTATTGCAGCCGAGCTCCTGCAAAAAGGGGTATTACCGGAAGAGGTTTATCAGCAGATTTATGCGAGAGACTCTTTCGCCAAAATTCGACTCTTCGGAAAGGTACTGGAAACAATCAGAACCTCGGAAGACGGACGTATCGCGTGGCTGACGATTACCAAAGACATGCGCGAACACTATAAAGCCACCATCGAAGACACGGAAGCTTTTGTGAACCAACTCACGCTCATTGAGGGCGTCGAGATCGGGTTGCTTTTTAGGGAAGAAGATGACGGTCGCATTAAGGTGAGTATCCGCGGAAACCGAGAAGTTCCAGTGTTTGGCATTGCAAAGAAATTCGGAGGAGGTGGTCACCGTCATGCAGCGGGAGTGAGACTGGCGCGTCCTCTCGACGAAGTCATTCGAATGCTCTGTGACGAAGCGAGAGCGCTCTTGAATGATTACCCAATCAAGCGCCACAAGAATCACGCGAGAGCGTCTTGATTTCCCCCCTTCAAAAGGAATTGCGAAAAAGTTTCCTTCAGATGATTCGCAGCCAATGGATTGTTCTCCAGCATCGATAAACATTCCGCCGCAGCCTCTATGGTCGATAAGCATTGTTTTCTAGGCTGGCGACGCACTTTTCCATACAAAGAGGAATGCGAGGGTTCCAAAACGATGCGATTGAGTTTTAGTAGCCATGGATTTCGCCACCACAGGGTCTTGGATTGTTTCCAGGTTCCGTCGAGAATCACCACTCCATCAATGGATGAGGAAAACGGAGCCCTCGGAGCTGAGTCTTTCCTAGTCCCCAGGAAAAGAACAGCCCATTGCCGGGAGACTGCCTTTTCCCCCACCGCCACACTCAGGGAGCGCCAAGATAAGCCGACGCGGTGACGGCAATTCCTTAGCGATGCAGCGACAAGTGTCGCCGTATTGAGAGGATTACGGGCCTCTTGCGGGTGCTGAAGAATGAGAAATCGGATACGACTTTCGACGGTTACGGTATCCATGTCGGCCCGAACCTAACCTAAGCCTCCCAGACTTGCCATCATTAAATATCGGGCGTTATACTCTAAGCCTTGGTACGTTAATGACTCCACGAAAAAACCTGCAAAACCTTGTCGGTCAGATGTTTATCGTTGGTTTCAACGGTTATTCCGTTCCCAGCGAATTCAAGACGTTCATGCAACAATATAACCTCGGTGGAACCATCTACTTTAAGCGGAATGTGCAATCCCCGGGTCAGCTAGCGGAGCTTTCGAACGAGCTGCAGTTTAACTGCCTGCCAAGGGATGCCCCTCCCGTTTTTATCTCCATTGATCACGAGGGGGGAAAGGTGAATCGGCTGGTAAAGCCCTTCACAAAATTTCCTGGAAACGACTACTTAGGTGAGCTTGGTTCCCCGAAGATAGGGTTCGAATTTGGGATGGTCCTTGGGAAAGAACTGAAAGCCGTGGGAATTAATGTGAACTATGCCCCCGTTATCGATGTGAGAACGAACCGGGACAACGCAATCATTAAGAACCGCGCGTTTTCAGCGGACCCAGAGGTCTGTGGAAGACTTGGTTCCGCCGTTTGCCGAGGCATTCAAAAGATGGGGGTGATTGCTGTTGCGAAGCATTTCCCTGGACACGGGGACACGAAAGACGACTCGCACTTTACGCTGCCCAAATTGAACAAGTCGGAAGCGGAGCTTGAAAAGGTCGAGCTTATTCCTTTCCGAAGGGTCATTCGAAGCCGAGTGGAAGGCCTTATGACGGCCCACATACTCAATACCGCCCTTGATCCAAAATACCCTGCCACGCTTTCGGAAAAGACGCTGGATGGGATTCTGCGCAAACAACTCAGGTTTTCGAGAGTGCTATTTAGTGATGACATGGAAATGAAGGCCATCGCCGATCATTTTCCGGCGGGGGAGGCCGCGGTCTTGGCGGTGAACGCCGGAGTCGACTGCCTTATTTATCGAGGGGACACAAAACTTCCTTTCGAGGCGATTGAGGCAGTCATCAAGGCAGTCGAAAATAAAACGATACCGCTTGAAAAAATCGAGGCGGCCAATCAGAGAATCCAGACCGCCAAAAAGCTCTATGCCGAGCAAAAATCTCCCATTGATGTCACCGAAGTGGGAAATTACATCGGTCTTCCTGAGCATTTCCAACTGGCCGATGTGATTACCAAGAAAGAACTACCAAAAGGGATTGAAGCCGATACCGAAACCAGCTACGGCTAGTACATCAACCATCTTGAAATGAGGACACGCCCTAGCAAACTGAAAACAGGTCGGGTTGCTCCAGGGACGTCTCAATCTTTTCGCAGACGTATTCGAAATCCTCTTTGTTCCACTTCAGATCGAGGTTGTCGGCCTGTACTGACAGTACTTTTCCGATACGGTACTGGTTAATCCAGTCGTCATAGCACCGGTTCAGTTGATGGAGATAATGGTCCCCAATATTTTGCTCGTAATCACGCCCTCTCTCTTTGATCCGATGTCGCAGACAGTCGACCGATCTTCGAATGTAGACCACAAGATCCGGGGGACGCAAAAACTCGGTCATCGTTCCGTAAAGCTCGAGATAGTTTTGAAAGTCACGGGCGTCGAGGTGGCCCGACTCATGAAGCGCGCGTGCAAAAATGTGGGCGTCCTCATAAATAGAACGATCCTGAATGGCGGAACGTGACTCTCGCAGGATCTGCTGGTGAGCCTGAAACCGCTTCGAGAGAAAGAAAACCTGTAATTGAAGCGACCACCGTTGCATATCCCGATAAAAGTCGGGAAGGTAGGGATTATCGGTCACTGCTTCATAATAAGGTTCCCAAGAGTAGCGCTCGGCAAGTAACTTTGTCAGGGTTGTCTTCCCTGAACCAATATTTCCTGCAATAGCAATAAATCGCTTAGCCATTTAAATGAAGAACAGACTGAAGAGGCATTTTTACTTCGAAAAATGGAACCTCGTCAAATAAAACTGGCGCTTAATGGTAATTTCTTGTAGAAAAAGCGGCATCTTGAGGAGGGTATGAGCACTCACCAACGGCAGCTTTCAGTGGCTGGCTTTGAAAGAGTCATTCATTTTGAGAACCCTCAGTCCCACCTTTCGGCGATTATCGCGATCCATAGTACGAACTTGGGTCCGGCTTGCGGGGGAATCCGCATGTTGCCCTACCGCTCCGAGAACGAGGCCCTTGAAGATGTGCTTCGATTGGCCAAAAGCATGTCCTACAAATCGGCGTTGGCGGCAATTGGCTTCGGTGGCGGGAAAAGCGTGATTATTCACAACCCGGAAAAAAAAACACCCGCGCTTTTTCAAACCTTCGGTGAATGCGTTGAGACATTGGGGGGTAAATACATCGCCGCAAAAGACATGAATATCGAAAGTGCGGATCTCGTTGAAGTGAAGAAAAAAACAAAACATGTTTTGGGAATTGAGGGGCAGCCTGATTCCAGCGGAGATCCTTCTCCGGTGACGGCACGAGGTCTTTTCCGAGGGCTTGAGGCCACCGTCGAAGAGTTTTCAAAGTCGAAAAATCTTTCCGGCTTGAAGGTCGCCATCCAGGGAATTGGGCATGTAGGATACTCTTTCGCTGAGATGCTTTTTAAGGCAGGGGCGGAGCTTTGGGTAGCTGATATTGACGAAAATAGGCTCCGGGTAGCGGAAGAAAAATTGAAGGCGAAACGGGTGCCAGTGGAAGAAATTTATGCCACACGATGTGATGTATTCGCTCCCTGTGCACAAGGGGCGATCCTCAATCGCGATACGATCCCGAAGCTAAAGTGTAAAGCGGTGGTTGGCAGCGCGAACAATCAATTGGCAACCGGTGCTGATGGTTCGTATTTACATGAAAAGGGGATCCTTTACGCGCCTGACTATGCGGTCAACTCAGGTGGCATCATCAATATCTTTATTGAATATGAAGGCTATAATCAGCAAAAGGCCTTTAAGAAGGCGGATGAAATCTACCAAACGCTGAAAGAAATTTTTAAAAGAGCACGCGAGAAAAAAACGGCCCCCTTCATCATCGCCGACCAGCTCGCGGAAGAGCGCCTCTATGGCAAACGCTGAACGAGATAAGCCGGGGCATCCTTTTGGGATCCATCGAGTCCTTGACGAAAAAATCCGGCTGCCTCAGGCCGCTGAGAAGCTGGACAACACGCTTCCAATTTATTCGAACGAAATCGCCATCGACGTCGAGCGACTGAATATCGACGCGGCAAGCTTCGTGCAAATGGAAAAAGAAACGGGCAGGAATGCGAAGGCCATCGGTGAGATCGTTCTAAAAAACTGTTTGCAGCGAGGGAAGCAGCACAACGAGGTAACCGGCTCAGGGGGAATGTTAATCGGCACCATTCGACAGATCGGAAGCCGATATAAAGGACCTTTAAAAGGAAAAGCTGGGGAAAGAGTGGCAAGTTTGGTTTCATTGACCTTAACACCTCTCCACTTGAACGCCATCAAGGCCGTGAATTTGGAAACACACCAGATTGAGGCTTCGGGACATGCCATCCTTTTTGAAAGCTCCATCGCGGCAGCTTTGCCGAAGGATCTCTCCGAAAAGGCGGTCATGGCAGCCTATGACGTTGCGGGCGCGCCCGCGACCGTGTTTGCGCATTGCCAAAAGAGTAAAAACGTCGTCGTCATCGGAGCGGGGGGGAAAGCAGGCCTTCTCTGCTGTATTGCCGCCCGCAAAAAGATGGGAAAAACGGGAAAGATCATCGCCATCGAGCCCATGCCTCAAGCGGCCGAGGATTTGAAGACTCTGGGAGTCTGTCATGAAATACTGACACAGGATGCCACCGATCCTATCGCGGTGCATTCGGCTGTCGAGCGTGTCACGCGTGGCAGAATGGCGGACATCGTCATCAACGTAGCTTCGGTTCCCGACACAGAAATGAGCGCAATCTTAAGCGCGCACGCATCCGCCAAAATAATTTTCTTTAGCATGGCAACCTCTTTCACCAAAGTGGCGCTGGGAGCGGAAGGGATTGCAAATAAGAGTCAGCTTATCTTTGGAAACGGCTACTATCCGGGACATGCTAAATTTTCGTTGGACTTGCTGCGAAAGTATCCTCCGTTAAGAGATATTTTTTATCGACGATACGTGCTAAAATAATCAAATACCCGCAAGGAGAGTGTAATGAAGGCCCCTAGCTGTCGCGTCACAAGCGCAGGAGACGTGTCTCCATGGGGAAAACGCTTTTTAACCTCCTTGGTAAAGTCAAATATCATTGAGCTCGTCGTTGAGCCTTCGATTCAGAAGTTTTGCGATGCGTTCGCATCGACCCATCCACAAATCGTCTTGATCGAAAATCTCAAAGACAGCCGAGAAGGCATTGTAAAGATCAAGCAAGCCGGCAAGAAAGCACTCCTGCTCTGGTATGGCCAAAATTTTTCGAAAGATGACTTCGCGTTCGCCCTCGAAAACCGCGTGTATTGGATTTTTGATAACCTCGAACCCGAGGATACCGCGATGACAGTAGGGCTTCAAAAAGCTGCAGGCGCTAATGAAAGCGCTAAGATGTCTGAGCACCTTATGCGATCACTAAAGTCGGTCTTGGTACAGGCCGAATCTGAGATCTCAAAACCTTTGATGTCCGAGATCAAAACCGCGGTGATGAAAATTGAACGCCTGGCCTTAAGAAATGAGTTTTTGTCGTTTCCGGCAGAGCAAGGCAATGAAAATGAGCAGCTGCCTTTCTATCAGTCACCGGACATCGAAGACGCTCTTTCAACGGTTCAAATGTTGGAGCGTACAGGGGATTTGTGGGTGAGGGGGAATGCCGCGGAAGAGGAAGGGGCCATCGAGTTTTTGCAGGGGAAAATCGTGTCCGCTAACGCGGGCGAAAGCAAGAGCGTGAAGGCGATTTACAGAATGTTTCTCTGGAAGGAGCCTAAATTTTCGTTTAATCGCAAAACTCCCGAAGAGTGTCGGATAGAGAACCATTTGAACCTCAGCTTGAAATATATCTGTGAACAGGGAAAAGAAATGCGACGTCGCTTTGAAAGGATTAAGAGTGAAATCCCACCACGCGAACTATTGTTAGAACTGGAAGCTAGCTCGCTCCATTCAGAATCCACGTTTCCCGTGAACCAATTTTCGACGCTGGCAAGTGTCGTCGAGTTCGGACAGGTTTCCCAAGTGCTGGACGTGAATCCCCTCCCCGATGTCGAAATCCTCGAATCGCTCATCAGCCTGCGAAAAGCCAAAATGATTAAGGTTGCGGCTTAAGCATTTTGTGTTTTAAAAAGTCTCTATGCGAGACTTCTTCTCCAGAGCACTGGACCAGGCGCTAAGCGCGGGCGGCCTTAGCCGCGAAGAGTTCGCCTATCGTGTCTTGCCCAGTTTTCTTCTCGATATCATCACAAAGTACTTGAGGGTCACCGCTCACGGGACCGAAAACATCCCAAAAAACGGACCTTGCATCGTTATTGCAAATCACAGCGGCTATATGGGGTTTGATGCTTTGATGTTAGGCCATCAAATATTTTTAGAAAGAAAGCGGGTTCCGAGGATCATTGCCCACAAGCTTTGGTTCCTCCGCCCGGAAATCTCCGTGCACGCTAAAAAACTGGGGCTTGTTCCCGCGACTTACGAAAATGGCCTCAAAATATTGCAAAAAAACGAGGTCCTTCTCCTGTTTCCCGAGGGGGAAGAAGGCAACTTCAAGCCCACGGTCTATCGCTATCACATGCGCCGCTTCCGAAGAGGATTTGTGAGGCTCGCACTCAAAACAGGAGCTCCCATTGTCCCGGCGGTTGTAATCGGAGCGGAAGAGACACACATTACGCTTTCGCAAATCCGGTGGGCAAAGGAGGTCATCGGCATCGTTGTTCCCATCCCGCTGAACGTCATTCCGCTTCCCGCAAAATGGACGATTAAATTCTTGAAGCCGATTGAGTTGGGAAAAACCCCAGAAAAGGTGGATGACCTTGAATATGTTACCAAGGTGAGCCGGCAGATCCGAAGGAATCTGCAAAAGGAGCTCCACGAAGAGCTTAAAAAAAGGACGGCCGTCTTTTTGTAGGCTAATAGGAAAGTCGCAAGCCAAAGAGAATCTGGAATTCCCTTAGACGAATGGTCGTCGTGCTGGCAAGGCTGATATTCTTAAGGCCTAACAAGTACCGAAAGTCCGCCAACAGGCTCATCGTCGGAAGCACGGGAAGATATAGCGCCGCACTACCGATGAGCCCAATATCGCTTTTACTCAAATTGAATGTCGCATAATCGACATCAGTGGAAGTAGAGCTGCCCGTGGCGGTCGTGCTTACGTTGCCGATTCCCTGGGCGAAGTACCCACCCACACCAACGGAGAAAAAGGGCACGAATTGAAAACGCAAGATCAAGGGAAATTGGAGGGTCGTTAGGGTAACATCGCTAAAAGAAGGCTGCGCGAATTTTCGAGGCATGTACAGAAGACCTGTTTCAAACGTAAGAAGCCAATTCGCCGTAAATCCAAGTAAGCCTCCAACGCCAAAGGCGGTATTGCTCGAAAAAACAATAGGCGTCCCGCTAATGTCCCCACTGGGCTTTGTAAAACCGAGGCCTCCGACAACGGATAAGTCAAGCGCCTTTGCCGGCAACGATAACACCAACGAAAATATTAGGACGATCCAAAATTTCTTCATGTAAGCCCTCGGAGGTCGAAAACTGTTCTTCAAGTACTCTTTTCAGACCCATCGTTATTTTAACCCATCTTGAACGGATAGGCATGAAATCTGCAGATTCGAAAAAGAAATGCTCGCAAAAACGTACAGCGCGACTCATTATGGGATCGATGGAATCATTATCGAGATAGAGGCAGCCTGCCAGCCCTCGTTGCCCCAAATTCACATCACGGGTCTTGCGGGGGAAATTGTCAAAGAAAGCCGCGAGAGAATCAAGGCGTGTCTGGTGAACCTGGGATTCGACATTCCGT